>OLJW01000006.1_pt1 | contig 326019 bp, 286 predicted proteins | sample 1603411 | NCBI WGS metagenome assembly OLJW01 (sample SAMN04168659, study PRJEB22393) | human gut metagenome | biome: human gut microbiome; feature: stool | host: Homo sapiens | collected 2014-05-12 | reverse complement strand
CGATTGACGACGGGGTAGACAGCGAAAAAGGCGAAAGTGAGATTGCACCATTTAAAAATATCATCAATGAATGGGTGGCAAGAGATACAAGCCGTAAAGTGAAATCGGCATTTAAGACAAAATTTGCAGAGGGTGCGTATTATGGGGCTTATGCTCCGTTAGGATATAAGAAACACCCCGACATCAAAGGAAAACTGCTGGTTGATGAGGAAACAAAATGGATTGTTGAAAAAATCTTCTCCCTAGCCTATCAAGGTTACGGTAGTGCAAAAATCACAAAGGTACTGCGAGAAGAAAAAGTTCCGACAGCATCTTGGTTGAATTTTACAAGGTATGGTACTTTTGCACATATCTTTGAGGGAAAGCCCGAAAGCAAGCGTTATGAGTGGACGATTGCTCATGTCAAGGCAATTTTAAAAAGTGAAGTCTATATCGGAAACAGCGTTCATAATCGACAATCAACAGTTTCATTCAAGAGCAAGAAAAAAGTGCGTAAGCCCGAAAGTGAATGGTTTCGAGTAGAAAATACCCACGAACCGATTATTGACAAAGAAGTGTTCTATCGTGTGCAGGAACAGATAAAATCAAGGCGTAGACAGACAAAGGAAAAAGCAACGCCGATATTTGCAGGGCTTGTCAAGTGTGCGGATTGTGGCTGGTCTATGCGGTTTGCGACAAATAAGGCAAATAAAACGCCATACAGTTATTATGCTTGCAGTTACTACGGACAGTTTGGCAAAGGTACTTGTTCTATGCACTATATCCGTTATGATGTGTTGTATCAAGCCGTATTGGAACGATTGCAGTATTGGGCTAAGGCAGTACAGCAAGACGAAGAAAAGGTGTTGAATAAGATACAAAAGGCTGGGAATGCAGAGCGAATACGGGAAAAGAAGAAAAAGGCAAGTGCCTTGAAGAAAGCCGAGAACCGACAAAATGAGATTGACCGCTTGTTTACGAAAATGTATGAAGATAGAGCCTGTGAGAAGATAACGGAACGAAACTTCATCATGCTGTCGGGGAAATATCAAAAAGAACAGATAGAACTGGAACAGCAGATAACCAACCTAAGAGAAGAATTAAGTAAAATGGAACAGGATATGATAGGTGCTGAAAAGTGGATTGAGTTAATTAAGGAGTATTCCGTACCAAAGGAACTGACAGCACCGTTGTTAAATGCAATGATAGAAAAAATCCTTATTCACGAAGCAACAACGAATGAGGATAACGAAAGAATACAGGAAATAGAGATATACTACCGATTTATTGGAAAAGTAGACTGATAATGAGGGGTCATATCTTTAACTAAGGGAAACGGGCGACGGTCTGCCGGATATAGCAACAGTGCCGCAAATTGCGCAATTTTTCGGCATAACGGTTGACGAACTGCTTGCAGGCGAAAGAAAGCCGAGCGTGGCACAGGAAACTGCACCGAAACCTGTTGCAGCGCCGCCACAGCCGTCGATACCTCAACCGGTGCCGATTTTGTATCAAAAAACATTCACCGAAAATGTCAAAGAAAAAGCCCATTCGGTCAGAGCGGCATTATCGAAAAAATCGCCGAAATGGTGCGGTATAGTGACTTTCATCTGCTTATTAATTGATTTAATATGTCTGAAATCAACCAGCGCCGAATTCGGCATTAATTCATCGGCGACGCCGACAATTTTGAATATTGCAATTGCAGCTGACGCACTTGCATTGGCATTAATTGTCTTTGGCGAGTACATAGTCGCATGGGGTTCAATATCAGAATCAAAGCAAATTAACGGCGGCAAAAAGGTACCGGAAACCGTGACATTTTATGCCGACGGTGTAATCATTTTGACCGAAGGCAACACAACGCAACGCTTTTATATGAAAGACATTACGGGATTTTCCGTAAAAAAAGATGTTCTCGCGTTTAATTTGCACAAAAATGCGATGTTTTATATCCCCAAAAGCGCGTTCGACGAAAACGAATTGCTCAGCTTTTGCGGCTATATGCAAACATATGCCCCGACAGAACAAAAGAACAAAACCGCCAAGGTATTGTCTATTGTTATGACGGCAGTAATGATTATAATGACTGTAGTTATGCTGTCAGGCTCGATTTTGTTAAACACGCTCGGCGGATTATATGTTGACGCAGAAAGATTTAATGCAATGAGGCAATTGCAGAATACGCAAAATCGCACGCAAACGAACTGCAATATATCATGAAATAAAATGCGACAATTTTTTATTGAATGTTTCGGCTCATGATGATATAATGTTATACATAACTAACATAAATCACCGAGAGAAAGGGTTTTTGATTTTATGGTACAAGACTTTTGCAGACAGTTGCAGGAATTTTTGACTGCGCACGGAATACCGGATTGGCTTGTAGTTTTCATCATATCGGTTTGCCCGATTTTGGAGTGCAGATTGGGTATGTTTACGGCGATTGTGCTATTGGAAATGAATCCGTTTGTCGGATTTATAATCAGCTTTTTGGGCAACATATTGCCGATACCGTTTATATTGCTTTTGATAAATTGGATTTTCAAGGTGCTGAAAAAAGTGCCGGGAATAAACAAGGCAATATTTTGGCTTGAAAACAAAACGATGCAAAAGCGAGATAAGATTGACAAATACGGAATATGGGGGCTGCTGATATTTGTTGCTATCCCCTTGCCGGGCACAGGCGGTTGGACGGGCGCACTGCTTGCGTCTCTGCTTGAGCTTGACAAAAAGAAAAGCTTTTTAGTAATTTCGCTCGGCGTATTTATCGCAGGATTGATAATCACCGTATTAAGCCTTGTAATCGGCGCGGCGGTATTCAACTAAAATCGAATAAAGCACAGAATAATCGGGAGTCTGATTGGTTTCAGCCTCCCGATTTTGTTATATATTGTTTAGTTTCTGAAAGTGTTTAGCAATCGTGCATAGTCCTTGCCGTTGATGATACCGTCGTTGTTGACATCGGCAAGTGCAACATAATTTTCGGCGCCCTTTTCAGCATTCAAAATCGCTGTGAACGAGGCGTCAATCTGCTGTTTGCCGCACTTTGTGCATTCGATATGAACGATATTGTCATTAAAACTTGTGACAGCCAAAGAGTGATCGTCTTTCCAAACCGCATAAGTTTCCATATCGGTTGTGATATTTGTTAAATCCGTGCTCCACTTCACAAACGCTTTGCACTGCGGTGTGTCGGTGATTTGGGGAGCGGTTGCCGTTTCGCCTTTATTGACAATAACAGTGCCGACAACGTCGGTTTTTGTTTCGTCTTTAAAGAATTTGACTTGATAGAAATTGCGGATTGGGTTGACCGTAACTTTCATATCTTCTGCAAAACTTAGCCCGGTATTATAATAATATTCAATGCCGTTGATAATCTCGTCTGCATTTTGCGGCGTAAAATCAACGCCGTCATATCCTGGAACAGAAACCTCAACACCGTCAACAATATCAATTCTGTCAAGCGAGGTTGAAGTGATATTTGACGGATTTTCGATAGCAAGCTGAACAAAAATAGCAGGATCTTCATATCTTGCAGGTGCATCAACCGTTTGATTGCCGATAAGCGAATTTGAAGCCTTTTCAAGTGCCGTATTCGCACTCAAATCAAGTGTTTTGAGGTGGTTGACCGAGCAGTTGAGCGTTTTCAGCGCTGTCAGTGCCGAAATATTGAGGCTTGTCAAATCGTTTTGCTGACAATACAGTGCAGTAAGTGCGGTGTTTGCCGACAAATCAATCGAGGTGAGCTTGTTGATATAGCAATCGAGCCTTGTGAGCTTTTTGTTTGCCGAAATATCAAGTGTGCTCAGCACATTACTCGGGCAATTGAGCCATTCGAGATTTGCGTTTTGGCTGACATCAATCGAAGAAAGATTGTTGCCGCCGCAGGTAAGCTCGACAAGTTGCGGCATTTTTGAAACATCAAGTGTGTCCAAACCGATGCCGCCGCAACGAAGGCGAACGCAATCGGTGAAATTTTCAATACCGGTTAAATCGGAAATTTCGGCATCTTCGCCGCAGGTGTCCTCAAGCATACCGGGGATTGAAATTGTTTTAATGCCCTGAATTTCGCTTTGCTGTAAAACGCCGTCGCTGTTTGTATCATACCATGCGGAAACAACGGCGCGCAAATTCGCATCGGGAAAATTTGCCGCATTTATAGCCACCGAGTCGGCACCGTAGGAAACAAATCCTACGGAAAATGCGCCGATAACGGTTGCCACGGCGGCCAATGAGGATATATATTTTTTAATATTATTTTTAAACATTATTATATATACCCTCCTTATCGTGAAATTGTGATTGAAATTGATTTTGTAACGATTGTGCCGTCGGTATTTTTAACCGAGCATGAAATTGTAGCGGTGTTTGTTTTCATCAGCTTGCCTGCCGTAGTAAGCTCAACAAATCCGTTTTCGTCAACGGTGATATATCTTGTGTTGCTTGAGCTCCATGTAACCGAAACAGGGTCGGTTGCATCTTCGGGAGCAATGACATAACCGAGCTGAATACCTTTGAATGAGATGTAGCCGATTCCGTGTCCTGACGATGTGTATGAATTTGCCGTGTTTTCAACGCCGTCCACGGTGAAGGTGAAATCGGTGATATTTACAATCGCATTGATAACCTTGATTGTGTAGGTGTATGTTGTTGTGCGGTCGTAAACATCGGTGATTGTGAGCGTTGCATCAAGCGAGCCTGTTTTCTCCGTCTTGGTGATAACAAGGTTGTTGCCGCTTTGCTCTGCCGTTGCGCCGTTTGCGTTTTCAACTGTCCATACAGCCGATTTATACATTGCGTCGCTGTTGATTGTTGTTTCAACGGTTACCTGACTGTTTTCATCGATGACATATGACGCATTGCTTTCAAGCTCGGCACCCGAAACGGTGAAGGTCGGTTTTGCGGCTACAAATTCGTGACCCTCAAGGTTTGCGATTGCTGTTGTGAGAGCGGCGCAGGCGATGTTGATTTCCTCCTGAGTTGCATCAGGATTTGCATAGACTGCCTTTGCTTTCTCAAGCGAATTTTTGAGTGCCATACCCTGCTCGTAAGCATAGTCGGTATAGGTATATTTTTCGCCTTCGGTAATTGCCGCTTTAAGCGCCGATGTATCCCAAGTTGTGATTGCTTTAATCGTTCCGCTGTATCCGCCGTCCTTTGCAGTGACGGTAATGATTGCGGTGCCCTGTGTTTTGAATGTGACAACGCCGTTTTCGTCAACCGTTGCAATGTCCTCATTATCGGATGAATATGTGCACTTATTTATGATTGATGTTTTAACATACGTTGTTTTTTGATTCAAATTAGGTGTGATTTGCCTTGTTTCCTGCGGAGCGCCGTAAACCTTGTCTGTATCGAATGTAACAGCGGTTACGCCGTAAACTACAAACGAAACGGTGACGGTTGTTGAATATGTATTGTCAAACTCGTCGATGACGGTGCAGGTAATATCGGCATATTGAGCCGAGGACGAATTGCAGGTAACAAGACCGAACTCGTCAACGCTGACATTATCATTTGACGATTTCCACAAAATCTCCTTATATACCGCTGTCGGTGTCGGGAGAGGTGTCGCCGTGAGCTGAATTGTCTTTGAGCGGAGAAGGTTGCCGGTGTATCTGAAGTAGCCAGGATTTTCCTCCGTAACGCCGGAGGTTTGCTCAAATCCGATTTGAACGCCTGTTGTAGCAACATATTTAACAAGTGCATTGTATGCCGCAACAACGGTTTCATACATTGCGTCAACCTCTGCCTGGGTTGCGGTGCCGTCGTTAACCATTTTGCGAGCCTGCTCAACCGCCGTTGAAAGCGTTGTGAGCGACTCTCTTGTATAAACATAATTATCTGTAGATTTGACAATGAGTTTAGTATATTCATCAACCTTTTGAGCGAGCGGCTCAAAGTTTGCGATAACTGTGAGGTCAACCGTTGCGGTGTATCCGCCGTCGAACGTTTTTGCTGTGATAACGGCGTTTCCGATGTCAATCGGAGTAACAAGACCCGTTGATGAAACGGTTGCAACGCTTTCGTCGCTTGATGACCAAAGAACATCTTTAAACTCAGCATTGCCGCCGACTGTTGCGGTGAGTTGATATGAGCTGTCGGATGCCGCAAGCGAAAGTTTTGTTGCATTAAGCGTAATTCCTGTTGCAACATTATCACTCATTGTGACATAAATTGTGCGTGTGGTTACCCTGTCATAATCATCGGTTACGGTGACTGTCAGTTTTGCCCATGCACCTTTACTTTTATCTTTCGGTGTTACCGTGAGCTTTGTGCCGTCTGTCTTGATTGTTGCCTCGTAGGAGTCATCTGTTGACCACTCAACCCTCTTAGAATCTGAATTTAACGGAGCCGCAGCTGCATTAAGCTCGACCGTATTATAATTGTTATAGTTAGAATATTTTTGAGAAAGGTTGATTGAAAGTGCGTCACTTGAGCCGACTGTGCCCGAAGCAATTTGAGTTGCGTTTCCTAAAAGGTCGGATTTTGATGAGGTATATGAAATATCAACACCGCTGACCTTGACGAACGGATGAGCAATCATTTCCTCTGCGGCGGTAACAAGAGTGTTTGCCGCCTCGTTGATTTGCTCTTGCTTAAGCGAATAATCGGTGAGTGCCTTTTGTGCGCTTGCATAAGCCGCCGTAAACGTTTCGGCATAATCCTTTTTATACTCGGTGGTGTCAATATCTTTATACTTTTCGAGAGCTTCCTTAAGTCCACTTCTGTCACCGTCGGTCGAAACCTTACATTCGCCGGTGATACCGCCGTCATACGATACGGCGCGAACTGTTGTCGAGCCGGCGCTGACAAATGTTACAAGTCCGTTTTTGTCAATTGTTGCAACGCTTTCATCGTCGGACTCCCAATAATAATCTTGAATTGATGCGGCACCGAGATGACCGACCGATGTGCCGGTAGGCTCAACAGTACATGTAAGTTGATATGTCGAGCCGACTGCACCGTTAATATTTGTTTCGCTAAGCTTCATTCCCGTTACCGGATAGTATGAGAATGAAACATAAACGCTGTCTGTGAACGAGTGACCGAAGTGGTCGGTTACCGTACAGGTAATTGTGCTCCAGCACGGCTTGTTGACTGTCGGTGAGCATTTACCGTCAGATGAGACTGAAACATTGCTGTCAGACGAAGCCCAAACTACATCTTTATATGATGCGTTGTTGGGGTAAAGCCTTACATTAAGGTCGAGCACTGCGTTCTTGTAGCTTAAGCCCTCTTTCAAAATTCTCAAATCGTATTGATAAAATTCCGAGGTAGGCTCGCCGTCGAGATAAAGCTCTATCTTTTGGAGATAGTTGTATTTTTCAAGCGAATTATATGCATTTTCAAGCTTTGCCTGCATTGCGTCAACCTCTTTTTGTGATGACGCATTTGCTTCGACAAGGGCGTTTGCCTCTGCCATTGTGGTTGTGAAATATTGCCACGTTTCGGGATAATAGCTCGTTTCGCTGAGCTGTAAATCATTGTATGATTTGATGAGGAGCTTAAGCGAATCGTAGTTTGTAACAACATTGACCTTGCAAACAGCTTCAAATCCGCCGTCCTGAGTTTTGCAGATGATTTCGCAATCGCCGCCGTAAACGAATGTTACAACGCCGCTTTGGTCAACCGTGGCAACCTTTTCATCGCTTGTTGACCAAACAAGGCCCTGACAAGATGCAGTTGAATTGTTGACTGCGTTTTTCGGCAAAACCGTTGCTTTGATTTGCTGTGTTTCACCGACTTTGCCGCCTACAATCTCGGTTGAGTCGAGAGTTAATCCGGTCGCCTGCGTTCTTGCAAAAGCCACATAAACGCTGTCGCTTACCTTTGTGCCCATATAGTCTGTAACCGTGCAGGTAATGAGCGCACTGCAAGCGTCGTTTGATGTCGGTTTGCATCTGCCGTTTTTGTCAACGGAAATGCTGTCACTTGACGATTTCCATTCAACCTGATTATACATTGCGGAGGACGGATTGACAACATAATTCAAATCATATGATGATTTTGTATAGTTTGCCGTTGCGCCGACCTTGACACTTACAAAGCCGTTTTCAATATCCGCGCCGTCTGTCTTTTTGATTGAAACACTGTTAAGACCGACAAATCCGCCGATTTTGTAGAATGCCGACAAAAGATTTCGCGCCGTTGTTTCACATGTGTTTTGCGATGCCATATCCTGATCGTAAAGAACGGTGTATGCCATATCAAGTTTGCGCATATATGTTTTATAAAGCTTTTTGTTTGCCTCTGTTTGAATAACATTTGCATTGTCGCAAAGGTCAACTATTTGTTTAAGATATGTTTTGTCGGGTTTGACAACAACATTTGCCGTTGCAATAATGCCGCCGTCAGCCGATACGCAATAAACCTTTGCCATGCCGACATCGTTGCCGGTAATTATTCCGTCGCGGTTAGCGTTTGTATTTGCTTTAACAGAGAATATTGATTCGTCCGACGAATACCAATTTGCCTTGTAGCAGGCATATGCCGTATCTGTCAACGATCCGTCAAAAGCAAGCGAATGTTTAACATCTGCCGTTTTGCCGTTGATAACCTCAATTGTATCACCGACAATTGCATTTGATTTAGCCGTGTTTCTTGTTATGCAGACGGTGATTGTGTTTGAAACAATCTTGCCGTCGTTTGAAACAGCATAAATATTGAATGTGTCGGCAATCTCATGACCTGCCTTTTGTTTAACACTGACGGTGTTATCTTCCGAAGCGTCAACGCTGTAATAGCCGTTATCAACAACCCATTTAACATTTTTTACGGTTGCAGTTTCGGGATAAACGGTTGCGGAGAATTTTGCGCCGTTGCCGGCGTAACCCTCCATAATATTTTTCTTAATGGTTATGTACTGATAATCAGTGCCGTTGACTGTTATATTATTTACATTTTTAGCAGTATCGCTGTTTGAGGTGCCACCGGTGCATTTGATTTCGATTTTTTCAACCGGAATACCTGTTGAAACCTCTTTTGTCGCAACGCGCGACGAAATTTCATAGAAATTGCCGGTTGAAAGGCTGTAGCCTGTAACCGCCTTAACGGCAATCGTTGATTTGCCGCCGCCGACAGCCGTGTAATGACCGCTTGACGAAATTTTGCCGATGCCGTCTGTTGCTTCGTTTTCACTGTCAGCCCAAGTGTATTCGGGATTGCCGTCATCATCAGTGCCGGTTTGTATGCCCCAATGAACATACAAATTACTTGATTCGGCAACACGCTTCGGATAAACGGCACAACTGTAATCCGATTCGCTGTTGATTTCGACCTGATTCGGTCCGTTTATGTCAACTCCGGAAACATATTTGCCGTTTTTCTTTTCGACCGTGACAGTAACGGATTTTGTAATATTTCCCGACGGAGAATGTGCGGTGATTTTGACCTCTTTTGACTGGCTCAAAACAGAATCGCCTGCATCAAGTCCTCTGATTACGCCTGTTTTCGGGTCAACCGATGCAACTGTCGGGTCGGAGGAGGACCAAACAATGTCGGAAGTGTCGCCTGCGTCAGGCTTGACATCAACTATCGAAAGCTGAATTTCCGAGCCTTCCTTAACTGAGGTAACTCCGCTGATATTGAAATCGGTGAGCGGCTTTGCCTCAACAACATTGAATGTGATTTTATCGTTATACGCCATCTGCAAAATAATGTTTGCGATGATTTGAACAGCGGTTGCCGTGAGCTGAATGGGGTCTGCCGTGTCTCCGACAATCTTGTATATCGCGAATGCTGCGTCAAGCAATGCAGCAAGAACGTTTCTGTCTATATCAACACCCATATACTTGATAAGAATGTCGGCGATTTTTGCCGTGTCAAGCGTGCCTGTGTTATCAAGCTTGTATAGGTAGTTGACCATTTTCAAAATAGATTCGATAACCTGCTTTGAATCGGGTGAAACAATGATTGTTGCGGTGCCCTTGCTCTTGAATGAAACAAGACCGCTGTCGGTTACGGTTGCTACCGCCTTGCCGTTTGTGAAAATTGAAGAGGTTTTAACGGAATAAACGGTACCGAAACCAAGGCGCTGAGGCGTTGTGATGGCATAAATTTGAACACTTGAGCCTACCGCCTGAGTTGTGGCAATTTGTGATTTGTTTGTGATGTGTGTGCCGTTCGGAAGAAAAGTCGCATACCATTCCTCACACTTTTTAACGGTGACATTTACGCTTGCCGTTGAAACAGGCTTTGTGTCGGAAACGCTCGGGTCGTAAAGCTCGCACACAATCGGCGTGTTTACCTTGTCAAGGTACACTCTAAGCGAATCGATAAGCTTGCCCTTATATGCCTCAATATAGTTGGCAATCCAGCTTTCGGAGCCGAGAGCTTTAACCAAAATATCGACAATCTCCTCGGTATCCATACTGTCGAGGTCGATTTTATCGTTGAAAAATGCTTTTTCAAGCACCTTGCCGAGTGGCTTACCGATTATAGGGATAGGCTTGACCTCGTTATCAATCCAAGATTGAATAACGGCACCCTTTGACGAGTCGAATGCCTTGATTTTACCCGTTTGGTCAACATCGACAAGAACAGGGTTTTCGCTGTGCCATTTGACATAGCTGTTGTCGGGAGCGACCGAATCAATCAGCTTATATGTAAGCTGAAGCTCGTCGCCCTCTTTCATATACTGAATAAAGGTGGTTTTGCCGTCCTCCTGATATTCGGGAACGACCGTGTCGGTGTCGGCATAAAAAAGCTTCATTTCGATTTTATCGAAAACACCGTCGCCGGATGCCGCAAATGCGCTCATTGCGGGAATAATACCGGACACTGCCATAAGAACACTGAGCAATATGCTGATTGCTCTTTTTGATTTTGTTCTCATTTTTCATTCCTCCTTGAAAACGAGTGTATGGATAGAGTTAATAGACAATAATCTAAAATTAGTATTATAAATGCTATTATATTTATTATATAATTATTCCGACACACGGTCAATGAAAAGAATGTGGTTATATTTTACAAAATTTCGGAGCGTGATTTGTAAGATGTGACTGATTTATAAACGAATTTAAACAGTTCCTTAATATTTCTTATAACGGCTTGTCTTTTTTTGACTTTGTGATACAATTAGCAAGGGTATTCGTCGAACAGCCGGATATTTGACAAATAATTTCCAAATGGTAAAATATAGTAAGAGAGGACTATGTGCGGCGGAAAATCGCCAAAGGGAGTGATGAAAATTTTAGATAACGACGATTTGGCGTTTGAGGTTGAATTTATGACCTGCGTTATCGACAAGGCAGACAATCTTGTTGTGGTTGACTGCGACAGTCATTTTTCTGATTTTGTGGGTGTTCACCCTTCTAAAATAAAGCAAGGCAAGCTTTTTTTGCACGATGTACTTGTGCCCAAGGAGCGCGAAAACATAATGCGTTGCATTTGCAAAAAAAACTCGCCTTACATATACTTTGATTTCTATTTAAAGAACAAAGAACACAACTATATTTATGTTCACTGCACAGGTCAAAATGTTGAGGGAACAACACTTTGCAGGCTGACAATGGCGGATGTTTCGCGCTCGGTTGAAAAATCCGAAAAACTCAAGGAAACCGCCAAGGAAATGAACAACCTGATTGACCTTGTGACGGGCGGCGTGTGTTTGTTCAAAGTTAACAAAGATATGCACTTTGAGCCATTGTATTTAAACAGTGCCTGCTGCCGCTTTTTTGACACTACAAAGGAAAACTACAAAAACCAAATTTATCGCCTTGACGAGCTGATTTATCCCGACGACAGAAGCCTTGTTTTTCAAGCAATCGGCAACTCTATGGCAACCAAAAAGCCGATTGATATAGAGATAAGAATCAACCGCCACAAAGACGAATTTATTTGGGTTAAAATGAACTCGGCAATTCAGCGCTATGACAGCGACAAATGCCCTGTTTTTCATGCAATTTTCACAGATATTACAAGAGTAAAGCAGGAGGAGGAAAAGGCTGACAGGCAGACCGATACAATGGTGAGCCTGTTTAAAAATCTGCCCGGTCCCCTGTTTTGCACAAGCCTTGAGGAACCGTTTAAACTTGATGTTGTATCCGAAGACTTTATAAAACTTTTGGGCTTTACACGCAAAGAGCTTTTTGAAAGATACAACGGCGATTTGGCAAACCTTATCAGTGCGCGCGAGATTGTTATGGCAACGCACGCAATTGAAACACAATCGCAAACAGGCAATGTCACAAAAACGACATATTCGCTCAAAATCAAAGGCGGCAAGCACCTTGTTGTGGTTGAAAGGCGCAAAATAATCGAATCGCCCGACGGCAAAAAATCGACAATCGGCATGGTACGCGACATAACATCAATGCACCTTGACGAGGATTTTGACATATAACAAAATATCGACACAGCACCGAGTTATTATACTCGGTGCTTTTTGTTTTTGGATTCTTTTGCCGTTTAATATTAATGCCTTTTGTTATTTTACACTAAAAAGAGGGTGTAACAACGGTTAATTTCTTATTATTAATTTATAATGTCTTTGTTGATATTAAAAAAGATTTATGTTATCATATTGATACTTGAAAATTTATTTCACAAGGAGAGCGAAAATGGCAAAGGTATATCGTGTATTCGTCGAAAAGAAAAAAGGAAACGATATTGAGGCAGGTCAGATTTTAGAGGACTTGCGCGGCAATGTCGGCTTAACGGGGCTTGAGGATTTGAGAATCATTAACAGATATGATGCTCAAGGCTTGAGCGACGCGGAGTTTGACTCTGCCGTTAAGCAGGTTTTTTCTGAAACAAACCTTGACAATGTTTATTATGATTTAAAAATTGATGACGGTTGGAAATATTTTGCAACCGAATATCTGCCCGGTCAGTATGACCAGCGTGCAGACAGTGCGGCACAATGTATTCAGCTTTTGACGGCAGGCGAGCGACCGAAGGTTGCGTCGGCAAAAGTAATAGCCGTTAAGGGCGATATTTCAGACGATGAGTTTGAAAAAATCAAATCATACATTATCAACCCGGTTGAATCAAGGGTTGCATCAATGGAACTCCCCGAAACACTCGACATAAAAACAGATGTACCCGCCGACATTGTAAGAATTGACGGCTTTATCGAAATGAGCGACGACGAAATCGCGGCTTATCACGGCTCTATGGGTCTTGCAATGAGCGTTGCGGACCTTTGTTGGGTGCGCGACTATTTCAAAAACGACGAAAAGCGCAACCCGTCACTGACCGAAATCAAGGTAATTGATACATATTGGTCGGACCACTGCCGTCACACCACCTTTGCTACACAGCTTGATGAAATCACTATAAATGAGGGCAAGTATTCCGCCGCAATAGAAAAGGCGCTCGACCAATATTTTGAGGCAAGAGCGGACCTTTATGCAGGCAGAACCGACAAAATCGTTTGCCTTATGGATATGGCGTGCATCGGCACAAAATATCTCAAAAAACACGGCTATGTTGACGACCTCGACGAGAGCGAGGAAATCAATGCCTGCTCAATCAATGTTGATGTTGAAATTGACGGCAAAAAAGAGCCGTGGCTTGTTCAGTTTAAAAACGAAACACACAACCACCCGACAGAAATCGAGCCGTTCGGCGGCGCGGCAACCTGCCTCGGCGGCGCAATCCGCGACCCGCTTTCGGGCAGAGCATATGTTTACCAAGCAATGCGCGTAACCGGCTCGGGCGACCCGACAACTCCGTTTGAGGACACACTTGACGCTAAATTGCCGCAAAGCAAAATCACAACGGGTGCGGCTCAGGGATATTCGTCATACGGTAACCAAATCGGTCTTGCAACAGGTCAGGTAACGGAGCTTTACGATGACGGCTATGTTGCAAAGAGAATGGAAATCGGCGCAGTAATCGGCGCATCACCGAAAGAAAATGTTATCCGTGAAGTTCCGCAAAATGGCGATGTAATCATCCTCCTCGGCGGCAAAACAGGCAGAGACGGCTGCGGCGGTGCAACAGGCTCATCAAAAGCGCACGACAGCCACTCAATCGAAACCTGCGGCGCAGAAGTGCAAAAAGGTAACGCACCGACAGAGCGTAAAATCCAAAGATTGTTCCGCAACCCCAAGGTTGCAAAAATGATTAAGCGTTGCAACGATTTCGGTGCAGGCGGTGTCAGCGTTGCAATCGGCGAACTTGCAGACGGTCTTAAAATTGACCTTGACAAGGTGCCTAAAAAATACGAGGGACTTGACGGCACAGAGCTTGCAATCTCCGAATCTCAGGAGAGAATGGCTGTTGTTGTTGACAAGTCGGATGTTGAAAAATTTGAAAACCTCGCAAGAAAAGAAAACCTTGAATCAACCGTTGTTGCTGAAGTAACAGACGAAAACAGACTTGAAATGACTTGGAGAGGCGACAAAATCGTTGACCTTTCGAGAGATTTCTTAAACACAAACGGCGTTGTTCAGCACGCCGCAGTAGAAATTGAGGCAATCGGCGACGATGAATACAGAACACAGGTGCCGTCGGCACTTGAAAAAATGACAAACGCCGAGGCTCTCAAAGCAAACCTTTCAAGACTTGAGGTTTGCTCACAAAAAGGACTTGTAGAGCGCTTTGACTCATCAATCGGCGCGTCAACAGTTCTTATGCCGTATGCAGGCAAATATCAGCTCACTCCGGAGGAGGCAATGGTTGCAAAAATTCCGCTTATCAAGGGCGAAACAGACACGGCAACCGTTATGGCATACGGATTTATTCCGAAAGTATCACGCTGGTCACCGTTCCACAGCGCGGCATTTGCAGTAACCGAATCGCTTGCAAAGCTTGCCGCAGTAGGATGCGACCCGTCAAAAGCAAGATTGACATTCCAAGAGTATTTTGAAAGACTCAATGACGCTCCGACCCGTTGGGGCAAGCCGACAGCCGCATTGCTCGGTGCTCTCACCGCACAACTCGGCTATCACACACCGTCAATCGGCGGTAAGGACTCAATGTCAGGCTCGTTTAACGACCTTGATGTTCCTCCTACCCTTGTATCGTTTGCAGTAGGCGTAAGCGAGGCGTCAAAAACTGCGTCGGCTCAATTCAAGAGAGCAGGCTCAACCGTTAAACTTGTTGAAATCCCGGTTGACAGCGAAACAGGACTTCCGAATTATGACAAGGCAATGGCTCTTATGGTTGATGTTTGCAACAAAATCAGAGAGGGCAAGGTGCTTGCTGCAGGCGTTGTTAAAGAGGGCGGTGCTGCCGCATGCGTATGCAAAATGGCATTCGGCAACAAAACCGGCTTTACATTTGAAACAAAGCTTGACGCAAAAACACTTTTTGCACCGCTTCAAGGCTCGTTTGTGCTTGAACTTGCCGACGAAAACGATTTCGACGGCATTACATTAGGCACAACAAACGACAACGGCGTATTTATCATTGACGGCACTGTTTACACCGCCGATGAATTAATCGCAGAGTGGACATCAAAGCTTGAAAAGGTATTCCCGACAGACTCGGGAAAGACGGCTAAAATGCCAATTGATGTTCCGCTTTATAAAGAACGCAGTATTTTTGTTGCCAAGAACAAAGTTGCAAAACCTAAGGTATTTATTCCGGCATTCCCGGGCACAAACTGCGAGGTTGACACGGCGCGCGCATTTGAAAAGGCAGGTGCAGAGGCATCAATCCTTGTTGTAAACAACCTCACACCGGCAGATATTAACGAAACAATCGACAAAATGGTTAAGGAAATCGAGACGAGCCAAATCGTTATGCTCCCCGGCGGATTTTCCGGCGGTGACGAACCTGAAGGCTCGGGCAAATTCATTGCCACAACATTCCGCAACCCGAAAGTTTCGGAGGCTGTAACAAAACTTCTCAACTGCCGCGACGGACTTATGCTCGGCATTTGCAACGGTTTCCAAGCACTTATCAAGCTCGGTCTTGTGCCGAACGGCAAAATCGTTGACATTAAGGAAAATGACCCGACGCTCACATTCAACACAATCGGCAGACACATTTCGTCAATGGCTTACACAAGAGTTACCTCGGTTAAATCACCATGGTTCAGCGCCGTTGAGGCAGGCGATGTTTTTGCTGTGCCTATCAGCCACGGCGAGGGCAGATTTGTTGCCGACGAAGATGTAATGAAAAAGCTTGTCGAAAACGGTCAGGTTGCAACACAGTATGTTGACCTTGACGGAAATGTTGCAAATGAAATGCCGTTTAACCCGAATGGCTCCGTTTGCGCGGTAGAGGGTATCACCTCACCCGACGGCAGAGTTCTCGGCAAAATGGGTCACTGCGAGCGTAAGGGCGACAATCTTTACGGCAACGTTCCGTTTGAAAAGGATATGAAACTCTTTGAAAGCGGCGTTAAATACTTTAAGTAATTAAATCTCAAAATCAGGAGATAGTATATTATGAAATATGTAGTTGTATTATATGACGGAATGGCAGATTATCCCGTTCCGGCATTAGACGGAAAAACACCGATGCAGGTTGCCAAAAAGCCGAATATGGACTATTTGGCAAAGCACGGCGAGGTAGGACTTATCCGCACGGTAGCCGAAGGATTGAAGCCGGGCTCGGATGTTGCAAACATGAGTGTTATGGGCTTTGACCCAAAGAAGTTCTACACCGGCAGAAGTCCGCTTGAGGCTCTTTCAATGGGCATTGATATGAAGCCGACCGATGTTTCGCTCAGGACAAATCTTGTTACCCTTTCGGAGGACGATTTGCCGTATGAACAAAAGACAATTGAGGATTACTGTGCAGACGATATTTCTACCGAGGAGGCAGAAATTCTCATCAAATATATTGACGAAAAGCTCGGCACGGATGAATTTAAGTTTTATCCCGGAATCAGTTATCGCCACTGCCTTATTTGGAAAAACGGCACAACCGAGCTCGGCAAGATGACACCGCCGCACGATATTACCGGCAAGGTAATCACCGACTTTCTTTCAACCGCCGAGAACGCAAAGCCGCTTATCGAAATGATGAAAAAATCATACGATTTGCTCAAAAACCACCCTGTAAACATTGCGAGAAAAAAGAACGGCAAACGCCCCGCAAACTCGATTTGGCTTTGGGGCGAAGGCACACGCCCTGCTTTTGACACATTTGAGAGCGTTTACGGCGTTAAAGGCGGCGTTGTATCCGCAGTTGACCTTATTAAAGGACTCGGCGAATGTGCAAAAATGGATGTTGCCGAAGTTGAGGGCGCAACAGGATATATCGACACAAACTTTGAAGGCAAGGCAAACGCCGCACTTGACCTTTTGAAAAAGGGCGACGACCTTGTTTATATCCACTTTGAGGCACCCGACGAATGCGGTCACAGAAACGAGCCTGAAAACAAGGTTAAGGCAATCGAAATGATTGACACAAGAGTTTTGCCAATCCTTTTTGACGGTCTTAAAAAATATGACGACTACAAAATTATGATTTTGCCGGATCACCCGACCCCGATTGTAACAAGAACGCACGCAAGCGACCCTGTTCCGTTTTTGATTTATCAACACAGCAAAGAAAACGAAACAGACAGTGGCGTTGACTCAATCAACGAGGAAAGTGCAAAGCAGACAGGCGAATATATCGACTTCGGTCCGTCAATTATGGGCAAGTTCTTAGACAAGTGATAAACGCGCGGAGGTTTTATTTTGGAAAATCGAAGCCATATTCATCACCACAGTGATTTGCACAAAAAAGAGGTGTCAAACCGTCTTGCACGCGCAATAGGTCATTTGCAAAAGGTTAAGCAAATGGTTGAGGACGATGAGGATTGCAGTGATGTTTTAATTCAGCTTGCCGCCGTAAAATCGGCCATAAACAACACTGGCAAGGTGATTTTGAAGGACCATATGGAGCACTGCATTGTCCACGCTGTCGAGGACGGCGACCTGCAGGCGATTGACGAATTGAACGCCGCAATCGACAAATTTATGAAATAAATCGGATTTCCCGAGCAAAAATTAACCCCCAACCATTCAGGTCGGGGGTTTTGATTTATATAAGTCAAATTAATTTTTAACAAATTTGCGAACAAGGAAATTTGCGCCGGTGGATTTGCATATTTTGCGTGCGGTTTCAATATCCTCATCTGAAATGACATCAACAACTGTCATACGCACATCTGCGCCGCATTTAACACAGTCGCTTGTGAATTTGAGGAGCGCGTCAAATGCTCTGCCGGGAAAAATGTTGCGTGTGATTTTGTCGTATTTCTCCGATGTCATTTCGTTTAACGAAACGGAAACGGCGTCGATATTTTTGCAAATCAGCTCTGCGGTCGGCTTACCGTTGATAAGGTCGGACAAACCGTTTGTGTTTACGCGAAGCTTAATTTCGGGATGAATTTTTTTCATATACTCTGCCGTTTCAAGCAAAAGGTCAAGTTCATTTGTCGGCTCGCCGTAGCCGCAAAAAACGGCACGGTCATATCCCGACCAATCAAACGAATCAATCGCCGCCTTAACATCGGCAAATGTCGGCTGAGAATCGTGCCACATTTTTTTAGCCTCGCCGACAACATCCTTTTTATCTCTGACGCAGAAAACACAGCGGCACGGACACTTGTTTGTTATGTTAAAATACGGGCTACCCTCAAATGTGTAAATAATATCAGCCATTGTAAATACTTCCTTTTATTTTATAAATCTTTGAATTTTGGCGGCATCGAGCGCACTGCCGATAATCAAGAAAATAACGGCACTGCCTGTTGCCTGAATAAGACTGATTGGGAACGAAGTCCAAGCAGTCGGGAACGAATACATAATTCCCTCGGCAAGAAGATAGCCGAAAGCGGTGATAAGACCGGAAACAATCGTCATCAAAACCGTTCTCAAATTAACGATTCTGTGCTTGCCCTTGCTTTTTACATAATAATGCATAGCGACAATGAACGGAACAGCGTTACACGCCTTGATGATTGCCGTTGCCGGTGCCCAAGTCGGAACACCCGAAAGAATATCTGCCAACGCGCCGCCGATAGCCGCAGAAAGCGCCGCAATAGGGCCTAAAAGACAGCCTGCAAGATAAATCATCGAATCGCCGAAATGGAGGTATCCGTCGTTGATACCTGTCGGGATTTTTACAACCGTTGTCGCAACCGTTACAAGTGCGGCAAAAAGTGCGGCAAGCGTAATTTGCTTAACGCTTATTTTCTTTACTTTCTTTTCTGTTTCGTTACTCATATGTACCTCCTATATTTTACAAAAAAACAGACAAATGTCAACAAATTTTGCCGATTAATCAATAAATACATTATAATATGTTTTGTGCATATTTATAGGTACAAATTTTATATTCTTTTGTGGTACAGATGAGCAACCGTCTGCCGAATTTACATATATTATGACGAAGCAACCATAGGGGTGAACTGCGTTCGCCCATACGATGGGTTGCATTAAGATTTTCATAAAAAACAAGCCTTTCCTTTTGCGGAAAGGCTTTTGATAAAACGGTTTATTTTTTAATTAAAACGCAGATTGAATAAATTATATAGGGCACTGTGCCGACTATGCCGACAACGGTGATTGCCGCAAGGGCAATAATGTTGAAAAAGCAAAGCAAAATTTTGCCGCGGCGCGAAAGCTCCTTAATTCTGATAAAGCAAATGCAAAAGCCCGAGAACGATGCGCAGGGCACATATGCACAGCCGAGCGCAAGGAAAACCCTTTGCGCCGTTGTCATATCAAGCGTTGAGCCGTAGGCGTTGCCGATGCCGAAGATAATCAAAAACGAAAGCAGCGCAAACACGACAAACATAGCCGAAACTATCAACAAATATCTTTTTGCAACAGATTTTTTACTCATAATATTACACTCAACCGTTAAAACGGAGCGATTATTTATTCTTCATTCTTTCTGCGGCGGCAGTCACAAAGCCTCTGAACAACGGATGCGGTCTGTTGGGTCTGCTCTTAAACTCGGGGTGGAACTGGCAAGCGACAAACCACGGATGCTCAGGGATTTCAACCATTTCGACAATGTGATTGTCGGGCGATGTGCCGGCAAAAATCATACCGCCGTTGAGAAGGTCTTGACGATAATCGTTGTTAACCTCATATCTGTGACGATGACGCTCATAAATCATAGACGCGCCGTAAAGTTCGTATGACTTTGATTCGGGGTTGAGCACACAAGGATACTGACCGAGGCGCATTGTGCCGCCCATATCGGTGACATCCTTTTGCTCAGGCAAAATATCAATAACCGGATGAGTTGTTTCGGGATTGATTTCGGCTGAATTGGCGTCCTTATATCCCATAATATTGCGTGCAAATTCGATAATTGCGATTTGCATACCGAGGCAAATGCCGAGATACGGAATTTTGTGTGTTCTTGCATAGTTGCAGGCAAGAATTTTTCCCTCTATACCTCTTGAGCCAAAGCCGCCCGGGACAAGGATACCGTCCATATCGCCGAGGATTTCATCAAGATTAACGCCGTCGCCCTCGAGAGTTTCGCTGTCTATCCAATGAATATCGACAGCCGAGCGAGTGGCAATTCCGCCGTGCTTGAGAGCCTCGTTAACGGAAATATATGAATCGTGAAGCTCGACATATTTGCCGACCATTGCGATTTTGACTGTTTGAACAGGGTTGCGAAGAGCGTCGAGCATATGCTCCCAATCCGACAAATCCTGATTAGGTGCGTCAATGCCAAGGCGGCGCAAAACAACCTCGTCCATCTTTTGCTCCTTAAGCATCATAGGCACTGCGTACAAAATATCGCAGTTGTTGTTTTCGATAACACACTCTTCGTTAACATTGCAGAAAAGTGCAATTTTGCGGCGAATATCGTCTGTGAGCGGATGTTCTGTACGGCAAACGATAATGTCGGGGCTTATGCCGAGAGAAAGCATTTCCTTAACAGAGTGCTGGGTCGGCTTTGACTTAAGCTCGTCCGACGCTGCAAGATACGGCACGAGAGTAACATGGATAAAGAGGCAGTTTTCTCTGCCGACCTCAACGGCAAACTGACGGATTGCCTCAAGAAACGGCTGAGACTCAATATCGCCGACCGTTCCGCCGATTTCGACAAGGCAAACATCGGCACCGGTGTCGGCATTTTTATGAATTGATTTTTTTATTTCGTTTGTAACATGGGGAATGATTTGAATTGTTTGACCGCCGTAAACGCCCTTGCGCTCGTCGGTGATAACTTTCCAATAAACCCAGCCCGAGGTGAGGTTTGAGTTTTGTGAAAGCGATTCGTCGATAAATCTTTCGTAATGTCCCAAATCGAGGTCGGTTTCGGCTCCGTCATCGGTGACGAAAACCTCGCCGTGCTGAACGGGATTCATTGTGCCGGGGTCAACATTAAGATATGGGTCGAGTTTTTGAGCGGTAACTTTAAGACCGCGAGATTTCAAAAGTCTGCCGAGGGATGCCGCAGTGATTCCCTTGCCGAGTCCGGAAACTACACCTCCGGTGATAAAAATATACTTTGACATAAACCGTATCCTCCAAATAAGATTATGTAAAAAACAAAAAACGGCTGTACGCGATGCACAACCGTCTGTACTTATATATTATAAAGCATTGCCTTTTCAAAATCAATAAAAAAATTATTTTTTTGAAATCATTGTCTTGATTGCGTTGATTTTTTGATATATTATAAAATTGAATAAAAATCTATACTAAAAGGAAAAGGAGCGATAAATATGCTTGGAAAATACCTTGACAATGTGCGAAAAGCGTCTCCGCTTGTGCACAATATCACAAATTATGTAACAGTCAACGATGTTGCAAATGTTATCCTTGCCTGCGGCGGCAGTCCGATTATGGCTGACGAGCCGGACGAGGTGCAGGATATAACCGCTATCTGCGGCGGTCTCAATATCAACATAGGCACGCTTAACAAAAGAACGGTTGAAGCAATGCACCTTGCGGGGGCAAAGGCAAACGAGCTTGGCCATGCCGTTTTGCTCGACCCGGTGGGAGTCGGCGCATCAAGATTGAGGACAGACACCGCGGTATCCCTTGTCGAAAACATCAAATTTGATGTAATCCGCGGCAACATTTCGGAAATAAAGGGTCTTGCGGCAGGCGGAGGAACAACAAAGGGCGTTGACGCCGATGTTGCCGACACCGTGACAGACGAAAATCTTGACGGTGCAATCGAATTTGTAAACGGATTTTCAAAGGAAACAGGCGCAATTATCGCCGTTACCGGTGCGATTGACCTTGTGAGCAACGGCGAAAAATGCTTTGTAATTCGCAACGGCAAGCCCGAAATGAGCAAAATAACAGGCACAGGCTGTCAGCTTTCGGGCATGATGACAGCGTTTATCACTGCAAACCCCGACAGTAAATTTGAGGCTGCCGCAGCTGCTGTTTGCACAATGGGCAGTGCAGGCGACCTTGCGCTCGGCAAAATGCTCCCAGGTGACGGAAATGCGACATATCGCAACAGAATTATCGACACAATATACAATATGACCGGCGATATTTTGGACATTGCGGCTAAATACGAAATTAAATAATGTGTGCATTAAGCGCAAAAAACGGCTTGAACGCAATGTTCAAGCCGTAGACTGTCGATAAAGACCCTGAACCACGCCAAAATAAACAGTTTAACAATTTAATATTCTTATTTTGCACAAATGGATAAAGATAAAATTTGTTGTAATCAGAAAGAATGAAAAGCGCTGTAAACATCGAGTTTACGGCGCTTTTGGCGTTTTTCGTTTTTTGCTCACAAGCGGTACCATCGTACAGCAAAGTTCGCAAGAAAACGAAATTCAGAATCTTTCTCAACAGCCTACAGCGTGTCGAAAATGCTTTATCGAAGCCTGTCGATTACTTAATGATTGTGCCCATCGTGTTAGGTGCCATACCTGCGGCATTTGCCTCGTCTGTATCAATATGCATTGCAAGAGCATAATTGTCTGAAACACGGCAAACAACATCGCCGAAAACGAGGCTTCTTTCGTTTGATGTCGGAATTTCGACAGAAACGATTTGGCCGTTTTGGATACCAAGCTCCTCGGCATCCTTTGTTGTAGCGTGAATGTGGCGTTTTGCGGCAATAACACCGTAAGGAATTTCAACCTCGCCTGCAGGTCCTACAAGTTTGCATGTGCCTGAGCCTTTAACATCGCCCGACTCTCTTACCGGAGCGGTAACGCCAATTGAACGGGCGTCTGTAAGTGAAAGTTCAACCTGCGTATCCTTTCTTACGGGACCGAGGATTGAAACTCTCGGGAACTCACCCTTAGGACCGATAACTCTTACTCTCTCCTCACAAGCGAACTGACCCGGTTGTGACAGCATCTTTTTAACTGTAAGCTCATAACCTTTGCCGAAAAGTGTTTCCAAATCTGCCTGTGAAACATGAACATGACGGGCAGAAATTTCAACCAATACCTGATTTGCCATTTTAAAAATCCTCCAAAATTAAAAAAATATATTTTTCATTGATATTTTATAACACTTTTAATTGTATTTCAACCATAAATTTGTTATTATATAGGTAAATTAAGTTTGAGGTGAAAATATGACGCTTGACCAACTTGAAACCGAATGCCAATCCTGCACAAAATGCGGACTTTGCGAGGGCAGAACAAATCTTGTTTTCGGCGTGGGCAAAAAGGACGCCGACATTATGCTTATCGGCGAAGGCCCCGGTGAAAACGAGGATTTGCAGGGTGAGCCGTTTGTCGGCCGCTCGGGCAAGTTGCTTGACAAGTTTCTTGAAAGCATTGATTTGAGCAGGGAAAAAAATGTGTATATCGCAAACATGGTGAAGTGCCGTCCGCCGAAAAACAGGGACCCAAAACCCGAGGAGCAGGAAATGTGCATCAATTGGCTTCGCGAGCAGTTTAAAATCATCCGACCGAAAATTATAGTCTGCGTAGGCAGAATTTCGGCGCAAAAGCTGATTTCGCCCGATTTCAAGGTGACGAAACAGCACGGCGATTTTATCGAGAAAAACGGCGTTTTGATGATGGGCACATATCACCCTGCTGCAATTTTGCGCAACCCCAACAACAAAGAGGCGGCGTTTGCGGATTGGCTTAAGGTCAGAGATAAAATCAAAGAACTTAATATTGAAATATAAATGTAAGGACAAATATAAAAAATGAGTAAAAACCTAATCATCGGTCAGTCCGGCGGACCGACAGCTGTTATCAACTCAAGCCTTGCCGGTGCAATCGACTATGCGCTCGGTTGTGACGAAATCGGCAGCGTTTACGGAATGATAAACGGAATCGAGGGCTTTCTTGATGAAAATATAATGAATTTGAGCAATATGTTTGAGCATATGCCGTATGAACTAAACAGACTTAAACTGACACCGGCAATGTTCCTCGGCTCGTGCCGATATAAACTGTCGGGCAATGAGGAAGAACTTGCAAAGGTTGTATCCATTATGCAAAAATACGATATAGGATATTTTATCTATATCGGCGGCAACGATTCAATGGACACGGTAAAAAAATTATCTGACTACACAACATCACATGCCATCGACATAAAAATCGTTGGCGTGCCAAAAACAATCGACAACGATTTGAACGGCATTGACCACTCGCCCGGATTCGGCAGTGCGGCAAAATACATCGCATCATGTGTGCGCGAGGTTGCATACGATACAAGCATTTACAGCATCAAAAGCGTGCACATTATAGAGGCTATGGGCAGAAACGCAGGTTGGCTGACCGCCGCATCATGTCTTGCAAGGCAAGAAGATATGGTGGCACCGCACCTTATTTATCTGCCGGAGGTTGATTTCAGCGTTGAACAATTCGTAAGCGATGTTAAGGCAAAGCTTGAGGAATACAACTCTATCATCGTTGTTGTCAGCGAGGGAATACACGACAAAGACGGAAATTATATCAGCGCACAGCACTCGAAGGTTGACGAATTCGGTCACGCTCAATTGAGCGGAACAGGCGCATATCTTAAATCCGTAATTGAAAAGGAAATCGGATGTAAGGTCAGAGCACTTGAGCCGAGCGTTATCCAAAGAAGTGCCGGCCACATTTCATCTCTCACAGATGTTGAGGAGGCATTTAACCTCGGAACGATTGCCGTAAGGGCGGCTGTTTCAGGCAAAAGCGGCGTATTTTCAACATTGCGCAGAATTTCCGACAAGCCGTACAGTGTTGAGTATTCGACAGAAAATGTCGCCGTTGTCGCAAACACGGAAAAGCTTGTGCCGAGGAGTTGGATTAACCCCGAGGGCAACGATGTTACGCAGGATATGGTGGATTATTTAAGGCCGCTTATTGAGGGCGTTGTTCAAACACCGTACAGAAACGGATTACCCGATTATATCGACGTTCGCCACCTTGATGTGAGAAAACAGAAATACAGCGATTAGTTTCGCAGTATATATAAACAAAACAAAAATATATATGAGGAGTTTTACATTATGAAAAAATGTCCAAATTGCAATTTGTATTATGATGACAGTGCAAATGTTTGCTCTGCATGCAACGGTGCATTGGTAGACGCCAATGCCGCACCGCAGGCACAGCCTGCACAACAATATGAGGCACAGCCTGCACAACAGTATGAGGCACAGCCTGCACCGCAATATGAGGCACCGAGCGAGCCGGCACAGTATTATGCGCCGCAACCGACACAACCGACACAGCCGGCATATGACTATTCACAGCAGCAGGCACAGGCTCAACCGCAATATCAACAACAATATTATCAGCCACAGCAACAACAGCAATACTATCAGCCGCAGAATGTTGCACCGAGCTATGACAACACATCAAAGCCGGTTACAGTCGGCAAGTGGGTAGGTCTTTTGATTCTTTCGGCAATTCCGGTTGTAAACATTATTTGCTGGATTGTTTGGCTTTGCAGCAGCACAACAAACAAGAGTATCAAAAACTTCCTTGTTGCTGAAATTGTCGTTTACGCAATTTGCATAGGAGTTGGTGTTCTTGTTTCGGTTTTGTTAGCCTCACTCGGGGTTTTGGCAGGAAGCAGTTTTCCCGATTTTAATGAAATGATGATAGGAATGTTGTTTTAAGTACATAATTAATATCTAAAAATCAAAGGGAGGCAATACCTCCCTTTTTGTGTGCAAAAATGTTTAAAATAGGTCGAAAATGCCGATGTGAATACATTTTGCCTCCGGTTTGTCGTTTTGCAATCGGGCGAACACAGTTCGCACGCTGTAAAGGGAACAAAGACAAACTCCGACCGCTTATAACAAAAAATCCCGAGGGCGATGCTCTCGGGATTTATATATAATGTATGATTATGCTCTGTGGATAATTGCTTCTCTTTCGGGGCCGTTTGAAACCATTGTAATCTTATGGCCAAGCTCGCCCTCAATGAATTCAACATAATTCTTTGCCTCCTGCGGAAGGTCATCGTAATTTTTGATGCCTCTGATGTCGCAGTGCCAGCCCTTGAGGGTTTTGAAAACAGGTTTTGCCTTTTTGAGAACATGAGTTGTCGGGAAATCCTTTGTTATTTCGCCGTCAATATCATAAGCTGTGCAAACCTTGATTTCGTCAAGATATGAAAGGCAGTCGAGAGCCGTCATTACAACCTGGGTTGCACCCTGACACTCAATACCATATTTTGATGCAACGCAGTCAAACCAACCGACTCTTCTCGGTCTGCCTGTTGTTGCGCCGAACTCGCCCTTGTCTCCGCCGTGAATACGAAGTTCTTGTGCCTCGTCGCCGAAAATCTCGGAAACAAACTCACCTGCACCGACTGCCGACGAATATGCCTTTGTAACAACAACAATATCCTCGATTTTGTGAGGCGGAATGCCTGCGCCTACTGCACCGTAGCCTGCAAGAGTTGAGGAAGATGTAACCATAGGATAAATGCCGAAATCAGGGTCTTTAAGTGTGCCAAGCTGACCCTCGAGGAGAATGTTTTTGCCCTCCTTGATGGCGTCAGCGATATACTTGTGAGTATCGCAAACATAAGGAGCGATTTTTTCCTTATATTCCATACAGGTATTGAAAAGCTCGTCCTCGTCAAGAAGTGGCTTGTTGTAAACATATTTGAGGGTGAGATTTTTGAGTGTGCAGATATTTTTAAGCTTTGCACGGAGTGTTTCATCATCAAAAAGCTCGTTTACCTGAATACCGATTTTTGAATATTTATCCGAGAAGAACGGAGCAATGCCGCTTTTTGTCGAGCCAAATGCGTTTTTGCCGAGCCTTTCCTCCTCGTATGTATCAAGAAGAATATGATAAGGCATAAGGATTTGTGCTCTCTCGCTGACCAAAAGGTGCGGATTGAGTCCTGCCTTTTTAATATCGTCAAGCTCCTTGATGAACTTGTTAATATCCAACGCAACGCCATTGCCGATAATGCAGGTTACGTGGTCGTAGCAAACACCCGACGGCATAAGGTGCAATGCAAATCTGCCGTGCTCATTAATAATAGTGTGTCCTGCGTTGGCACCGCCCTGAAAACGAACGACAATATCGCTTTGTTCAGCGAACATATCGGTGACTTTACCTTTACCCTCGTCGCCCCAGTTAGCGCCTACAATTGCTCTTACCATAATTTATAATCTCCTTTGATATGGTTTTTTATTAATTAATCAGCGGAATTATTTTTTGATTTTTCCGCTTTTATTTTTGCTGTATTTAACTTTGCTGACTGCAACTTTTTTGGCTTTTTTCGTTTTATAAATGCCATATTTTTTGTTGGAAGTGATTTTTGTTGATTTTACACTTCCGCCTGCGCCGCTTGTAAAATAAATTCCGTTGCCCTTGTTTGATGAAACCGTGCAGGATGAAATTGCGGTTGAGGATTTCTTGTTGCAATAAATACCGTCCTTTTTATTTGACGATACGGTGCATTTTGCGACGGTGACTCTGCTTTTCTCGCTTGAATAAATTCCGTAACCAGAGTTTTTGGAGCTTGTGACGGAAGTCAACTTGCCCTTTGATTTGCTGAAAGCAACGCCGTGCTCGCCGTTTGCGCTGATTTTGTCGCCGCTCATTGTGTTTGCGGCGGTGGTGTCCTTAAAATAAACACCCTTGTATTTATTATTTGAAACGGTGTTTTTTGAAAACGCCGCTTTTGACGAATTTCGAACATAAACGCCGTGATCACCGCTGTATGACACCTTGTTTTTGCTCAACGATGCCGAAGATTTTTTATCAAGCAAAACACAGCTCTTTTTGAATTTTGTAACCGTGTTTGACGTGAGCTTTGCACCGCTTGTGCCGGTGAGATTGATTCCGTTGCCGCTGTAAGAAAGATTGTTGCCGTTTATGCTGTTTGACGAAACGGTCGGTGACGAGCAATAATCCGCACGAAACGCGTGTACGGTATCTTTAACGGCAGTGTTTTTCGCCAAGGTGATTTTGTTTGACGAAACCTTTGTGCCGACAGAGCCGTTCAGCCAAATACCGTAGCCGGTATAGCCAACGGTAACGGTGTTTGACGAGACAGTAACATTGTATGCCCTGTAATCGCCTGCCTTGATAACACGCTGTTTACCGATTGAATCCTTATCGCTCGGTAAATTTGAATTTTTTGAAACATTCACACCGTAAATTTTAATGCCGTACGGAACAACATTAAAACATTTGTCGGGTGATTTTTTTGTCGAAATAACATTGTTGCAGATTTTTGTCACCGGGTCGCGAGTGATGCCGTCCTTATAATGATAAGTGTTGGCAAAATTCTGATTCACCGTGCGATAAAAAATGCCTGCGCCGCAGTTGTTGATTTTGTTGTAGCTGATGTCGCAATTTATAATTCCGACTGTGGTAACGGCGTAGCCGTCAACATTGTTGAAGGTGTTGTTTTTCACAACAAAGCCGTTCATATAATTTCCCGTTTGCGAGCTGTGAGAGCCTACGCCGCGGTTAACCTTGTTAAAACGGCAATTGGTGATTTTGATATTTTTGTTTGCCGTGCCGTCATATGACGCCTCAGGCAAGCCCGAATAGTGGCGCTTGTCAAGAATGTCAAGCTGGACAGCCTCGTTGTTTGCGGTGTTGCCGGAGGAGCGATAGCTGTTTTCAAATGTGCAATTGTCAACGGTGACATTGCGACAGCCGGCAATCGAAATATGGTGGCTGTTGCGGCAATTTTTTAATGTTGTGCCGCTGACCTTGAAATTATCCGTATGATGAATTGCCCAAATTCCGCCTGCGTTTGATTCGATTGACGCGGCATTTGCGTCAAATGTGCCGCCGATGACTGTTATGTTTTTATAATAATCGTAGCCCTTGCTGACATCATCAGCCAAGCCGGTTTTGAGCATTGTTGCACCCGAAAAGCCGTTTGCTTTTATGAATGTGACACCGGTGAGGTCAAAATTTGTGTTTGAATAAATATTAAGCCCTCTTGTCAGTTCATAGGTGCCCGGCTCAACCTTAACGGTGAAGCGATTTTCGGGTGTTGCGCTCAATCCCGCATGCTTTAATGCGGCACGCAAATCCTCTGTAATATCGCTTGAATCGGCTGAAACGGTTATTTGATTATTCTCCTGCGCAAACGATGCAACAGGTGTGCAAAACATCACGCTTGCCGCCATAACGGCGCAGAGAAAAAGCGAAAATATTTTTTTCATTAAATCACAAGCCTTTTCAAAATGAACCGGGGTGAATATCTTATCAGTGGTGGAAAAGACGGATGCCTGTCATCGCCATTGCAATGCCGTGCTCGTCACAGCAATCGATAACATTTTGGTCTCTTACCGAGCCGCCCGGCTGAGCGATATATTTAACGCCCGATTTAACGGCACGCTCGATATTATCCTCAAACGGGAAGAAAGCGTCGCTTCCGAGAGCAACATTGTCCATTTTCTCATGCCATTGAGCCTTTTCTTCGGCTGTGAACGGCTGTGGCTTTTCGGTGAAATATCTTTGCCATACGCCGTCCTTCAAAAGCTCCTCATAATCGTTGCTGATATAAAGGTCGATAGCGTTGTCGGCGTCGCACTTGCGAATACCGTCGATAAACGGAAGGCTCAAAACCTTTTCGTTTCTTCTCAGCCAAAGCATATCTGCCTTGTCGCCTGCCATTCTTGTGCAGAGGATTCGGCTTTGCTGACCTGCGCCGACGCCAAGGGTTTGACCGCCCTTTGCATAAACAACGGAGTTGGACTGAGTATATTTTAAAGTAATCATCGATATGAGAAGGTCGATTTTTGCAATTTGCGGAATTTCCTTGACCTTTGTCGGCATATCGTCAAACAAATCCATTGTGATTTTGGCGTTGTTGCGCTTTTGCTCAAACTTGATACCGAAAACCTGCTTTGTTTCAATTTCATCGGGAGCATAGTCGGGGTCCATTTTAATAACAAGGAAATTGCCGCGGCGCTTTGATTTAAGGAGCTCAAGCGCCTCGTCTGTATATCCGGGAGCAATGATACCGTCGGAAACCTCTTTTTGGAGGAATTTTGCAACGGAAATGTCACAAACATCGGAAAGAGCCGCAAAATCGCCGAAAGATGACTGTCTGTCACAGCTTCTTGCTCTGACATAAGCTTGGGCAATCGGTGAAAGCTCGAGCCCGTCGGGAACCATACAAACCTTTCTGTCAACCTCGTCGAGCGGTTGAGCAACCGCCGCACCTGCCGGTGAAACATGCTTAAAGCTTGCAGCTGACGGCAAACCGGTAGCCTCTTTAAGTTCCTTAACAAGCTGCCAGCTGTTGAACGCGTCAAGCAGATTAATATATCCTGCCGCGCCGTTGAGAATTTCAAACGGAAGCTCCCTGCCATCCATATGAATCCTTGCCGGATTTTGGTTTGGGTTGCAACCGTATTTCAATTTGTACTCTGTCATATCAATGCTCCTTAATTACTATATTATAAATACACAGTACATTTTACAATACTTCATTGAAAAAAGCAAGACACAGTGATACAATAAATGCAGAATAATGCAGGCAGGTGGCAAAATGAAGGGTTTTTTGGCAATAAATAACTTTTTACACGGCGAAAAGTATGATATTTTGCACAACTCTCTTGTTAAAAGTGCAAAAAACTTTGGCTGTGAGCTTAAAACTAAAACAAACCAAGAACTGATTTTTGAAAGCGAAACGCCCGATTTTGTGCTTTTTTGGGACAAGGACACAAATGTTGCGAGAATGCTTGAAAACAAAGGCGTGCCTGTTTTCAACAGTGCAAAATCAATTGCGCTTTGTGACGACAAGGCAAAAACATATATTGCGCTTGACGGAAAAGTAAAACAGCCAAAAACGATTATTGCGCCGATGTCTTTTTTCAAAGCCGATTACGGCGAATTTGTCGATTCTGCGGCGCTGATTTTGAAATATCCGCTTGTGTTTAAAGAATGCTTCGGCTCGTTCGGGCAGCAGGTGTATTTATGCAAAAACAGAGCCGATGTGCTGTCACATATAACGGAAAAACCGTTTATTCTTCAAGAATTTATCGCCGAGGCAAACGGCAGTGATGTGAGAATAGAGGTTGTTGACGGCAAATGCGTTGCCGCAATGAAAAGGACAAACAAAAACGATTTTCGCTCAAACATAACAAACGGCGGAACAGCCGAAATATACGCACCGAGCGATGAGGAAAAGGCACTTGCCGTAAAGGCGTGCGACATTTTGGGGCTGACATTCGGCGGTGTTGATATAATCGGCGGCGACTCCGTTTGCGAGGTCAATTCCAACGCGCACATAATCAATCTGAAAGAGTGCACGGGCATTGACATTGCACCGATGATTTTTGAGGCAATCGAAAAAAGGATAAACAAATAATATGAGAAACGAATTAAACCCGATTTTAATTTATCCGCCCGATGAGGCACGGCGCAACAGTTTTGTTGTCGAAAAAATCGAGTGTGAACTCGGCGCAAAGCTGAAATCCCCCGATTACCGCGGCGATGCGCTTTATGTAATCAACCGCACAAACGATTACAAAATCGCCGAATATTACGAGCAAAGGGGCGTGCGCGTTTTCAATCCCTCTGCCCTGTCAAAAATCGCAAATGACAAACAGCTTTGCTATGATTTTATGGAGAAAAACGGCATTGAAATTATGCCCACGCACTACAAAAATCCGCCGTTTGTGAAAAAGCCACGCGACGGTCACGGCGGAGCAGGCGTTGTTTGGTGTGACAGCGCCGAGGATTATGACGAAAACGCCGTGTGCCAAATGCCTGCGAGCGACACAGGCAAAGATTTGCGCGTTTGGATAATCGACAACACGATAATCACGGCGATTTTGCGAGAGAGCAAAACGGATTTTCGCTCGAACTACTGCCTCGGCGGCAGAGCAACGCCGTATAACCTATCGAATGAAGAAATCGAAAAAATAAAAAAAATAACCGCCCTGATTAAAGGCGATTATTATGCGATAGATTTTGTTTTCAACAACTCAAAAATCGTTTTCAACGAGATTGAGGACACGGTGGGCGCAAGAATGGTGTATGACAAAACGGACATTGACATTATTCACCTTTTTTGCGAGCACATAAAAAATCAGAATATAAAATAGCAACCGCAGGCATAAACAGTGCTGAGCATAACGAGTATGTTTGCCGCCGCATTTGTTTTGCCGGCAATCATTCTGACGATGATGCCCACAGCGGCAAGCAAAAGGCCGCACCACGCAACTATTGTTTTAACACTTTCACCCGCAGGTATTGCTGTGGCGTTGATAAAGGTTGCAAGACTTGCAAGCGCAACGGCAAGCCAAAAGAAAATGATATGCACCGTTTCGTCGCTCTTTGGCTTGAACATAAAAATTGATGTGATGATAAACGAAAAAGCTATCACGCCGTATAATATCAAAAGCGGTTGAATTGCCATGACTGCACACTCCGAAAATATTTTGTGTAATAATTATACTATAACAGATTAATTTCGTCAAATAAAGCCGATATTTATAAAATTAAATGGCAATAAAAAAACCTGCTCTGAGAGCAGGTTTTGCAATGGTGACCCGGACGAGAATCGAACTCGTGTTACCGCCGTGAAAGGGCGGTGTCTTGACCGCTTGACCACCGGGCCATGGTGGCTTTAACTGGATTCGAACCAGTGACACCGCGGGTATGAACCGCGTGCTCTAGCCAACTGAGCTATAAAGCCGTTTCCAATTGCAAGCAAGATTATATCGTATATTTATATAAATGTCAACACTTTTTTTCAAATAATTGAGAGTTTGGCGCCGCGTCGCACAATTTATAGCACATTTGTTTGACAAAATACATACTTAATGGTAGTATATAATATAATAATTAATTTATGACAGAGAGTTTAAGCAAGGGAGCGGCTTTATGAACAGCTTGAACGCAAAACAAAAAATGATGTTCAATTTCATAAAAGACACAATCGACGAGCGCGGAATTGCACCGTCGGTGCGCGAAATCGGTGCCGCGGTGGGGCTGAAATCGACCTCATCGGTGCAATACAATCTCAACGCCCTCGAGAATGCAGGTTACATCGTGCGTGACGCAAATTTGAAGCGCACAATCCGCATTTCGTCGCAGGACAACGCTCGGCACATTCCGCTTGTCGGCACGGTTACGGCAGGCAAGCCGATACTCGCTGTCGAAAGCATTGAGGACTACATACCGATTCCCTCAAAATCCGCAAACCGCGACCTTTTTGCTCTGCGCGTCAAGGGCGACTCGATGATAAATGCCGCTATTCTTGACGGCGACATTATCGTTGTGAACAGAACGCCGGTGGCGCAAAACGGCGACATTGTTGTTGCACTTATCGACGACGAGGCAACCGTTAAGCGGTTTTACAAGGAAAACGGTCATTTTCGCCTGCAACCCGAAAACGAAAGCTACGAGACGATTATCGTTGACGAGTTGACCGTTTTGGGCAAGGTTGAAATGGTTATCAGAAATTATGGCTGATTTTGAAATTAAACGGTATTGATATTTCGATATTATTGTGTTAAAATTCTTTAAAATTATTATAATAAGTATGAGCCTTTGTGCTTATAGACTTTTGGAGATGATTAAAAGTGAGCGAATGCACACACGATTGTTCAAGTTGTTCGAGCAACTGCAACGAAAGAACACAGCCGGAGAGCTTTATTAAGCCGATGAATAAAAATTCAAACATTAAAAAGGTAATCGGCGTTGTATCGGGCAAAGGCGGCGTAGGCAAAAGCCTTGTAAGCTGTCTGCTTGCATCAAAATGCCGCAAGGCAGGGCTTAAGGTAGGTATTCTCGACGCGGATATTACAGGTCCGAGCGTGCCCAAATCATTCGGAATCACAAGCCGTGCAATGCAGGACGAAACGGGTCTTTTGCCGACAGTGACCGAAAGCGGAATAAAAATGATGAGCATAAACCTTTTGCTCGAGGACGAAAATCAGCCTGTTGTATGGCGCGGACCCGTTATCAGCGGCGTTATTCAGCAGTTTTGGACAGATGTTAATTGGGGCGACCTTGATTATCTTTTTGTCGATATGCCCCCGGGAACGGGCGATGTTGCGCTGACTGTTTTTCAATCACTGCCGGTTGATGGAATTGTGATTGTTTCAACTCCGCAGGATCTTGTAAAAATGATTGTAAACAAGGCATTCAATATGGCAAAAATGATGAATGTGCCTGTTTTGGGACTTGTTGAAAATATGAGCTATTATGTATGTCCGCACTGCAACGAGAAAATAAGTATTTTCGGCGAATCGCAGATTGACGAAACCGCCCAAGAGCTTGGCGTGCCGGTGCTTGCAAAGTTGCCGATTAATCCCGATGCTGCAAAAATGATTGACGCCGGCAGAGTTGAGGATATTGAGGCAGGCGAGCTTGACGAATTCGTCGACACATTAAAATAAAAGGCTTGCTGCCGCATTTAACAACGAAAGGCAACGGTGAATCACATGTCGAAAAGAGAAGATTATATTTCGTGGGACGAATATTTTATGGGTGTTTCCCTGCTTGCATCTATGCGAAGCAAGGACCCCAATACTCAAGTCGGTGCATGCATTGTCGGCGACGATAACAAAATAATTTCAGTCGGATACAACGGCTTTCCGCGCGGATGCAGCGACGATGTTTTTCCGTGGGAGCGAAGCGGCGCAAATATGAACGACACAAAATATCCGTTTGTTTGCCACGCTGAGCTTAACGCAATATTAAACGCCGGCGGTCAAAATCTTGTGGGAGCCAAAATTTATGTTGCGCTTTTCCCCTGCAACGAGTGTGCAAAGGCGATTATTCAAAGCGGAATCAAAGAGGTTATATACATATCCGACAAATACGCCGAAACGGACGCCACAAAAGCAAGCAAAAAAATGTTTAGCGCCGCAGGTGTTAAGCAGACTCAATTTGAAAGCGACAAAAAAATAAGCATTTCGTTTGACGCAAGCGAAGTGTAACACAAGGACAGCATATGAAAAAAGAGATAGATATTTACGATTTTGACAAAACAATCGTTCCGTTTGACAGCGGCTCACTTTTCACGGCGTATTGCTTTTTGCACTATCCGTGGTGTTTTATAACACTGCCGATAATCGCAGTGGCGGCGTTGCTGATGGTTTTGCATATAATCAATTTTACATCGTTCAAAAAAACATGCTTTTTGTTTTTGCCGCTGATTCCAAAGGAAAAAGCTGTCAAAAAATTTTGGGACAGACATATCAACGAGGTGCATCCGTGGTTTAAGGAGCGCACAAGATACAGCGTTGTTATCAGCGCAAGCCCGGATTTTTTGCTGAACGATATTGCAAAAAGGCTTAGTTTTGACAAGCTGATTTGCACACGCCACAACCCCAAAAACGGAATAATTATCGGCGAAAACTGCCGTGACGGCGAAAAGGTGCGCCGACTTTACGAGGAGTTTTGTAGAGATTGTGTTGAGGTTGAGGATGTATATTCTGACTCATTGCGCCACGACAAGCCGATTTTTTCACTTGCAAACGGCAAATGTTATCATATAGTTAAGGGCGAAAAAATCCCCTTTGATTTTAACGAGGTGTACGGCGAAAACACTGAGGTGAAGAATTAGCATATATTCACACGGCTTGCCGACACAAGGAGAAAGTGCAGTATATGAAATACTTTTTAAGAGTTTTGCTTGTGCTTGTTATCGCTGTTGCTGTAGTTTGCGGTTTTTACATATACAAAAACGGCGGCATTGAAAAAAGCACCGCCGACACAAGCCTTACAACGGTGACGAAGCTTGCCGCAACCGAAAAAAACGGCAACAAAACGCTGATTGCAAGCCTTAAAAATGAAGGTTTTTATCTTTATAAAAGCGACGGCACAATAATACTTGAGCACGATTCAAAAAGCTACGAGTTTAAAAATTGGAATATTGACGAGCACGCCGAAGAGCCGAAAATGTATTATATGGATTTTGACGGCGACAAGGAAAACGAAATACTTGTACGATGTGTTGCGTCAACAGACAACAGCACAAAACAGAAGATATACAATCTGTATATGCTCGACCCTAAGACCGACTCAAACAAAAAAACAACATACAAAGCAACTCAGGCGGCACAAAACACCTGGAGCAACATACTCAACAATGTTTTGTTTGAGGAGCTGACTCAGCTTAAATCGTGCAACAAGATTTTGCAGTTTGCGATGAACTACTCATCAAAATCAATACCGTATGACAAAACTACCGGCATTGTAAGCGGTGAGGTCGGCAGTGTAGGCTATCTGCGCGCTTTGCAGGACAGCAAGGGCAATTATCTCAAAATAGACAATTGGTATAAGGGCACAGGAATTTACACCGTTGACGATAAAGGCAAAATAAGCATATCGGTTGATATTAACATAAAATACAAAGGCTCCGACACCGTCCAACAGGGCGGCAAAATAGTTTTCGGCTTGGATTACAGCGAGAAAAACGGCTTTTATCCTGCAAAAAAATCGCTTGAATTTAAGCCACAGAGCGAATACAAGGTTGCCGACCCGAGGAATGCGGCAACAAAATCGTGGAGCTACACCGAAAACAACATTGATAAAACAGCGCCCAAAACAAATACTGTTATTGACTGGATAAGTTATTCGGAAAAATTCGACTCGTCGGTCACAACGCAAAGCAAAAGCTTTGCCGCCGAAAACACAGATATTAACAGCGTTTCAAAAATCGTTTTGACAGATAAATATATCGAGCTGACATCAAAGCCGGGTGCACAGTTTGACACCGACTCCGTGAAAAAGCGCGAATTTTCTGTCATTATAAACGAGAAAAAGAACGATGAATACGAAATTGCATACACGGCAACGATTACTCAATCCGGCAAATCACAGGTTTTGAAAATCAATTTCGACCGAGCATATGCCGCAAAGGAAATAAAATCGTTTAAGGTCAATTTCGGCATTAAATAAAAAATAAACAAATTTTTGCGCTGTGCTTTTAAATTGCGGCACAGACAGAATATAATACCAAAAGAAAGAAGGGGAAATATGCCAAAAATCAAAGATGTTTTAATTACAACAGACTCAACCTGCGATTTGCCGCAAAAATATGTTGACGAATACAATATCAAGGTGATTCCCCTCTCGATTCTTTTGGGAAACAACGAATATTCGGATGGCGTTGACATTAAGCCCACCGATATTTACAAACATGTTGAAAACGGAGGAGACTTGCCGAAAACAGCGGCTGTTCCGCCGTCAAAATACTATTCAATATTCAGCGAGGCGGTAAAGCAGGGCAAAAAGGTTGTTCATATCGGGCTTTCGTCCGCAATATCGTCAACATATCAAAACGCCTGCGTAGCGGCGGCTGAATTTGACGATGTTTACTGCGTAGACTCAAAATCGCTTTGCACGGCAATGGGTTTGCTTGTTTTAAAGGCATGCGATTTTCGTGAAAAGGGATATGACGCAAAGAAAATCCACGATAAAATCGAAAAGCTTGTACCGAAAGTAAGCACAACATTTGTTTTGAACTCGCTTGAATATCTGCACAAGGGCGGCAGATGCAGCGGCGTTGCGCGCTTTGGCGCAAATATTTTGGGAATAAAGCCGAGCATCGCGGTTGACAACTCAACAGGTGCGCTTGATGTCGCAAAAAAATACCGCGGAAAAATGGAAAATGTTTACAAGCAGTATGTAACGGACTGCGTAAAAGATGTCAACAAAATTGACACCTCGCGCATTGTAATTGCAAACAGCGGCAACATTGAGTCGGCAACGCTTGCATTTGCAAAAGGTCTTATTGAGGGCAAAAACAAATTTGACCAAATTATCGAAGCTGATGCAGGTTGCACCATTTCATCACATTGCGGCCCGAAAACGCTGGCTGTATTTTATATAAGAAAATAATTTATGCATTTACTTGCAGGCAACACGCTTGCAGGTTTTTGTTTTGAAAAGGAGCACAAAATGGCTACCAAGGACAATGTTTTAAAAACGCTTATATCAAGCTCCGACAAATACATAAATGGCGAAGAGCTTGCCAAAACACTCGGTATAAGCCGCGCCGCAGTATGGAAGGCTGTGAAATCTTTGCAAAAAGAGGGATACACCATCGACGCAGTGACAAACAAGGGCTATCGCCTGACCGATGACAACGATATTTTAAACGCCGAACTTGTCAAATCAAAGCTTGACGAGGATATTGAGGTAATATACTACCCGACAATTGACTCGACAAACACGCAGGCAAAGCGTCTGATTAACGAGGGCAAGACAAATACAATGCTTTTAATCTGCGATGAGCAGACAAACGGCAGAGGCAGACAGGGCAAATCGTTTTATTCCCCTGCGCTGACAGGAATATATATGACATATGTCACCCACCCGATGACGGCACTGCAAAACGCGGTGACCGCAACAACTGCCGCCGCTGTCGCAGTGTGCAAGGCAATTGAGGAGTTGACGGACAAAAAGCCGAAAATCAAGTGGGTAAACGATGTTTATCTCGGCGACAAAAAGATTTGCGGCATCTTGACCGAGGCGGTAACAGATTTTGAAACTCAAACGGTTACCTCCGTAATCATCGGAATAGGCATGAACATAAAGACAATCGATTTTCCGAGCGATGTTGAAAACGCCGCAAGCCTCGGCGCAAATGTTCGCCGTGCAGACCTTATCGCCGCAATAGCACGCGAACTGCACGCGATAAACAACAGCAAGTACAACGAGTTTATCGACTATTATCGCACGCACTCGCTGATTATCGACAAAAAAATCAATTTTATCCAAAACGAAAGAGTTACGCCTGCCACGGCTGTTGCTATTGACGAAACGGGCGGTCTTGTTGTTGAACTTGAAAGCGGAGAGCAAACTGTTTTGCGAAGCGGCGAAATAAGCATAAGGAGGCGATAAATATGGGTAAAAAAGAAGACAAAACAAATGTTATGCGAATACTCGACCAAAAGAAAATCGAGTACAACCATTATTCATATGACAATATGACAACATGTGCAAAAGATGTTGCCGCAGGGCTTGGAGTTGACCCACAGTTTTTGTATAAAACGCTTGTGACGGTCGGCAAATCAAAGGAGCATTATGTTTTTATGGTCCCGGGCGAGGAGGAGCTTGACCTCAAAAAAGCGGCAATCGCAGTGGGCGAAAAAAGCATAGAAATGATTCACCAAAAGGAGCTTTTGCCCCTGACGGGATATATCCACGGCGGATGTTCGCCCATAGGAATGAAAAAACAGTTTAAAACAACTATCCACATAAACGCAGAAGGTGCGGACAAGATTTTCTGCTCCGCAGGCAAAATCGGCAGGCAGGTCGAACTGTCACCGAAGGATTTGGAAAAAATAATTCCCCTTCAATACAAGGACATAACAAAATAAAAAACGCGCATTGGATACATGGCACAATAAAGCAATCGGTTAAAGCTTCTTGCAGTGCACCAATGCGCGTTTTTTTGTGCAGTGATGAGTTTATTTTCACTTTTTATAGTACAAAATTCACAAAAACACAAATACGCTTGCATTGTATATTAAAAATAAGTATTATATAACAAAGACAATATTCACTTTTTAAAGAACAAGGGGTACACATATGAATTCGTTTCTTTTCAGCGACGAGAGCGAAAAAAAGCACGCACTCGCCTGTCTTGAATTTGCAAAAAGGCTCGGTTTAATTGACGATGAAAGCCTTGACGGCGTAAAAAAAAGATGCGACGCCGAGAATAAAAAAAGAGCCGTTCAAATTGAAAACGGCGAAACGGTTTACGGTCTGACACGCTTTTCATACCCGGCATATCTCAATTATGAATTGACGAGGCTGAAACTCGACTTCGTAGGCGAAACAGAAAAAGTAAAAAAGGTTTATGACTATCCCCAAATTACACGCAGAGAATTGAAAGACTATTTCAAAAACAACAGAGATTTGTTCACAAGATATAATAACGACAAATTTTTCTTTTTTGAGGTTAAAACCGTTATTTATAAAAAAATAAGAGAGGAGCAGTATGATGCCGAAATCAACAATATACTTCGTAAACTCGATTAACGGCAATGACGAAAATGCCGGCTTGAGCGAAAACACTGCTTTTAAAAGCCTTAAAATGATCAACAACCTTTCGCTTTTGCCCGGTGACAAAGTAATGCTTGCAAAAGGCTCTGTTTTTGAAAATGAGTTTTTGCATATCAAAAACTGCGGCGACATAAACGGCGATTTAATCGAAATTACATCATACGGCGACGGCGATTTGCCGAAAATCAACGCAAACGGCAACGGAATTTGGCACCAGGACTACGGCACGGAGCTTGATTTTAAGGGCCACCGATACAAGGGTGATGTTTCTTCCGCAATTTTGCTTTATGATGTTGAAAACATACTTATAAGCGACATTGAAATTACAAACAAAGAAGAATTTACCGATTTGGAAAGCTATTGCGCACCTGACAAAATGGACAGAACAGGCGTTGCCGCAGTTGCTAAAAACAGAGGCACTCTGCACTCAATCACGCTTAAAAATCTTTTTATCCACGATGTCAACGGCAATGTTTACAACAAGCATATGAACAACGGCGGAATATATATGACCGCCTTTAAGCCCAATAACGAGGCAAAAACAGGTGTTGCAAGATATGACGGCGTTGCCGTTGAGGACTGCTTTGTAAAAAATGTGAGCAGATGGGGAATCGCCGTAGGCTACTCTTATCGTCACAAGGATTTTGCGACAAAGGAACTTGCCGATGAAACATTTAAAAAATACGGCAACGAAAATATTTTAATCAAAAACAACTATGTCAAATTTGCCGGCGGCGACGCAATCACTCCTATGTATGCGCTAAATCCCCTTGTCGAGCACAATGTTTCGGACTCCTGCGCAACGGAAATGAACGACAGATATTATAAATATCCGCAAAAACGCGCAGGCAAAGTTGCGGCGGCAATTTGGCCGTGGAAATGCAAAAACGCACTGCTTCGTTTCAACGATGTTGTCGACACAAAACTCAATCAAGACGGAATGGCTTATGACGCCGACTCCGGCGACGGCACAAAATACGAATACAATTATTCACGCCTAAACGAGGGCGGCTGTATGATGTTTTGCCTGCAGGAGGCTGTTCACAACACATTTGAAAACAACCTGAGCGTTGACGATTTGAGCGGCACGATGACGCCGGCGAGCAATCCCGATGCCTATGTTGCAAACAACACATTTTATGTAAGGCACGGCGTTCCGTTTGTCCGCAAGAGAATGCACGGCAAAATGACGGTCAAGGACAACAAAATCATTAAAATAGAAAAATAATGCCCGGAGGTACAAAATCAATATGGCAAAAAGCAAAGGCAGAGTAACAATCCCTACAGATATGGATGTTGTTAAGGAGACGCTCGATGTAATGGATAAATGGGGCGCCGACGCTATCCGCGACTGCGACGGAACAGAATTTCCGCAGGAGCTTCGCGACACAGGTGCAAAGGTGTACGCTACATACTACACCACAAGAAAGGACAACGATTGGGCAAAGGCAAATCCCGACGAAATTCAGCAGATGTATATTATGACAAAGTTCCACACTGCTGTTGACAACACACTTTCAATTCATCTTATGGATAACCTTTATCCGGATATGCTCAAGGTCAACAACCGCGACGATATTACAAGATGGTGGGAGGTAATCGACCGCACAACAGGTGATGTTGTAGCGACGAACGAATGGAGCTATGACGAGGAAAGCGGCAATGTGACAATCACAAACGCAAAGAAATTCCACGAATACACAGTAAGTTTTTTGGCTTACATTATGTGGGACCCGGTGCATATGTATAACGCCGTAGTAAACGAATGGGATGTTGAGCCGCAAATCACATTTGATGTCCGTCAGCCGAAAACGAGGGCACACTCACTCGAGAGGCTGCGCAAATTTCTCGATACGCACGAATATGTTGATGTTGTAAGATTCACAACATTTTTCCACCAATTCACGCTCATTTTTGACGAGCTTGCAAGGGAAAAATTTGTTGATTGGTTTGGCTATTCGGCATCTGTCAGCCCGTATATTCTTGAGCAGTTTGAGAACGAGGTTGGATACAAATTCCGCCCCGAGTTCATCATTGACCAAGGTTATATGAACAATACATACAGAATCCCGTCAAAGGAATTCAAGGATTTTCAGGCATTCCAAAGACGCGAGGTTGCAAAGCTTGCCAAAGAAATGGTTGACATTGTTCACGAATACGGCAAGGAAGCCATGATGTTTATGGGCGACCACTGGATAGGCATGGAGCCGTTTATGGACGAATTTGCATCAATCGGGCTTGATGCGGTTGTAGGCAGTGTCGGCAACGGCGCAACGCTCCGCCTTTTCAGCGATATTAAAAATGTAAAATACACCGAAGGCAGATTTTTGCCGTATTTCTTCCCCGATGTTTTCTGCGAGGGCGGCGACCCTATCAAAGAGGCAAAGGTTAATTGGGTAACGGCAAGGCGCGCTATTTTGAGAAGCCCGATTCAGCGCATCGGCTACGGCGGCTATCTCAAACTTGCACTTCAATTCCCCGATTTTATGGATTATATCGAATCGGTATGCGACGAATTCCGCACACTTTATGACAACATTCAGGGTGTAACGCCTTATTGTGTAAAAAAAGTTGCAGTTCTCAACTGTTGGGGCAAAATGCGCGCATGGTCAAACCATATGGTGCACCACGGCTTGTATTACAGACAAAACTATTCATACTTCGGCATCATCGAGGCACTCAGCGGCGCACCGTTTGATGTTTCGTTCATCAGCTTTGATGATATTAAAAATGACAAGAATCTGCTCGACAATTTTGATGTAATCATCAATGTGGGCGATGCCGACACCGCACAAAGCGGCGGCGAATATTGGGCAGACGAGGAGATTGTCACCGCTGTTAAGCAGTTTGTTTACAACGGCGGCGGATTCATCGGCGTCGGCGAGCCTGCTGCTCATCAATGGCAGGGCAAATTCTTCCAGCTTGACGATATTTTAGGCGTTGAGGAGGAAAACGGATTCACTCTCAACACTCGCAGATACAACACCGAGGAGCACAGAGACCACTTCATTTTGGCAGACGTCGACGGCGAGGTTGATTTCGGCGAGGGCAAAAAGAACATTGTCGCACTCGACGGAACTACGGTGCTTATCCAAAACGCAAGCGAGCTTCCGTTTGCTGTCAGACACGCCGAAGAGGTGCAAATGGCAGTTAAAGAGTTCGGCAAGGGCAGAGGTGTTTATATCAGCGGACTTCCGTATTCATTCAAAAACAGCCGCGTGCTCTACCGCGCAGTTCTTTGGAGCGCATCGGCAGAGGACGAGCTTAACCGTTGGTATTCGACAAACTACAATGTCGAGGTGCACGCATATGTTAAAAACGGCAAATATTGCGTAGTCAACAACACTTACGAGCCGCAGGACACAACAGTGTATGTAGGCGACGGCACAAGCTATCCCCTCCACCTCGAAGCAAACGAAATCAAATGGTATAAAATCTAATTCAAACATAAAAAATCCCACCCAAGCAGCTTTTCGCTGTCGGGTGGGATTTTTATTTTGTTTTGTTAAAAGGTTTTCAAATTTAAAATTACTTCATCGGGCAATTTTATGGATGAATTGCTCGGTAGATAATTTGTGCCTTTTTTCAAGCGATTGCCGAAGGAATCCCAAATTCCGTTTGTTGATAAATCTTCTACAACAAATTTTCCGATTCTTTCACTGTAAGAAATTGTGCAATGCATTCTTGCACACCTCTTGCAAGTGCCCGGTAAGGCAATTTTAGAATTATTGCTGTCTCTTCCGACAGTAACCGTCTCTCCTGGCGAAAGAGTGAAATTTGCCTCATAAGGTGAATTATGCAATACCAGACTAATCATATGGGTTTCGCCGTTTGCCATATTGCCATTATTAATTTCTGCAACCGGCACACTACCGCCGACATTAGGAGCTGTATTACAATCCTTCTTTCTATTCTTTTTAACAAATACGATAATTATAATAACGGTTATTAACAAAACAACCGCAACACTGGCGCAGACAATTATTATTGCTGTTTTTGAACTGTCGGAGCTAATTTGTTTTGGCTTTGTTTTTTTCTCTTTTTCTTCTGTTGCGTTAGGGTCTTTAGCTGAAGAATTTTTTGAAGCAGTCCAAACAGAATCGACATTACCGTCGCCGTTATTATCAATATTAAGAGCCACATCACTTTTATTATCTGTATTGGTTGTAATTTTGGAGGCCTTTGTTAAAGGAACTTTTGAAAATGATCTGCAATCGGTAATTTTGCCGTCTTTATCTGTATAATTAACAGAATAATCCATAGTACCGTAACCGGTGCCGCTTAACTGAATATCATATTTATTTCCGGCATTTAGGGACATTACCTTAATATCCTTGTTTTTTCCGATTCTTTGAACATTTCCAAAAGATGTTTTTAAATCACCGGCCGACTCATCACTGCTGAGTGTTTCGCCGTTAAAGGTTACACTTGCATCCACCGGGCAGGCAATATTAATAATTATCTTCGAGCTGTCACTTATAGTATCTTGAATATCACCGAAAGCGAATTGAAGTTTTGATGCATCATCTACCTGATGATAGCCGTCGCTTACATTGGTGATTTTTTTCATCAAACCGACTGCAAGCGCTTTTTCCGCATCATCGTAAATTTCGTGGAAAAATCCTAAGCTGTAAATGTTGTATTTTGAGCTGATTGACTTAACAACATCCATAACACCGTTAGCATATGCAATTGACTCATATGAGCTGTCAGGATAATCGGATTGTGAAAATTCGCCGGATCCGGAGTAATTAATACCTGCATTCGGTAATCCGTCTGCCATAACCACAATATTTCTTATACTTCCGTCTCTGCCTTGTGATTCCAACATATCATCTGCCGCATTAATTGCAGATGTCATATTAGTCATATCGTCTGTATAAACATTGTCTATGTCTTGAGTCAATGTGTCTAACGAATCGGTCATATCGACAGTTGAAACGGACGAGCTGTAAAAGATAATGCCGATTTTATTATTTGCATTACTTTTCAGTTGGTCATTGCAAAAATTCTTAGCCGCAATTTTCATTTCTTCAATAGGAGTTGTACTCATACTTCCCGAAATATCAAGGACCAAAACCGTATCTCTGGCCTTCTCGTAAACAGTAACATTCGTTTTTTGCTCATATTCCTTGCCACCGGAGGTCATCGTTGCGGTGATTGTAGCGTCGCCTTTAGACTTAGCTGTTACTATACAGTTTTCTCCTTCGGGTGAAACGGTTGCAACATCCTCGTTTGATGACTGCCATTTAATCACATAATCGGTTGCTTTTTCAGGTAAAATCTGAGGTTCTATAGCACAAACCTCGCCTACCGTTGCATTGATACTGTCATCTGTTGAAAATGATGTTGCAACTATCTTCGTGACAGATTTTGACGAATCGCCGCAAATAAATGGATAAGCGATATATTTATCGTCTTTCTTATCCTTATAATTATCGTTATCACCGTATTTTTCGGTGGCAAAATCAAGTGCTTCCGATACGGAATAGCCTGCCATTGTTTTTTCCACCGTTTCGGACATAACATCTCGACTGTAATCTGCCAAAACGCTGTTATGGTATCCTACAACAACGCCGCCGGATGCATCCTTAACAGCATTTCCAAGTTTGTAATCAATACTCTTTGAATAACAATCACATCCAAAAAACATACAACTTTCTGAAAAGACAAGCTGTGCTCCCATGGAATATTCGGCATACTCTGTTTCAAAAAACTTAGGCGTAACCCAATACTCATATGCCGTTTCTGTAGCGCTCAGTTGATATGAAGCACGCACAATTTCTTTATTTTTGATTTGCTTTGCGTATTTCCTATCTGTTTTGCTTGTAACCTGCTCATTCAGGCACAGCACCGGTGTATTGCCGTTATATGTAGTGCCGTGCATTGCTAAAACAACAACATCATATGATGAAATATTTGCTAAATCATCAACCGTTACATCGGTATCAAGATTTGTGGTCAAATTATTTTTATCCCATTTTGTTTTTAAGGAATTATAATAATTGCGCCTATATGATGTGTTTTCAAAAGCATTGAAAATCACCGCGGTACTAGTCGATTGGCTTGTGCTGTTATCTGTATATGTACTATTTAAACTTGTATCATATGACGGATCCTTTTTATAATCATTTATACTTGACGGTGTTTCAATATTTGAAGAATCACCGAGTATGTACGATTGCTCAACCGCAGTATTTTTATCTGCAAAATATGAAGAACCATTATATTTATCTTCCTCGCGTTTTTTTATTGAAACGGCGCCCAATGTTTCATCGGAATATTGAAAAGAGATAATTTTATTTTGCTCGTCAAAATTTACGGAATTTTCTTTGACCTTTCCGTCCTTAACCAATTGGTCAAGCTTTGCCTCAACTTTCTCGGCTTTTTCTTCATCCGATAATTTCATATAGCTTTCGTCTGCGGTAACAGATGCAATTTCCGAATCAACAGCCGCTTGCGCTTTGTTCTGTGCAGAACAGCCGGAAAATGTCAGCACAACAATTACAACAAGCAAAAGTAAACATGTTATTTTTTTTGAGAGTGTTTTAATTATATTTTTCATTGTCTCTCCTATTAAAATGCATCAAGGAGTTCTTCATCGGAAATATACCACTTTCCGTCTTCTTTAACCATATTTATCGAGTCTTCCTCGTCCTCTTCATCGTCATATAAATCCTCATCGTCCTCGTCATCCGAGTCGTATGACATAGTTGTTTTGACATGAGCGATGCAGGTATTATCGCCAGTATCCTCAATACTGACAACCTCAAGATGAATTTTCGGAGCGTCACCTTCGCCTAAAGCATCCGATAAAAACGGAAGCAAATCTGCCACATCTTTATAGCTAAATCCTATAACACCGCCTAACAGGCTGTCAGCTGCGTCATAGGCTTTTCTTGTTTTTGAATCAAAGCACTCCATCAATCCGTTTATATCTTGATTATTAAATGCTTCCTCAAATTTTGCCAATGTTTTTTCAGGCGTATGCTCATTTTTTACGGCTACAACCGTAGCGGATATACCCGAAACCATTACAACAAGGGCAATCAATAACAATATAATTATTTTCGTAGATCCGGCTTTTGATGCCGTTTTAACAGCGCCGCTTACAACAGCTGCTCCTGCGCCGGCACCTACATTATGAAATCCGGGTGTTTGAACGCCATAACCATAAGATGCTCCGTTTTGAGCAACATAATTCGGCGTTTGCTGAGCAGAATACCGACCATAATTATTTTGATAGCCGTTGGGAACTTGGCGTTGCACATTGCTGTAATTGTTTTGACCATTATTGTTTGTCGGTGTTATTTCTCTAAATGCGGTTGACCCACAGTTTGAACAAATTCCTGTTCCGTTATCGGGCGAGCCGCATTTTTGACATATTCTCATATTTTTGCTCCTAACAATTAATTATATTAAAAAAAGCTAAACAAATTTGAAATGCGGCTTGAAAGGTCACTTCCGACAATCAGGCCGCCGAATAAAGAAGTTAGACCCAAACCGAACAATAATGCGCCCATACCGGTCAATACAAACATAAACGAATCCAAAAAAGATACCGGACTGATTCCGCACTTGATTTTTGCATCAATCGTTCCCATAATATCAATAAGTACTACGAAAATAAGTAAAAACGCACCTGTGCCCTTCAATATAAGCGCAAAAAAGCATGCTATAATTGCAGTAAAGAAAAACGGAATTTTGTTTGTTGTCGAAGCATAAATATAGCTTGAAAATGCAACATTTTCTTTTTTATTCGTTTTCTTAGAGCGTGAATAAAGGCTGTATAAAAAAATATCCAAAAACTGAAAGCCAAAAAAATTTATAAATATAATTATCGGTAAAAAGATTGAAGTCATCGGCTGAACAGTGCCGATTCCACCCTCTACGCAAAGAATAATAATATAGTATAACAGCAATGTTATACCGTTCATCAAAAGTGCAGAGCCAAAATCCTTTCGCTCAATCATTTCCTGCTTTGCTCTGTTTGGTGATTTGAAATAATCAACAAAAAATTTGCCGAATTTAAAATTGCTTTGCTTTTGCGGCTGCACCTGATTTTGTAAATATATTAAATTCCTGTTTCCGCAAACTGAACAATAATATGCGTTGTCCGGAAAATAGTTCCTGCAATTATTACAATATTTCATAAAAATCCTTTCTTGATTAATCAATTTCTATCTTACAATAAAACTCATTATCTGTTCGTGCTAAATTAAACATTTGGTCTGTGTTTATTTTGTTTAACACACCTCCGGTTTGCATCCTTTGATCTCCTGCATTAAAGAAAGTGCCGTTAGTCGAATAATCAATAACATAAAAAGTTCTGCCTTTTCTTAATACACCGCAATGCACTCGGCTGACCTTTTTGTATTTTTTACTGATAACAAAAGCGCAATATCGCGGATCTTTTCCTATTTTAATTTCACGGTCGTTTTTCAACTCAACCTTTCCGCCTGCGAAGTCGCCCCTATCACAAATAAGATAGTATTTCAATTTCTTGTTAGGCATAGCAACCGTTTTTTCAATATTTTGAACAGTTTGGACAGCTTTAGGTTTATTGTCAATATTTACCGCACTTACATCTTTCTTGCATCGCTTTGCAAATAAATACGGATTAAAAACATATTCAAGATAATTAATATAATTAAATGCAAACGATGCGATATGAAGCAGGACACCGACTAAAATTCCGTATCCTAAACGACCTTCGCCTTGAATAACATAGCACGCATGAAACCTATTTGAATAAAACAACAATTCAAATATAATTCCCGATAAATAACAGCCGAATGACAACATATCAAAAGCAAGCAGCAATGATGCAAGGCGCTTTTGTGTGCTGATTTTTTTTGCGCAAAAGATTATCAACAGATAAACCGTCATAAAAACGATTGACAAAATAAAAAGTATCACAACAGCATTGATAAAATTTGCAAGCTTTGTATAAAAATATTGCTGATACGGTGAATAATCACCCGTTAATCCGATATACCAAAAGCGCATTGAGCCGACAAGCTTAATACCACGATCGGTATGGAGTGAGAAAATTCCTATAAAATAAAAAGGCAAACTCAAAAACAGCAATATTGCGGGAATAATTTTTCGCTGTGTATTCACAATTTCACCTCAGATAAAAAATGTGCTAAAAAGTGTCAAACCTTTTAGCACATTACTATTATCAATCTAATCTAAAGGTATTGTCGGTACCGGCAAGGTTGATAACCGTACCTCTGTCTAAATATGACGGCGTACCGCGTTGAAGCTTTGGTCCGCCGACAATCTTTGTGCCGTTTGTTGACATATCGGTTACTACATAAACATTGTTATATGAATCGTATTCAACCGAACAATGTGTTCTTGAAACCTTTGCATAACTCTTATCAATAATGATTGAGCATTGTGACGGATCTTTACCGATAACAATTCTTGTTCCCGGTTTAATCGGAATATCATATCCTGCACAGCAACCGCTTGTGAAAACAATTCTGCCTTGCAACAAAGCTGTTTCAGGAGGTATTACTCGATCGTCACCAATAATAGGAGGCACTCCAATAATGCTAGGATCCGGTCCAACAATTTCGGCATTAGCTTTAGGCATAATTATTGCTGCAACAAGTGAAAGAACAAATGAAATCAGCAAAAGAACAGCATTCATATAAAGTCCGATGCCGGGCTTAATCATATTTTCGCCTTTTACGAAAACCAATATTATTGCAACTATTGACATAATCATGGCAACCGCTTTTGTTATTGCAGCAACCAATTTGCAACCCTTATTTTTGAATATATCAAAAACAGCGCCGACTACAGACAGTAAAATAATAGCACCGAGATATACCCCTATAAGAATTACTGCCTTTTTCACTTCGTCAAACATTCCGATGAAATCAGCAATCTTTGTTAAATTCAGAATGCTGACATCTGCTAACCCCAATGCACTTACAAGCGGAAGGAAAAGCATCGGGATACTGATAATAGCCAAACCCATAGCTATAAAACCGAGTATACGAGATGTCTTTTGCTTTTTTTGTGCTTTTTGCGGATCAACGGGGGGAACACCCGGTGTAATCGGATCAACCGGCGGAACGCTGCCGGGTTGCACAGCGTATCCTTGACCGGCGTATGAATTATTGTATTCTACCATAATAAAGTAAACCTTTCCTTAATTTAACAGCTACAAAAGCTCAAAGCAATTATTATCGTCACCGATACATAAAATATCGCCGCTGTGAGCTCGTATTGTTTGTTTTTTTATCATTGTCTTTATTCCGTTTTCATTAATAAAAGTGCCGTTTGTGGAAAAATCATTGACAATATAATATCCGTTTGAATAATCATATGACACATCGCAATGCACACGACTGATCTTTGAACAATTTGCGGTTATTGCAATATCGACTTCTCTCGAATCGCGTCCCAATGTTATTGAGCCGCAACGCGGAAGCTTTATAATACAACCGGAATAAATACCGTTTTTACCTATCAATGCACCTGATTTAGAGGTGTACGCGTGTGTTATCATTATTTGTCTTCTTTTTTACCGTCAGACCAATTGAATTTATTTGAGCAACAAGGGATAAACATCAACTTTGTTGCACCTACAGTGATAACATCATTAGGCTTAATAACCTTTGATTCGAGAACAACATTGTCATTCAAATATGACAACTCCTTGGATGTGCCGGGTTGAATCAAATAAACATTGCCCTTAGGCTCATATACAACAACCGCATGTGCTTCTCTTGATACTGATGAATCACCCTCAAGCGCAACATCCATTTTAGGGTTTCTGCCAATAAAGTTTCTGCCTGAAACCAAACGAAAATCTTTTCCCAAATGGCTACCCTCAATACAAACAAGCCAACCTACAACAGGCTCTAAACCGAGATCTTCTTCAAAATATCCAACGGTTTTTTGAATATCTGCGTTAGATGTTGTGTTTTCCTCTGTAAAAGTTGTCGTAGGAGGAATTTCAGGTTCGTCATCGCCCGGCTGAGTCGGTCCGATAGTTGTAGGATCTGCGGGAACAGTCTGCGAAAATCCCGAATTGCTTACATCATTACAATACGGGCAAGTCGGAAATCTGTCTGCATCATAATAGTGGTGATTTGGACATTCGATAAGATTCATAACAATCTCTCCTCTTTTAAATAATATTTATTAAAATAACAGAAGTATTGTCCTGACCTCTGAAATTTTTATCTGTTGCGGCAGCCGTAAGCTTATATGCTGCCAAATTCATATCGTCTGTTGAATCATGTAAGATTTCAATTATTTCCTGTCGACTCAACAGTCTGTATAATCCGTCAGAGCACATCAAAATAATATCGCCTGACATCAATTTAAGTGGTTTAAGATTCATTTCCTTGATTTTAAGCTGTTTTATACCGCAATAGCTGATAAGCGCTTCTCTTTTCGGATGATTCAAAGCCTGCTGCTGTGTTATCTCACCCGATTCAACCTTGCTCATAAGCGTTGTCAAATAATTTTGATCATGGGTCAACTGCAGCATTCTGCCGTTTCTCACAAGATAAATTCGCGAATCGCCTATGTTCAAAAAATGCATTTCGTCATTGTCAACAGCAGCGGCAATAAGTGTTGCACCCGCTCTCATTGGCTCGCCGCTTTTATCGGTTAACTCAAGCACTTTTTGGTTAATTTTTTCTGACACATCATTAAAGAAATCAAGGTATGAAACATTGTCTTTCTTCCATACTTTTTTATAATAACAGTCAAACATTGTATCGGTGGCAATATTGCTTGCAATTTCACCACCGCTGAGTCCGCCCATTCCGTCACTTAAAACGCATAGAAATTTAGGCTTGTCCTTATACATCAATTTATCATCATTAGGAATTTTAACACTATCTTGCTGATATTCTCTTTTTCCGATAACAGATGAAAACCCAACAGACACCGGCAAGTCATCCAAAATCAATTCTGTTTTAATATTGCTGAATTCCTCTGCCTGTTTTTCTAAAAATGTTTTTTCGGCAGGCTTGTCGGGAATTTCCGATTCGATTTGGTTATTTAACTCGTTTTCCTTTGCAATTTGTACTTCCTCTTGCGAAAATTTGTTAAAAAACTCTTGATATTCCTCATTTTTTCGTCTGCGTTCCATTCGTTCTTTTTTATTCATATCAACATTCCTTAATTAAAAAATGTATTGAGTTGGATAATTATATACTCTCTTGAAAGGTACAAAATTGACCCCGGTGCCACTTGTTCACGCCTATTGCGTTGCAAGCGTTTTCCGTTTTGAGTAAAAGTTCCGTTTGTTGAAATATCTGTTACATAAAAAGCATTAACTTGCGGATTATATTCTATAATGCAATGTTGCTTACTTATTATCATTTCGTTTGACGGCACAAGTGCATTACACTCGCTGAGCCTACCGACTGTTATTCTGTTTCCGGGATAGAAATTCGCCTGACGACCGTTAAACATTCCCGAAACACACTTTACATTACAAATGATTTGGCGGCGTTGCGGTGGTGGCGGTGGAGGAGGGGGCTGTACCGGAGGTTTACCGGTAAAAATCGGTGCCGGACCGATTTTAGTTGAGTCATCCCATCCTGTTTCTCTTAATTCTTTTATAAATTCAGTGCAGGTTCTCGTTCGTTTGGTATAATCAATTTCCATCGCATGAGTGACCGCCGTTGCCATTGCGGGAGTCACATCATTGCAAATTTTGTCAAGCGATTTTACATCGTCATGCTGCATTCTCGACATTGAATCTGTCGGAATAACGCCTGAAACGAGATAGTACAAAGATGCCGCCATAGCATAAACATCTGTCCAAGTTCCTTGATTGCCCTTTTTGGAATACTGCTCCGGCGGTGCGAAACCCGGCTTCAGTAAAACACTTTTTTCCTGATTTGAATCTTCAACATTTCGTCTTGCCGCACCGAAATCAATAAGCTTAACATCAACATCGTTGCGCATTATGAAAATATTTTCGGGGCTGATGTCCCTATGCAAAACATTTGCGGAGTGAACTTTCTCCAATGCTGCAGCCGCTTTTATGATAATTCTACCGGCTAATTTAGAGCTGATACTGCCGCCTTTGTTTTTTACAAATGATTTTAGATTCCGTCCGTCTAAATACTCCATTACCAAATATGCGGTATTGTTTTCTTGAAAATGAGTATATATTTTTACAATACCGTCCAAATTTTTAAATTGGTGGAGTGTTCTAATTTCGTCTATGTAGCTTGACTTTCCGTGTTCAAACACACGCATGGCCTTTGCATCGTCTTTTAATGGAGAAACATTTTTACCCACTCTTTCGGAATATTCAGAAGGCATATATTCCTTTACAGCTACAATTTTATTATCTAATGTATCTAATGCTTTGTATGTAATTCCGAAACCGCCCTGCCCAAGAACTCTTCCGATAAGATACTGGTCATTCAACATTGTGTATAATGGCAACGCCGTTGAATTATGAGTATATTTTCCTTTATCAAAAGTGCATTTTGAGCACATTGTGGCGCCTGGGAGCAACTGTTCAAAGCAGTTAGGACACACATTACTATATGTTTTCATGCTAAAACCTTAAAACTCTATTCTTATTGATGACAAACCTGCTGTAATCATATCACCCGAATTTAATTTCTGCCTTGAAACTACCCTTATACCGTTAACATATGTTCCGTTTGCAGATTCCAAATCGGTAATCATAAAACAGCCTCGGGAATATTCAATTGCAAAATGTTGGCGCGACATTTTTGCATCATCTATATACACATCGCATATACTGCTTCTGCCGATAATCAGGCTGCTTTCAATATCAACCTGCATCCTTTTTTGAGGCATATTGCCCGTTTTAAAATAAAGAATCAATCGTGCGTGCTCTTTTTGCGGTGCGGCTCTTACTATGTGATGATGTTCCTCAACAGTTTCGCTGACCTGAGTTTCAAACAATTCTTTTATTGTTTTAACATTCTTTTTCTTTTTTAAATTAAGCAAGATAAGATAAAATGCAAGCAAAACAATTATGACTGCCAAAAGAATCATCAAATACGGAAATATTTTCCAAAAATTGTTTTTTGCTTTTATTTCAACATTTTCAAGCTTATCAATCGTATTGCTTTTACTGCTTAAATCGGTAATATCTTTGAATTCAAAATCATACGTTCCGGAATACACATCTTTTTTCATAAAAAGCGTGTAGCTACCGTCCGAATTAAGTTCAACTTTTTGAATATCAAACGATTTGTTTTTACCGGATTTCGTAATTTTATACGAAGAAATATCAAGGGCTTTGCTATTAACGGGAAGATTTCCGTCAAAACCCTTTTGCGAATAACAAATATTGAATGCATTATTGCTTTCGTCAAATGATACTTTGGCTTTTACCGGTGCGTTAATATCAGCCGCACTGTCTAACAATATAGTTTCAGAATGAGCGGTTCCGTTAACATTGACAGTAAGCTCGCGTGCCTTATTATCAATTGCTTTATTTGAAACAAAACAAGCAATGCTGCCGGAAGTCATTTTTTTATATGTTTTGTTAATTAACGAAGCGGATGATTTTGATTTTTTATAATTATATATAACCGCCTCGCCGCCAGAATTGCGGCTTAATGTTCTCAACTTTTTATATGTAGAACTGTTTTCAGAAACAGTGTTGCATATAGTATAAAGTGGAAATTTATTATATTGATATTTGTCGTTTGTTTCGCTTATATCAATACCCGTTCCGTAATCGGCACTCGTGTCGGTAACGAGCAAAAACTTGACAACCTGAAATCTGGCTTTATCATTGATCGTGTTGTCAAAAATTAAATTTAACGCTTCATTCAGATTTGTTGCATCTTCATTTCCCTTTAAAGAATTGATTTTTGAATTGAGCGTCTTTGCGCTTTTATCATCAGACGCAATACCTAATTTTTTAGGGTCGCCTTCTCCGATTGAATATACAGCAAACTGCTTTTTATCGCTGACATTTGCTGAAATCAAAGAGGTAATTCCCGATTTCAATTCATTAAACGAACCTGAAGGGCAAATATTATCTTGCGTCATTGATTTTGAATTATCAATCAGTATGCAAGTTAACACAGAACTGTCTTCAAGCTTATTAACGTTGTAAAGGCTTATATCCTCACTGCCAAGCTTACCGCTGATATCAGACTTTTCCAAATCGTTTTGCTTTATTTCGACCTGAATATAAGGAACATTGCTGTTAACCATACCTATGGTATCGGTTGAGTTCTTATTATCGGCATAAACGCCTTGAGAGCACAGCATTGTAAGCAGTACGGATATAGCCGCAACACAAGAGAATATTTTTTTAGCTTTATTTGTCATCATTCCAACTCCTTGTATTATTGCAATACGGAACAAAGATATATTTGCTTTCGCCAAAAGCAATTTCATCATTTTCAAAAATTTCAGTTGCCTTTTCAATCAAATTTCCGTTTACGGTTACAGATCCCGATTCGTTTTTTATAAAAAATCTATTGGATTTTTGATCGTATGTTAAAGACAAATGATTGTTTCTGCTGATAAGCAAATCATCCGGAATAGCTACATCCATAAGTTTATCTCTGCCGATAAAATTTCGGTTCATATGGATTTCATAACTTTTTCCCCGTACTGTACCTTCAATACAAACAAGCCATCCTGTGACAGGGTTGCAGTCATTTTCCTGAAAGTAAATGCCTATTGTTTTATCGTCACTTTGAACATTTTCATAATATGCTTCCGTCTTTGCAATATCGTTATCGGTATTATAGAACTCCGATTGTAAACTCATATTACAATAAGGACAGGTTGCATACATTTCATTATCATAAAACTGATTGCAATTATGACATTTTACTACAGCCATTACTAACTCCTACATCTGAAACTATACCAAAATTAAGCATAATTTCGGCAAGTTTGTAATAATTTGCATTTTATTTGTAAAAAACAGTATCCGCTTGGCTTAAATATTGCAAATAGCTGTTTTTAACATTCTTTAAACGACTCCTGCTGATAGGCAAGCAATCGTCATTTTCTAAAATTAATTCTGCATTAACAAGATATTTAATATATCTCGGATTAACCAAAAAACTTTGATGAATTCTAATAAAACAGTTTTCCGATAATAATGTTTCGATCTCATCAAGTTTTGAATAAAACTCGAAATTTTGTGTAGATGTGACTATCGTTATTTTTCTTCCGCTTGAACAAAAATACAAAATCGAATTAATTTTTATTTTTTCATGTGCCGAACCGCATTTAAACGAAAAATACTCATCGGTATTTCCGTTATGATAATATTTATATCTGTCAAATAAGCTAAAAACCGCTTGCTTTGTAACCGGCTCAATTAAATAATCAAAAGGTTTATATGAAAACGAATTGAAAACATATTCCGATTCACCCGATAAAAAAACCAATTCGCAATGAATATCGTTTTTTCTGATATTTTCAGCCATTGCAAACGGAATTTTATCGTCGTCATCCAAACTGAGAAAAATTAAATCATATTTATTTTTTGTTTTATTAATCTCATTTACGAGCTCAGCGCCGTCATCATAAAGATCTATAATTAATTCATCTTCATCAAATAATGCGCCGACCGTGTACTTTTCTATTCTTTCTAAGAACGGTACATCATCACCGTATATTGCAACATCAAACATTCTTTCTCCACAATGTTTGTCTCGCAAAGGCGAAGAACGCCTTTGCGAGTTTTGAACATTAATCTAACAATTTCTCATCTTCTGCATCAAGTTTCTTTCTTCTCTTGATGATTATCGGAAGAATTATAATTGCTGCCAAAACAAGAATAATCGCAACAATTATTACCACTGCAAGCTTGATATTATCCTTGATAACAGATGCTACAGCAGAAAAGCTAAGATTTTCATTGATAGAAATATCTTTCAATACAACATTACCATTTACTACTTCAAAAGATCCAGCACGCTGTCCTTCCTCGACACCGGTAACGAATATTTGATCCTTATTGAAATCTCTGTCATCACTGCATATGTTATCTGCCTTGTCTTTAATTTCAAAGCGAACATTCATGCGGTTGTTGCTTGACGGCAATTCAAAACCGACATTGACCATACCGTTTTCTTCGGTCCAATCCTTAATATTAGCTTCATCCTTTTTATGTGATGCTTTCCAATAATAAGTAGGTACGGTATTCTCATCAAATTTGGTATTGCTGTCATATACCCAAACCTTAACATAGCTCAAGTTGCTGTCGGTAATGTAGAATTTGACCGGAACCTTATCGGTTTTGATGAATGTATGTCGATCAAGACCGGTAATTTTAACATACGGATTTGTATTATCAATTGTAAAGTTGATATCAATTCTGTGTGATTTGCTGTTCTTTGAATCATTGTTATGAATTGTATTGCTTTTATCAATCGTTACACTTGATTTAATATATACGGAATATTCACCCTCGGATCTGATTGCATTGTTATCAATAGTATATCTGTAATGATACCAACCGCCGTTTGCCGAGCTGCTGTCTTTAACAAGTTTACGGCTGATTATATTCTCGCTGACGCGCTTGCCGTTAATGTTGATATAATAGTCGGCATTCTTAATCTCGTTTGCTGAATATTCGTCAATATATAATTCCTTACTCAATTTGGCTTTGTTTGAATAATCGTTATTTAGTTTTGACAAATCAGCACTCGGAATAAATACAGAGCCTTCTGCATTTTTAGTAAATCTGAGTGTTTTTGTATCGGATTTATTTCCGGCAAGGTCAACACAGCTAACAGTTATTGTGTAAATACCGTCTTTTTCAACAACACTGTATTTAACCTCGTTTTGAGTACGATGGTCGGCTGTAAGAACACCGTTGCTGTTTGCCTTCAATGAGAGTTTTTTGAGTGACTTTGTATTGTCATCATAATATGTACCCTCAACCGATGAAGTGATATTTGAACAGTTGTTGTCTTTTTCTGTGAGTACAATTGTAGGCACTGTTGTATAAGAGCGATTATTTGCCAATGCATTTGTAATAGAAATTGTAGGTGCGGTTTTATCAATTGTAAAATCGCTTGCCGCATTTCCGCTGAATACACCCGAAGTGTTCTTTTTAACATCAAAAACATTTCCGGCTTTGTCAGTTACTTTGAATGCAAGAGTATAATCACCGTCTGCATCAAACTTAACAGTTGCAACCCACTTATCGGAACCGCCTTGTCTCTTGAATGACGAAACAGAAGGCTTATTAATTGTTTTACCGTTAAGTGAGGCTGTGATGTTGTTAACAAAATCAGCCTTATCTCTTGTATCAAAGTTGTGCTCTGTTACAGTGATGGTTGCTGTTCTTGTTTTGTTAAAATACTTTTTGTTGTGAACTTGATCATTGCGGTCAAGTGAAACCTTAAGCACCGGCTTTACTTTATCAATAGTAAACGAGGTGCTGTTTTTAGCGGTTACAACATCGTTGTTTGATGAAGATTCATACTTGACATGCTTAACTGCGGTATTTGCATTTTTAGCGGTATCAACACATTTGAGAGTTTTTATGCGATAATTTCCGTCTTTATCAAAATTAACTTTAATTTGATATGCACGATTATCATGGTTGCCTGAACCATTCTTAATCTTATTCTTTTCAATATTAAGGCCCTTGCGGAATTCGGTTTTATCGCTTGAGCTGAAATTGCGCTCCATATTTGTGCATTTTTCAATTAAGAGCTGAACATCCTCGCTTGTGATATTTCTTTCCTTAATTGTTATATATGCTGATCTTGTTTTGCTGTAATAATTTTCGGTTTCGGGTTTTGCCGATGACTTATATGCAACTGTGATTTCAGGTGCGGTCCTGTCAATACCGAAAATAATATAATCATATGATTTGTTGCCTGCATTATCGGTTAATTCAACCTTCAAAACAATGTCGTTATAGTTTGCATCAACTACAATATCACTTTCAACTTTTGTTGCAATGTTAATATCATTGTCGGTGATTTTGCTTGATACAGTCCATTCCTCTTTCGCTTTGTTTGATTGATCCTCGTTGCCTGTGCTTACGGTAAGAAGCTCGTCGCCCTTTTCAATTTCAGCCTTTTTAATTTTGTTGTTGTTATCTGCAGCTTTGGTTGTTTTGATTTTAAGAGTATCCGATGATTCTTTGCCGTCCTCAATCAATGTGTATTTTACAGACTTAATACCTGAAACTTTATCAGAAACAGCAACCTTGAATTTTGCCTTTTTATCATAGAGCGGAACATTTTGTGTGCTGTCATAGCTTTGCTCCTTATCTAATGCAACATTCTTGTCTGAATTGCTGTATTTCTTTGTGTTGCTTTGCTGAGAAACAGGCTTGTTGGCATTGGTGATTTCAATAGCACTGTTTTGGCCGTGTTGTTCTCCGTTTTCAACAATTGTTCCGTCAGGATGAACATAAAGGTCTTCACCTGTATCTTTGTCTTTGGACTTATTTCCGGTGTAATCAGTTGCCAAAGCATATATTTGACCTTTAAAGCCGGCAGGAATATCCACTGTAGCATAAAGACCGTTGTTATCTTGTTTTATTTTATCAGAATTAGCAACTTCATAGGTATTAACGGTGATTGTACCGTCTCTTTCTAATGTTTCGACAGTAATACTTGCTACACCTGAAGCGAAAGCTTCGTTTATTTCATCCTTTTTAACAACTTTTTTGTTATCTTCAGCATAAACTTTGATTGTTGTTGCTGATTTAAAGAAAAATCCATAATCATCAACGGTTACTTGTTCGGCATCATTTTTCGAAATTTTAAATTTGCTGATTATCGGAGCGGTATGGTCATAATCATATTTAATCGTTTTTTCTGACTTGTTACCGGCATTATCTCGAGCAGATATTTTAAACACTATATCTCCATTGTTCCACTCGTTGATTGTTACTCCGTTAACCGTTTGGTTGTTTCCATTAACAGTAAGTGTAATTCCTGCATTTGGTGTAACGGCATTGTCATTATACTTTTTATCATAAACAGGTACATCGTTTGCCGTAACCTTTATTTGTTCAATTCCGGAATAATTTTTATCTTTCTGCTCATCTTTTACATTGAATGTAAAATCATAACCTTTTTTAATGGTTGCATTGTTTGTTGTATCAATACCATCGATAACAGGAGCGTCATTTTCAATCATGAAATTGAAATCTTTATCGTTTTCATCTGTAGCAAGATTTGAATTTTCGGTTGTTACTGCAATGTCTGATTTATTTCCTGCGTTATCTGTAACAGAAACATATGCAGTACCTTTGAAATTTTTAATTTCATCCTTATTGGCGGTAATTACAAATGTTGTAACACCGTTTTCGGTTTCAACAGATTCAAACTTGTCCTTTGAAAACTCGATGCTTGTTGTTGCATTTTCAAATACAAACTTGAGTTTATCTACATCAACGCCCGATGCATTATTAGAAGTATCTGCTAAGTCTGTAACCTTTACGGTAACTTTAAGATCTTTATTAAAGAACTTTCCGAATGTGAGCCAATTGAGTGCCTCGGCAAATACATTATCATTTGTTTGAGCAAACTCAACATTTTCAGCTAACTCCGGCACTTTTGCATCGTATTTTTCGGATTTTACAACATATGCCTCCGAAACACAGCCGGCGCTGTCTTTAACATAAAACTTATGCTCTGCCTTATCCGCAATGGCATCCTTAAACTCGTTTGAAGTTTGCCATTCGCCGTTGTCCATTTTGTATCCGACAATAGCAAATTCTGTACCGTAAGTATTTTTTACGGAATCTGCATTTACTGTTGCGGTAATTTTTTGATTCGTCCATTTCTGATCTTTGTCGTTTGACAAATCAACAGACTTTACAGCAGGTGTAACATCACAATAATTTTTTGCTGTAAATTCTGTAGCCTCGCTTACATTGCTCGGAACTGCATTATCGCAAACATAGAATTTATGCGGTTGACAATCGTTAATCTCAAATGTATTTGATGTCTGCCAATCACCGTCATCAATTTTGTATGACTTAATGCCCGCAACATCATCTGTTGCTTCAACCTTAACGGTAATTGTTGAATTTGTAGGTTGATCAGTTGAAGGGTCAATCTTTGAAATTACAGGAGCGTCATCGTCCTTTTTGAGTGCAACCTCAAACGGCACCGAAACATTACCGGCGTTATCTTTAACATAGAAATAATATGTTGTGCCACCGTTGAGCGATACATCGGATGAATTTTTATCAAGCCACGTGATATTTTGTCCGTCATTAGATGTTGAATAACCGTAGCTGTCGATTCCCGAACGCTCATCACTTCCGCTGACGGCAAAGTCATACTTCTTTGACGAATTTGTGTAATCCGAGCTAACATTGATATTTGTATTTTCATACTTTACATCAACAGTGCTGATTACAGGCTTTATATCATCAAAATTGGTTGCGGTTGCCGATACAGCAACACTTTCGTTTCCGGCATTGTCAATAGCATAGAATTTATGCTCTTTATTATCAGTTACATCAAACTTATTTGAATCCTGCCAAGCGCCGTCATCCATTTTGTATGATTTAACACCGGATTCGCTGTCTTCGGCAATAACCTCATAAGATACTTTATTAGACCATTCGTCCGGGTCAACCTTAACATTAGTGATTTTAGGAGCTGTTTTGTCGATTTTATCAACAACAACAGATTCTTGCGCAACATTGCCGACTCTGTCCTTTACAGAAACGGTATATGTTTTGTTTTCGCTGACTTTGAGAGTTGTAACCGCTGACCAACCGTCGCCCCAATTATATGCTGCTACGCCTACACCATCTTTTCCGTCTTTTGAATCAACAGCGGATACTGTAAGTGTAACATCGTCTTTGGTCCATGCGGTTGCATTGCCGGAAATTGTTATTACCGGTGCATCTTTATCAACCTCAACATCGACAGGCTCGCTTGAAGGTACTGTTTTTGTATCGTCAAGCTGAACGGCTACCCATTTGTCCTGATTGCCGAGCCATTCTCCGAAGTCGATTGTTTTTTCTTTGGTGTCAACATCAACACCTGTTGTATCGACCTCGCTTTTGCCGTCAACATAAATTGACGGGTCTGACTGACCGGAAACAGTATAATGAATAACTGTGTCCTTTGTTTCGTCTGCTTCCAAGGTATCAGCACCGTAAAAATATACTTTTTTACCACCGAGCTCAACAGCCATGCAGTCGTCGGCACTTGCAGCTTTTGCAGAGGTTACCAATCCGACAGGGATAGCTGTAAGTAAAATCAAAACCGATAAAATAACGGCTAAGATTTTTTTGGATGCAGTTGTCTTGAGAGAAATACTTTTAAAATCCATTATTTCTTTACCCCATTTCTTTAATAGTTTATAAAAAATAAATATATTTATGAAATTACTTCTTTTGCAAAGGTATATTCCAAATGCTTTATTATTTTGAATTCGCTTTGAATGCTATTATCAAGCACTGTTGTTTCTCCGCTTGTTTGCGAATCAAGCAAAGTTGTTTGACCCGAATTGTTATTGTTCAGCAAAACAGTGTTGCCGCTGTTGTTTTGAACATTTGCAGAAGCACCGACATCACGGCTTGCCCTCACAGGCGGTGCTGCCGATTTAGGTGGACTTTGCGACGAAGCAACTGTTTGAGGCATTGCAGTCTGATTAATAACATTTACCGCCGAAGCTTTTTTCCGTTTTGCTTGTTTTATCCTTTTCCTTTTTTCTATTCTTTCGGTATATCCGCGATTCAGTAATGCGTCATACACTTCAGCCATATTTTTTGTATAAAATGTAACGACTGCTGAAATCGCAAGTAATACACCCAACACAATAAAGATAATAGAAATTGTTTCTATAATACTGTATGTCATACACCTCTACCTCCTTATGTGTTATCTTTGAAATTCATCATACATTCGTCTGACAGCGAATTTCCGTTAAAGAAGCATTTTTCTTTAACCTTTTTTTTATAACGTAAAAAGTCTATTTTATAGTCAGAACTAACTATGCAATCACAATGGCTTTTAATCATATAGGTATATAAATCTTTAACATCGTCTGTTGAGCCAGCAACCAAATTGTTAATTGTTTTTTTGTTGTCGTTTTTACCAATTTTTTCTTCGCCGATACTTTCAATATTCGATTGGTTTTTTTCTATATAATCTCTTATGGCAGACATGTTATTGATAACTTTATCAAGATTCGTGGCGCTCTTTTCGGCATTTTTACCGATTCCACTTTCAAAAATCGCATTATAATATGATTTAATGATTGCAATAGCACGATATGTATCGCCTTCATTAAGGATCTTTGTAATATCAACATTTTCGTTCTCTATCGTAAGACCCTCACCGCTTATACTTATTATGTCATCGTAATAAGGCTTGGCACTTGCCAAACCATTTGACACATTTTGAGCTGCAACAACTTCTTTTTTCAATGCAAAACAGAGTGCTATCTTTTTGCGCTCGGTATTATCCTTGATTTGTTTATAATCGCTATATGTAGAGTCGGAAGTTATAGATAAAATTTCATTTTCCGATGATTTTACAATAAATGCCTCATATGCGTCGGGGTTTGATGCATCAAGTTCTATACAGTCTTCATATTTTCCGTCATCCAAATAATTGCTGTAATCATTATTCTTAACCAGCGTAGAAATCGGCAAAAGTATTGCACCGATAAGAATAAACGATATAGCCGAAGCTATCAGCGCTCTGTAAGAATTCAGCTTTCGCCTTCTGATTCTTATTACAGCCGCATCTTTGTCATGATAACGCAACAAAGCTTGCTTAAACTCTGCAGCCGTCTGATAACGGTTTGCCGGGTTTTGGTCTGTCGCTTTGGCAATAACCTTAATAAGTCCGTCTGTTACCGCGGGGTTTTGCTTTCTTATGTCATCATAAAACTCCGCATCATACGGCGTTTTGCCCATTAATAACGAGCGAAGTGTTATTCCCAATGAAAATACATCTGTTCTTGCATCGGATTGTCGCTTTGCATCGAACTGCTCCGGTGCCGCATAACCACGGGTGCCGAGATTTGTTGTATCACTTGTTTTTTGAGGTTTATATGTTTTGGCAATACCGAAATCAAGAAGCTTGATAGTTTTGCCGTCAGGCTGAAGCTGAACATTAGCAGGCTTCATATCTCTGTAGATTATCGGTGTTGTGCGCGTGTGCAAATAATTAAGAACATCGCACAATTGTGTGCCCCACTGCACAACATTCTCGGGAGTGGAAGGTCCTTTCTTTACCTCTTCGGCAAGTGATTCGCCTTCGACAAAATCCTCGACAATATAGATAAATCCATCTTGCTCGACAATGTCAACAATTCTTACAATATTGGGATGATCCAACGATTTAAGAAGATTTGCTTCGGCAATTGGCGTAAGCTCATATATATTACTGTTTCCGACGGGCTTCTTTTTTGCCTCTTTAACTGCCCATTGCTTTCTTAATCGCCTATCCATTGCAAGATAAACAACGGACATGCCGCCTCTTCCTATTTCGGTAATAATTTCGTACTTACCGTCTATAACGGTTCCTATTCTCGCCATTGTTCAGTCCCCTTATGCCATTGTTTTGAAGGCAACACAAGTAATATTGTCCTGCTCTTTTCTCTCTTTAAGCAAATTAATAATTTCAAGCAAGGTATCGTTAATTGAGCGCTCTGTACTTATAATTTTCGGAGAAAGAAGCCCTAAAAGCTCCTTTTCTTTTATTTCGTGTCTAAATCCGTCCGAGCATAAAAAATACACCGCATCCTGCTCTAATCTGTATTTTTTATATTCCGGCTCAAGCTTTTGTGACGCACCTATGCACTGGAGCAATACATTTCGTCTGGAATCTGTTTCTTCATCTTCAATTGATAATGTGCCTGCGCTTATTTCTCTTGCAACAAGAGATTGGTCGTTTGTCAATCTTGTAACCTTATCGGTAACCTTATACACTCTTGAATCACCGACATTTGCAACATACATTTCATTTTGAACACAAAGAGTGGCAACTATTGTCGTTCCCAAAGAAATATTGTTTGACAATCCGTAATTGCCTATATCACTGTTCAGACGCTTGAGGATCTTATCCCATTCGCTTTTTATAATTCCAAAGTTCGGCGAAATATTGTTAATCAAAATAGGGAATGTCTTTTCAAACCAATTTGAAAATCTTTTAACAACAGTTGCGCTCGCAAGTTCGCCCTTTTCCAAACCGCCCATTCCGTCGCAAACAACAGCGAAAAGGATATTTCCGTATTTTTTGCTGTTAGCGGTGAAAATGCAATAGCTGTCTTGGTTTGTCTTTTTTACAATGCCTACATCCGATTGCGCTGCAATTAAATAATTCATTGAAATTCTCCCTACATTTTAAAATCAACTATTTCGTTTGCCAAAATAAGGCGGTCGTCATCTTTAAGCTGATAACGCATTCCCGGCTCCATTTTATTACCGTTCAAGGTTGTTCCGTTTGTTGAGCCGTTATCAATAGCGTAATATACTCCGTCCTCGTTAATAACAGTTAATTGGCGTTTGCTGATAAAACCGTTATCAATTGAACAATCGCAGTCACTTGCAGACGATCCGACATAAATTTCACTTTTGTCAATAGTATACTCGCGACCTGTTTTTTGAATTATGAGTTTTGCAAAAGTCGGCACTTCAAAAGAATCAAGTGCTACCGTATTTCCGGAATTATAATAATCATATTGTGACTGTGACATATCATTGTCATTGCTGTAATCAAGAGGCTCCGTAACGCCTAACGCATTTGAATCATTAAGCGGCGGCAATGATGTAACGGTTTCAATCGGGAAATCGTTATTGGCATCGTCATTATCAAGGGGTTCTGTTGCGCCGTAAATTGCATGTGCATCAGGTCCGCCAACAAAATTTGAAAATTCAGACGATTGATGATTAACGAAATTTTGATTTATCGAATTTGCCATGTTTCCGATATTTGAATGAACATAGTCGGCTTCTGTGCCGCTTTCGTTACTAAGTATGGTTGTTTCACCGTAAATTGACATTTGCGGATCGGTTGCGGCATTGTTTTGCGGAGCACTGTTTTGATAAACAAGCGGTGCGGCACCAATAACAGATTCAAGATATCTGTAATTTGGCCCTAAAACACTTAATTTTTTGACTTCTTTGTCTTTCATTACCGATGAGAGTAAATATCTGAATGTTGAGTGGTCATTCGGATTAATTATCGGAAGATAGATTAAAAGCACATCCGTCGTTTGCGGATTAACAAACACATTTGTTTCATTGAGAAGCAAATTATTTAAGTTAAGCACATTTTGCTCTGCATCTGCAAGAACACTGTTTATTTTTGAAAAAATAATGTTTTTGATATTGTCCGTCAAAGGCTGTGAAAGAAATGTCTTCAAATCAACAACATTTGCCAACGAATATACAAGCTTTTTTCCGCCGCTTATTTGAGGGATAACAATTCCGCGAATAACGTCTGAATTCATTATATTAATATCCCTTTGGTTTAGGCTTTCGTTGTTGATTAACTTAACTTTAAACTGCACTTTGTTTGCATGATTTTTAAGTTTTAATGACGGCATAATTTATTCCTCTTAAACACTTTAAGCATATTTATTTTTTATGTGTTATTTTAATATATAAATATTCACTAACAAATTTTAACAATCATATATAATGTTTACAATAATTGAATGGTATTCGACTGATTTTGCAATGTAAATAACTTGCGAATTTTTACAAAAAATGATTAAATCGTCAAAATTTATACATACATTAATATATTTTTGACACAAAAATATAAAACAATTAAGAAAACCGCCCCCAGAAAGCTAATGCTTTTGAGAGCGGTTTTGACAATTATAACATAATTTATTTACACTGTTGCTTGATGTTTTGTCTTGGACGAGGGTGTTTTGGATTGTGCGAATAGGTTGCGTAATAAATTCCGTCGCAGAATCAACAAACGCTGTCAAACATCGGATTTGCATATTCTAAATTCCAGTCATATTTACCGTTACAGCAGCCGAAATTTTTCATAATCATAATCCTTTATTAAATCGAGTTTATGCATTGTCGGGCAGCGTTTTCGACAGGGATTTGACCGCCTTTGAAAACGAAAAAATCAATAGCAATGCGCCCAATGTCCAGCTGACCGGCTCGGCAATGCAAACGCCGGTATAGCCCAAAACGCCCGTAAGCGCAAATGCGCAAATGCATTTTGTGACAAGCTCTATCATAGAGGAAATCAGCGGCGGAACACGCCTGCCGATACTTTGTATGGATGTGCGCAAAACATACAAAATGCCCAAAAACACATAAAACGGAAGATTAATAAACAAATATTTTTCGGCAGTTGTGATTATAAATTCGCTTTGTGTGTCGGTGACAAGGCGTATCATCGGCGTTGCAAGCAAATATACAATCGCCGTAAACACAACCGACATAATCAACTCGGCTGAAATCGACACCTTAATCGCCTTTTTAATCCTGTCAACCTTACCTGCGCCGTAATTTTGGCTTATGAAAGTTGCGCACGCAGTGCTTACCGTTATCATCGGCTGCATAAAAATTTCGACAATTTTGCGCGCGCCGAGATGCGCCGCAATAACGCTTTTGCCGAGAGAATTGATTGCGCCCTGCAAAATCAGCGAGCCGATTGCAAAAATGCAGTTCATAAGCGCCATTGTAATACCGGCATAAAACATTTCGCCGTAAAGCGCCTTATCGAATCTGTAACTGTTTTTATCCGTTGAAAACCGCTTGTAATTCATTTTTATCGTGACGGCACACAAAATGCACGAAACGCCCTGCGCGATTACTGTTGCAAGCGACGCGCCCATAACGCCGAGATTGAATTTTGCAATAAAAACAATATCGAGAAAAATATTGAGAATTGTTGAAATTATAAGAAAAATAATCGGTGTGAAGCTGTTGCCGAGCGCGCGGAGCAAGTTTGCCTGCGCATTGTAGCACGCTGTTGCGGCAGTGCCCATAAACACGACAAAAACATATTTATACGCATCGTCAAAAACAGCGTCTGGCGTGTTTATCAAATGCAAAACGGGCTTGATTAGAATGAGAGCAAAAAGCATTGCAATCACTGTCAGAACGGCGTTGAAAACAACGGTTGCCGCGATGCATTTTTTAATTTTTTCGTCATTCCTGCTGCCGAAATTTTTGGCAATTATCAGCGAAAAGCCGCCGTTAAGTCCGCCGATGAAATACATCAAAAAGTTGAAAAGTGAGCTTGTTGCGCCGATTGCGGACAAGGCGTCATCGCCCAAAAAATGCCCTGCAATAGCAGTATCGGCAAGATTGTATGCCTGCTGAAACAGGTTGCCGAACAGTATCGGCAGTGAAAAAGCAATTATAGCGCCGGTGACGCTGCCGACTGTCATATCCTTTGTATTTTTCATTAAACTATTTTAATACAACGGTCAAAATGCTGTTGCCCTCGCAGTCGAATTGATTTTTGAAATTGCCGTTGTATGAATCCTCTAATTTTATATTTTGGGTTGATTTGATAATTTTCATTGATGAAAAATCACCGTCAATCGTTATGCCGCAGGTGTCGCCCTCGTTGACGATGACAAGCACCGTTTCACCCGACGGAGTAAGAAACGCAAACGCATTGAAATCGTTTTTATCATCGCTCGGCCGAAAGCCTAAATCAAGCGCCGTTGAGCCGACAGGAACGAATTTTGAAAAGTGCGCAAAGCCGTAATACCGCTGTGCAATATACCAGTCGGAAAAATCATCGTTTGCGGTAATCAAGCCGTCGCTGTAATCAAAACCGTCCTCTTTAATTGAAAACTGATTGACTGCGACCCACGAGGTCCAGCTCTCGGCACCGCCGTAGATTAAATCCTGACCGATAATGCGTGCCGTAATAAGCGCACCTTTGAAATTTTTTGTGTGGCTTTTGTTCGGAAGCTCGCACCACTCGCTCATATCAAAGCGAAAATCGGAATATTTTGAAACAATATTTTGTTTAAACTCATATCGTGCCGACGGATTGTTGTCGTTATGATACGAATGGTAAGCAAAAACATCGAGCACGCTCATTATCAACTCATCCGCCGTGAGCGCTTTGATATAATCATATGTATCCTCAAGCATACAGCCGCTTTCGGGTCCGTAGAGCCTGACACTCATATTGCGTTGAAGAATTTCCTCGGCGAAAATATGATAAATTTCGACAAGCTCCTCTTTTTCATAATGACAGCCCTCCTGCCAAACATCGGTGCCGCCCCATTTCCACTGCGGTTCGTTAATCGGGCTGATATATTTAACCGGCAAGCCGCAGTCGATAAAATGCTGTGCAACACGCAAAACATAATCGGCAAATTTGCGGTAATTCATTTTTGGCAAATTGCAGGTGTGTCCGATGAGCGCACCCGACGCCTGACCGCTTGCGGTTTGGCTGTAATGCGGCGAGTTGCAAAACAAAATCAGAGTGTCAACATTGCCTGTTGCAAGCGATTTTTTCATAACCTCAACGGCATTTTTATCGAGCGAAAATTTCCAAGATGATTTTTCCTCTTCCCTGTCATAGAGCAAAAAACTTTCGCTCCTGCGCCAAGGGTTTGGCACGCGGCAGTTTCCCTCGTCCGTTCCGCCGCCGATATTATAGCGGTAAATGTTCAAACCGAGACCGTCACTGCCGTAAAGGAGCGACACGATTTTGTCCTGTGTTTCAGGCTCGGAACAATATTGACTCCACCAGCACGCCGAGGTTCCCCAGCCGTGAAGTATCTGCATTTTTTGGGGATTTGAAAGATTGATTTTCATAGCGTTTCTCCGACAAAAATTTATTTGTTTTCAGTGTATCAACAGTGAATAAAAAAGTCAATAAAATTGGACAAATCCGAATTAATTTTATATAATGGTACACAAAGGCGGTAATAATATGACTGATAGAATAAAATTGATAGGCATTGACCTTGACGGAACATTTTTAAAAGACGACAAGACGCTGTGCGACGGCGCAGCGGATACAATAAGACGCGCCGCAGAGGCAGGTATTTGCACCGTGCCGATAACGGGGCGACCGTTCAGCGGTATTCCTCAATGCATAAGGGATATTGACGAGATAAAATATGTTATTTGCTCCAACGGCTCCGAAATAATCGACTTTAAAAGCGGCAAAAGCATTTATTCGTCAACGCTCGACAACGAAACAATGAACAAAATCCTTGCCGTTTTAAACCAAAGGGGCTGTCTGTATGAAGTTTTTGCCGACGGATACGGATATATCGACAAGGCGGTTTACGGATTTTATAAGGAAAAATACACCGGCACGGTAATCGGCGAGTACATTTTTTCGTCACGAAAAGAATGTGACAGCACAGCAGCGTTGTTCACATCGGCAGACAAGACGGCTGACGAGGTTTTTATTATCTGCAACGATGATGAGGACAGGCGCAAAATCAAAGCCGAATTTGAGAGCTTTGACAATGTGCAGTTTTGTCTGCTTGCCGACAGATTCCTTGAAATAACAAAAAAAGGCACCGACAAGGGCGCGGCGCTGAAAAAAATTTGCGAGCATTTGAAAATCGACACTGCGCAAACAATCGCATTCGGCGACGGTGAAAACGATTTGCAGTTTTTGGAAGTTGCCGGCACTGCCGTTGCAATGGCAAACGCCGTTGATTCGGTTAAGCAAAAGGCAGACATTGTTACAAAATCAAACAACGAAAACGGAGTTTGCACCGTTTTAAACGATTTGTTGAGCAGAATTTGATAACGGTTGACAAATATGGTAATATAAAACTGTAAGCAATATACAATATATAAATGTATGCTTATCGGAAAGGAAGTGTAACTATGGTAAAAGAAATTACCAAGGATAATTTTGATAAAGAAGTAATCGCCGCTAACGGCAAGGTGCTTGTCGATTTTTGGGCAAGTTGGTGCGGTCCGTGTATGATGCTCGGCCCAATTGTCGACGAGGTGAGCGAAAAGCTCGACAATGTTAAGTTCTGCAAGGTTAACTGCGACAACGACAGAGAGCTTGCGCTTGAATACGGAATAAACGCAATTCCGTGTTTGCTTGTTTTTGAAAACGGCGAAATAGTAAACCGCTCCGTCGGACTTGTCGAGGAGCAGGATATTGTCAATCTTGTAAAATAAAAAAACAAATCCCCGATGCACCGAATGATTGGCGCATCGGGGATTTTTTGTTTAAAATAATATTATTTCATATTTTTTGCAAATTCAAAATCGTCAACAACGCTCTGCTCCGGTGCGGGAGTGAGGAGCGAAACAACGATATTTACAACAAGACCGATAACGAACGCCGGCAAAAGCTCGTAAATATCGAACACGCCGCCGAGCTTTGCAATGAGATATTTCCAAACGAAAACCATTACGCCGCCGACAACCATGCCTGCGATTGCGCCGTAGCGATTTGTGCGTTTCCAAAACAGCGAAAGGAGCATAAGCGGTCCGAAAACTGCACCGAAACCTGCCCACGCAAACGAAACAATGCCGAAAACGGATGAGTTTGCGTCCCACGCGATAACAACGCCGATAACCGAAATGATAATAAGCGTTAAACGCGCAACAATCATCTCTGCCTTTTCGTCGAGTTTGATTTTGAAAAGTCCGCCGATGATATTTTCGCTTGCGGCAGACGATGCGGCAAGGAGCTGACTGTCTGCGGTTGACATTGTGCTTGCAAGAATGCCGGCAAGGATTACACCGGCGAGAAGAGCCGGAACAACACCGAATTTTGAAAGCAAATCTGCGACATGAACAATTATTGTTTCGCTGTCCTTAAATGCAGGAAGAGCGCCGCTTTTAACCATACCCATTCCGACAATGCCGATAAGAACGGCAACCGCCATCGAAATGACAACCCAAACGGTTGCAACACGCCTTGAAAGCTTGATTTTATTTGGGTCCTCAATAGCCATAAATCTCAATAGAATGTGCGGCATACCGAAGTAACCGAGACCCCACGCCAATGTCGAAACAACCGACAGCGCGCCGTATGTGCCTGCTGAATTTGTTTCGGCATTATAGCCTTTGAAAAAGTCGAGATAACCGTCGAGGCTTTTTGCATTTTGCATTACGGCGTCCATTCCGCCTGCCTGATTGATGCCGAAAATGAGAACGATTATAAGTGCAATCGTCATAATAATTGACTGAATAAAGTCGGTAATTGATGCGGCATTAAATCCGCCGAGCGAGGTGTAGCCGACAATGATAATTGCCGAAACAACCATTGCAATGTGATAATCAATGCCGAAAAGCGTGCCGAAAAGCTTGCCGCACGCAGAAAAGCCCGACGCTGTATAAGGAACAAAAAATATAATAATCATAAGCGCCGCAATTGCCATGATTATATTGCTTTTGTCCTTAAATCTGCGAGAGAAGAAATCGGGAATTGTGATTGCGCCGATATGCTCCGAATAATTACGGAGTTTTTTGGCAACGATGAGCCAGTTTAAATATGTACCGATTGCAAGACCGATAACTGTCCAACCTACCTCGGCAACACCCGATGCAAGCGCAAGTCCGGGCAAGCCCATAAGCAGATAGCTTGACATATCCGATGCCTCAGCGCTCATTGCCGTTACGAGCGGACCCAATTTTCTGCCGCCCAAATAGAAATCGCCGACATTTTTTGTCTTTTTTGAATACACTACGCCAATCATTACCATAGCTACAAGATATATGGCAATTGAAATCATAATGCAAATTTGTGATTTGGTCATATTCCTTTTCCTTTCATAACCTTAAAATCGTAAAAATACAGTTTATAATAACATATTTGCGGCACAATTGCAAATAAAGTATTGATTTTGTCAAAGTCTTATGTTTTAATACTCTCGGTGATAGACAAAATGAACAATAATAATGCTAAATTAGGATTTAAGCAAACCGTATATGCAGGTTATATCGGCTACATTGTGCAGTCGATAGTCAACAACCTTGCACCTCTGCTTTTTTTGATATTCAGGGACACATATTCAATCCCCCTTTCAAAAATAACGCTTATTGTCACGGTGAATTTTTTGATTCAGCTTGCAGTTGACTATTTTTCGACAAAATTTGTTGACAAAATCGGATACAGAGTGTCTGTTGTTGCGGCGCATGTGTTTTCTGCCGCAGGGCTTATAGGACTTGCCGTGTTTGTGCAGATTTTTCCGACGCCGTATATGGGAATAATGACTGCCGTTGTAATCTACGCGCTCGGCGGCGGATTGATTGAGGTTTTAATCAGCCCGATTATCGAGGCTTGCCCGACCGACAACAAAACGGCGGCAATGAGCCTGTTGCACAGTTTTTATTGCTGGGGCAGTGTTGCCGTTGTCGGAATATCGACGCTGTTTTTGCATTTTGCAGGCAAGGACAGATGGCAGGTGCTTGTTTTGATTTGGGCAATTGTGCCGATTTTAAACGGAATATTTTTCTCCAAAGTGCCGATAAATACCCTCACCGAGGAGGGCGAAGGCATGAGCAACAAAGAGCTGTTCAAAAGCAAGACATTTTGGCTGTTTGTGCTCCTTATGGTGACAGCAGGCGCAAGCGAACAGGCGATGAGTCAATGGGCGTCTGCATTTGCCGAAAGCGGATTGAATGTGTCGAAAACAATAGGAGACCTTGCAGGGCCGTGTATGTTTTCATTGCTTATGGGCACCTCAAGAGTTGTAAGCGCAAAAATTGAAAAGCACATATCCTTAAACAAGCTGATGATAGGCAGCGGCGTTTTGTGCATTGCGTCATATTTGATTGCCGCACTTTGCTCAAGCCCCGTTTTGGCTCTTACGGGATGCGGACTTTGCGGTCTTTCCGTCGGTGTATTATGGCCCGGAACTTTCAGTCTTGCAAGCAAAAGCTTTGCGCGCGGAGGCACTGCACTTTTTGCACTGCTTGCTCTTGCCGGTGACTTCGGTTGCACGGCAGGACCGACGCTTGTAGGAGAAATCGCAGGCAAATCGAGCGACAGCATTAAAAGCGGATTGATGATTGCGACAGTATTCCCGATTTTGCTGATTGTTGCATGCGTCATTGAGGGCAAAAAAAGCAAAAAGGCTGATAGTTCGTTAAAAAATTGACGCACCAAATCTGTTGTTTTTGTATAAACTGTAAAATTTGCATTTTTTTCTTGATTATTCGGGACAAACAGTATAAAATAAAAACTGCAAAATAATAAAGCAATTTATTAAATAAAATTTCGGAGGTATAATCCAATGGTAAAAGTTGCTATTAATGGTTTCGGCCGTATCGGTCGTCTTGCTTTCCGCCAAATGTTCGGCGCTGAAGGCTACGAAGTAGTTGCAATCAACGATCTTACAAGTGCAAAGATGCTTGCTCATCTTCTTAAGTATGACTCATCACAGGGTAACTATGTTGCTCAGGGTCACACTGTTGATTTCCACGAGGGTGAAGGCGAGGACAACTACATTGTAGTTGACGGCAAGAAGATCGTTATTTACAAAATGCCAAACGCTGCTGACCTTCCTTGGGGCGAGCTTGGCGTAGATGTTGTTCTTGAGTGCACAGGTTTCTACACCTCTAAAGAAAAGGCTTCTGCTCACATTCAGGCAGGCGCTCGTAAGGTAGTTATTTCTGCTCCTGCAGGAAATGATCTTCCTACAATCGTTTACAATGTAAACCACGACACACTTACTGCTGAAGACACAGTTATTTCTGCTGCTTCTTGCACAACTAACTGTCTTGCTCCTATGGCAAAGGCTCTTAACGACTTTGCTCCTATCCAGAGCGGTATTATGTGCACAATCCACGCTTACACAGGCGATCAAATGATTCTTGACGGCCCTCAGAGAAAAGGCGACCTTCGTCGTGCTCGTGCAGGTGCTGTTAACATCGTTCCTAACTCAACAGGCGCTGCAAAGGCTATCGGTCTTGTAATTCCTGAGCTCAACGGCAAACTTATCGGTTCTGCACAGAGAGTTCCTACTCCGACAGGTTCAACAACAATCCTTACAGCTGTTATCAAGACAGACAAGGAAGTTACTGTTGACGCTATCAACGCAGCAATGAAAGCTGAAGCTACTGAGTCATTCGGCTACAACGAAGACCTTATCGTTTCATCAGACATCGTTGGCATGAGATATGGCTCACTCTTCGATTCAACCCAGACAATGGTTCTCAAGGTTGCAGAAGACACATATGAGGTTCAGGTTGTTTCTTGGTATGATAACGAAAACTCATACACATCACAGATGGTTAGAACAATCAAGTACTTCTCAGAGCTTGGCTAATTAATAACCGAATAAATCAAGAGCCGCGAAGCAAATGCTTCGCGGCTTTTTTTGCTTGAACAATATGTGCAAAAATGGTATTATATAATATAATATTGTTTTAAATAGGTGAAACTTGTATGTCGGACAAAAAGATTGCAAAAAGCAGAGCAAAAATGAACAAATATACAACCAAAGAAAAGGTGCTTATCAGTGCCTTGGTTTCGTTTGTCTTTTCCTTTATTATATTTTTGTTTAATCCAATAGACATTGTGGCTAACAATGCACAGGAATTTTCATTTGCGCTCGGCGATATTATCGGCGGAGTTTTACTTTCGTTTTTTGCAAGCTTTGCGATTTTGTTTGCCGTTTTGATGATTTTTAACAAATACATTTTAAACATTATCACATCACTTTTGCTGTCCGTTTTTATATCGGACTACATATACAATCTGACTGTCGGCAAAGGCATGCTTGTATCGGGCGATGTCAGAATTGATTACGGCAAATCGACAACGATATTTTTAATCATAATAATTGCCGTTGCGTATGCGCTGTTTTTGGCAGGTGTGCTGCTGAAAAACAAATGGAAAAATGTTTGCGCGTTTATATGTGTTTTACTTATCGCAATGAATTCGGCAACGCTTGTGTCGGATTTTGCGACAAAGGATTTTGTAAACAAAAACGGCACGACGATAAAATACGCCCTGTCCGAAAAAAATCTTTTCGGTGTATCTAAGAAGGAAAATATTGTGTATTTTCTTTTCGACAGATTTGACACAAAATATTATGACGAAGTTGTAAACGATAATCCGAACTATTTTTCAAAATCGCTTGACGGATTCACATATTTTGACAACGCTGTTTCGTCATTCAGCCGAACATATCCTGCCGTTGCCGGACTGATTACTGGTGTGACTTATGACGGCAACACATCGTCAAACGAATATTTTAAAAAAGCATACACAACATCGCCGTTTTTAAAGGACTTAAAAAGCAACGGCTATGACATAAACATTTATGCAGACAGATATTATGAATATTCCGACGCGGAGTGCTTTAAGGACACCGTAAGCAATGCGACAAAAATCAACGGTTACACTCCGGACAAGACAAACATACTCAAATACCTGCTATCACTTTCAGACGCGCGCACAATTGCATGCAAAATGCCGACGCTTTTGTTCAAACATACAGCAAACGGCACGGTACTTACGCTCTCAAAACTTAACAGTAAAGATAAAATTTATCATGACGATGATGCAAAATTATACAAAAATCTGAAATCAAGCGGTTTGCATTACACAAACAGCGACAAAAATTACACCTTTATTTACCTTCACGGTACACATTCTCCGTACACACTTGATGCAGATGCGCAAAGAGTGAAAGCCTCAACCTCAAAAGAGCAAACAATCGGCTCGTTTAAGATTATCGCAGACTATGTAGACCAAATGAAGAAACTCGGTGTATACGACAACTCAACAATTGTGATAACAGGCGACCACGGCTATCCGTACACAGACACCGAGCCCTTGCTTGAAAGCACTGACACCGGCACAAAAACAGCTGTTTTTGTTAAACCGAAATCATCAAAAACAAGCGGACTCAGTGTGAGCCATGCACCGGCATCGGTTGCCGACATTATACCGACAATTGTTAAAGACACCGGCATAAAAACAAGCACCGATTACGGTGAAAGCCTCTTTGACATAGCACAAGACAGCGCAAGAAAGAGAATTTATTACCACTCAAGGCTTACCGGCAACAGCAAACTGATATTAGACAAATACACTATAACCGGCGATGCCGCAAATATAAAGAATTGGAAACTTGAAGAATCACGCGATACAAATCAAGCTTGGTATTAATTGGGAGAGAACATGGAATACATAGCAAAACCGCTCGGATATATAATTAAATTTTGCTACGAGCTTTTGTCAAGCTACGGATTGGCGATAGTCCTTTTTACATTTATAACAAAAATCGTTTTGTTTCCAATCTCGTTGTGGACTCACAAAAACTCGCTTAATTTGATAAAAATTCAGCCAAAACTTAACAGAATCAAAGCAAAATACTACGGCGAAAAAGATAAAATATCAGACGAGCAATTAATTTTGTATAAGCAGGAGCACTACCATCCGCTGCTTGGTCTTGTGCCGATGATAATACAGCTTTTCCTGCTTATGTGCGTTATTCAAATAATATATAATCCGTTAACAAATGTTCTCTCGCTTGACCAAGGCACGGTTAAACAAATAATCGACGCTGTTTGCAAAGGCACCGCAATTGATTCTGACTCAAACGCAGTACAGCTTTTTGCGGTAAGAGAAATTCAAAACGGATTTTCAACCGGTTTGTCGGACGGCACAAAAGCGGCAATTGATGCGCTCAATATGAAATTCTGCGGCTTTGATTTGTCTGCAACTCCTTTTTCGGCAGGCGGAATAATGTATGCCGTGCCGATTTTAGCAGGGCTTTCGGCACTTGCACTTTGCCTGTTTCAAAACATAAAAAATCCGCTTCAGGCTGAGCAATCAAAGCTTGAACAAATAGGCACAAACGCCGTTTCAATTTTGATTTCGCTGATTTTGGGAGGTTTTGTTCCCGCCGGAGTCGGTTTATATTGGATATGCAGTAACATTTTCACTATGGCACAGCAGCTGATACTCAACGCCGTAATGAACCCTAAAAAGCACATTGATTACGCCGAGCTTGAGGCAAGCAAGGCAGAACTTGAAAAAATATCGTCAATAGGCGGAACAAATTCGCCGAAACGCGGAAGCGAGCTTTATAAACGCGAAAAGGCTGACTGCAAACGATTTTTTTCAATCGAAAACAAGCACCTTGTAATTTATGCCGAAAACGGCGGATTTTACAAATATTTTGAAAGAATTATCAAATATCTATTGAATAATTCAAACATCATCGTGCATTACATAACAAGCGACCCCAACGACAATGTTTTCAACTTGCAAAAGGAAAACAAAAATTTTCGCGCGTATTTCATAGGCGAAAAAAAGATGGTGACCGTTTTTATGAAAATGGACGCCGATATTGTTCTTATGACAACGCCGGACCTTGAAACATATTATTACAAACGCTCATATGTCAAAAAAGACATTGAATATATCTACACAGTTCACGGTCCGATGAGCACGCATATGGTAATGAACAAAGGGTGTCTTGACCATTTTGACACGATTTTTTGTGTCGGCGATTTCCAAATTCCCGAAATCCGCAAGCAGGAGGAGCTTTACAATCTGCCCAAAAAAGAGCTTGTTGTGTGCGGATACGGATTTTTGGAAACACTCCAAGAAAGATATGACGCATCAGAAAAGCGCACAGACGGCACGCCGAAAATTTTGATTGCGCCGTCTTGGCAGGAGGATAACATACTTGACAGTTGTATCGACAATTTGCTTGACGCATTGCTCGGCAAGGGATATAATGTTGTTGTCAGACCGCATCCGGAATACAAAAAAAGATATCCCAATCGACTTGATGCAATCGTTGAAAGATACAGCGGTTATGATAAAGGCGATTTATCGTTTGAACTTGACTTTTCCGGCAGCGAATCAATTTATAATTCTGATATAGTAATCACCGATTGGTCGTCAACATGTTTTGAATTTTCATATGTAACACTCAAGCCGTGCATTTTTATTGACACACCGCCGAAAATCTACAACAAAGACTACAAAGAAATCGGAATAGAGCCGCTTGAGCTTAAGCTCCGTAATCTTATCGGCAAGCGGTTTGCGCCGAATGAATTTGACAGTTTATCCGACACAATCGACAAAATGCTTGATTCAAAGGCGGAATACACCGACAAAATTCGCAAAATCCGCACAAAATATGTTGCAAACTACGGCAAAAGCGGTGAGATTGCAGGAAAATACATAATAAACAAACTAATCCTAAAACAAAAGGAGAAGAAAAATGATAAATCCAAATAATCTATATATTGACCCATCAGTAATGAGCTATGCCCTGCAATTTGTTGTTGCCGGTGTTGTTACCGTGGGCGCAATAGTCGGCATTGTTGTCAGAAAAACAAAGAAGAAAATAAAAAAGACACTCAATATAGAAGAAAAAAAAGAAATTGAGGACGATATTGTTGATTTTTCCGACTCGGCAAGTGAGAACGAACAAGACAAATAATATCGCTCAAATCAAATTGAAATCCGCCAAGCGACACATTGCAAACAATGCCAATTGCTTTTTGCAATATGTCCTTTGGCGGATTTTTATTGTGGCAAGTAACGCACAGTTTAATTTTTCACAAAGTAAAAGCCTGTCGGCGCCAAAGTGCCGACAGGCTTTGTTTTGCTGTATATTATTTGAAAAACAAATAACTGTTTTAAGCGATTAGTCCATTTCTGCAATAGCAGCCTGAGCGGCAGCAAGTCTTGCGATCGGAACTCTGAACGGTGAGCATGATACATAATCAAGACCGATCTTGTGGCAGAACTCAACAGATGAAGGATCGCCGCCGTGCTCACCGCAGATACCGCAGTGGAGTGAAGGACGGGTAGCCTTACCGTTTTCAACAGCCATCTTCATAAGCTGACCAACGCCAACCTGATCAAGCTTTGCAAACGGATCGTTTTCAAAGATCTTCTTGTCATAATAAGCATCAAGGAACTTACCAGCATCGTCACGGCTGAAGCCGTAAGTCATCTGAGTAAGGTCGTTAGTACCGAAGCAGAAGAACTCAGCTTCCTTAGCGATATCGCCTGCTGTAAGAGCAGCACGAGGAATCTCGATCATAGTACCAACTTCATACTTCATATCAATGCCTGCTGCTGCGATTTCCTCATCGGCAGTTGCAACAACGATGTCCTTAACATACTTAAGCTCTTTAGTGTCGCATGAAAGCGGAATCATAATTTCAGGAGCAACTGTCCAATCAGGATGAGCCTTTTGAACATTGATTGCTGCACGAATTACGGCTCTTGTCTGCATCTTTGCAATTTCAGGATATGTAACTGCAAGACGGAGGCCACGGTGACCCATCATTGGGTTGAACTCGTGAAGAGAAGCGATGATAGCTTTAATATCCTCTACCGACTTACCTTGAGCCTTTGCAAGTTTCTCAATGTCAGCCTCTTCTGTAGGAACAAACTCATGAAGCGGAGGATCGAGGAAACGGATAGTAACCGGGCAACCCTCAAGTGCTTCGTAAAGCTTTTCAAAGTCGCCCTGCTGATAAGGAAGAATCTTATTAAGAGCAGCTTCTCTCTCTTCTACTGTGTCTGAACAAATCATTTCACGGAATGCAGCGATTCTGTCTTCCTCGAAGAACATATGCTCTGTACGGCAAAGACCGATACCTTCTGCACCGAGCTCTCTTGCTTTCTTTGCATCTGCAGGAGTGTCGGCATTTGTGCGAACCTTGAGTTTTCTGTACTTGTCAGCCCAGCCCATAATTCTGCCGAATGTGCCTGCGATTTTAGCGTCAACAGTCGGGATAACACCGTCATAAATGTTACCGGTTGAACCGTCGATTGAAATGTAGTCGCCCTCGTGGAATTCCTTGCCTGCGAGAGTGAACTTCTTGTTTTCTTCATCCATGTTGATGTCGCCGCAACCTGATACACAGCATGTACCCATACCACGAGCAACAACGGCAGCGTGTGATGTCATACCACCGCGAACGGTAAGAATACCTTGAGCGGCCTTCATACCTGTAATATCCTCAGGTGATGTTTCAAGACGAACAAGGATAACCTTTTCGCCCTTTTCGTTCCAAATCTCTGCGTCCTCAGCTGTGAATACAACCTTACCGCAAGCAGCACCAGGAGATGCGCCGAGACCCTTGCCCATAGGAGTTGCTTTCTTAAGAGCAGCAGCATCGAACTGTGGGTGAAGGAGTGTGTCAAGGTTACGAGGATCAATCATAGCAACAGCTTCAGCCTCAGACTTGTGGCCTTCATCTACGAGGTCGCAAGCGATTTTGAGAGCAGCCTGAGCAGTTCTCTTACCGTTACGGCATTGAAGCATATAAAGCTTTTTGTTTTCAACTGTGAATTCCATATCCTGCATATCATGATAGTGATTTTCGAGGATGTCGCAAACCTTAATAAAGTCTGCATAAGCTTCAGGGAATTCTTTTTCCATTTGAGCGATCGGCATAGGAGTACGAACACCTGCAACAACATCTTCGCCCTGTGCGTTGATGAGGAACTCACCCATAAGCTTGTTTTCACCGGTTGCAGGGTCACGAGTGAATGCAACGCCTGTACCTGAATTGTTGTTTAAGTTACCGAATACCATAGGCATTACATTAACTGCAGTACCCCATGAATACGGAATATCGTTATCACGACGATATACATTTGCACGAGGGTTGTCCCATGAACGGAAAACAGCCTCGATAGCGAGCTTGAGCTGCTCAACAGGGTCGGACGGGAAGTCTTCGCCGAGCTGCTTCTTGTACTCTGCCTTGAACTGCTCTGCAAGGTCCTTGAGGTCTGCTGCTGTCAAATCAACATCGTATTTAACGCCCTTTTCCTCTTTCATCTTGTCGATGAGTTGTTCAAAATACTTCTTGCCTACTTCCATAACTACATCAGAGAACATCTGGATGAATCTTCTGTATGAGTCATATACGAAACGCTCGAAAGCAGGATCTGAGTTGCCTGCGATCATAGCAGCAACTACATCGTCATTAAGACCGAGGTTAAGGATTGTATCCATCATACCCGGCATAGAAGCTCTTGCGCCTGAACGAACAGATACAAGGAGCGGATTTGTGTGATCGCCGAACTTTTTGCCATTGATCTCTTCCATCTTGGCAACGCCCTGCATAACCTGACCCATAATTTCGTCATTGATCTTGCGGCCGTCTTCGTAATACTGAGTACAAGCCTCGGTAGTTACAGTGAAGCCCTGCGGTACAGGAAGACCGATTTTAGTCATCTCTGCAAGGTTTGCACCCTTACCGCCAAGCAAGTTACGCATGGTCATGTCGCCTTCTTCAAACATGTAAACCCATTTGTTTGCCATTTGTGAGTTACCTCCATTAAATAATATACAAATTTTGGTTTATGCTAAAGGGATAAACACACTTCTTCAGCATAATGCAACAGTATTGTAACACACGGCGAATAAAAATACAAACATTTTTTGTTAATTTTGGTGTTATTGGGTAAAATATATTGAAAAATTTTTAATTTTGTTGCATAATTAGTGTATCAAACTAAAAATTATCAATTTTTTTATAAATATTTAAGGAGTAAAGCTATGAAATCGGCAATTATTCTTGCAGGCGGCAAAGGCACGCGAATGAAAAGCGACAACCCAAAGGTAATGTGCGAGGTTATTTTTGAACCGATGATAAGCCATGTTGTCAGAGAGGTTAAGCACGCAGGCATTGAGAGCATTTGCGTAATCACGGGATATAAGCACGAAATTGTTGAAAACTATCTTAAGACAATTGACGAAAACATTGCGACCGCACTTCAGGAGCCGCAACTCGGCACAGGTCACGCCGTAATGCAGGCAAGGGAGTTTATAAAGCAACACGAGGGCGACGATGTTTTGATTTTGAACGGCGACGGTCCGCTGATGGATGCCGAAACAATCAACAAGGCATACGATTATCACAAAAAAAACGAAAATGCGATGACACTTGTCAGCGCGATTGTTGAGGACACAAACGGCATCGGCCATATCAAGCGCGACGAAAACGGCACGCTTTTGAGAATTGTGGAGCACAAGGACGCAACAGACGAGGAAAAGAAAATCAGCGAATCAAACGCAGGCACATATTGGTTTGACGCCAAAGAACTGCTCTATGCGCTTGACAACATCACAAACAACAATGTTCAAAACGAGTATTATTTGACCGACAGCCTTGAAATTTTAATCGCAAAAGGTTGCAACGCAGGCGCATATATCTGTGAAAACAACGAAACCGTTTTGGGAGCAAATGACAGAAAACAGCTTAATATTTTGAACAATATTATGCGCAGAAACATTAACGACAGGCATATGCTCAACGGTGTTGATATTCCATGCACCGACGGTGTTATGATAGGCGCCGATGTTGAAATCGGCAACGGCACAAGAATTTTGCCAAATACAATCATAATCGGAAAAACCGTAATCGGCGAAAATTGCACAATCGGGCCGAATTCATACATTGATTCGTCTGTTATCGGCAACGATGTTGTGCTTGACAACAGCAAAATTCTTGACTCGACAATCGAGGACGGCGCAGACTGCGGTCCGTTTGTCAAGGTAAGAGCAAAATCGGTGCTTAAAAAGGGCGTGCACATAGGCAACTTTGTCGAGGTGAAAAACTCAATCGTCGGCGAAGGCACAAAGAGCGCACACCTGACATATATCGGCGACAGCGATGTGGGCTCGGGCGTTAATTTCGGATGCGGAACTGTCACCTGCAACTATGACGGAAAAAACAAGACCCGTTGCACAATCGGCGACGGCGCATTTATCGGTTGCAACACAAATCTTATTGCACCGGTTAATGTCGGCGACAGGGCATACATTGCCGCAGGCTCAACCATTACGGACGATATTCCGGGCGACGCATTATCAATTGCAAGAGCAAGACAGGTAAATAAGGAGGGTTGGGTTACCGAGAAAAAACCCTATAAAGAAAAGTAATGAAAAGAGAAAAAGTTTGCAAAATTTTTTGCATTATTCTTTCAATTGTGATTATTGCGGCATCGTTTGCCGGATGCAGTGAAAAATCAAACGGCTCTGACGATGAAAGCAAAACCACAACCACCACAACTACAACAACCACTACCACCACTACGGAAAATTTGGAAACAACATTTCCCGAAACGGCGACACAAAAGGTATATGAGGGCTTGAAAAAGGACTCCGACGGCGATTATCCCTACAAACTTGCCGAATACACCTCGACATACGCCGCAAGCAATAAAACGAGAACGGAAAACCTAAAGGTTTCGGCAGACAAAATCAACAACATTTGTATTCCCGAAGAAAAGGTATTTTCGTTTAACCAGACTGTCGGCAAGCGCACCGTTACGGCAGGCTACGAGTCGGCAAAGGTAATCAAGGACGGCGAATTTGTTGACGGGCTCGGCGGCGGAGTGTGTCAGGTCAGCTCAACAATTTTTGAGTGCGTTTTGCGCGCAAATGTTGAAATTGTGGCACGCACAAACCACACGCTTGAAATAGGATATGTTCCGCTCGGCGGCGACGCAACCGTGCAGTGGAACAGCAAGGATTTCAAATTCAAAAACACACTCGGCACGGATTTGCGTCTGAAAATGACATGCTCCGGTGGCAAACTCACCTGCTCCGTTTGGTCAAAGAAAAAGATTGATGTCGGCGATGTGAAAATAAAAATCACCTCGTCAAACGGCGCTTACACCCTGACAAGAACAGTAAACGGCAAGCAAAATTACCGCACAACAAGCAAATATAAAAAAGCGAAATGATTTAGGGGCGAACTGTGTTCGCCTCTTTTTTATGCACTTATATTTCCATTTGTTTAATTATGCATATATAAATTAACCATTAACAAGGGAAAATCATGATAGGCGCTGCAAACAAAAAAAGCGACGAATACCGTCGCTTTTGCTTTGTCTTATATTACTGTATAATAGGTATAATCAAAAATCAAGTTCACAGCGCAGCTCGTCACGATCCCTGCCGAGAACGAATGCAAGCTCGTCAACCACAACACTGATACAGCCGCGCAAAAATCTTTCGTCGGTTGCGTAAAGGCGCTTTCCGAGTGCTTTTTGCTTTGCCTCATGGTCTTTGATTGCTTTGATAAGGTGCACTTTTTCCTTGCGTGTGCCGCTTTTATAGATTTTGTCAAACAATTGCTTGCGCTCGCTTGGATTTGTTATCCATTGAAGCGGATTTGCGGTTTTGACATATTCGCACAAATCAAGCGCCTCGCTTTCTGTGAGCGACGGATTGATATGCACCTTTTCGCTGTCGTAATCCTGCGGTATGTAATAGGTTGACATTTCATCAAAAATCGGCACTAATACAAAATAATTTCGTTTGTCGCGATCAAAAACTTTTTCCTCTACATCAGTAATTCTGCAAATTCCTTTGGTTGAATACACTACACAATCGCCGATTTTTAATTTATCGTGTGACACGATTTTCCCTCCTTTTAAATTAAGACACTTATATCCGTCTTATATATTATACCACATTTGTATAAAAAATGTAAGGATAAAATTTTGGCTTTGTTTATGATATTGACAAGCACTGCGGAAAAATATAAAATATTAATCAGCAAAACTTATTACGGAGCAAAAAAATGAGCGAATTTAAAGTAATTGAAATAAAAAAATCCGTTTTTGAAAACAACGACCGCGAGGCTGACAAGGTCAGAGAACAGCTTAAAAAGGACAGAACCTTTTTGCTCAACCTTATGTCATCGCCGGGCTCGGGAAAAACAACAACACTTAAAGCAACAATCGCCGCACTTAAAAATGAATACAAAATCGGCGTAATGGAGGCTGACATTGACTCTGATGTTGACGCAAAAGCAATCAGCGAAACCGGCGCAAAATCAATCCAGCTTCACACGGGCGGAATGTGCCACCTTGACGCAGGAATGACAAAACAGGGGCTTGAAAGTTTTGACGCAAACGAGCTTGATTTTGTTGTGCTTGAAAATGTGGGCAACCTTGTGTGCCCTGCCGAGTTTGATACAGGCGCAAGCAAAAACGCAATGATTTTGTCAGTGCCGGAGGGCGACGATAAGCCGCTTAAATATCCGCTTATGTTCACCGTCAGCGATGTTGTTTTGATTAATAAAATCGACACGAAATCGGTCTTTGATTTTGATGACGAGGCAGTGGTTAAGAGAATCAAAAAGCTCAACCCGAATGCCGAAATATTTTTTATTTCTGCCAAAACGGGCGAGGGAATCGACGCTTGGGCAGATTGGCTCAGACGCGAAATTGACGCATGGAATAAATAATGCACGAATTGGGGCTTGTTTATCAGGTTGTAAAAGCGGTTGACGAGGTTAAAGCGCAACAAAATCTGACCGAAGTTGACGCCATAACGCTTGAAGTCGGCGAAATGACGGATGTTGTGCCGAAATATCTCGAAGAGGCGTGGGAGGTTGCGCGGTATTCAACCGATTATCCGAACGCCAAAATGAATGTTGAAGTAATTAAGGCGCAGGCGCGTTGCAAATCATGCGGCAAAACGGATTTTGTGCGCAATATCGGGTTTGAGTGCCCGGTCTGCAAATCAACCGATTTTGAAATCCTTTGCGGAAAAGAATTTAATATAAAAAGCATAACGGCAAAATAACAAACCGACACGATGCGTGTAATGCGCAATGTGTCGGTTTGTTGTTATATTATATTATATTACATTAATATATGCACACGCCGTAGGGGCGACCTGCGGTCGCACGAAGTCAGCGACAATGTCAAATCAAAAAACAAAAGCGACGATTTCTCGTCGCTTTTTGATGTGATTTTATTTCTTTGCGCGGTTTTCGGCTTTAAGGCGCAATTCCTTGTTGAGAATTGTTTTTCTGAGACGAATTGATTGAGGAGTGACCTCCAAAAGCTCATCATCAGCCAAAAATTCCATGCTTTGTTCGAGCGAAAGTGTTGTCGGCGGAACAAGTTTGAGCGCTTCGTCCGAGCCGCTTGCACGAGTGTTTGTGACATGCTTTTTCTTGCAGACATTGCAAACAATATCCTCGTCCTTTGCACATTCGCCGACAATCATGCCCTCGTAAACCTCTACGCCGGGGCCTACAAAAAGTCTGCCTCTGTCCTGAGTGTTCCAAAGGCCGTAGCCTGTTGTTGTGCCTGTTTCGTGAACAACGATTGAGCCGCGACTTCTTGTTTGAATTTCGCCCTTATACGGCTCATAGCCGCTGAAAAGCTGATTCATAATGCCGTTGCCGTTTGTGTCGGTAAGAAATTCACTTCTGTAGCCGATAAGTCCCCTTGACGGAATTTTAATCTCAAGGTGAGTCATACCGGTTGAGCGAGTGTCCATATTTTGAATTTCGCCCTTGCGTGAGCAAAGTTTTTCCATAACAGAGCCAACATATTCCTCCGGCACCTCGATAATCGCAATTTCCATAGGCTCAAGTGTTTCGCCGGTTTTTGAGTCCTTTTTAAAGATAACCTGCGGACGCGAAACCTGGAATTCATAATTTTCGCGGCGCATTGTTTCAATAAGAATAGAAAGATGAAGCTCGCCTCTGCCCGAAACCTTAAAGGTGTCCATTGAATCGGTTTCCTCGACGCGCATTGAAACATTTGTTTCAACCTCTTTGAAAAGTCTGTCGCGGAGGTTACGCGAAGTGACATATTTGCCCTCTCTGCCTGCAAACGGAGAATCGTTGACGATGAAGTTCATACTTATTGTAGGCTCGTCAATTTTAACAAACGGAAGCGGCTCGATGCAGTCGGGGTCGCACGCTGTTTCGCCGATATTAAGGTCGGGGATTCCGGCAACGCAAACAAGGTCACCGAATGTTGCCTCTTGGCACTCAACTCTTTTAAGTCCCTCAAACTGATAAATTTTTGAAAATCTTACATTCTCCTGCGTGCCGTCCTGCCTGCAAAGAACATAAGGATTGCCGTGCTTAATTGTGCCCCTTTGAACTCTGCCGACGCCGATTCTGCCAACATAATCGTCATACTCGAGCGAGCAGAAAAGGATTTGTGCAGGTCCCTCGGGGTCGCCGCTCGGTGACGGAATGTTTTCAAGAATTGCGTCGAGAAGCGGACGCATATCGCCCGAGCGCACATTCGGGTCGAGGCTTGAATAGCCGTCTCTTGCGCTTGCGTAAACAACAGGGAAGTCGATTTGGTCATCGTCGGCGCCAAGCTCGATAAACAAGTCGAGCACCTCGTCTACAACCTCTTCGGGTCTTGCGCCCTCACGGTCAACCTTGTTGACTACAACAAGCGGTGTTTTTTTGAGCGCGAGTGCCTTTTTAAGCACAAATCTTGTTTGCGGCATACAGCCCTCAAACGCATCGACAAGGAGCAAAACGCCGTCAACCATTGTCAAAATACGCTCAACCTCACCGCCGAAATCGGCGTGGCCCGGGGTGTCAACGATATTGATTTTTGTGTCCTTATAATGAATAGAAGTGTTTTTTGAAAGAATTGTGATTCCGCGCTCTTTTTCAAGATCATTTGAATCCATAACCCTTTCCTGCACCACCTCGTTGTCACGGAAAATGCCGCTTTGATGGAGCATTTCGTCAACAAGTGTTGTTTTGCCATGGTCAACATGGGCGATGATTGCAATGTTTTTAATATTCTTTCTTTCTGCCAATTTTCTCACCTTGATTATTTCTTTTTATTAAATGTGTCACGCATTGCAACTGTTTTGTTGAATACGATTTTTCCGTCTGTTGTATCCTTGTCGGTGCAGAAAAAACCGATGCGCATAAACTGATATTTGTCGCCCGGTTTTGTATCGGCAAGCGATTTTTCGCAATAAGCCTCAACCTCTACGAGAGAATCGGGGTTGAGATTATCCTCAAACGAGCTGACGCCTTCCTCGTCGCTCGGGTTTTCAACATCAAAAAGTCTGTCATACATTCTGACAGTCGCTTTAACATTGTCTGCCGCGGAAACCCAATGAATTGTGCCGCGCACCTTTCTTCCGTCGGGGGTGTCGCCACCGAACGATTCGGGGTCGTACGTGCAGTGAACACAGGTAACCTCGCCGTTTTCGTCAGTGTCATATCCGGTGCAGGTCACATAGTAGCCTTTGTAAAGGCGAACTTCGTTGCCGGGATAAAGTCGCTTATACTTCTTAATCGGCTCAACCATAAAGTCGCCCTTTTCAATCCAAAGCTCTTTGGTGAACGGGATTTTTCTCGAGCCGTATTCGGGGTGGTCGGGGTGATATTCTACCTCGAGAATATCTGTTTTATCCTCGGGATAATTGTCAATCACAAGTTTAAGCGGGTCAACAACGCTCATAACCCTTGCGGAGTTTTTGTTTAGGTTGTCGCGAACACAGCTTTCAAGAAGTGCAAAATCAACAACGCTGTATGCCTTTGAAACGCCGATTTTTTCGCAGAAATCGCGGATTGCCTCGGCAGGATAGCCGCGGCGGCGCATACCGCTGATTGTAGCCATACGCGGATCGTCCCAGCCGTCAACAATATTGTCCTGAACAAGTTTAAGGCATTTTCTCTTTGATGTGAGAGTGTAGTTGAGGTTAAGACGAGCAAACTCGATTTGGCGCGGCTTTTCGCCGTCGATACACTCGTTGCAGAACCAATTGTAAAGCGGACGGTGATTTTCAAATTCGAGTGAGCAAAGGGAGTGTGTAACCTTTTCTGCGGCGTCCGAAAGCGGATGCGCAAAATCGTACATCGGGTAAACACACCACTTGTCGCCCGTTCTGTGATGATGAGCGTACATGATACGGTAAATAATCGGGTCGCGCATATTAAGGTTTGGCGACGACATATCTATTTTTGCCCTCAAAACCTTTGTGCCTGCTTCAAACTCGCCGTTTGTCATACGAGCGAAAAGGTCGAGATTTTCTTCAACGCTTCTGTCGCGATACGGCGAATTTTTGCCCGGCTCGGTGAGCGTACCCCTGTATTCTTTGATTTCGTCAGCCGAAAGGTCATCGACATAAGCCTTGCCCTTTTTGATGAGCTTGATTGCGCAATCGTAGATGAAGTCGAAATAATCGCTTGCAAAATAAACATTGTCCCAATCAAAGCCGAGCCACTTAATATCTTCCTCAATCGCCTCGACATACTCGGTGTCCTCTTTAACGGGGTTGGTATCGTCAAGACGGAGGTTGCAAACGCCGTTGTATTTGTTTTTCACGCCGAAGTTGATGCAAATTGCCTTTGCGTGGCCGATATGCAAATAGCCGTTGGGCTCGGGAGGGAAACGGGTTTGAACTCTTGAATAAACACCGTCTTTTAAATCCTCGTCAATAAAATCGTGGATAAAGTTTGAGGTGATTTCTGTTTCTTCGGTTTTGTTTTCAATCGCCATTATTTAGCCTCCCTGTAATATTCAAGTGCGGCTGAAAGCCTGCTTTGAACAGTGCTCTCGCCTAAAAGTTTTGTGATGGAATAAAGGTCCGGTGTGTTTGTTCTGCCTGTGAGGGCAACACGAACGATTGTCGAAACGTCGCCGACATGACCGTCAAACGCCTCCGGGTTTGATTTGTATTCTTTAACATTCGGTGTGCAGTTTACCAAAGGGCAAAGTTCTTTCATTCTTGCAAACCAAGTGTCCTTATCATCGTCGAGATTAACGACATCTTTGTATTTTTCAAGCACCTTAACGGCAAGCTCGGGTGTTGCGTTGCCTGTCAGGTCAAAGCACGGGGTAAATGTTTCGTCATACATATAGCTGAGATAATCCGAAACATCGCTCCATTTTGCAATATCCTTTCTCGGCTTTTTGCCCTCGCGGTCGATATTGAGAATGTCGACTGCCTTTTGCTCATCCTGCTCAAAAAGCGATGCAAGTTGCGGATTGTATCCTTTAGCCCACGCATACGAAAGCTCAAACACCTTTTGCGCCGGCATTTTGGAAATAACATTTTTTGAAACATCGGTCAGCTTGACAAAATCAAATAACGCTCCCGACGCGCTCATTTTTTTGAGGTTAAACGGGAAATCCGACAGCGGTGCGTTTTGATTTGCACGGCGCCAATCCTCAAAATTGGAGTTCAAAAGGGTTAAAATATATTCGTTAACCGACTCTGCCGGGAAACCTACTTCGTCATAGTAACTTACGGCAGCCTCGGGGTCCTTACGCTTCGAAAGCTTGCGCTTTCCGCCGTTTTCTTCTTTCATAATCGGAGCAATGTGCGCATATTTTACCGGCTTGAAGCCAAGCACCTTGAAAAGCTGAAGATGGAGCGGCACAGATGCAATCCACTCGTCACCTCTTGTGACATGTGTGGTGCGCATCAAATGGTCGTCAACAGCGTGAGCAAAGTGATAAGTCGGAATGCCGTCTGTTTTGAGCAAAACGACATCAATCACATTTTCGGGCATTTCGATTTTGCCCTTAATCATATCGTCAAAATAGCATTTTTTGTTAATATCGCCGGGCGATTTAAGGCGGAGAGTCCACGGCATACCACCCTCAATGTTGGCTTTGATTTGCTCAAAGGTGAGATTGCGGCATTTTGCATATTTGCCGTAGTAGCCCTTAATGTCCTCGCCCTCCTGGCTGTTGCGGATTTGCTCAATCTCCTCTGCGGTGCAAAAGCAGGGATAAGCCAAGTCGCGCTTAACAAGGTCCTTTGCATACGCCTGATAAATTTCTTTTCTGTGACTTTGATAATACGGACCGTAGTCGCCGATTTCCTTGTCCTCGGCAACAACGCCCTCATCGGCATTGATGCCGTAAACCGACAGCCCCTTGAGCATTGCGCCCACTGCACCGTCAACCTTGCGCTTTTGGTCGGTATCCTCAACGCGAACGAAAAACACGCCGTTTGTGTTTTTTGCGGTGAGATATGAGGCAACGCATGTAAAAAGGTTGCCGAAATGCAAATATCCGGTTGGACTCGGCGCAAAGCGAGTAACTCTTGCGCCCTCTTTCAAATCCCTCGAGGGATATAATTTTTCGTAATAATCGGGAGTTTTGTCAATATCGGGGAACAAAAAATCCGCGAGAATTTCTCTTTCTGTCATAGCAACATAACCTCAAACTAAAATATTTCATAATATTATTGCATAAATTGAAATAATATTCAATATAAATTATAAATTAATATTTTTATATTTACAAAAAATAATCCTTGACTTGCGCCGTTTTTTGTGCAATAATATACTATCGTAACAAGTAAATCGAGGTGTGGCTCAGTTTGGTAGAGCGCTGCGTTCGGGACGCAGAGGCCGCAGGTTCAAGTCCTGTCACCTCGACCATAACTGGACACCAGTTTTGATACAATGAGTATCGAAGCGGGTGTCCAGTTTCTTTTTGCAAAAATCCCTATTTGCAAGGGCTTTCATATACCTTTTAACGAAAGCAGGCTCTACGGTAACTGCGGAATGGTCGCCGTAGAGCCTTTTTGCATTTTTGCCTGTGTACTTTTTAATTATAGGTCTTGGGGGTGTGCATTGGGTTCAGAGGAATAATTAAAAGGTGCAACGCTCTGTTTACGGAGATACAACCCTTCCGTTCCGAAGTGTGGCGTGGGTAAAGAAATCAAGGGAGACTGTAATGTCCCATCCATAAATATCCTTAAAGAACGAGAACTGGTCTGCCATACCAAATACCGTGTTTATATCGCGCAGACCACCACAGCAATTAAAAGAATAGTTAACGCTGATATGATCGAAGTGGCGCTCAATTTTGGTGTCCAGTTCGTACAGTTCAGAAACCTCTATGGCCGCCTGAATAAAATTCTCACTGGCTTTGATGCGCTCCGGCATAAGGACATAAGTGGTGTTTTCCTGTATTTTCTGCATTATCTCCTCAAAAGAAGGAGTCGGCTCTTCTGGCTCGTCCGCCATCTCCAGTTCTATCTGTTTCATTTCCTCCATCGGATCGATGCGAGGATATTTCTTTTCATAGATGATTTCTACACTCATACGCTCACCCCTCGATGCGGACAACAGGTACACCGACCTTCACCGCATAATCTATTGTGTTTTTAGTTCCGCTCTTTTCTCCATTGAATACTGCAATGACTCTGGCTACGTGGTTAACCATCCATTCGTTTCTGATCTGAAAGCAGGCTCGGCTGTAGCCCTCACAGACATATTTCACGAAGTCTGCGGATGCCAGTATCTCTTTGTACTGTCCTTGCCATTCTTGGCTCCAACCACGCTCAAAGCCATCATAGGGGCAGGCACACATAAGTTTGACACCATAGCCCTCATCACGAAGCATCAGCACAATTTGTGCTGCCCAGATATCTACGCCCCTTGCCATGCCCGTAATAAAGACATTCAGTCCGTCAGCAACTGTCTGACGGATTTCTTTTTCCAGATCCTTTTTGATGGCTCTGTCCGAGCGTGTCAGCTTCTCCGGGCGGTGTCCCGTGAAGCATACTCGGTGCATTCGTTTTTCGGCTTCGGTCATATAAGTCCCCTCCGTGATTCCTGCCTTACTAACATTACATCATACCACATACCTATTCTCGTTTCAACTCGCATGTATTTTATCTCTCACCTTGGAAGTAAAATAGATATGAGAAAGGTGGTGATGCTATGGATACGCACGCTCGTCTCCAGCAGTTATTGCGGGAACGCGGATGGACGGAGTACAAACTTTCAAAAGAGTGCGGTTTGGCACAGTCCACTATCGGAAACATCTTCAGAAGAAATACAGTTCCTTCCGTTGCGACCCTTGAGACGATATGCAGAGGATTCGGCATCACTATGTCGCAGTTCTTCGCTGACACCGATATGGTCGAACTGACCCCGGATATGAAGGCACTGTTTGACTGTTGGGTCTGCCTTACGCCGAGCCAGAAATCCGCAGCCATCCAAATGCTCAAAGCCATGAGCCATGACAACGAATAATAGGAAGCCTTCGGGCTTCTTATTTTTTTGCCCAGAATACATACGGACTGAATTGCAATTATCGCTCAAATATGATGCTTTTGCACTATAATTAAAGGGCGCCGGCTCCGTGCTGCCGTAGCCTGTGGATTTCTTGCCACAGTTACAATTCTGCAGCGGGAGGAGGTGAACCCGTATGAAAATAACCAAGAAACAACCACTTCGACCGCGTGGGCGTAGTGATGAGAAAAGGCAGTCTACCAAAGATGCGATTCGTGAGGCGTATGCCAACGGTCCTCAGAAGGAGGTGCAGATTATACCGGCAAAAAAGGATCTGGTCACAGATGCGGAAAAGAAAAAACTCCGCGTCTGTGCCTATTGCCGTGTTAGTACCGAAGAGGACAACCAGGCAAGCAGTTATGAGTTGCAGGTGCAGAACTACACGAAAATGATTCAAGAGAATCCAGAGTGGGAATTTGCAGGCATCTTTGCGGACGAAGGCATTTCCGGCACTTCGGTTCTGCATCGTGAGCATTTTCTTGAAATGATAGAGAAATGCAAGGCCGGTGAAATCGATCTGATTATCACCAAGCAGGTCAGCCGTTTTGCCCGTAATGTCCTGGACAGTCTGAACTACATCTTTATGCTCCGCAAACTCGACCCTCCTGTGGGCGTGTACTTTGAAACGGAAAAGCTGAATACTCTGGATCGGAGCAGCGATATGGTCATCACCGTATTGAGCCTTGTAGCCCAGAGCGAATCCGAGCAGAAGTCCAACAGCCTGAAATGGTCATTCAAACGCCGCCGAGCCCAGGGATTGGGCATTTACCCCAACTGGTCTCTCCTCGGCTACAAAGGCCATGATTGGGAGATTGATGAGGACGAAGCCGATGTGGTACGAACCATCTACAGTCTTTATCTGGAGGGCTATTCCTCCACCCAGATTGCAGACTTGCTGACAAAGAGCGGCATTCTGACTGTAAAGGGTCTATCGACATGGAGTTCCGGCAGCGTCCTCGGCATTCTCCGCAACGAGAAATATTGCGGTGATGCCCTGTGTCAAAAAACAGTAACGGTAGATTTCTTTACACACAAGAGCGTCAAAAACAACGGACTGGAAACACAGTATTTCATTGAGGGTCATCACGAACCCATCATTGAAAAGAGCGACTGGCTGTTGGTACAGCAAATCCGCAAAGAACGGCGATATACCAGAAGGCAAACCAGGAAGTGCAAACCACGGATTGTGGTCAAAGGGCCACTGGCGGGCTTCATCATTGCCGACCCCAAATGGGAACCAGAAGATGTGGACAGCATTATGGAAAAGCTGTCCCTACCGACCGAAATCGTCACTTCACCTATGTTGGAGGACGAAAACTTTATGATTGAAAAGGAGTAACCTACTATGTCTATTTTGGAAAAATTCACTGTCATCGACCTCATTAAGACCCGTTCCGCTTCCGTTGCCACCATCACCGGCAATGTCCTGAAGTTCAACAATCAGACCGCTGCAGAGCTGCACTTCGCTCCGTACATCCAGGTGCTGATCAACCCGAAGGACAAGCAGTTCGCCATCCGTGGCTGCAAGGAGGATGCACCGAATGCCGTGCCTTTCTCCAAGCCGGAGGGTGAGCAGAAATACCAGATTAAGATTAGTGCCGCCGCTGTGGTGGACATGATCCGCAAGATGGCAAACTGGTCTGCCGAGGATAATTGGAATATCCCCGGCATTTATTTTGCCGAGGATGATGCTCTTGTCTATGATGTCAGTGCCGCCTACAGACCGTCTCCGAAAGGCGGATGGACGGTCAAGCGCCAGAAGGAGGAAGCAGCCGCCGCTGTCCTTGCCGGAAATCCTGTAGCGGATGATACAGAGGAGGTTGATGACTAAATAAACGATGCCGGGCTGACACCTGAAAATGTCAGTCCGGCATTTGTTGTTATACATATATCCACCTATCGCCATCCCAATATGGCTGTTCTTGATGGCGTGATTCGTGGAGTTCATCAAACAGATTGAAGGCAACCGTCCTTGCGGTATCGAAATCGGTAATTTTTCTACCGTGGTACTCCCATTGCTGTTGTCCTTTATAAATGATACCCCATCCCAGTCCAAATTTACTCTTCATAATGGTGATATAGTCGCCTTTATAACGCAGCGTGTAGTTGCCAGTTTCAGGCTTGCGATACCACTCTTGTTTCATGAAGTTTTTTCTGCGGTTAACACGGTTTTTTAGATTGCGTTCTCGATCCTGTGGGGTCACATAATCACAGAGCATTTTCGAGGCACAATCACAGCCGACCCTTATTTCTCCGTCATAATCAGGGTGCTTTAATAAGTGGACATATCGGATTTTTTCCTTGCCACACATCTCGCATTGTTCATACGGGATTGGATCACCTGGATAAACATCCTCACCCAAATCCTCCATACCGACATATTGCCAACCTTTGTGTGGAATATCAGCTTTGTCCCAACGCATCAGTCTGTCACCTCCGGCGGGTCAAAATCTTCATCCGTGCATTTGCGGATGATATGCTTTGTGCGGTCAAGCGGCAGAGGCACGTCCTCCTCTGCGAAATACTCCACCTTCACAACCTCTGCTACGGAGTGGTGGTTATCCTTGCCGACGGGTACGATTACATAATCGCCAACGGAAATGTTGTCCTCATCGGCAATGTAGTAATAACTTTTGTAGCCCTCGTCAAATTCCACGCTACAGTAGATGTAATCGGTTCTGCGGCGCTTGACCTTCTCATAGACCGCAGGATCGAGTATTTCGCCCATTCCGTAAAAACGCATAAACTGCCATACAGCGTCGGCAAAATCGCTCCAGAACTCTGGCAGAGCCTTCTTATCGTATGTTCCCTGGATAACACGCTGCGGACCCTTTTTGAAGTCCACCGTGATGGTGTAATCCTTTGTTTCAAGCGGATTGTTAATCACATCATCAGGGTTGCCTTCGATCTCACCAAACAGGTCATCCGCATCAATGTCATCGAGCAGACCCTCAATGCCGCCCTGAACATAGTATTTTCTGGACACAACGCAACCGCTGCCGATGTTCTGAATATGCTCCAAGGTCTCGCTTTTGCGGTCAAGCACCAATCTCTCGACGTAGTCCCAAGTCACATATTCAACGGTTTCAGAGATTGGCTGCCTCGGCTTGATTTTGGTGATACGGTGATAATCGATGGTGATGCGGTCAACTCTGTCCGGCTTGTTATTGCCGTCAAATACATAGAGGTCGTCCATTTCAAGTGCCTCACGCACCATATCCGACAGGTCAACGCCATCTACCTCAAAGTCCGCAATCAGTGAACCGCGGTACTTATGAACCTCACCATCGGTGTTGGTGATTTCCATCTCCCATTCACCAATGTCGGTAGCGAAAACCTCGATGTATTCGGTGCTGAAATATTGTGCGATGCTGTTCAGCACCCTGGCAGCGGTATCCTTTTCAATTTTATAAATTTTGCTTCTGGATTTTTCGTGTCCGTCAAAGCCGGAGCCAAAGTTGTATGCTGAAAACCATACGCGCCCATCAGTGTTGATGGTGATATGCTGTTCGACTTCGTCATCGGGTTCTGGGGCCGGGCCATAGCAGATGTTATTGGAAACGATGCGTACTTTTTGCGGAGTGCCTTTGAATCGCTTTAATTGAAAATCGGCCAGTTCACCCAGACGGGACAATGCTATCGTAAACCACGCACGGTTCTGCGGCTCTAAAATTTCCTCGCCGGAATATGCCCAGTGATTGAAATATCGCCATTGGGAGTAAATAGCCGAGCCGAGCAGCGGAATATCGGTGATCTGCCCGATAACGCGCTCCAGGGCCTCAAAGTCATTTGTGGCTTTACCGTACTTCTCAGAAAAGGCGTGACCGCAGTCCATTTCAAAGCCAAGTGCAGCGCAGTCATCAGCCATAAAGTGATCGACCAATTCTAAATAATTGATTTTGGGGTCCTTAAATTTCCTGTACCATTTAACAGCAAATTCGCGGACTTTCTTCATTTCCGCCACTACACAGCACCTCCTATCAGTTCATAAATGCATCGTATTCTTCGATATGGTCAATCCATTCTAATTCCTTTTCCTTTTTTGCCTTGCTGTCAAGAACAATAGCCTTTGGGTTATGTTTCAGAATTTCCGCTTTCATCTTGCGCTGTTCTGCCTTTGTGGTGGGGACGAGTTTCGTGCCACCCCACCATGTTTTTGCTACCTTTTGTGTAACATCATATATAGGCTCAGGTGCCTTCTTTTTTCTTCCAAACATAACAATCTCCCGCTATCAGCTAATACCATGCCACTATGCCTTTTTCAGGAACATCACCATTTTCCAGTACTTTTCTAATTCTATGGATGACGTGATCTGCGTAATAATACCATTCATCTCCCTCGGTTGCTGTTGGCAGTTCATCCTCTGTGAGAGGCGGTTCTCCATTTTCTCTACGCATTTCATTAATTGCATCATGCATCGAATTCAACTCATTTGCAGAGGTTCTGCATAAAAAATCTTCTTCAGCCACTCTGTCAATGGACACATCCCCATTGTTTAAATGAATGCTGATGATGCCAAAAGGAGAATCTATGTGATTTTCTGGATAATATCTGTACACAGCTTTGGTGCTGTCCTTACTATCAATAACAAATGAAACCACGCCGATTCCCTCCGTCAATCCATACTGCCACTGCCTTTATTACCGCCGAATTCGCAGCCGTGTACATGGTCACGCCCATAATACCAACGTCCATAGCGGTATCCGTAATGAGGAGGGCAGTGAGCGCAATCACCATTACAACGACCATTATGCCTATGTTTATTAGAACCACTGACCATGTCAATACCCGCAATTACGCCAAACAGTGTGGCAAAGAAACCGGAACGCTTCGGTGGCGGGGAGTAATCGTCTACATATATGTCGACTTCCTCCAACGGCCCATTCTCTTCGATTTCCTCTGGCTCTTCCTCTTCGTATTCTTCTTCACGCAAATCCTCTGGCAGTAGAAGGTGCCTTTGTTTGCAGATTTCAGCGATAACCTCATCATCAATCTCACCGTACAGATATTCCATATCCTCGGCAGTCAACCGTTCTGCGGAATTGCGTACTGCGGCTGTAGCTAATTTCTTATCATTGATACACGCGAACTCGACCAGATCAGCGCCTGAAAAAGTCAGTTTTGCTTCGACCGCCTTGCGAAGCAGACGATTTGCCGCCGGCACATTTACCTGCAGTTCAATGATGATCTCACCGACCTCATCGGCGGGGCCCAGAGAGGTCAGGGAAGACAAATTGCGCACTTGAGTGCTTTCTGCCCAATCATAGAACCTTTCATAGTACTCATCCCATGTGTATTGTCTCATCCCAATGACCTCCCTTCTGGAGTTATTCCGTGCCAGTCATCACCGGCAGATTTTTCGCCACCAACATATCGTTGCATTCGTGGATCGAACTCATATAGAGGTGGTTAAGGAAAAAATTATACATCAGATGTGCTTCGCTCTGTGCCAGTCGCAGGGTAAAGCCAGATCTGCTGATAAGCGCATTGCTTAACTCTGGTGGCAGGTTCATGCCAATACACACGGCAACCACGCAGTCAACATTCTTGGGGTATGCCGGATTGTTACGCAGGCGTTGAACCAACTTTGAGGAAATGAGGGCCTTTTCTGCCAAGGTCTCCTCGGAGATTTCGACCCACTCCATAAGGTAGACGAGAGCGGCACCGAATTGAGCGGGCAGTTCCTGGAGGACTCTCTGAATCTCCATTTCTCGTGCGAGGATAGCGTCTGCTTTTCCCATGACGTCGGCGCTGACCTCTTTTGCAAAAGTGGTCTGGAATACAATTCCGGAATCCACATCTCTAAAGAGGACGCACTCTTTGTAAAATTCTTCGCCGTATTTATTGGTTGCCTTTACCTTCAGTTTGAAGACCAGGCAGCACTCATCAATGTGCAAGCGGCCGTAATCGGTCATCTGCACGATGTTGTTTTCATCTTTGGTGACATACTTCGGGTCGTTCAAACACATATGCGAATCCACATATATGTAGGAACCCTTTTGAGATTGAGCAGAAAGGCGCATATCGCTGAAGGCGATGATTTGGGCATCGTCCGCGCTGATACAGTATGTCTGGTCTTTCTGCAAACTGCCTTTTTTGAAGGCGTGAGGCTTTACATAGTGTCCGTCAATGTAAGTAAATGCACCGATTGCTTCCTCGTAGCCCGCGTCCACCATACGCATTTTGGCAGCGTGGCGTGAGACAACGAAAAAAGTTGCAAGGGCATCAATGACAGCTTCCATTACATCCACGATGTGAGCCGCATTCAATTCTCGTTGGAATTTACGGACAAATTCAGCAGCTTTCGTCTTAAAAGAACCAATCGGCATCTGGATGCGAGGGGCCAGGGAGTTTGCTTGCCACTCCATCCAGTCGGCTGCGGTGCGGTCGGAAGATCCCTTCGATCCACCAATGACCAGGCATTTTATCTGTGTTGCATCGCGGTTATAAAGCCGCTCCAGTTCAAAGGCTTTCCTGTGCTGATCCCAATGGACGCACTCATGCACGATGGTGTTATTGACGGAACCCAGATTTCTCAAGTGAAATGCCTTGGGGTCAACAACGATGGTCTTTGCCGGAAAGTGAGCCGGTTCCATTTCTCCCGTATCTGAATTGAACACCTCGGTATCGCAGTCCTGGAAGAAAATCTGCCCGAATACAGAAAAATCCTCTGTCAGTTCCTGGGTAACGACCGAAAGACCGAGCCTGTCGGCAAGAACCGTAGGGTCAACAGGCATAGGGGTTCGCAGGGCTTCTGGATAGTGTTTCCTCAAAAATTCAGTAGCGATCTTATCGAGGTCGATCTTATAGCTGATGGGAACGAGAGAATCCGACAAAGGTTTGTTTTGCTTGTTTCTTTGATTGTACTGATCGACCCGATGAATACAGAGGTCATCCATGTTTCTGGATAGATCGGCTGTGCAGGAGAGGATGAACCACGGGAAACAGGTATCCTCATCTACGTCACGATGGCGGTGATGTTCCTTAACATAGACCTCCGCCTCAACGAGAACGTCAAATGCGATACCCATTCCGTCCCGGTCATCGATTCCTACGGATTTAATTTCAAAATCGGAGAGTTCTGCGTAATCGGCGCTGCTGACCGTGCGGGAACTCAGTTCGATATTATGGCGGTTTTGTATGACATACGATTTTATGGCATTGAAGAACTGGTCATAAAATCTGCTGCCGATATATTCCTTAAACGAACGGTCAGCCACAGAAATTCCCCTTTCTATAGTTTTGTAAGTGGTTTCATATGCAACCGCTCTAACATCCGATTGCAGTCATATACCGTTTCCTTATAGGCAACCCCAAAATAAAATAATACACTTTGTCCTCGCGGCTATTTGTCAGTTCAAACCCTGCCAAGTGGACGAGATACATACTGTTGTACAAATCCAAACTCAACGCTACGCAAACGGCAACCACGGATTTTAGCGATGTCCGTAGGTTAGGGTTGCGCATACGCTGTATGGTCTTGGGCGCCAGACCCGTCAGTTCAGACAGTTCCTCTTCGGTGACATCGCTCTCTTTCATAAATCGAGTGAGGGCTTCCGAGAAGTTTTCACCTGGACCGTGACCGCCACCTACAATCGCAAGGATATTTTCAAGGCTAACGTCATTGACGGAATTTATTTTCTTCGCGTCTTCTAACTCGCTTTTTATTGAAGTCCGTTTAGAAGGTCGCCATGCACGATTAGCGCGGCGGTGTACACCGGGCTTGCAAGCGCGCATTCCCCAGTGCATACCTGTCCCATGAGAATACTCGATCTCGCGACGATAATGCAGACAGTAATACTCGTCCTCATCCTTGATGGTAGAGCGTAGTGCCATGTGTCCGTCTATAAAATCGATATACTTGGACGCATTTAGGACGATTTTGTCATCAACAAGCGCATATCGCCCAGAATCTACTGCCTGCCGGAACGCTTGATCCTCCACATATAGCTCAAGAACATCTGCATATCTGAATGAGGATGCATAGCGAATACGCACAACCCTTTTCATACTTCCGCCATCATCTCTGCTTTTGGTTTTCGTTTTCGCCATGCAATCATCCCCTTACATTATAGATTCAGCACCCGTATATCCATCTTTGTGTTTTCGATGTAGTGACGGTACATCATTTCCGCAGGCAGCAGACGCACCTGAATATCCTGCAGTCCCAGATTGTGTAACATAGCAAGGGATGCAGTGCCTTTTTCGATTATTTCCGTAGAAGCGGTTGGCATAAGGAAACAGTTTTTTACTGTGCTGATCTGGTGAGCCTCCACAAAAGGCTGATAGGCCAACTGGTACAAATACTGCTTGGTGATGGACTCGATACCGGGCTGACCACGCAGCTTTTTGTTATGCTCCAATTGGATGTTATAGTATTTGGCATCAAAAATGATAAACTGATAGTCCCCATCGACATTAACGATGGAAATGAGGTCTGGGATGAGCGTATCCTCGGCCTGCTTTACAAACGCTTCACCGTTCGGTGCCGTCCCAGACCACTGCGGTTTATCAATCAAATCAATGAGTTTCTTATGCCGCATATCGCGGTATTGTTCGGTCAATGGTACAGGCAGTCGCAGTCCACCGATTGGCTTCTGTAACTGGTTGTCCATTACTTCTGCACAGACTTTTTCCCATACCAGGTTGAAGCTGTTTGTGCCGAACATACTGAAGCAGTCCAGATCGTCCAGTGCGCTGCTGTTTGCTATGTAGGCATACAGCGTTTTCAGCAGAAGCTGTTTGCGGGTATTGAACTGGACATTGAGTTCTTTGACAATACGCTCCAGAACATACTCCTTGTCACCAAAGTCCTCGATATGCTCATCGGAAATATCGACACCCATAATATCGAACAGATCCAACAGGTCAGCATCTCTCAATTCCTCCGTGCAACGGGTAAGGATACACTCGTGCAAGCGCTTGAAGAAATCAAAATCGTCATTCACACGCTTCATGGTCAGCAATTCCGGGTAATACGGCCGGTTGTTGCTTAAGAGAGTGAAAGTTTCGTTGATGGTCTTATCCCAAAGGATGTCACCGGACCCATTGGATTCGATGATATCCTGTGTGTTGGTATAGGCACCATACTCGAAATAATCCTGGAGAAGAAACAGCATAACGGCCAGCATATTGAATGCGCTGCTGTCACTTGTATCGTTGTACATACGAATGATCTGTTCCTTGGAATTGTACTTTTCCAGAACCTTCAGCACCTGTTTCAGTTCTGCTTTGGGGGCCGTGGCATCGAGCAGATATTTCGGATAGCATTTCAGCACACGACCCTCAATTGTAATAACACCCACAAAAGTGAACACATACAGATATTCGTTTTCGCCGACCTCAACATCAGCGATTTCGATGTCCTCATCCAACAGATCGGTGAGGTCCTTCTGTGTGTCATTTGCTTTTACGGCCTTCAGAACGCCATATTCTTTCAGACGCTTCAGAATGCGGACAGTCTTTTCCTCGGAGCAACGAAACTCTTTAACCAGGTCTTCCTGGGTATAGCGTTTTTGTTCTCGTAAAAATACTGAAATCATTCTCCATCATCCTCTGGGACATTATCAATAAACTGGCTGCTGATTCCTTCGCAGAAAATGTAAACACCCTTGGTATCAAACTCTCTGCAAATCTTGGAATACTGGTTCTTTGCCTTTTCATCGCAGCCGCCAAACAGCGTAATGCGCTTCTGTTTTGCAGCATCATCGAACAGGTACATAATGACCTTGTTCTTAAAGATACGAGTGAAGACGGCGGGGTCGATCATTTCGCCCTCCGGCAGATTCTTCTTGGAAATGAAATACGGGCCCATCAGTTTATCCTCGTTCACCTTATAAGTGAGCAGTTCATTATTGATGGCCTTGCGGAGCGCATTCCATTCCACAACGCGGCGATAATCACCTTGACCGAGGATGACCTTTTTGCCAACGATTCCGGCTTCGCTATCATCGATGCCCAAATAGGTGAAATCCCATCTGCGCTTAAAAGCAGTATCCATCGGGAATACGCCCTGGTCAGCACTGTTCATGGTAGCCCAGATGAACATATTGTCTGGGATGCGGATTTCAGCGTAATCGTCGGGATTGCCGCCGAGTTCTCCTGCCAAGTACTTTTTGATGTCCTCGGATGCCTGGATCGGATATTCACTAACCTCGTCATCGCCTCGGTCGAGTAACTGGAATACATCACCGAACACAGCAGCGACATTGGCACGATTGATTTCCTCGATTACAAGCAGGAAAGGCTTGGGTGCATCAGTTCTGCTGTTCTGGAGGGCTTTCACATAGGTACGCATGAACGGACCGGGTACATAGGAATAAGTGATGGCGTCCTTGCCATCGCTGTCCTTGCAGGGCACCGGCTTGTATGTACCGACAAAATTAGCGTAGGAGTAGTCCGGGTGGAAGGTAACGCGCTCGTACTCGCCGCCATCTGCAAGCAGCAGATCCTTTTCGTGATTCAGCGTAAAGCTCTTACCAGTGCCAGGAGCGCCGAAGAGGATACGGTTACGAGGGAATTCACTCTGATAACCTGTGCTGAATTTAATTTCCTGCATTAGTGCAAAAATCCAATCTATTAATGGCTTTCTTGCATCCTCTCTGTCGGGTCTCCATTCGGAGGAAACAAAATATCTATTTTCGGCAATCATATACTTTTCGGAATAGTAGCGGGCATTGCCGTTAGCATCCTTGCGCTGCTCATCGTCTGGTTGGTTAGGATTCACGCACAAGAGAATGCCCTTAAGCGAGTTGTGGCGGAACAGATCTGCACATTGCTCTTTGTCCTGGAGTGTTTCAAGAGATTTATCTGTGAACAATCCGTGTGTTTTCATGAAATCAAGACATGAAAGTATAAATTCCTGGTTGTCCTTATCCATCCACTCCCGACGAAGAGCATCAAAATCAATCGTTGGCTCTGTAGCGGGAGTTGTGAGATATACCTTAGGTTCCAACTGATGGAATACAGCCACTCTGTCGGCATAATGTCTCAAAGCATCTGCGTCAATTGCTGTTACTGCATTGTTGTGGGCAGAAATATTTGAAATAAGGTTTTCTGCAAGGGCAGATTTCAAAATACGCAAAGAGCCCTTTGCTTCCTTGTCACCAGAGATATCCACGGCATCGGTATGGGACAAGACTGCTTTATACACACTTTCCAGGTTAAACACCACATCAGCTTCGTTGTCGACCAGCTTGTAGTATGCTGATTCCGAAATGATGGTCAGAAAACGAATAATATTACTTTCTTTTTCATTATCAGCATTCAGATCAAAGCCAAGCCACGAAAAAAAGACTTTTATGTAATCAGCATCATCACCACAGACAGCGTCGAGCAGATCCATATTGAGTGTAAACCATACTTTTTTGGGGAAACGAGAACCGCCCGTTCTTTCGGCACTATTAGGCCTACCATCAGAAAATCTAATTTTTGCAACTTTCCATACAAGTTCAAAAGCAACCAACAATGCTTCAAGCTGCGCTTTGAGCATCAAATTGTTGTTCACCTTATCTCGGAATTGCTCTAATGTTACCCCGTCAGAAACCTCCTGCAGTCTCTGATACAGCGCTTCTTCAATATCTGTTCGCAGTACAATTGCGTTTCCCTGCGCAGTTGCATACTCTAACTCAGACGGACGCCCCATTTCACGCCACATAAGAAAGAGCAATGCTAATGTCGGCTTAACGGATGGCAGAGAGGATTTGATTCCTAATTTCAAGTCTATTTGGTCATATACAGGAGCAGATTCTGGTCTGATCATAATTCATTGTCCTCCATATCTTTTTTTATCACTGTTGCAATGGCGTTTGCCAGACGCGGTGGAACGGCGTTTCCAACCTGTTTCATTTGGGAACTCTTTGTCCCAGTGAAAATAAAACTATCTGGGAATGACTGAATACGTGCTGCCTCTCGCACGGTAATGGCACGATCCAAATAAGGGTGCGTGAAACGCCCAGAGGATGGCGTATCGAATCTGGTCGTGATAGTAACAGAAATATCGTCTTTTATCATTCGGGACCAGGTACCACTATAAATGGATTTTGTCAAATGTTCGTCCGGCAAAACTTCCTTTCCGCAGTTCGGCGGAATAAGCGCCAGTCGTTCTAATGCCAATTTTGAATGCTTGGTAGCGACGTGATTATGAAGCACACACATATTTCCACGCAGAGATTTTGCATAATCGCTGGCCGGAAGGTCAGCATATTGCTGTTCTTCTTGACCCTCGCCTGATTTAAGATAAGCCAAATCACCGATTGCATCCCAAATTGTTACTCGTTGTTCTGTTTTTATCGGTAACGCAGGTGCTTTACCGTCTCTTTTACCGATAATCACTGCACGCCTTCTGTTTTGCGGTACACCATAGTCTGCTGCGTTAAGGACACCAGTGTTCAGGCTGTACCCCATTCCATTGAAAAGGTCAATAATCTCCTTCTGAAAGTATCCATTCTCGGCTGTCAGCAAATTCGGAACGTTTTCCATTACAAAATATCTGGGTCGAACAAGATCTACGACTTTGACATAATACTTGAATAAGAAGTTACGCTCATCGTGAATTGTTTTGCGCTGTCCTTTTTGGGAGAACCCTTGGCATGGGGGACCACCAATAATTACATCGATTTTTCCTGCAAATGTACCGAAGGTATTTTCGAGATCTAACGCAGTGATATCACCGACCACCATTTTAGTTTCATGGTGGTTTTGTCGGTATGCAGTTGCAATTTCGTTGTCATACTCATTTGCCAGTACAACATGAAAACCGGCTTGCTCAAAGCCAAGTGACAAACCACCAACACCCGCAAAGAGGTCAATGACTGTAGGTTTCATTCAGTTCGACCTCCTTCGATGCGTTTCTTTGCCATATCAAAGTAATTCTCATCCAGTTCAATTCCAATAAAATTGCGACTGGCTCGTTTTGCTACGACTCCGGATGTACCGCTTCCCATGAAAGGATCGAGAACCCAATCGTCTGTGTTGGACAAAACTTCAACAAAATGACTCATGAGCACCTCTGGCTTTTGCGTAGGGTGTTTACCATATTTGCGCTCACTGGCAGGGGTTACTGCGGTTTCAATAAAATCGTGCAGAACTGCACCATTGTTGTTAAAGGTACCGGTGCGTGTTTTGTATGTGAAATAAATCCATGTTTCCGTTGAGTTTACAAAATGCAAATTCATATTACGGGGCATAGGATTCAGTTTGTGCCAGATTCCGGTGGTCTTATAGTAAAATCCGTGCTTTTCAGCCAAACTGATGGTGGTTTCGACTTTGATGGCTGCCATAAAGACAATCATAGACCCGCCCTTTTTCATAACTCGCGCAGCTTGCGCAAAGAAACCGTCCATAGCATTTGCCCACTCATCATATTCGAGGTTATCCCAACCCGCAGCCCCAAAGAAATTATCACGCATTTTTTTGAGGTTGGTATCTCTGCTTATCATAAAGTTGCCGAGATTATACGGCGGATCAGTAAGAATCAAGTTAATAGAGTGATCTGCAATTTCGGTCATAGCCTGTATGCAATCACTGTTATAAAGTATCACTTCAGACATATCATTGTTCCTTCCTGGTGAGTTATTATTCCATCGCGCTCTTACCGCTTTTTACCCATTCTTCCAGTTCGGAGCGTTTGAACTTCCACTGTTTGCCAATTTTGTGGGCGGGTACATTTTTATCCTTTATCCATTTACGCAATGTAACAGGCTTGATGTTAAGAAACAACGCTGCATCTTCAATACTGATATAGTTCTCATTAATTAAATTAGACATATTTGCACACCTCATCTTCGTATGTTTGCGCAGTTTCGCTTTTATATTATACCAGATATTTGTGTCTTTTTCAAGTTGTTTGGGCATCTTTCTTGCTTTTTCCGCTATTTCGTGATATTTGCGATACCGAAGGGTGTGCTTCAAGCCACTCTAATTCTACTGCAAACACAGTCCGATAAAACGGACACAACCGTGTGCCACAAAAAATTCAAAAATAATTTTTCTCTGGGTGGACATACCATGTCCGGCAAAACGAGGCGAATTTGACCCTCGCAGCATCATTGCGCCCTCTCCAATGAGCTATAGCGCTCGTCTGGAGAGGGCTTTTTGTGTTTTTACCCCTAAATTCAGCGGACGCGCCGTGTCCGGGTCAAATGGTGTCCTTTCTTCTATAATTAAAGCACAGTCAGACGGAACCCCCGTAGGCTGAACAATTCAATTATTCAAAGCCTGATTTGCAATAAGGGCCGAGGATACAAATATTGTCTTCCCACTGCATCATTGGTGGGTCGCAATATCGGTACCCTGTTCTTGTTGCGCCCATATTAGGCTCCAAGGGTCTGTGTATCGAATTGCACAGACCTTTTTGTGTCCTTCCGCCCTCCGCTGACCAGGCGGAAAGGACAAACTATGAAAACCAATGAAAATCAGAAGTCAACCCGTGGGTACAAGGTCTACATCCATCGTCTCAAGACCTGGGTGGAAGTGACCGAAGAGCAGTATTACGCATATTACCGTGATATTTGGGCTACACGCAAACGTGCCCAGGCACACGGTCAGTGTATGTGTCCCAAGTCCAAGACCTGGATGTGCGATGGCGACTGTCTCGCCTGTGAGTTCCGAGCTGCCGGAGATAACCTCTCTCTGGATTACACCGTTGAGGATGGCGAGGGCAACCAGAAAAGTTGGGCAGATGACCTGCCGGACGATACCCCCAACGCACAGTCCATCATGGAGGATCGTGAACTGCTCTGTGCCCTGTATCAGAAGTTGCAGGAACTCGACCCCGAAGGTCGCCGTATCTGCGAACTGATTATGGAAGGAAAATCCGAAAGAGACATTGCTTCGACTCTGGGCATTTCCCGCAACACCTATACTTACCGCAGAGACAAACTGCTCCGCGTTCTCCGTGAACAGCTTGGTATGTACATCTGAAATTCCCGCCCTTCAGTCACTCGGCTGAAGGGCAAAAACTTTTTTTACAGATTTTTCGGCCAAACGCGCATCTCACCTCCAGTGGGTAGTGGAAAGAGCAAAACACACACCGCTCCTTCCAAGGAGGTGAACAGAATGTACAAAGCCCAGAAGAAACACGGCACCGGCACCGACCAGGAACTTATCGAAGTTCTCACGGCCATCAGCGTGGTGTCAAAGCGACTGGCTATGAAGCTGGCGCTGATTCAAAGTCAATCTACGGAAGGAGGAAAACAGAATGAGCAAAATGAGCGATATGGCTGCGACCATCGAAGAACTGCGCACTGCTGCTGCCGCTATTAACGATGCCGCCAACTGGCTTGCAGAGATGTTCAGCGGTGCCGGAGATGCAGAACCGACTGCTCCCGCCGAACCTGCACTGACTTTGGAACAGGTCAGAGCCGTTCTCGCAGATAAGTCCCGCCAGGGTCATACCGCAGAGATCCGCTCCCTTCTCCAGAAGTATGGTGCCGCCAAGCTGTCCCAGATCGACCCCGCCCACTACAAGGCACTGCTTGCCGATGCGGAGGTGCTGACTAATGGCCAATAAACACGCTGTTCTGTCAGCATCCTCTTCCGAACGGTGGCTCAACTGTCCGCCTTCCGCTCGGCTCTGCGAGAACTACGAGGATAAAGGCAGTGACTATGCCGCCGAGGGCACCGATGCCCACACCCTCTGCGAGTTCCGTCTGAAGCAGGCTCTGGGGATGCCCACGGAAGACCCCATCGAAAATCTCTCCTGGTACAACGAGGAAATGGAGGAATGCGCTGCTGGATATGCCGCCTATGTGGTGGAACTCCTGGAAACGGCAAAGCAGACCTGCACTGATCCTGTGGTCATGATTGAACAGCGGGTGAACTTCTCCCGTTGGGTTCAGGACGGCTTTGGCACTGCCGACTGCATCGTTATCGCTGACGGTGTGATGAACATCTGCGATTACAAACATGGCAAGGGCGTCGAGGTCAGCGCCGTGGCAAATCCCCAAATGATGCTGTATGCCCTGGGTGCCTTGGAAATCTTCGATGACATCTACGACATCGATACCGTCCGCATGACCATCTTCCAACCCCGCAAGTCCAATATCAGCGTGTACGAAATGGAAAAAGCCGATCTGCTTCAATGGGCAGACACAGAACTCACCCAGAAAGCGAAACTGGCCTATGAGGGTCAAGGCGACTTCCACTGCGGCGAGTGGTGCCGCTTCTGCAAGGCAAAGGCTGAATGCAGAGAACGCGCCGAAGCGAACATGGCTCTTGCCCGGTACGACTTCCAGACTCCTGCGCTCCTCGATGATGAGGAAATTGCAGATATCCTCGGTAAGGTCGATGCTCTGACCGCCTGGGCATCCGATGTAAAGGAATACGCCCTTCAGCAGGCTATCAGCGGAAAGGAATGGACCGGGTGGAAACTGGTCGAAGGCCGTTCCAACCGCAAGTACACCAGTGAAGCCGTTGTTGCCGCCACCGTGGAGAATGCAGGCTATGACCCGTATGAGCGAAAGGTTCTCGGTGTCACCGCTATGCAGAAACTGCTGGGCAAGACCCGCTTTGAGGAACTTCTCGCTCCCTATATTGAAAAACCGCAAGGTAAACCGACGCTCGTGCCGGAGAGCGACAAACGTCCGGCAATGAACACAGCCAAAAATGATTTTATGGAGGAATTTTAATATGTCTAACAACGCAAACAGAGTCAACAACCCTATGAAGGTCATCACCGGTCCCGATACCCGTTGGTCTTATGCCAATGTCTGGGAACCCAAGTCCATTAACGGCGGCACTCCCAAGTACAGTGTCAGCCTCATCATCCCCAAGTCCGATACCAAGACGGTCGCAAAGATCAAGGCGGCAATCGAAGCTGCCTACCAGGAGGGCCAGTCCAAGTTGAAGGGCAACAGCAAGAGCGTACCTCCTCTGGCTGCTATCAAGACCCCTCTGCGCGACGGCGATATCGAGAGACCCGATGATCCCGCCTATGCCAACGCTTACTTCATCAACGCCAATTCTGCTACTGCACCTGGCATCGTGGATGCTGACCGCAATCCTGTGCTGACCCGCTCCGAGGTCTACTCCGGCGTGTATGGCCGTGCAAGCATCAATCTGTATGCCTTCAACTCCAACGGCAACAAGGGTATCGCCTGCGGTCTGAATAACCTGCAGCTTATCCGTGCCGGTGAACCCCTGGGTGGTAAGGCAAGCGCCGAGTCCGATTTCGCAACCGATGCGGATGATGACTTCCTGGCTTAATGGAGGTGCGACCATGACTGAATTTCAGGAACTGATGCTTTACACCTGCTTCGGAGCCATGACTGGCGTGTTTATCGCTGAAATCATCGTCATCATCGCATCTGCGGTGAGTTGGGTGAAGGACAAGATCCGTAAGCGCAAGGAAGCCAAGAAAACCAAGGAATCCGCCACAAAGGTGGACTAACGCACCAACGGGGCGGCGGGGAGCATTCTCTGCCGCCCTTATTTCCGTTGAAAGGACAATGATATGAAAACTCTCTCAATCGATATCGAGACCTACAGCGATCAGCCCCTTGCAAAAACTGGCGTGTACCGCTATGTAGAGTCCTCATATTTTGAAATACTGCTGTTTTCCTACAGCGTGGACGGCGGTCCCGTGCGACTGGTCGACCTTGCCTGCGGAGAACAGATCCCCACCGACATTGTTGCCGCTCTGGAGGACGATTCCGTAACCAAGTGGGCCTTCAACGCCAACTTTGAACGCATCTGCTTGTCTCGGCATCTGGGCTATCCCACAGGCGACTACCTTGAGCCGGATTCCTGGAAATGTTCAATGGTGTGGGCTGCAACGATGGGGCTGCCACTTTCTCTGGAAGGCGTCGGTTCGGTGCTTGGCCTGGAAAAGCAGAAATTGACCGAGGGAAAAGACCTCATCAAATATTTCTGTCAGCCCTGTGCGCCTACCAAGTCCAACGGACAGCGTACTCGCAACCTTCCTGCTCATGCCCCGGATAAGTGGTTGGCTTTCAAGAAATACAACATCCGCGATGTGGAAACCGAGATGTCCATCCAGGCTCGGCTTGCCAAATATCCCGTGCCGGACAGCGTGTGGGATGAATACCACATCGACCAGGAAATCAATGACCGTGGTGTTGCCCTGGATATGGAACTGGTGCAACAGGCTATCCAGATGGATGGCAGATCCCGCTCCGAACTGACCCAGGCAATGAAAGATTTGACTGCTCTGGAGAATCCCAACTCTGTGCAGCAGATGAAGCAGTGGCTTTCGGACAACGGTATGGAAACCGATACCCTTGGCAAAAAGGCTGTGGCGGAAATGCTGAAGACCGCACCGCCAGAGTTACAGAAAGTTCTGACCCTCCGTCAGCAGCTTGCCAAATCCTCGGTGAAAAAGTACCAGGCAATGGAGATCGCTGTCTGTGCCGATGGCCGTGCCAGAGGTATGTTCCAGTTCTATGGTGCCAACCGCACGGGAAGATGGGCAGGACGCATCATTCAGATGCAGAATCTGCCCCAGAACCACTTGGAGGATTTAGCCGAAGCCCGTGGCCTTGTCCGCTGCGGTGCTTTCGATGCTCTGGAAATGCTCTATGAAGATGTGCCGGATACCTTGTCGCAGCTTATCCGTACTGCGTTCATCCCCCAGGGTGACCGCAAGCTGATCGTGGCGGACTTTTCTGCCATCGAAGCCCGTGTTATTGCGTGGCTTGCCAGAGAGGAATGGCGTCAGAGGGTCTTTGCCGAAGGCAAGGACATCTACTGTGCCTCTGCCAGTCAGATGTTCGGCGTTCCCGTGGAAAAGCACGGCATCAACGGACACCTTCGGCAAAAAGGCAAAATCGCAGAATTGGCTCTCGGTTACGGTGGATCTGTCGGTGCGCTGAAAGCTATGGGTGCTTTGGAGATGGGGCTTTCCGAAGAGGAACTGCCACCTCTGGTGGATGCGTGGCGGCAGGCCAATCCCAATATTACAAAGCTGTGGTGGGATGTTGACCGTGCGGCAATGGAGGCTGTCCGCTACAAGCACACCAACGAAACCCGCGGTATTGAGTTCTCCTGCAGGAGCGGGATGCTTTTCATCACGCTTCCTTCCGGCAGACAGCTTTCCTATGTGAAGCCCAAGGTCGGCACAAATAAGTTCGGCGGTGACTGTATCACCTACGAGGGTGTCGGCAGTACCAAAAAGTGGGAACGGCTCGACAGCTACGGTCCCAAGTTCGTGGAAAACATCGTCCAGGCCACGGCAAGAGATATCCTCTGCTATGCAATGCAGACCCTCCGCTGCTGTTCCATTGTGATGCACATCCACGATGAAGTGGTCATCGAAGCGGATCGGCGGATGTCCTTGCAGGCAGTCTGCGATCAGATGGGCAGAACCCCACCCTGGGCAGAGGGGCTGCAGCTTCGTGCCGATGGCTATGAAACCGATTTTTATAAAAAAGACTGATTATTTTTCGGCCAAGATGGGCTTTCACCTCCAGTGGGTAGTAGAGATGGCGGTGAAGCCCATCGTGAAAGGAGTCCTGTATGAGTGTAGATAAATTCAACAGCGAGGGTTATTACGACCCTACCGCATACGAAGCCATGTCCACTGTAGAAAAAGAGGAACGGGCGCTTCGTGCCTTTCGGCCTATCGTGTACATCTGCTCTCCCTATGCCGGAGAGATCGAGAAGAACGTCAAGGCCGCCCAGGAATACAGCCGCTTTGCGGTGGAAAAGGGCTACATCCCCATAGCACCGCATCTGCTGTTTCCGCAATTTCTGAATGATGCCAACCCCAAGGAACGGCAGCTTGGTTTGTTCTTCGGCAACGCCCTCATGAGCAAATGCTCTGAGGTCTGGGTGTTTGGCAGCCGTATCTCTGCCGGAATGGAAGCAGAGATCAACCGTGCCAAGTGGAAAAATTACCGCTTGCGTTATTTTACTGAAACCTGCGAGGAGGTACACCATGTTTGCAATAACTGAAGGAACCAGAAGAGTGTATGGTAAGGAAATCACTACCTACACCAGAGAAATTTACAGTGCCAATGTCCTGGAAGTCGAAGCCGGCACCAACGGATTCCAAGGGGGCGACAGCGGTCACGGTAGCCGCACCTACATCCGCATCGAGGATATGGGTTCTACCGATATTCGCATCAACCCTCTGGGACGCGATGGTGATGAGGGCTTTGAACTTTTCCTCGGCGGTGACTGCGAACTTGAGACCATGATCCGTGCGTTCAAGTTTATCACAAAAGCCCTGGAGGACGGTGCCAAGGAGGTGCATGACTGATGTTCACTCTGTATAGTGCGGATTTCATCAATGCTCCAAGTAACTGCTCCTACCCCCACAAGTTCGAGGTGACCGACTCCGCTAACTTTGCGGATGCGGTCAGCCGCGACTATGTCTGCGCCGAGTACATGAACAATTATCGCAACGGCGATAACTTCCTCGGCTCGGACTGCTTGCCCGTGGACTGCGACAATGACCACTCCGAGAACCCTGCCGATTGGGTCACTCAGGCTGATGTCCAGGCTGCTTTTCCCGGCATTACCTTTGCCGTTCACTACAGCCGCTTTCATATGCGTGAGAAGAACGGCAAACCCGCTCGTCCCAAGTTCCATGTGCTGTTTCCCATTGAATACATGACGGATGCTGCCTCCTACAGCGAAATGAAGAAACTGGTCAACACCATTTTTCCGTATTTCGATACCAAAGCCCTGGATGCTGCCCGTTTCTTTTTCGGAACGGCGAACCCAGAGGTCGAACTGTACCCTGGTGATATGACCTTAAGTGAGTATCTGTCCGCAGAGGATTTTGACACGGATATGCCCGGTGGTTCTCACGGTGGCACACAGGTCATTCCCGAAGGAAGCCGTAATGCTACCATGTCCCGCTTTGCCGGTCGCGTCATCAAAAAGTACGGTGACAATAATACCGCTTTCCAGTGCTTTATGGAAGAAGCAGAAAAATGCACCCCTCCTCTGGAACAACAGGAACTGATGACCATCTGGCACTCCGCCCAGAAGTTCTATGCCAAGGTTCAGCAGCAGGACGGATATGTTCCGCCCGAATTATACAACGATGATACGTCCTATAAACCGGACGATTTCTCCGATGTCGGACAGGCAGAAGTTTTGGCAAAGCACTTCTCTGGGGAATTGCGTTATTCTCCGGCAACCCACTACATCCGCTACAACGGCCGGTACTGGCAGGAAACCGAACCCGGTGCGCAGGCTGTTGCCCACGAACTGACCCGCCGCCAGTTAAATGAAGCGTCTGCGGATATGCTTGCCGCCCTCGCCACCCTTAAGGCTTGCGGCGCACAGGACATTCTGGACAACAACAGCAAGACCAAGGCCGAGGGCATGATGAGCGAGGAGCAGATGGAAGCCTATAAAGCCTTCCTCGCTGCAAAGGCATATCAGTCCTATGTCATTCAGCGCCGTGCTTCCAAGAACATCACCGCAACGCTGAAAGAGTCCCGCCCCATGCTCGAAATCACTCCGCAGGATCTGGACGCCAACCCTTACTTGCTCTGTACCCCGGATGCTACCTATGACCTTCGCCTTGGTATGGCAGGTGCAAGGGAGCATTCGCCGGAGGACTTCATCACCAAGACTACCACTGTTTCTCCCGGCGACCGTGGTAAACAGATCTGGCTCGACTGTCTGAACACCATTTTCTGCGGTGACCAGGAACTCATCGACTATGTGCAGATGATCTGCGGTCTCGCCGCTGTTGGCAAGGTCGAGGTCGAAGCCCTCATTATCGCATACGGCTGTGGTCGCAATGGTAAGTCCACCTTCTGGAACTCCGTATCCCGTGTCCTGGGTCTGTACAGCGGTAATATCTCCGCTGATACGCTGACCTTCGGATGCCGCCGCAATGTGAAGCCGGAGATGGCCGAGGTCAAGGGCAAGCGCCTGCTCATTGCCGCCGAGATGCAGGAAGGCGCTCGGCTGAACGATTCCACCGTCAAGCAACTCTGCTCCGTGGATGACATTTTTGCGGAAAAGAAGTACAAGGACCCCTTCAGCTTCTCTCCGAGCCACAGCCTGGTGCTGTATACCAACCATCTCCCCAGAGTCAGTGCTTCCGATGACGGCACCTGGCGCCGCCTTATCGTTATCCCGTTCAATGCCAAGATTGAGGGCAAAAGCGACATCAAAAATTACGGTGACTACCTGTATCAGAACGCTGCCGAGAGCATTCTTGCCTGGATTATCGAGGGTGCCAAGAAGGTCATTGACCTGGGCTACAAATTTCCCGTTCCCGCTATCGTGCAGAAAGCCATTGATGACTACCGCAGCCAGAATGACTGGTTCGGTAACTTCCTGGCTGAAAAGTGCGAGGTTGGTGACGGTCTGAAGGAAAGTTCCAGTACCCTTTACCAGGCATACCGCAACTACTGCCTTGATTGCAATGAGTATGTGCGTAACACCGCAGATTTCTACCTTGCCTTGGAGAATGCGGGTTTTGAGCGTTTGGTGCTGAACCGCAAGCGTTATTTTAAGGGTCTGAAGCTGAAAACGGATGACGGTGACTTTGAGGATTTTCTGAATTAACCGGGACTATGACAAGGTGTATCAAGGTCTATTACAAAAAGTCTCTTAAGAGAAAATTTCAAGAAAAAACCATAAGAAAGAGTTTAGTAAATGACATTGATACACCTTGCACATAGCCAGAAAAACGAATGGAGAAAGCATTATGAGAGAAAAAGCAATCGAGCAAAAATTAACGCTGATGGTAAAAAAGCAGGGCGGCATCTGTCCGAAGTTCGTTTCTCCTGGATTTGATGGGATGCCGGACAGAATCGTTCTTTTGCCCGGTGGCTGTATGGCTTTTGTGGAAGTAAAGGCCCCAGGGAAAAAGCCACGGGCTTTGCAAACCTCACGCCACACGCTTTTGCGTAGGTTGGGGTTTCGGGTCTATGTCCTGGATAACGAAGAGCAGATCGGAGGGATTCTTGATGAGATACGCACCGCATGACTACCAAGCCTATGCCATCGACTACATCGAGACCCATCCCGTTGCCACCGTCTTTCTGGACATGGGTCTTGGCAAAACAAGTATCACCCTCACAGCTATCAGCAACCTTCTGTTTGACAGCTTTGAGGTTCATCGGGTTCTGATAATTGCACCGCTGCGTGTGGCACGGGATACATGGACGGCGGAAGTCGATAAGTGGGATCACCTTCAGAACCTCATCTGCTCCGTGGCTGTAGGCACTGAAGCACAGCGCCGTGCGGCATTTATGAGACCCGCTGACATTTACATCATCAACCGAGAAAATGTCCAGTGGCTTGTTGAGGAAAGCGGCATCCCGTTCACCTTCGATATGATCGTGATTGACGAACTGTCATCCTTCAAGAACCACAACACAAAGCGGTTCAAGTCGATGCTGAAGGTCAGACCCAAGGTCAACCGCATTGTTGGACTGACCGGCACTCCCGCTTCCAACGGACTGATGGATCTGTGGGCAGAGTTCCGCATCCTGGACATGGGTCAACGCCTGGGCAGGTTCATCACCAAATACCGCACCGACTATTTCATGCCGGATAAACGCAACGGACAGATCATCTACACCTACAAACCGCTGCCGTATGCAGAGGATGCCATCTACAGGCAGATTTCCGACATCACCATTTCCATGAAATCCACCGACCACCTGCAGATGCCGGAACTGATAAACAGCGAATACACGGTTCAGCTTTCCGAGGATGAGCAGAAACATTACGCAGAACTGAAGCAGGAACTGGTGCTGACTCTGGAGGATGGTGAAATCACAGCCGCCAACGCAGCGTCCCTCTCTGGCAAGCTGTCGCAGATGGCAAACGGTGCGATTTATGATGATAACGGTGAGGTTATCCAAATCCATGACCGCAAGTTGGATGCTTTGGAGGATATCATCGAAGCAGCAAACGGCAAGCCTATTCTGGTGGCCTACTGGTTCAAGCATGACCTTACCCGCATATCCGAGCGGCTGAAAAAACTGCATATCCCGTTTTCCCGACTGGATGACTCCGACAGTATCCGCAGATGGAATAACGGTGAAATCCCGGTGGCACTGATCCACCCTGCATCGGCAGGACACGGACTCAATCTCCAATCCGGCGGTTCCACGCTTGTGTGGTTTGGGCTGACTTGGAGTTTGGAACTGTATCAGCAGACTGTAGCCCGTCTGTGGCGGCAGGGTCAGATCTCCGAAACCGTGGTGGTTCAGCACATCGTCACAAAGGGCACCATTGACAACCGCATCATGAAAGCCCTCTCCCAGAAGGAGCATACCCAGACGGCACTGATCGATGCCGTAAAAGCGGACTTGAAAATCTGAGTCAATCTATGAAAATCCGTGCCAATCCGAGGATTACAACATTTCGGAGGTACGAATATGAATATTATCTGGCACTATTTGGACAAACGCGGTGCTGCCATCAATGCACTGAAGGATTACAGCAGTATGCAGTACATCATTGACCACACCGATGAGGAAATCGATACCGTCCATGACAGAATGTCCTCTGTTGGCAGTCCCGTCCTCTCGGATATGCCGAAAGGCCCCCATAATCCGCAGGCAAACGAAAACCGCATCATCGCAGCCATTGATGAAATCGATGTGCTGAAGGAGCGGTACAGACAGGCTGTTGAGTACATGGACTGGTTCAAACCGGCGTGGATGGCACTGTCCGAGGATGAACGCTATGTCCTGCAGACCTTCTACTGGAACGAGGACGAGCGTCAGACCGATGCCGTCTATGACATCTGCGACCATTTCAACATTGAGCGGTCTTCCGCATACAACAAAAAGAACCGTGCGGTTCAGCATCTGGCCTTGCTTCTGTATGGCAAGTGATGAGTAATATCGTGGACGCTTTTTCCATTACGGCGTTGTATAATAGTATCATGAAAGACTGCACAGAGAGCCTCATGGGAACAATCCCGTGGGGCTTTTTGTATGCCCCAAGGAGGTTAAACGATGCCGAAGAAACCGAAGCGTCCGTGTTCTTTCCCCGGCTGTCCCAAGCTAACTGACGGCAGGTTCTGTGAGGAACACGCAAAGGCAGAAGCCAAACGCTACGAGAAGTACGACAGAGACCCTGCTGTACGCCGTAGATACGGACGGGCTTGGAAGCGTATCCGTGACAGTTATGTGCAGCAGCATCCTTTGTGTGAGGTGTGCCAGAAGGAAGGCAGACTGGTTGCGACCGAGGAAGTCCACCACAAGGTGCCCTTGTCCGAGGGCGGCACTCACGCAAGAGATAATTTGATTGCCCTTTGCAAGTCCTGCCATGCCAGAATCCACGCCGAGCGTGGTGATCGTTGGCACAATTCATGACCCGGTAGGGGCGGTCAAATCTCCGGGACCTTTATCCCGTGCAACGGGCCTGGGGGTCCGTGTGGAAAATCGCATAAGTTTTCGGGGGAATAGACCCCGGCATGAAGGAGGTGTGAAAATATGGGTCAGAGAGGACCAAAACCCGGCTCCGGCGGCAGACCGAAAAAGCCGATTGCGGACAAGATTGCGGATGGCAACCCTGGAAAAAGACCGTTGACTGTAATTGATTTCAAAGACAGCGCGGCTGATCTGGAGGGGCAGCCAATGCCCAAGCCCTCCGAGTTCCTTTCCGCAAAACAGAAAGACGGCTCTACACTCTGTGCTGCCGAGATTTATGAAAATGTATGGAGATGGCTGTCCGACCGTGGATGCGCCGCCATCATTTCTCCGCAGCTCATTGAACGCTTCGCTATGGCAAGCGCCAGATGGATTCAGTGTGAGTCCCTCACCAGTGAGTTGGGCTTTCTGGCAAAGCACCCTACCACGGGTGCAGCGATCCAGTCACCCTATGTGGCCATCGCAAACACATACATGACCCAGGCAAACCGCCTGTGGTCGGAAATTTACCAGATCGTCCGTGAGAACTGCACCGGCGAATATAACGGTGCAAATCCCCAGGATGATGTAATGGAACGATTGCTTCGAGCAAGGAAAGGAAACGGTTGATTATGTTTGAAAAAGTAAATCCGGCACATCCCGATAAGATTGCCGACCGCATTGCCGGGGCGCTCGTCGACCTGGCATATAAATCCGAGAGAAACCCGCGCATCGCAGTGGAGGTTCTCATCGGTCACGGAACCTGCCATATCATCGCAGAGACTTCCGTGCAGCTTTCTATTGATGATGTGACTGCCGCCGTTCACCGCATCGCAGGCTTCCTCAATGTTGATTACTCCGAAGTTCCCCAGGATGTCCACCTTTCCCGAAATCAGAGTGGTGCTATCCGCTGCGGTGACAACGGCATCTTCAAGGGTGTGCCTGTGACTGCCGAGCAGAAGGAACTGGTGCGCGTTGCCACTGACATCTACAATGCCTACCCCTTTGATGGCAAGTACATCATCGACAACGGCAGGGTCATCATCTGCCAGAGCAACGCCAATGCTGACCATCTCCGTGAAATCTATCCCGTCGCAGAAATCAATCCGCTCGGTGACTGGACTGGTGGCACGGATGTGGATACTGGTGCTACTAACCGCAAGTTGGGCAGCGATATGGCTGATTCCGTAACTGGCGGTGGTCTCCACGGCAAAGATCTCTCCAAGGCTGATGTCAGCGTGAACATTTACGCTTGGCTCAAGGCCCAGGAGACCGGCAAGCCTGTTCAGTTCTGCTGCGCCATCGGTGATGAGGCTGTCGGTGGCATTCCCTACGAGGAAATCGTGGAAACGGCAAGAGCCTACATCAAGTCCGTTGGTGGCTTTGAGACATTTGCCGAGTGGGGTCTTGTATGATTATTGAGAAAAAGAACACGGCAGACCTTCTGCCTGCCGACTACAACCCTCGCAAAGACCTTAAGCCCGGAGATGCGGAATATGAAAAACTGAAACGCTCCATTGAGCAGTTCGGCTATGTGGAACCCGTCATTTGGAATCAGACCACCGGCCGTGTGGTTGGCGGTCATCAGCGTCTGAAGGTGCTGATGGATATGGGCATGACCGAAGTAGACTGCGTTGTGGTGGCAATGGATGAGGAAAAGGAAAAAGCCCTCAATATTGCTCTCAATAAAATCAGCGGCGATTGGGACAAGGACAAGTTGGCTCTGCTCATTGCAGATTTGCAGGGTGCTGACTTCGATGTGTCCCTTACTGGTTTTGAACCTGCCGAGATCGATGCTCTGTTTAAGGACACCCTCAAGGACGGCGTCAAAGATGATGATTTCGATGTAGGCGCAGAACTGGCACAGCCCACCATGACCAAGCCCGGTGACGTCTGGACGCTCGGTCGCCACCGTCTGATCTGCGGTGACAGCACCAAGGCCGAAACCTATGACCTTCTGATGGGTGGCACCAAAGCCAACCTGGTCATCACCGACCCTCCGTACAATGTCAACTACGAAGGCAGCGCAGGCAAAATCAAAAATGACAACATGGCTGACGAAGCCTTTTATAACTTCCTTCTGGATGCGTACACGCAGATGCACTCCGCGATGGCGGACGATGCTTCCATCTATGTGTTCCACGCAGATACCGAGGGACTGAACTTCCGCAGGGCATTTGCCGATGCGGGTTTTTATTTGTCCGGCTGTTGCATCTGGAAAAAGCAGTCCCTTGTGCTGGGACGCTCTCCTTACCAGTGGCAGCACGAACCCTGTCTGTACGGATGGAAGAAAAATGGCAAGCATCAGTGGTACACCGGCAGGAAGGAAACCACCATCTGGGAATTTAATAAGCCCAAGAAGAATGGCGACCATCCTACCATGAAACCGATCCCGCTCCTGGCATATCCCATTATGAATTCTTCCATGAGCAACAGCGTGGTGCTTGACCCCTTCGGCGGTTCCGGCTCTACGCTTATTGCCTGTGAGCAGACCGACCGAATCTGCTACACCGTGGAACTGGACGAAAAGTTCTGCGATGTAATCGTGAAGCGGTATATCGAGCAGGTCGGCGGCGCAGACAGTGTTACCGTGCAGCGTGATGGTCTGACCTACAAATACTCCGAAGTGGAGGTACAACATGAATAATTTGACCCTGGGCAGTCTCTTTGACGGTTCCGGTGGTTTTCCGTTGGGCGGCTTGATTTCCGGCATCACACCTGTGTGGGCTTCGGAGATCGAGCCGTTTCCCATTCGGGTCACGACCAAGCGCCTGCCCTTTATGAAGCATTACGGTGACATCTCCCAGATGGATGGCGGGAAGATCGAACCCGTGGACATTATCACCTTCGGCTCACCTTGCACGGATATGTCTGTTGCCGGTCGCAGAGCCGGACTGGAAGGACAGCAGTCCGTGCTGTTCTACCAAGCCATCCGCATCATTAAGGAAATGAGGTGTGCCACCAATGGCAAATATCCAAGATACATCGTGTGGGAGAATGTCCCCGGCGCCTTCTCCTCAAACGGCGGTGAAGACTTCAAGGCAGTCCTCGAAGCGGTCATCGGCGTCGCAGAGCCGAACACCCAGGTGCCTATGCCTGAGAAAAACCGATGGCCCTATGCCGACTGCTACATGGGAGACGGATGGAGCGTTGCTTACAGAGTTCTTGACGCTCAATTCTGGGGAGTTCCCCAACGAAGAAAACGCATCTACCTTGTCGCAGATTTTGCAGGTGGGCGTGCCTTCGACATACTTTTTAAGTCCGAAGGCCTGTCAGGGTATTCTGCGGAGGGCTTCCGCTCGTGGCAAAGAACTGCCGGAAGTACTGCGGATCGCACTGGAACAGCAAGCCTCTGCTTAAATGACCAGGGCGGTCAGCGTATGGATGTGACGGATGATGTAACCGCCACGCTCCGTGCTGAAGCCCACCACCCTCCGTGCGTTCTGGAATCCGCGGGGTTCTGCACGGAGCATTCTTCCAAGAGCCGCAGCATTGGTTACGAGGAAGAAACCTCTCCGACGCTCCGAGCCGGTGTCGTGCCTGCCGCTGTAGCCCTGGAAAACCATCCTGCCGATAGCCGCATTTCCATTTCGGAGGATAATAAGGTGCAAACCCTTACTTCCAGAATGGGGACTGGCGGTGGGAATGTTCCTCTGGTTATGGGAAATCATGTATGCGCATACGGAATCAGTGCAAAAGATAGCAACGCCATGAAATCCGCCAATCCTCACAGTGGGATCTACGAAGCCGAAACCTCCCGTACACTTGACGGCAACGGTGGTAACCCTGAATGCAACCAGGGCGGCATTGCCGTGGTGGAAAGCTACGCTATCCAAGGGTCGATGATAGGCAGAGATAATAAAAACGGTCCCCAGGGTGATGGCATCAACGAAGATGTCAGTTTCACATTGAATACCGTGGATCGCCATGCCGTATATGCTATGACCACAGGCAGCTTTACCCAGGTTGCAGAAGACAAGGCTCCCACAGTGCTTGCCCGTGATTACAAAGACCCCACCGCTGTTTGCTATGGCATCGGCAGGGACACTTTCAACCAGGGCAAGAACGCAAAGTTCGCCCCCACCTTTGAAGAGGAACTTCAGCCCACCCTCGTTGCCAAAGGCCCCGGTGCTATTCAGAGCGGATACACCGTCCGCAGGTTGACTCCAACCGAGTGTGCCAGACTGCAGGGGTTCCCAGACTGGTGGTGTGATGACCTGGGCATTGCCGAACCTACAATGGAGGATATCCGTTATTGGTACGATGTGTTTGAAACTCACCGTAACATCGTGAGCAGTTCCACAAAGCCCAAGTCACTGAAGCAGATTGCCAAGTGGCTGCGTGACCCTCATTCGGATGCCGCTGAATATAAAATGTGGGGCAACGGTGTCGCACTTCCTTGCGTGGTTTTTGTACTTTCCGGCATCGTGTACTGTACACAATCCGAGGGCTGATAATTTGACACTATTCTGTGGTTATAGGCCTTGATATTATTCGGTTTTAGAGCGAATATGTGACTACCAAATTTAAAGGAGGTCACACAATATGATTATCAACTACAACGTCAGCGGTTCCGACCGCAAGCAACTGGTCGCAGCCATTGCTGAACACACCGGCGAAAAAGCCAAATACCTCGGCGCACCCGGCTTTGCCTACCAGATCGGCGGTTTCACCGTCAGTGTGGATGGCAAGGTCACCATCGAGGACAACAGCACCGCCGCACCGCTCATCCACTTCCTGCGTGAGAAAGGCTTCCAGGCTGAAGACCCTCTGGCAGACTGCATCGCAGATGATGCCGATGAAGAGGTTGAAGCGGACGAAGCCTGCGGTATCTGCATTTCCATGCCTCGCAGCCTTTTCACCGAAAGCAATCTGGAAAACCTCAAGGCACTCGTCGCAGCCAAGGGCAACCTCATCAAAAAGGCTCTGGATGTGGATGATCTGCCGATTGAGGTCACGGACGTGAAAGTTTCCTTCCCCTGGTTTCCAGCAGTGCCTACCCCCGAAGAACTGAAAGCCTATGACACTTTCATCTGCAAACTGTGCGAAATGGCACGGAATGCAAAGCGAGTGGTGGCAAAGGAAAAGGAAACGGACAACGATAAGTACGCATTCCGCTGCTTCCTTCTCCGGCTCGGCTTCATCGGCGCAGAGTTCAAGACCGAACGCAAAATCCTGCTCCGCAACCTGGCGGGCAGTTCTGCCTTCAGAAGCGGTCAGCCCAAGGAGGTGGAAGTATGCGAGTAATCTCCAGAGAAGCCTTACAAGCCCTCCGTGAGCGTTACCCAAAGGGCACACGGGTGGAACTCGTGCAGATGGATGACCCACAGGCACCACCTATCGGTACGAAAGGCACCGTGATCGGTGTTGATGATATCGGCAGCATCATGGTTGCCTGGGATACTGGCTCCAGCTTGAATGTAGCCTACGGTGTCGATGTTTGTCGAAAGGTGGCGAATACAGATGACCGATAAAATCCGAGAGCAGATCCTCGCAGTCCGCAAAACTGGCCGTACCAATATGTTTGATGTTCCGATGGTGCAGTACATTGCCAATGAAATGCGGTTTTATGAACTGGTGATTTTCCTTGAGGAGCATCGCTCCGAATATGTGAATTTCATCCTCACGGGCGAGTCATAAACTACACAATTTCACCCCGCAAGAACGGCTGAATAATCGTGTAGTTTATTATCGCAAAACCCCTGGATATTATGTGCTTTCAGAGGTAATATGTGTCACACCGAAAGGGAAAACACAGAAAAAACGGAGGAAAACATTATGGAATTCACAACGATGGAACGGCTGCAAATGAAGGTTTCCGCAAGCTACGGCGCGGTCATTCAGTTCGGCGACAAGGTCTTTGTTACGGACTGCCACTGGAAAGGCGGTTTTACGGCAGAGATTTATGAGTTCGTTGAAACCCCCGATGAGACCGGGCTTGGCGACATCGAGTGCAGACTCGCACCCTGGGGAAAGACCGATGAGCGGTTCGCAGACAACGGTCACGCAATTGCCTGGTGCATGGCGCAGGTGAAGTAAATCTGAGGAGGAAACATTATGGCAAAAACTGGACTGGAAATCATCAAGGCTCTGGACACCACTGCCGGGGAAATCGCAGAAATCATCAGCAAGGGACACCCACCCTTTGAAGAAGGCGGTGCGGTTGCCTGCGACCTGGTCACCTGCGAACAGTGCTGGTTGGCATGGCTGACCACAGGAAAGCCGCCCATTCCCACCAAGAAGTAAAACAACATCACAGCCCTGGGATGGAGCCGAGAGGCTCTGTTCCTCGTATACGGAAAGTCGCACCGATGACGGTGGCGGCTATTTTTTATGCTCATTTGAAGGAGGTGACCGCATATCAGAAAGCTGAAAAAATACAAACCGACCAGGTTCATGTCCGAAGGCTCCTATTACGATAAGGATGCCGCTGACTATGCGGTCGGTTTCATTGAATGCCTTTGTCACACAAAAGGCACTTGGGCAAGAAAGCCCTTTGAACTGATCGACTGGCAGGAACAGATCATCCGAGACATTTTCGGAACGCTGAAGCCCAACGGCTACCGCCAGTTTAATACCGCATATATCGAAATCCCCAAGAAACAAGGCAAGTCCGAACTGGCCGCCGCTGTTGCTCTTTTGCTGACCTGCGGTGATGGTGAGGAACGCGCCGAGGTTTACGGCTGCGCTGCTGACCGACAGCAGGCATCCATCGTTTTCAATGTTGCCGCCGATATGGTTCGTATGTGTCCGGCTCTGGCAAAGCGTGTAAAAATCCTGGATTCCCAGAAGCGGCTTATTTATTTGCCCACGGGCAGTATCTACCAGGTGCTTTCCGCTGATGTCGGCAACAAGCACGGCTTCAACACCCACGGCGTTGTATTCGATGAGTTGCACACGCAGCCGAACAGAAAACTATTTGATGTTATGACCAAGGGTTCCGGCGATGCTCGTATGCAGCCACTGTACTTCCTTATTACCACAGCCGGAAATGATACCAAGTCCATCTGCTATGAGATCCACCAGAAAGCAAAGGACATTATCGAAGGCCGTAAAATCGACCACACCTTTTATCCTGTTATCTATGGTGCAGATGAAAGCGATGACTGGACTGATCCGGAAACCTGGAAGAAGGCAAATCCCTCTTTGGGTATTACGGTGGGCATCGACAAAGTGCGTGATGCCTGTGAGTCTGCCAAGCAGAACCCCGGCGAAGAGAATGCCTTCCGGCAGCTTCGTTTGAACCAGTGGGTCAAGCAGGCAGTCCGTTGGATGCCAATGGACAGATGGGACAAATGCGCCTTTGCCACTTCCGAGGATGACCTTGAGGGGCGCGTTTGCTACGGCGGATTGGACTTGTCCTCCACTACAGACATCACCGCACTGGTTCTGGTTTTCCCACCGGAATATGAGGATGATAAATACATTATCCTACCGTATTTCTGGATACCCGAAGACAACCTCGACCTGCGTGTCCGGCGCGACCATGTGCCGTATGATGTTTGGGAGCGGCAGGGCTTCCTGCAGACCACCGAGGGCAATGTCGTTCACTATGGTTACATCGAAAAATTCATCGAGCGCCTGGGTGAACGCTACAACATCCGTGAGATTGCCTTTGACCGTTGGGGCGCTGTCCAGATGGTGCAGAACCTTGAGGGTATGGGCTTCACGGTGGTCCCTTTCGGACAGGGCTTCAAGGATATGTCCCCGCCCACCAAGGAACTGATGAAACTGGTGCTTGAAGAAAAGGTCGCCCACGGCGGGCATCCCGTTCTCCGATGGATGATGGATAACATCTTCATCCGCACCGATCCCGCCGGCAACATCAAGCCGGACAAGGAAAAATCCACAGAAAAGATTGACGGCGCAGTCGCCACCATTATGGCTCTCGACCGTGCGATCCGCTGCGGCAACGACTCCAGTGCTTCGGTCTACGATGACCGAGGCATTTTGTTTATCTGACGGAGGTGTGAAATGGAAAAGAAAAAACTGCATATTGTTTCGCTCTCCGGCGGCAAGGACTCGACTGCTATGCTCCTGCGGATGTTGGAGGAAGGCTGGCCTGTTGATCTCATCCTGTTCTGTGATACGGGGCTTGAGTTTGACGGTATGTACCACCACATCGAGAAACTGGAAAAGTATATCGGCAGACCGATCACACGCCTAAAATCAGAGTATTCCTTTGAATATCTGCTCCTGGAGCATATGTCCAGGAGAAAGAACCCCGAACTGTTTGGGCGCAAAGGTTATAGTTGGGCAGGCCCCAGAAACCGTTGGTGTACCGCAATGCTGAAACAGCGGGTCATCGACCGTTATCTCCGTGATCTGGCAAAGGAATACGAGTTGGTTCAGTATATTGGCATTGCCGCCGATGAACCGCAGCGTATTCGTGACTTCCGCTATCCTTTGGTGGAATGGGGTATGACCGAGTCGGACTGCCTTGCCTACTGCAAGGAGCGGGGCTTCGATTGGGATGGGCTATACGATGTTTTTCATCGTGTATCCTGTTGGTGCTGTCCGCTGCAGTCTTTTGAGGAACTGCGTAAACTTCGGAAGCACTTCCCAGAACTCTGGGAAAAACTGCGGGATTGGGATTCCCGCACATGGCGCACATTTTTGAAACATTATTCTGTAGAGCAACTGGAAATACGCTTTGCTTTTGAGGAAGAGCGGCTTGCTGCCGGACTTCCCATAAAAGGCAGGGCGTTTTTTGATGCTCTGCGTGAGCGACTGAAAGAAGGTGATGCATAATGGGTATCTTTTCTGGCCTATTCAAATCCAGAGATAAGCCTGAAAACCGAACTGCCGGAAGCGCCTACACCTTTTACATTGGCGGGACTACCGCAGGAAAAACCGTGACCGAGCGGTCTGCTATGCAGATGACTGCCGTGTACTCCTGTGTCCGCATTCTGGCAGAAGCTGTGGCGGGACTGCCGCTGCATCTTTACAAATACACCGATGGCGGCGGCAAGGAAAAAGCCCTCAACCATCCGCTGTACCGACTGCTCCATGATGAGCCGAACCCGGAAATGAGTTCTTTCGTGTTCCGAGAGACCCTCATGACTCATCTGCTTTTGTGGGGCAATGCCTACGCACAGGTCATCCGCAACGGCAAAGGTGAAGTCATCGCACTATATCCGCTGATGCCCAACAAGATGTCCGTGGACAGAGATGAAAACGGCCGTCTGTACTACACCTATTACCGTGGCTCGGATGAAGCCATTAAAAATAAGGACTTTGCGGTAACGCTTCAGCCCTCGGATGTGCTGCATATCCCTGGTCTGGGCTTTGACGGTCTGGTGGGCTACAGTCCAATTGCTATGGCAAAGAACGCCATCGGAATGGCGATTGCCTGCGAAGAGTACGGAGCCAAGTTCTTTGCAAATGGTGCGGCTCCCGGTGGTGTGTTGGAACACCCCGGCACCATCAAAGACCCGCAGCGTGTGCGTGAGAGTTGGCAGTCCACTTTCGGCGGCAGCGGAAACGCAAATAAGATTGCTGTTCTTGAGGAAGGCATGAAATACACGCCTATCGGCATCTCACCGGAGCAGGCACAGTTCCTTGAGACCCGCAAATTCCAAATCAATGAAATCGCTCGAATTTTCCGTGTCCCGCCCCACATGGTCGGTGATCTGGAAAAGTCGAGCTTTTCTAATATTGAGCAGCAATCCCTTGAGTTCGTGAAATACACCCTCGACCCCTGGGTCATCCGTTGGGAGCAGTCCATTCAGAGGGCGCTCCTGTCCCAAGGTGAAAAGGCAGAGTATTTCGTGAAGTTCAATCTGGAAGGTCTGCTCCGTGGCGATTACCAGAGCCGCATGAACGGCTATGCCATTGGTCGCCAGAACGGTTGGATGTCTGCAAATGACATCCGTGAACTGGAAAACCTCGACCGCATCCCTGTGGAAGAAGGCGGCGACCTGTATCTCATTAACGGCAATATGCTCCCGATGAAAAATGCCGGGGCTTTTGCAAATACACCTACTGATGACGGAAAGGAGGAAAATCCCGATGAAGAAGTTCTGGAAGTGGAAGAACCAGGCACAGACGGAGACGGCTCCGGCGGAGAGGACTCTGTTTCTCAACGGCACCATCGCCGAGGAAAGTTGGTTTGACGATGATGTCACCCCGCAGCTTTTCAAGGATGAGTTGATGGCAGGTTCCGGCGACATCACCGTATGGATCAACAGCCCTGGCGGTGACTGCGTGGCGGCAGCCCAAATCTACAATATGCTGATGGATTACAAGGGCAACGTCACGGTCAAGATTGACGGCATCGCTGCCTCCGCAGCATCCGTTATCGCTATGGCAGGTACCAAAGTTCTGATGTCCCCGGTATCTATGATGATGATCCATAACCCCATGACCATTGCTTTCGGTGACTCTGCGGAAATGCAGAAAGCCATTGAAATGCTCGGTAGTGTGAAGGATTCCATCATCAATGCCTACGAAATCAAGACCGGGCTATCCCGCGCAAAGCTGTCCCACCTTATGGACGCTGAAACCTGGATGGATGCAAACAAGGCCGTGGAACTCGGCTTTGCTGATGAGGTCATCAAGCGTTCCGGCGATACCGAAGATGTGGAAGCCCCCACAGTCTCCATGCTGTATTCCAAGGCCAATGTGGTCAATTCCCTCATGGACAAAATCGCTGCAAAGTGCGCGATTGAACCCAAACCCACCCACCAACACAGAGCCGATGACCTTTTGGATCGGCTCAATCTTATCAAAAACTGGAGGTAATTTATTATGACTATCAACGAACTGCGCGCAAAGCGTAACCAGGCTTGGGAAGCTGCAAAGGCTTTTGTAGAGACCAAGCGCAACAGTGACGGTCTGCTTTCCGATGAGGATGCCAAGACCTATGCCCAGATGGAAAAGAAGGTTCAGGACTACGGTGCTGAAATCGAGCGTATGGAAGCCATGTCTGCTATGGACGCACAGCTTTCCAAGCCCACTTCTACTCCCATCACCGAAAAGCCTATGAATGGCACTTCTGTGAATGACCAGAAGCCCAAGACCGGCCGTGCTTCCGATGCCTATAAGGACGGTATGCTCAAGGCTCTCCGTACCAACTTCCGCCAGGTCAGCAATGTTCTCCAGGAGGGCATTGACGCTGACGGTGGCTACCTGGTTCCCGAAGAGTATGACTCCCGTCTGATCGAGGCTCTGGAGGAAGAGAACATCTTCCGTAAGTTGGGCCACACCATCACCACCAGTGGTGAGCGTAAGATCAACATCGCTGCCACCAAGCCTGCGGCTGCGTGGATCGATGAGGGCGAGGAACTCACCTGGGGTGATGCAAAGTTTGCCCAGATCAATCTGGATGCCCATAAACTCCATGTTGCCGTGAAGGTCACCGAGGAACTGCTCTACGACAACGCATTCCAGTTGGAGAAGTACATCCTTCGTCAGTTTGCAAAGGCTCTGGCCAATGCGGAAGAGGATGCCTTCCTCAATGGTACCGGCGTAGGTCAGCCCCTGGGTCTGCTTGCCGAGGAGGGTGGCGCACAGATTGGCGTGACTGCTGCATCTGCTACTGAAATCACTGCCGATGAACTCATCGACCTGGTGTACTCTCTCAAGCGCCCCTACCGCAAGAACGCCAAGTTCATCTGCAATGACCAGACTCTGGCAGCTATCCGCAAGCTGACTGACAAGAACGGTCGCTATCTGTGGCAGGATTCTGTGCAGGCAGGCGAACCCGGCAGGCTCCTGGGATACGAGGTTCACACCTCTCCTTATTTCCCTGTAATCACCGCAGGTATGCCTGCCATCGCTTTCGGTGACTACAACTACTACAACATCGGTGACCGCGGTACCCGTTCCTTTGCGGAACTGAAGGAACTGTTCGCCGGAAACGGCATGGTCGGTTTCGTTGCCAAGGAGCGCGTGGACGGCAAGCTGATTCTCCCCGAAGCGGTCAAGCTGCTCAAGATGGCGACTGCGTAATGAATGGGGGTGGCGGTGATGGACGCTTTGCTTGAAAAAGTAAAACAGAATCTGATTCTCGACCATGCGGCGGATGATGCATTGCTGAAGGGCTACATCACCGCCGCTGTTTCATACGCAGAAAGCTATCAGCATATTCCGGCAGGTACTTACAGCGAAAAGGATATGCCGCCCACTACCGAGCAGGCAGTCATTATGCTGTCCTCCCACTTTTACGAATCCAGGGACGGCAGCACGGGCGGCTTTTTTGCTGATAATGTTCAAGCCGGTCAGCAGGTCTGGAACACGGTCAACCTTCTGCTTCGGCTCGACCGAGAATGGAAGGTGTGACCATGAGTTTCGGAAAAATGAACGGCTTTGCCGACATCATTATCACAAAAAAGGTTAAGGACAGCGAGGGCTTCACTACTATGGCAGATGAAGTCCTCGCTTCTGTCCGTGTTTACAGAGAAGGACGGCACGGCAGTCAGCGGTGGGTAAATCTCGCCGCTTTCTCCGAAGCCACCGATCTGTTCCGTTTCCGTAGCATCCCTGGTCTGGGTATTACCACCGACCACATCATCGTTACAGACGGTGAGCGGTTTGAGGTAACCTCGGTCGAGGATGTTAAAGGACGCGGTATGTACACGGAGATTCTTGCCAAAAAGGTGGTGGCGACTGTTGGCAAAGGTTGATATCAAAATGCCAGATGAATTTCTGGAAAGGATGTCCCGTCTGGGAAAGGACTTTGATGCCGTTGCTGAAAGCGTATTGGAGGCAGGCGGTGAAGTTGTCCTGCAGAAGGTACAGAGCAACCTTTCCGCTGTGGTGGGTTCCGGCACAAAATACGAATCCCGCTCCACAGGTGAATTGGAATCGGCTCTGGGTCTGACCCCCGCCAAGACCGATAAGGACGGCAATCACAATGTCAAGGTTGGCTTTGCCGAACCGCGCAGTGATGGCGGCAGTAATGCAAAACTGGCAAACATCCTGGAATACGGCAAGCACGGTCAGCCTGCAAAGCCATTTCTGAAGCCTGCGAAATCCGCATCACGGTCTGCTTGCAAAGCCGCGATGCAGCAGAAATTTGAAGAGGAGGTCAGAAAATTATGAGTGTACTGGCAGATATCCAGACGGCGCTTTCTGTTTTGGGCATTCCCATTGAGACAGGCGTGTTCACCGATGCTGCCCCTGCGAAATACATCGTGGTGGTTCCAATCGCTGACACTTTCGACCTCCATGCAGATAACGCTCCCGGCATTGATGTGCAGGAGGCTCGACTATCTCTTTATGTCCAAGGCAACTACATGGCAGATAAAAATGCCCTTGTAAAAACGCTTCTGGGCGCTGATTTTACCATAACCGACCGCAGATACATCGGTTATGAAACCGAAACAGGCTATCACCACTATGCGGTGGATGTAGCCAAACACTATGAAATGGAGGAATAAATCATGGCTACTATCGGTCTTGATAAACTGTATTATGCCAAAATCACCGAGGACGAGAATGGCAACGAAACCTATGCGACCCCAGTGCAACTGGCAAAAGCAATGAATGCCGATCTTTCCGTGGAACTGGCCGAGGCTACGCTCTACGCAGATGATGGTGCGGCAGAAATCGTAAAGGAGTTCAAAAACGGCACTCTGTCCTTGGGCGTGGACGATGTCGGTGCATCTGTTGCTTCCGACCTGACCGGCGCGACCATTGATGCGAATGGCGTTGTGGTCTCTACCAGTGAGGACGGCGGCGATCCTGTGGCTGTAGGCTTCCGTGCAAAGAAGTCCAACGGCAAGTACAAGTATTACTGGCTGTACCGTGTGAAGTTCGGTATCCCCGCCACGAACCTTGCTACCAAGGGCGACAGCATCACCTTCAGCACTCCTACCATCGAGGGCACCATTCTCCGCCGCAATAAGGTGGATGGTAATGGTAAGCATCCCTGGAAGGCAGAGGTCACCGAGGGTGATTCCGCTGTAACTGCTGACACCATCACCAACTGGTATAAGGAAGTGTACGAGCCTTCTTATACCACTGCTGCGGCTGAATAAGGAGGACTGACCTATGACTACTGAACGCTCTGCAAATATCAACATCGGCGGCGATGAGTATACGCTGCTTCTGACAACCAAGGCTACCAAAGACATCGCCGGTCGTTACGGCGGTTTGGAGAACCTGGGCGATAAGCTGATGAAGTCCGAGAACTTCGAGATGGCCATTGGCGAGATCGTGTGGCTCATCACGCTTCTGGCGAACCAGTCCATTCTGGTTCACAACCTCAAGCATAAGGATGCCCCCAAGGAACTGCTCACCGAGGAGATGGTGGAATTGCTCACTACTCCCGTGGATCTGGCAACCTACAAGGTGGCTATCACCGAGGCTCTGTATAAGGGCACCAAGCGCAATGTCGAAAGCGAGTCTGACCCAAAAAACGCGGCGGTCGAGTAAGTGACGAAGAGTTATTTACTCGACTTTTATATTACGGCATCGCCCACCTCCATCTGTCGCAGGATGAGGTGTGGCTGATGCCGTTTGGTTTACTCCTGGACCTTTGGGAGTGCCACAAGCAATATAACGGGCTTGCCAAGCCCAAACGGGAACTGTTCATCGATGACATTATCCCGGACGGAATCTGACGAAGGAGGTGGTATAGATGGCAGATGATTTTGGCTTAAAAATCGGTCTTGAGGGCGAAAAGGAGTTCAAGAAGGCTCTGGCGGAAATCAACCAGTCCTTCAAAGTCCTCGGCTCGGAAATGAAGGTCGTTCAGTCGCAGTTCGACAAAAACGACAATTCCGTGGAAGCCCTCACTGCCCGGAACCAGGTGCTGAACAAGGAAATCGAAGCCCAAAAGCAGAAAATCGAGACCTTGCGCCAGGCACTTGCCAATGCCTCCGAGTCCTTCGGTGAAAATGACCGCAGAACGCAGCAATGGCAGATTCAGCTTAATAATGCCACCGCTGCGTTGAACGACATGGAGCGGGAACTCGACCGTAATAATGCGGCTCTGGATGATGCCGAGCATGAAATGGACGATGTTGCCGACAGTGCCGACGATCTGGAAGAGGAACTGGATGATGCCGGAGATGCCGCCGATGACTCCGAGGGGAAATTCTCCAAGTTGGGCGGCACTCTGAAAACGGTGGGCATTGCGATGGGCGCGGTGGTAACTGCTGCCGCAGCCGCCGCTGTGTCCCTGGGCAAAGCTGTGGTGGAAGCCTACGGTGAGTATGAACAGCTTGTCGGTGGTATCGACACCCTGTTCAAAGACTCCTCCGCATCCCTGCAGGAGTACGCCAATAACGCATATAAAACTGCCGGTATGTCGGCCAATGACTATATGTCTACGGTCACATCCTTCTCCGCATCGCTGATTTCCTCTCTGGGTGGTGATACGGAGGCGGCAGTCAAGTATGCGGATATGGCGATCACCGACATGGCGGATAACGCCAATAAGATGGGTACGGACATCGGACTCATCCAAAACGCATACCAGGGCTTTGCCAAGCAGAACTACACCATGCTTGATAACCTGAAACTCGGCTACGGCGGCACCAAGACCGAAATGGAACGGCTGCTTGCTGATGCCCAGGCGATTTCCGGCATTGAGTACGATATCAGTTCCTACGCTGATGTAGTTGAAGCAATCCACGTCATTCAAGAGAGCATGGGCGTTGCCGGTGCTACCGCTGCGGAAGCGGAACACACCATTGAAGGCTCCATGAACGCCATGAAGGCGGCTATCGACAACCTTATCGTGGGCTTCGGTAATGCAGATGCTGACATTGAGCAGCTTTGCAATAATGTGGTGGATGCCTTCCAAGATGTGCTGACCAACATTACCCCGGTCATCGAGAATATCATCTCGGCTCTGCCAACGGCACTGAATGCACTGCTTGCGACCGTAGGTGATCTGCTCCCGACTTTACTGGACACCGTGGTCGATCTGTTCTCCCAGGTGTTGACTACGCTGTTGACGATGATACCACAACTGGTCCCGGCAGTCATTGAAGCGGTGATGACTATCGTGAACACGCTGATCGAGAACCTTCCGCTTCTGGTGGATGCCGCCGTTCAGATCATCGTTTCTCTGGTAGAGGGTATCGGCTCGGCACTTCCGCAGCTTATCCCCGCCGCAGTGCAGGCAATCATCACCATCGTGGAGGGGCTGATTTCCAACCTTCCTATGATCCTCGATGCCGCCCTGCAACTGATTATGGGACTGGCAGAGGGTTTGCTTGCCGCAATTCCTACACTGATTGAAGCACTGCCTTCCATTATTATTACAGCGATTGTTGAGTTCATTCTCGGCGCAATTCCCCAAATCATCGAAGCGGGCATTCAGCTTCTGACCTCTTTAGTGGCAGCTCTGCCGGACATTATCGTTGCTGTGGTGGAAGCTATCCCGCAGATCATTGACGGCATCATCACCGCTGTTTTGGACAGCATTCCGCTTATCATCCAGGCGGGTATCGACCTGCTGATTTCTTTGGTGCAGGCTCTGCCGGAGATCATCACCACCATTGTGGCGGCTATCCCGGAAATCATCGGTTCTGTGGTCAATGCCCTTATAAACAGCATTCCCCAGATCGTGCAGGCAGGTGTGGAACTGTTCATTTCCCTTATCGCCAATCTGCCGACCATCATCGTTGAAATCGTAAAGGCTGTACCGCAGATCCTTGCGGGTCTGGTCTCTGCCTTCGGTAAGGGCGTATCGCAACTTGCCGAGGTCGGCGGCAACCTTGTCCGTGGCTTGTGGCAGGGCATCCAGTCCCTGGCTTCCTGGCTCTGGAACAAGGTGTCCGGGTGGATTTCCTCCATCTGGGATGGTATCTGCGACTTCTTCGGCATTGCATCCCCGTCCAAGGAAATGGGCTGGGTCGGTGAGATGTTGGTGGAAGGTCTGGCAGGGGCTATCAATGCCAATGGTAAAGATGCCGTTGCTGCCGCTGAAGGCATGAGTTCCGAAATCAATGATGTGATGCACAGTCTGGCTGACGATATGACCACTGCGCTGCCGACCGACTTTACCGTCAATGGCACGGTTAACCGCAACGATACCGCTTCCGGCATCGGCGGCATGGGCTATGGCGCGCTCATTACCATTCAGCAGATGGTTGTCCGCAGCGAGGAGGATATCCGTAAGATTTCCCAGGAACTCTACAACCTTATTCAGAGTGGCTCTCGCGCACAGGGTCACTTCACTACAGCATAAAGGAGGGCTTTGACCTATGGGTTTTACCTATAACGATATTACATCGGCCAGTATGGGCGTCAAAGCCCGTCTGACCTCCTGGCAGGTATGTGGTAAACTTCGCAACTTTACCACCACCGTGCCGGGGAAATATGGTGTTGCAGACTTCGGCGCTGATTTCGATTACAGAGAAATCACCGCCCATTGCAGCATCTATCCCAAGCACAGCTTCACGGCACTGGTCTCCGCTCTGGATAACATTGCCGTTTGGCTTGACCCCACCCAAGGACTTCATCAGCTTGTGTTCGATGATGTCCCGGACAGATATTTCATGGCACGACTGAACGATGCGGTGGACTGTGAAAGGCTCATCCGCTCGGCAGGCAGTTTTGAACTGAAGTTTTTCTGCCCAGACCCATTTGCCTATGCACTGACGGATGAGACCTTCTCCATTACCGAGGAAGGCGCTCACACCGTGACTCGCGCCATTGGCAATATAGAGTCCCTGCCGGTCTACCGCATCGAAGGTGTGCTGACTGCCGGGGCAAGCAACTATATCAGCATCACCACAAACGGCACGGAAATGAAGATCGTAAATGCCACACTTTCCGAGGGAGAAGCCCTCATCGTGGACACCGATAAAATGACCTCCTATGTGGTGGACGAGAACGGAGAAACACTCCGCAACGGCCTGCCATATTTGCAGGAACTGAACTTTCCGACCCTGGTGGTCGGTGATAACACTGTCACTGTGGAGGTAAACAACGCCACGCTGACCGAACTACAAATTCAAGCCAAGAGCAGATGGAGGTGACGGTATGTCTCTGAAAACAATTCTGAACAAGCAGACGGATTTCACGGGTGAATTTCCGGCAGAGTATGCCGCCTCCGGCTTGTGGCGTTTTAATGAGGCTGCGCCGGATGAAGATACCTCACTGGTGGATGAATCCGGCTGCGGACGCAACTTTACCATTATCAACTGGTCTGGCACTACCGCAAACCTCTCCAAAAGCCCAAAAGGTCGCCAGTTCCGATTCAATATCAACAACCCGACCTCTGAAAAGACCCACCTGCAGGTCACCAATGACGGCAGCATCTTTGCAAACCTCGGTGAACGCATCATTGTGGGCGGTTGGATGAACCCTACCACTTACTCGGTGGGTAATACTTTCTGTCCCATCTTCAACACCCGCTACGGTCCCGGACAGCCGATTTTATATCTGTCTCTGTATTCCGGCAAGCCCAGAATTATGCTGTATAACTCGTCTGGTTCACTGATATTGGATAAGACTGTGACCCCGTCGTTCTCTCTGGTCAACGGTGGTTGGTATTTTATTGCCGGAGTCATTGAGCCTACAAGTAAACAGTTCACTTATGTTGTGGGCGACCGCTCCACGGGCGAAGTTTGGATGTCCGATGTGCTGACATTCACCGGTGAACTGAACCGCTCCTGCGTTGCCGATTTGGTTATTGGTATGCACGCCGACACCTATTACTACGCAGGTGGCTTCGATGATTGGTTTCTGGATTGCGATTCTGCACTAACCGCAGATGACCTGGCAGATTATTTCAAGGCAACCGTCCTCTGCAACGGTGCGGACAGTTCTTCTGATGTAGATGCTCTTACCGATACAAGCGGTGTCACGCTGAAAGCCACTGACGGTGTCTACCCGGAAAGCGGTGTTATTTATACGAAAGCTGCCACCTGCAATCTTTCTGGCACGGGTAAGGTGTCCGTTACCAGTGAGTATACAGCGGGAGTTACCGCCATTGCATCCGTGGAGACTTCCACCAGTGATGATCTCACCGACTGGAGTGACTGGATCGTGGTCGGTTCGGACGGTAAGCTGCAATCTCCCAACCGAAACTACATCCGTTTCAAGGTCACGCTTACCACTTCGGACACCTCCAAGACTCCGAAACTGGTGGATATCCGGCTCTACGACATACCCAAGGCTCCCTACGAGAAGATCGGCTATGCCAGACCAGTAGTTCTGGACTCCAACGGTGCCTGGGAAGCGGTTCTGGAAAATGCCTATGACATTATTGTTACGGGCGAGATCAATGGTGAGGATACGCTGACCTTCAGCATTCCGTACCGTGACAGCAAGCGAAAGTACATCGATAACGAGAAGAAAATCCAGATCGTTGATGATGTATATAAAATCCGCACCATCACAGATGTGAAGGACAGCACTGGCAGCACCATTACCCAGGTATATGCCGAAGCAGAGTTCTATGACCTGACTTTCTCCGTCCGTAAGGAAGAAAAGAAGTTTGATGCCGAGACCGCTGATGTTGCTATGGCTTACGCTCTGGCAGACACCGAATGGAGTGTCGGCACGGTCAATGTGACCACCAAGCGTACCTGGACTTCCACTGAAAAGAACGCTCTTTCCATTCTTCGTAGCATTGCCAATCTCCACGGCGGTGACCTTGTTTTCGATTGCCCCAACCGACTGGTGCATCTGCTGACGGTCAACGGCAAGGACAGCGGCGCGCTGTTTGCATATAAAAAGAACATGAAAAGCATCGAGCGTATCGTGGACACCCGCTCCCTGGTCACCAGGCTATATGCCGTAGGTGCGGATGGACTGACCTTTGCCGATATCAACGGCGGCAAGCCATACCTTGAGGATTACACCTATTCCAAGGAAGTCCGCATTACCACCCTGGACTGTTCCTCCTTCACCAACCCATACCAGATGAAGGAGTTTACAGCCATGCGCCTTGCGGAATACTGCAAGCCCACCGTGTCCTATGTGCTAAATGCGATGGACTTGTCCGTTCTGACGGGCTATGAGCATGAAGCCTGGAGTCTGGGCGATTATGTCCGTGTTGCGGATAAGGAGTTGGGGCTTTCGGTCACTACCCGTATCGTGCGCCGTGAGTACAACCTGCAGGAACCCTGGAATACTGTTCTGGAACTATCCACTACGCTGAAAAACCTGGGCAGCTCCGTCAGCACTCTGGATACCATCGCAGACTCCCTTGAGGGTACGAGCGTTGTCTCCAACAATGATATCCGAGAACTGGTGCCGTTCAATCATCTCCGCAACTCCCGCGCTGATGATGATATGGCTTATTGGGTCAATTCCGGCTTTGAAGCAGATGGTGAAAACGGTGCTTCCGGCACGGCATCCTTTAAGGCTGTGGGTGTCGAGGGAATGACCAAGAGTATGTCCCAGACCGTATATCCGTCCAACCGCAGCAATTATACGCTATCGGCGCAGATTGCTTCGGAGGACTTGGAGAAGCTATCCGATGATGCCCAGGTAGGCATTGAGGTGGTCATCGAATACGAGGACGGCACCACCGAGACTCGTTTCATCGACCTGTACTGATGGAGGTGCGATATGGCATATTTCTCGAAAACCACAGAAAAAATCACGCCGGAGAATTACTTTTCCAAGGTCAAATCCATAACGGTACGTATCTGCATCACCAACTGCTCCGGCACAATTTATGTAACAGACCTTCTGCTTCAGCCCGGTTCTGTTGCCACGGGATGGGTAGGTCATCCCTGCGAGATGAAGTGGGTGCTTGATGGCTAAACCCGTATTCATCCGACTGGCAGAGGTCATAAACAAAAAGCAGGAAAAGCGTGTCATGAGCGTTACGGTGAAACCTACCGTCACCAACTGCTCCGGCACGATCTGGTTTACTGACCTCATGCTGCAAGAGGGACCGGCACTGACGGGCTATGTGCCGCACACGGAGAGCCGACTGGTCAAAGGCGATAAAGTCTGGTTCAACGGTGTGGTTCGCTCTGCTGAAACGGTCATTATCTGCAACTTGGGCGAGACTTCCGGCGGCTTGGATATTCACATCTATCCCAAGTCGGATATGGCGGCCGGGTCGGTTTCACTGCACCAGGGTGTTGGTGGGCAACGGGTGGTTTTCCCCAACGCCCTCCATGCCGAAGATGATCTGGCACTCCTTGCTTCGGTGCGGGAATGCACCAGAAACGGCATCACCGAGCCGAAAGAGGGTTTTTATCAGTACAGTGCCGCCTGGGACTCCAAACACAGGGTCAACCTGGAAACCGGAAAGTCTGCAAGGGTGCTTTTTGAATTGCAGCAGATGACAGATGGAGGTGAAGCAATCTGATGGATAAACTTAAAGGCAAACGCATCATGGTCTGGACATTCATGGGTAACTCCCGTATGTACGAAGCCCTGCGTGATTACGGCGACCGCATCGATACCATCGGTCTGTTTTCCTTCAAAGTAGATGCCACGGGGATGATTACCGAGAGCGGTGTTGCTATCAGCAATATGCTGACCTATATCGACAAATGGCCCCACATCCGTTGGCTGCTCACCGTTGCCAACGACGGTGCTAACTCTATCTTCAAAGCCCTGCGTGATAACACAGACGGCGCACAGGACACTTTCTGCTCTGAACTCGTCCGCATCATGGAGAAATACCCGTGGTGCAGCGGTGTGGATATCGATCTGGAAAAAGGTGACGATTACTCCACCCACGAAGCATCCACCGCAATGTTCGCCCATATCTACAGCACTGTGAAAGCCTATGACCCCACCAAGGAAATGAATATCTGTCTGCCGGGCATGACTTCGGTCAACGGCTCGGTCGGTGGCGAGAACTGGTGCGTATATGGTGACCTCGACCAATATTGCGATACCGCATCCATCATGAGTTACGGTATGGCTTGGGCGGGTTCTGCTCCCGGTCCCGTCTCTCCTCGAAGTTGGCTTGAGGGTGTATATGATTATGCTGTGCAGGTGATGAATCCAGATAAGGTATTCCTCGGTATGCCCGCCTACGGGTGGAATTGGCAGATCTATGACACCCCAGAGAATCTGGGTAAGTATTACCGTGGAACTTCTCATACCTACTATGCCGCGAAATACTGGATGCAGGGTGTCTACAACTTTACCGATGATGCTCCTCCGCAGCCATTCATCCCCATCGTTTCCTATTGGGACGATTATGATATGGGCCCGTGGGCGCTCCCTCATGTGTATGACTACATGGAAGGCAGAGATGCCACAGCAAAAAACTATCCCCAGATGGCAGAGGTCTACAATCGCAGAAACTATCTGACCTCTTATGCCAAGCAGCAAAAGACAGATTTCGGAGAAATCCTTATCGACCACGATGCCGAGCCGGACAGCTACGGTGGCGTGGTTTCCGTATCCAAGACCCTTGTGACTCTGGGTGATGAAGGCACGGCGACCTATAAGTTCACCATTGATGAGGACGGCACCTACGATGTGGCAATCCGGCTGTGTTATCCGTTCTGGGATAAAAACAGCATCTATGCTTCTCTGGACGGCAGCACCGTTTACTTCTCCGAAAATCGGCTATGGTGGCCGTACTGGAGAACAACATTCTGGGCAACTCTCGCCAAAGGCGCAAACCTTACTGCCGGGGAGCATACGCTGAAAATCTCCGTAGGTGTGAACGGTGTACAGTTTTATGGTTTCCGTGTCTGCACCGACTTTTCTGAAGAACCCACTGCGGGTGATGCGGAATACACCCTTGCACCACGCAAATTCAAGGACATCAACGGCGATATGGTGGGACCGGCGACTGGCTTTAAGCTGACCCTTGAGATGCTGCGCCGAAAGCCGGACTCCGCACTGGTATGGTATGAGGACTTTCGTGATGAGCAGAAGATCCCGGAAAGCTACTGGACAACGCTCTCCGGCGAGTGGGATGTGTGGCAAGACCCCAACAGCGATGCCAACCGCCCATACTCGCAGCTTGAGGGCTACGGTCAGCTTGCCTGGAACTATAATGGCTTTTCTGACATCCATCTCCGTGCGCAGATCATCATCCCACCGGATGGTGGTGGCAAGTCCGGCATCTTCCTCGGTTCGCTGTTTCTGTGCATCAATTACGATACGCAGCGGTTGGAACTCTATGAAGGGTCAACCCTCAAAGGCAGCTACTCGGCATCCTATGTAAAGACCGCTGATGCTGACCTACGCTCCAACCCAAGTGTTTATACCATTGAGATGCGCAAGCGTGGAAATACGGTGAGGGTTTATTCGTCCACCTCGTACACGCTTCGTTTTACGGCTACGGTCAGCAGTAGCAGCGGGTATGCGGGCATCCGCTCGGATAAGCCTGTCAACTGTCAACTGCTCCGTCTGGGGGATGCCTGGACATACGAGCCGTATGAGCGTTTTGATGTCATTATGCCGGATGGCACTGAAACTTCCTACGGCAGAATTGAACGCTCGAACTGCACCTGGGATGAAGAGTTCCAGGTTTTCACGCTTACCAGTGATGTGGAAGAATCGTCCACCAGAAGCGAAAGCATCTCTCTGGACTATGAATTTTACCATTCCCACATCATGCCGCTTGAGTGCGGTAATGACTATACGGCAAAAATAATCCCCAGGGACATCAACATCTGGATATCCAGACTGTTCCTTGGGGACTCGGATGGCTTTTCCATTCTGTATTACCAGGATGTGGACAGCCTCATCTATTGGGCAAACCAGGCGGCATACCGATGGAAACTGCGAGGGATGTGTATGTGGTCCCTCGGACAAGAGGATATGCGCGTATGGGAGTGGCTGCCCAAACAAACTGAATAAGGCATATAGGGCTTCTGCTTTCGTGGCAGAGGCCCTTTTGCATATCAAAAAATTCTTATAGGAGGACAACGCTATGAAACAAATCTGGACTGGCATTCAGTTGGCTTTCACCGCTTTCGGCGGCTTCCTTGGATGGTTCCTAGGCGGTGTGGACGGCTTTCTGTATGCGTTGATCGCCTTTACGGTGATCGACTACATCACCGGCGTCATGTGCGCCATCACTGACAAGAACCTCTCCAGTTCCATTGGCTTCAAAGGCATCTGCCGCAAGGTACTGATTTTCACTCTTGTGGGCATTGGCAACATTGTGGATGTCTATGTCCTCGGCCAGGGTGGAGTGCTGCGAACCGCAGTCATTTTCTTCTACCTGTCCAATGAGGGTGTCAGCATTCTGGAGAACTCTGCCCATCTGGGACTGCCTATCCCTGAAAAGCTGAAGGAAGTCCTGGAGCAGCTTCACGAGCGAGGAGGTGACGATGATGAATCTGCATAAGCTGATTCTTACAGAAAACGCTTGCTATAAGGCAGGCAGAACCATCACCGTCAAGGGCATTATGGTTCATTCCACCGGGGCGAACAACCCCAATCTGAAACGCTATGTGGGTCCCAATGACGGTCTGCTCGGTGAAAACCAGTACGGCAATCACTGGAACACCTATCACCCTGGCGGCAGAGAAGTCTGCGTCCACGCTTTCATCGGCAAACTGGCCGACGGCACTATCGCCACTTACCAATGTTTGCCTTGGAATCATCGTGGATGGCACGCCGGAGGCAGCGCCAACAACACCCATATCGGCTTTGAAATCTGCGAGGACGGTCTTACGGACTACACCTATTTCCAGAAGGTGTACCGTGAGGCCATCGAACTTTGTGCCTACCTTTGCAAAGAATATGGTCTGACCGAGCAGAACATCATCTGCCACTCCGAGGGCTACAAGCAGGGCATCGCATCCAACCACGGTGATGTGATGCACTGGTTCCCAAAGCATGGCAAGAGCATGGATACCTTCCGTGCCGAGGTCAAGGCTCTGCTTGCCACAGATACCAACGAGGATGCAGAGAACACTTCCGAGCCTGTGGTGACCTATCCTGAAAAGCTGACTTCCGGCTATTACCGTGTGCGTAAAGCCTGGAAGGACAGCAAGTCCCAGGTGGGTGCTTACCGCGTCCTTGCCAATGCAAAGGCGGCTGCGGACAAGAACCCCGGCACCTATGTGTTCACCAATGATGGTGTGGCCATCTATCCTGTGGAGGGTGCAACCGAATCCGGCACTGGCGACTACCGCATCCATACGGTGGTTAAGGGTGATACCCTCTGGGATATTGCCGCCCTGTATCTGGGCAAAGGCAGCCGATACCCCGAAATCAAGACCCTCAATGGTCTGAAGTCCAATGTCATCTACAGCGGTTGGAAGCTGAAGATCCCTAACTAACCACGAAGCCCATCGAGCCATAGCGGTTCGGTGGGCTTTATTTTTTTGCTCAAAAATCCGTGTTGTTTTTCGGCCAAACGGCAAATTCACCTCCAGTGGGTAGTGAGGAAACCCCTCGGATTGGAGGAACCCGCTATGACGGATTTGCAGAAAGAACAAATCAAAACCTTGCGTTTACAGGGCATCGGTTATGTAAAAATCGGTGAAATGCTCGGTATTTCAGATAATACAGTACGCTCATTCTGCCGCCGCAACGGTCTGGGTGATGCGGCAAAGAACACGGTTGCCTGCAAGCACTGCGGAAAGCTGATAAAAATCATCCCCAAGCAGAAACCTCGGAAGTTCTGTTCGGATGCCTGCCGGACTGCCTGGTGGAACAGCCACCCAGACTGCGTGGATCGGAAAGCTGTTTATGCCTACACCTGCGCCCACTGCGGTAAGCCTTTCACCGCATACGGGAATAAAGAGCGTAAATATTGCAGTCACAACTGCTACATTTCTGACCGCTTCGGAGAGGAGCGTGAAGCCCGTGACTGATGATTACCGTGCCAGACTGGAACGCTACCTGGCATCTATGATCCAGGCAAAAAGGATGCTGTCGATGGGGATTTTAACCCCAGAGGATTACGCCATAATTGATACAATGCAGGGCGAGAAATTTGGAATATCTTTGTGTAGTTTATATCGCGGGATTGACTTGATATATAGTGGTTTCAGAGGTAATATGTCACACTACGAGGAGGTGACAAAATGCCAAGAGCAATAACCATTGTACCAAAACCACCGAAACTGGAGCAGAAAAAGCGAGTTGCAGCCTACGCTCGTGTATCGAGCGGCAAGGATGCCATGCTCCACTCGCTGTCCGCACAGGTCAGCTACTACAGCGACCTCATCCAGAATCACGATGACTGGCTCTATGTCGGCGTGTACGCTGATGAAGCCAAGACCGGCACAAAGGAATCCAGAGCAGATTTTCAGAGGCTTATCGCTGACTGCCGTGCCGGAAAAATCGATATGGTGATTACAAAGTCCATCTCCCGCTTTGCACGAAACACGGTCACGCTGCTACAGACCGTCCGTGACTTCAAAGCCTGGGGGGTGGACATTTTCTTTGAGGAGCAGAATATCCACACTATGAGCGGTGATGGTGAACTGATGATGACCATCCTGGCATCCTATGCACAGGAAGAAAGCCGATCCGCCAGTGAGAACCAGAAATGGCGCATCAAGCGGAACTTCGAGGAAGGGATGCCCTGGAACGGGGCTATGCTCGGATACCGACTGAAAAACGGTCGGTACGAGATTATCCCAGAGGAAGCAGACCTTGTCCGCCGCATTTATGACGAGTACCTTTCCGGCGATGGCTACCTTACCATTGCCAAGAGACTGAATGAGGACGGCATCCCGTCACGCTTCGGAAAGCAATGGGGTCAGTCCGTAATTTCAAAGATACTCAGCAACTACACTTATACGGGGAATCTGATTTTACAGAAAACCTTCCGTGAGAACCACATCACCAAGAAAACCATCATCAATAACGGTGAACTGCCCAAGTACCACGCAGAGGATGCCCACGATGCCATCATCGACATGGAGACCTTCCAAGCGGTGCAGGCAGAGAAAACCCGACGGGCGGCTCGGTTCTTGAAGAAGCCTGCGCCCAAGAAAGCGTACCCTTTCACAAGCCTCCTGGTCTGTGACGGCTGCGGAAAGAACTATCGGCGCAAGGTCACGAAAACGGGTCCCGTCTGGGTTTGCGGTACATTCAATTCGAGGGGCAAAGCTGCCTGTGCTTCCAAGCAGATCCCCGAAGAAACCTTGCAGGCAGCGACCGCAGAAGTGCTTGGGCAGGTGGATTTTTCAGAGGAATTACTCCGCAGGCTCATAAAGAGCATCCTGGTCTGCAACGGGAATGTGCTGATTTTCCGCTTCTTTGACGGCTCGGAGGTCACTCGGATATGGAAAGACCGCTCACGCCGACAAAGTTGGACGGACGAGATGAAAGCAACAGCCCGTCAAAAAGCCTTGGAAAGGAGGAACCAGAATGCCTAAAGTTACAATGATACCTGCTACCATAAACCCACTGACGCATCTGCCTTCGGTGGCAGCACGGAAAAGACGTGTCGCCGGATACGCCCGTGTTTCCACAGACAGCGATGAACAGTTCACCAGTTATGAAGCCCAGGTTGACTACTACACCAAATTCATACAGTCCAAGCCAGAATGGGAGTTCGTAAAAGTCTATACGGACGAGGGCATTTCCGGCACTAACACCAAGCGCCGTGAGGGGTTCAAAGAAATGATCACGGATGCCCTGGACGGCAAAATTGACCTCATCGTTACCAAGTCGGTCAGCCGATTTGCGAGAAACACGGTTGACAGCCTGGTCACCATCCGAAAGCTGAAAGAGAACGGCGTGGAATGCTACTTTGAAAAAGAGGGTATCTACACCTTTGACGGCAAGGGTGAACTGCTCATCACCATTATGTCCTCTCTGGCGCAGGAAGAAAGCCGCAGCATTTCCGAAAACATCACCTGGGGACAGCGCAAGAGCTTCTCCGATGGCAAAGTGCATCTGCCGTACAAACGCTTCCTCGGTTATGAAAAGGGCGAGGACGGACGACCTGCGGTTGTCGAAAGTGAAGCCAGGGTTGTGAAGCTGATTTACGGCCTTTTCCTTGAGGGCAAGACCCAGGCAGGCATTTGCAAGTACCTGGAAGAGTTGGGCATCCCATCACCGGGCGGTAAAGCAAAATGGAGCAAGACTACGGTCACCAGTATCCTTCAGAACGAAAAATACAAGGGTGATGCGCTGCTCCAGAAGAAGTTCACAGTGGATTTTCTGGAAAAGAAAATGAAGCCCAACGAGGGCGAAGTCCCACAGTATTATGTGACGGGCAGCCACCCCGCCATCATTGAGCCGGACGAATGGGAGCAAGTGCAGGCAGAGTTTGCCAGACGAAAGACCCTGGGGAAAGCCTACAGCGGCAAAAGCGTTCTTTCTGCCAAACTGGTATGCGAGGACTGCGGCGCCTTCTTTGGCCCCAAGGTCTGGCACTCCACCGACCAGTACCGCCGTACCATCTGGCAATGCAACGGCAAATTCGCAAGTGAGGAACACTGCCACACCCCTGCATTGGACACAGAAACCATACAGCGGCTTTTCATCAAAGCCTACAATCTGATGATGCAGGATCGAGTACCGATTATAAAGGAAATCGAAGCGTGGCGGCAGAAGCTGATGGACTTCGGAACACTGGATGCCGACATTGAACGGCAACTTGAGGAGACCCAGGTGGTTGCCGAACTGGTCAAGGCGGCAGTCAAGGAAAACGCATCCACGGCACAGTCCCAGGAAGCCTACCTCAAAAAGTACGAAGCCCTCACCGAACGGTACGAGAAAGCGGCTGCGGAACTGGAAAGGTTGCAGAGCCTACGCACCTCCCGCAGTCAGCAGGACAAAAAGATGGCGCTTTATATCCGCACCCTCAAGAAACAGCCGGAGGTGATGCACGACTGGAACGACACCATCTGGACGGTGATGATTGAAAGGGCCATCGTCCACAGGAACGGCGAAGTCACCTTTGCATTTGCCAACGGCACAGAAATCAAGGTCGGAGCGTAATCGCACCGAAACGGGTAAGACCGCAAGACCACACACCTTTTTGGGTGAACGGGTTTTGCGGTCTTTCTTTGCGGTCTTGGGGAATAATTAAAAAATGCACACCCTTTGAACCTTTACACGAAAGGTCGGTGGGGTGTGCATTTCGTATCAGAATAGGTCACTACTTTCAAAAGACCTTAGAAGGCGAAAAGCTTCCTAAGGTCTTATTTTTTTCCAAAATTTGGCTTAAATACCGCGTTTTATGGCATTTCGAATTTTAATCACTACTTATACAAAATCATATAACCACAATATTAACTCAAATATTTGGGGTAAAGTGTGAGAAGGGGGGGAAATTAACGACTGTCACGCTCTGCCCTTTGTTTGAGATACTTGTTGTAATGCTCCAAAGCTTTGCAAACAAAATCTTCCGTTTCATACTATCCGCCTCGCTGTTTTTATCTGATTTGATGATATATTAAAGGGGAAATTTTATCAAATATGCAAAAAAGGCTTCTGCCCAAAACAGGGCAAAAGCCTTAAAAATTATGCGATTTTTAGGTTTAGTTGCAAGCCAAGGGGGACTACTCCCACTCGACTGTTCCGGGGGGTTTGGAGGTTATGTCGTAGACTACGCGGTTGATGTGAGCGCACTCGTTAGTGATGCGGTTTGAAACCTTTGCGAGAATATCATAGGGGATTTTTGCCCAATCGGCGGTCATGAAATCATCGGTTGTAACAGCGCGGATGACAACGACATTGTCATATGTTCTGTGGTCACCCATAACGCCGACCGAATTGACGCCGGGGAGAACGCAGAAGAACTGCGCAAGCTCTTTTTCGTAGCCGTTTTTAGACATTTCGTCGCGGAGAACCCAGTCTGCATCCTGAAGGATTTTGACCTTTTCGGCTGTGACTTCGCCGAGGATTCTGACTCCGAGTCCCGGACCCGGAAACGGCTGACGCCATACAAGTTCTTTCGGAATACCGAGCTTTTCGCCGACCTTGCGGACCTCGTCCTTAAACAAATCGCCGAGCGGCTCGATTGTGTCGATAAAATTAATATCATCGGGCTTTTTAACCATATTGTGGTGAGTTTTGATGACGGCGGTGTTTGCCTTGCCGTCGCTCTTGCCCTTGCCGGATTCTATTCTGTCGGGATAAATTGTGCCCTGTGCAAAATAGCCATCTTCGGCTCTTGAGCGAACCTCGTCCCAGAACACCTTGTAAAACTCGGTGCCGATGATTTTTCTTTTCTCCTCGGGGTCGGTAACGCCCTTGAGGCACTGCATAAAGTGGTCGCCGCAATTAACACGGACAAAATTCATATCGAAAAGCGAAGTGAATGTTTGCTCTACAAAATCGCCCTCGTCCTTACGCATCAAGCCTTGGTCAACAAAAACGCAGGTGAGTTGTTTGCCGACAGCGCGTGAAAGCAAGCCTGCTGCAACGGAGCTGTCAACACCGCCGGAAAGGCCGAGAATAACATTTTTGTCGCCGATTTTTTTCTTAAGCGCAGCAACAGTGTCGTCGATAAAGTTGTCCATAACCCAATCGCCCTTGCAATGACAAACTTCATAAAGGAAATTATAAAGCATTTGGTTGCCAAACTGTGAGTGAGTAACCTCGGGGTGGAACTGAACGGCGTAAATATTTTTTTCAACATTTTCCATAGCGGCGCACGGGCAATCGTTTGTGTTGCCGATAACGGCAAAGCCCTGCGGAGCGGTGGAAATATAGTCTGTATGGCTCATCCAAACAACCGATGTTTCGGGAACATTTTTAAAAAGTTTTGACTCTTTGTTTAACACATTGAAATCAATCTTGCCGTACTCCGAAACGGGTGCGGTTTTAACCTCGCCCTTTGCCATCCAAGCGATGAGCTGGCAGCCGTAGCAGATGCCGAGCACAGGAATGCCCAAATCGAGAATGTCGGCAGTATAGTGCGGCGAGCTCATATCAAAAACGGAATTAGGTCCGCCGGTGAAGATGATGCCCTTGTAATTTTTTGATTTAATTTCGTCAATAGGTGTTGTATAGGGAAGGATTTCGGCATAAACATTGTGGTCGCGCACACGCCTTGCGATAAGTTGGTTGTACTGACCGCCGAAATCGAGAACAAGAATTTTTTCCATAAACTCTCCTCCGTAAAAAGATAAACTTATTATATATTATAAAAGCAAATCTTTCAAGGGGTAAACCAAACTAATGCAATTAATTCATGCCGCACTTGTTTTAATACCGCAATCAGTTTGCCCTCAAAGCCAACGGTGCCGCTTGACGGCATACAAAAGCAGTGAAACAACGCCGACCGAAAGCGCAATGACAAAAGCGTAGCCGTATCGCCACCGCAACTCGGGCATTGAGTCGAAATTCATGCCGTACCAGCCGACAATCACGGTGAGCGGAAAAAACACCGCCGTAATCACGGTAAAAAAATTCATTGTATTGTTAAGCTTTAAATCGAGCGAGGATTGATACGAGTCCTGCAAATGCATAACGGCGCTTTGGAGCGAATCGGCGTCCTCACGCAGACGGCGTGCCCTTTGTGTAAAGCCCGATATACAGCGCAGCTCTTTTTTTGAAAAAATTTCGTTTTCGTTCTCCTCGAGCGCCTCACCGATGTCGATTAAATGCTCGTAATAATTTTGCATCAAAAGCAGTTCACGCTTGATTTTCAACAAACCCGAGTTGAAATTTTGCCCGGCGCGCTCCGACAAAACAATTTCCTCAAGGCGTGAAATCTCAAAACCCTTTTCCTCGGCAGATTTGAAATCATCCGCAGTCACGGCGTTTAAAAACGCGGCAAGAAGCTTTTCGAGCGATACATTTGCAAGTGGATATTTTGAAAGAGCGGAGAAAAATCCGTTTCGCGTCGAACAATCGCTGTCCCTGACATCGACAACGAGCAAAAAATTCTTTTTGATGAAAACCGCCGCAATATCAAAATCTCCGCCGTCGGCGGCAGGTGTTGCGAGAAACAAAAAGGTAAAATCGTCATAAAGCTCGACAAAAGGCTTCGGCGAGGCAGGCGGATTTTTGCAAAGCTGTGAGCATGCGGACGGAATCGAAAACCGCGTGCAAATATCGTCAAGCCGAGCAGTTGTGACATAGCCTGCCGTGAGGCGGTTTTTGTCAATTTCGTCGGCATCGACCGTAATCAAATCGTCATCAAAACGATAAAACAGACAATCGCCCCCTTGTCGGCAGGGTCAAATCACAAAAAATGAGCATTGCATCAATAATTTTCGTTTTTGATTTCAAAATACGCTTGCGGCTTTTTACACACCGGGCAAACAAACGGCGCGTTTTTGCCGATGACGATATTGCCGCAATTGCGGCACATCCAAATTGCATCGCCGTCCTTTGAAAAAACAAGCTTTCCGTTGACATTGTTGAGGAGCTTTTTGTATCTGTCCTCGTGGCTTTTTTCGATTTCGGCAACAGCTTTGAAAAGGTCGGCGATTTCGTCAAAGCCCTCCTCACGGGCAACACGCTCAAACTCGGGATAAAAATGAGTCCATTCGTCATTTTCGCCGTGAATGGCATCGGCAAGATTTTCTGCGGTTGACGGCACGGCGTTGTTGTGAAAAAACTTGTACCAAAGCTCCGCATGGGCGCGCTCGTTGTCGGCTGTATCCTCAAACAGTGCGGCGATTTGCTCGTAGCCGTCCTTTTTCGCCTTGTCGGCATAAAATGTGTATTTGTTGCGTGCCTGCGACTCGAGCGAATAGGCAAGTTTCAAATTTTCCTCTGTTTTTGAGCCTTGTAAGTTTTTCGGCATAAAAATCATTCCTTTTAGATTTTTTATATATGATTAAATTGTTGATACTGTTATTATTAGCCGCAAAACGCGGATTATTTGAAAATAAAAATAAACATATCAATTGACTAATCGCCGGGGTTATATTATAATACCTTTATATTGTTAAAAACGGAGGTAGCACTTATGCTTAATACCGAAAAATCACTTGACCAAATCGTTGCCCTTTGCAAAGGCAGAGGCTTTGTATATCCGGGAAGCGAAATTTACGGCGGTCTTGCAAACACTTGGGACTACGGTCCGCTCGGTGTTGAACTCAAAACAAACATCAAATCGGCTTGGAGAAAAAAATTCATCCAGGAAAATAAATATAATGTAGGGCTTGACTCTGCAATTCTTATGAATCCGCAAACTTGGGTTGCATCGGGTCACCTTGGCGGATTTTCCGACCCGCTTATGGACTGCTGTGAGTGTAAAACACGCCACAGAGCAGATGACCTCATCGAAAATTTTGACGGCACAAATGTTGCCGGCTGGACAAATGAGCAGATGAGCGACTATATCAAAGAGCACAAAATTCCGTGCCCGAACTGCGGCAAAACAAACTTTACCGATATTCGTCAGTTCAATCTTATGTTTAAAACATTCCAAGGTGTTACGGAAGACAGCAAGGACGAAATTTATCTTCGCCCCGAAACGGCGCAGGGTATTTTCGTAAACTTTGCAAACATCCAAAGAACAACAAGAAAAAAAGTTCCGTTCGGCGTTGCGCAAATCGGTAAATCATTCAGAAACGAAATCACACCGGGCAAATTCATCTTCCGCGTAAGAGAATTTGAGCAAATGGAACTTGAATTTTTCTGCAAACCGGGCACTGACCTTGAGTGGTTCGATTATTGGAGAGGCTTCTGCCGCGATTGGCTCTACTCTCTCGGCATCACAGAGCAAAACCTTCGTCTTCGCGACCACGATCCAGAAGAGCTTTGCTTCTATTCAAAGGCAACAACAGACTTTGAATATCTCTTCCCGTTCGGCTGGGGCGAGCTTTGGGGCGTTGCCGACAGAACAGACTACGACCTCACACAGCACATTAAAACATCGGGCAAAAACCTTGAATATTTCGACGGCACAACAAACGAAAGATATGTTCCGTATGTTATCGAGCCGTCACTCGGCGTTGAAAGACTCTTTCTTGCAATTCTTTGCGAGGCTTATGACGAGGAGGTTATCGACGCAGAGAAGAACGATACCCGTGTTGTAATGCACTTCCATCCGGTGCTTGCTCCGTTCAAGGCTGCCATTTTGCCGCTTTCAAAGAAACTCAACGAGCAGGCTGAAGAAGTGTTTGCATCTCTTTCAAAGAAATTCAACATTGATTATGATGACGCAGGCTCAATCGGCAAGAGATACCGCCGTCAAGACGAAATCGGCACACCGTACTGCATCACATACGATTTCGATTCGCTTGAGGACAATTGCGTTACAGTCCGCGACCGTGACACAATGGAGCAGGTTAGACTCCCAATCTCCGAGCTTGAAAAATTCATCGAAGAAAAACTTGTATTTTAATATTAAAACCGTGTCGGCATCGACACGGTTTTTTTATTTGTGTAATTATTTATATAATGAGAAAAATAATTGAGCAGACAAGCGGAGCAAAATCATCCGCTTGTCTGCTTTGCTTTTTTTATTTTATTTTCTTTTTTCTTTTTTTATAATCGTTGTCGATGTCGCCGCACCAACCGGCGTCGATAGGCATTGCACAGCGGAGATTTTCGACGGCACTGCATGTTGCATCATATATAATGCTTGTGCCCTGCTCGTCGGGAATATAATTAACGGCTCTGTCTCGGTCGATACCGTATGACGAGGCTGTTTCAACGGCGTCGATATTTGCGCCGATGAAAAGAAACTCCCAGCCCTGCTCTTTGTGGCGGCTGATCATTGTCTTAACTTCGTTTGAAGTGTAAATATGCGATGCGTTTTCCATTCCGTCGGTGATGATGACAAACATTGTGTTGCTCGGCACATCTTCGGGGCGGATATATTTGTGGATTGTTTCGATATGCTCAACACCGTAGCCGATTGCGTCGATGAGCGCAGTGCATCCGCAGGGGCAATAGTCTTTTTCGTTCATCGGCTTGATTTGCAGGAGCGGCACTCTGTCATGGAGCGTTTGAAGTCGGTGGTCAAACAAAATTGTTGTGACAAGACATTCGCCGTCGATTTTCTTTTGTTTTGAAATCATCGAATTGAATCCGCCGATTGTGTCGCTTGTCAAATCGCTCATTGAACCTGAGCGGTCGATGATAAATGCAAGCTCTGTAATATTGTTTTTCTTCATAATAAAAATTCCTCCGTAATGTTATTGGCTTTCGCCTTACAATTCGCATTATAGAGGAATTTTTTTGCAATATGGTCGCATTCAAAGCGACATTTTTTATTTCAGATTATTTCGTGCCCAGTAGAACAGATACTGCTGTGCGATTCCCTCGATACCCGAAAAACATTCGGGCAGGCCGTCAGGATAATATTCCATAACGCGTTTCATCCAAACATCAATCGGAAAAGCATCGTAGAATTTAAAGCCGAAAAGCAGTGCGCAGTTTGCAACCTTTACGCCGACGCCGTAGATTTTGAGAAGTTCGCGCCGAGCCTCGTCAAGCGGAAGTGCTTTGATTTTATCAAAATCAATTTCGCCCGAGGCGACAGCTTTTGCGAGCCGCTCAAGATATTTTGCGCGGTAGCCGGTGCCGAGTGCTTCAAAATCCTCAACCGAAAGCTCGGCAAGGCGTTCAGCCGACGGAAATGTGAAATTGCCGCCGCCCAAATCGTTGCCGTAGGCTGTGCAAAGCCGATTGATTATTAATTTTATCCTTTTAATATTGTTTTGCTGACTTATTACAAAGGAGCAAAGCGCCTCCCAACTTTCCTGATTGAGTATTCTGATGCCGTAATACTCGTCTATCGTTGATGCAAGCAGGCTGTCCTGCTTCAATTTTTCGCAAATCGCGGTGTAATCTCTGTTCAAATCAAAATAGTCAACCCAAAAGGACTCGAAACTTTCGAGCGTGGTGTTTTTGAAAACAATATCGTCGCCCGATTTTGAAATGTTTAGTAAATATCCGCCGGCAACGCCGCTGTACGAGGAATCCGCCTGTTTTTCCCAACGGAATGCCTGACCGCAGTCAAGAGTCAAATCCAAATCGAGGCACTCAATGCCGCTGACAATAATATCGTTGCCGTTTTGTATAACATTCATAAAAATATGCTCCCTTTTTCGTCAAATGCGCCTATTGCACATACTATTTGTATAGTAAAAATTATCGCCGTCTTTGTCAAGAGCAAAAGTAAAAAATAGCAAATTATACAAAATTTTTGTTACTTTTTGTAATGTTGAAAACTATGTGTAAAGTGGGGAAAAAGGGGCAAAAAAGCCTGTCTAAATGTTTTCAACACCCAAAAAAGGCTATATTATAGCGGTTTTGGGCTAAGTTTTTAACATTTTCCACCGAGTTTTCCACATTTTCAACATTTAAGCGGATAATACAATTTGTTATAGATTTTCGCTGTCAAGTAAAAATCGGTACTCATTTTTAACAAAAATCGACAACTTAATGTTGAATAAAAAGGCAAAAGTTTTCAAACACTATTTGTATAATTGAGAAAGGTTTTGAAAAAATGATAAAAGGAATAAACAAGCAAATTTTAGAAGTGACAAACACAGACAATCCGTATTTTGAAAGAGTGATATTTTTTGTGCGACCGCAGTCGGCAAAGACAGACGAGCAACTGCTGAAAAAGGAGGCTGAAAAAATAGCCGCGACGGCACAGCGACCGCCAAAAACACGAAAAACATTTAAGCAAAGGCTGACATCGGCTTTTTTTCTTCTGCTCGGCGCAGGGGCGGCGCTCGCAATGACCTATGTAGTGAATAATTTGATAAATTAGGCAAATAATATCAGCGGTGATTAATTATGGTAAAGAAAATTAAAAAATTTCTCGGCATTTTGGGTGTTTTTCTCTTGATTGCGGCGATAATCGGAGCATCATACACCGTTTACGATTCGTATTTTAAAGAAGAAAGCGTTTTTGTTGTGTCAAAACTCGGCTCAACGGGCGACGAAGTTAAAAAAATTCAAAAGAAACTTAAAGAACTCGGATACTACAACGGCAACACAGACGGAATATACGGCAGTGCGACAAAAACAGCCGTCACAAAATTTCAAAAAAACTGCGGTTTGACCGCCGACGGAATTTGCGGCTCAAAAACACTGCTATATCTCGGACTCGGCGGCTCGTCGTCATCAGGCTCAAACAACACAACATATTCAAACGAAGATGTCGAGTTGCTTGCAAAGGTGATTTCGGCAGAGGCACGCGGCGAAAGCTACGAGGGTCAGGTTGCCGTCGGTGCGGTTATTTTAAACAGAATAGCACACCCTGATTTTCCCGACTCGCTGAGTGGTGTTGTTTATCAAAAGGGCGCGTTTTCCTGCGTCAACGATTCAAACTGGTATCAGCCGGTGGCTGAATCATCGAAAAAGGCGGCACGCGACGCACTCAACGGATGGGACCCAACGGGCGGAGCGGTGTATTATTTCAACGCGTCAAAAACAAGCGACGCATTTATGCATTCGCGCAAGGTAATCAAAGTTATCGGCAACCATAAATTTTGCGTGTAAAACAACAAACTCAAAAGAAAGGCATTGTTTGACAAAAACAGTGCCTTTATAAATTTAAGAATTTTTAAGTTGTCATTATATATATTATGTGTTAAAATACTAATGCAAAAAATTAGGGAAAGAGGTTGTTATATGTTTTTGCTGATGGGCAGTATTGCCTCAATTATAGTCAGCGTGCTTCAGATTTCGTTTTTCAGCAGCACGCGCAAGGTGGGAACAAGCATTCACACCGTTATCAAAAATTTGTTTTTGGTTGATCTCACATCGCTTGCAATTCAAAAATATGTGCTTCACTACAAGCATTTTTTGAATACAAGCAGTTACAAACCGATTGCGTTTGTTAAATTTTTCATTCTCGCGCTTTTTGTTGCGCTTGTTTACCTCGGAATAAACGCACTTGTAAACAGATACATATCATTTGAAGGGGAAACGCCGAAAAAGACGAAGGGCACAAAGGCGCTCAAAATCATTTCTGCAATTTTGTTTTTCCTTGGCATACTTTTTGTTTTCGCAACAATTTGGGGTGGAAAATCATTCGGCAATGTCGGAGCGGACCAGCTCATCATAAACATGATGTCGCCTGCCGGTGACGGTGACGATGCGGTTTATGTTGATTTTATCGAATCCGCATTTATGCCTTGTCTTCTTTTGATGTCGCTGTTTTGCGTTTTTGTTTTCTCAAACTTTAAAATTGTTTATCACAAGAATAAGAAAACAAAGGTCTTGTTCAACGATTTCATTCACAGAGCCATCAGCCTTGTTTTGGCGCTTGCAATGTTTGCATCGGGCACTGTTTTCGGCGTTGAAAAGTTCCATTTGACGCAGCTTTACAACGCATATGTTTCAAAATCAACATTTATTGAAGATAACTATAAAGACCCGAAAACGACAAAACTTGTTTTCCCCGAGAAGAAAAGAAACATTATTCATATTTATCTCGAATCCATGGAAAACAGCTATTTGTCAAAGGACCTCGGCGGAAATATGAAGGAAAACCTTATTCCCGACCTTACAAAGCTTGGCTATGAGGGATACACATTCTCCGACACCGACAGAAAATTCGGCGGACCGAAAAAGGCAACCGGCACACAGTGGTCCGTTGCATCAATGGTTAACCAAATGACAGGCTTGCCGATGAAAGTCCCAACCGGAAAGAACACATACGGCACACCGGGCAACTTCTTCCCCGGCGCATGGACTTTCGGCGACATTCTCCGCGATGAGGGTTATGAGCAAACCGTTATGTTCGGTGCAAATGCCGATTTCGGCGGTCTGACATATCTTTATGACTCTCACGGTCAATATAAAATTATGGACCACAAATATGCGCTCGAGCACAGCCTTATTCCAAAGGGATACAAGGAATTTTGGGGATATGAGGACGACAAGCTTTATGAATTTGCAAAGGACGAGCTTACCCGTTTGAGCAAAACCGGCAAACCGTTCAACTTCACTATGGAAACGTCGGACACTCACCGTCCGGGCTATGTCAGCAAAAAGGCGCAAAAGAAATATCCCGACAAGTATTCAAACGCAATTTATTACAGCCAGCATCAAACATACAAATTCATCGAATGGATTAAAAAGCAACCGTTCTATGAAAACACAACAATTGTTATGATCGGCGACCATTGCAGTATGGACACAACATTCTTCAAGAATTTCGGCGATTATGACAGAACGCAGTATAATGTAATTCTCAATCCGTCGCCGGATTTGAAGATTGACAATTCAAAATTCACAAACCGTCAGTGGGCAAACTTTGATATGTTCCCGACAATTTTGGCGGCTATGGGCGTTAAGATTGACGGCGACAGACTCGGAATAGGCACAAACCTTTTCTCCGACAAGAAGACGATTTTTGAGGAATACGGCTTTAAAAAGGCTGACAAACAGCTTGAAAAGAAGAGCGTATTTATAAACGAACACATTCTTAAAAGCCCCGACCATCAGGAAATCGGCGTAAGAGCCTCAAAAAAGAAAAAATAATATTGCTCCACAACAAACAAAGCGCAGTGAGTTACCCCACTGCGCTTTTGGTTTGAGTTGCAATCATGCACCTCGTCCGCAGGCGGGCGGAGTGCTTGCAAAATTTTTTGTTTTGCATTATAATATGTTATTATTATTTAAGGAGTGCGCTATGGCTGATACTATTGCGGCAATTTCCACGGGCAATGCGCCCGGCGGAATCGGAGTTATACGAATAAGCGGTGATGCGGCGATTGAAACGGCGGCAAAGGTTTTTGCACCGGCAGACGAGTCGCAGCTGACCGAGCTTAAGGGATACCGCGCAAAATACGGCAACATTATTATTGACGGCGAAAGGGCAGACAATGCGGTTGCCCTTGTTTTTCGTGCGCCGAGGAGCTACACCGGCGAAAATGTTGTTGAACTTTCCGTTCACGGCGGCTTGCTTATGGTGCAAAAAACGCTTGCGGCGGTATTGAGCGCAGGCGCAAGACCTGCACAGGCAGGCGAATTTACAAAGCGCGCATTTCTAAACGGCAAAATGGACTTGACTCAGGCGGAAAGCGTTGCGACCTTAATATCATCACAAGGCGAAGCAAGCTTAAAAGCATCGTTCAACGCATTGCAGGGCAGTTTGAGCACAAAAATCAACTCTGTTTTGCAAAAACTGCTCGACTGCTCGGCTGTTATGGCGGCGTGGGTTGATTACCCCGACGAAGAAATCGAGGAACTTTCAAACGATGAGCTTATCAAAACGCTTTCGGGTGTTAAGAACGAGCTTTACGATTTGCTCAAGGGATATGACAACGGTCAGACAATCACAAACGGAGTCAGCACGGCAATCGTCGGCAGGGCAAATGTTGGCAAATCAAGCCTGATGAATATGCTCACCGGCACGGACAAAAGCATTGTCACCGACATTGCAGGCACAACGCGCGACATTGTTGAGGAGGATATAAAACTCGGCAACATTGTTTTGCATCTGCGCGACACGGCAGGTCTGCGCGACAGCGACGATGTAGTTGAATCAATCGGTATCCAAAAAGCGTACAAGGCGCTTGATGACGCAGGGCTTATCCTTGCAGTTTTCGACAATGCGCAGACGCTGACCGATTTTGACCGGGATTTGATAGAAAAATGCAAGGGCAAAAAAGCCGTTGCAATAATCAATAAAACAGATTTGGACAAAACCATCGACAGCAAGCCGATTGAAGAAGCGTTTGAAAAAACGGTTTATATTTGTGCGGCGCAGTCGCAGGGCGTTAATGAGCTTGAATACGCAGTGAGCGAGGTGCTCGGCGTTGCCGACTTTGATTCATCGGCACCGATGCTTGCAAACGCAAGGCAAAAGGCAAACTGCCAAAACGCATATGACTGCATTTGCAGGGCACTTGACGATGCACAAATGGGAATCACATTTGATGCAATTAATGTTATGATAGACAGCGCGGCAGACGAACTGCTTTCGCTGACCGGCAAAAAGGCAACCACGGAGGTTGTCAACAATATTTTCAGTAAATTTTGTGTGGGTAAATAAATGGAGTATTTTGCAGACAATTATGATGTAATAGTTATCGGTGCAGGCCACGCCGGAATTGAAGCGGCGCTTGCATCGGCACGCCTCGGTGTTAAAACCGCGGTGTTTACAATCAACCTTGACTGGGTTGGAAATATGCCGTGCAATCCGTCAATCGGCGGAACATCAAAGGGTCACCTTGTACGCGAAATTGACGCACTCGGCGGCGAAATGGGCAAGGCGGCAGACAAGTATTGCCTGCAATCGCGTATGCTCAACCTCGGCAAAGGTCCTGCCGTTCACTCATTGAGGGCGCAGATTGACCGCCGTCAGTATTCGTCGGGTATGAAACATACACTCGAGCTGACCGAAAACCTTGATATTCGTCAGGGCGAAATAGTCGACCTTTATAAAAAGGACTCGCTTTGGTATGTAAAAACAAAGCTTGAGGCTGTTTTTTCAGCAAAAGCCGTTATTCTCGCAACGGGAACTTTTCTCGGCGGCAGAGTTTATATCGGCGATGTTTCATACGAGAGCGGTCCCGACGGAATGTTCCCTGCCAAGGCACTTTCATCTGCGCTTTACAAGCTGAACATTCCGCTTCGCAGATTTAAAACAGGCACACCGAGCAGAGTTAATCGGCGTTCCGTCAATTTTGACGGTCTCGGTGTTCAGCACGGCGACGAACACACCGTTCCTTTTTCGTTTGAAACAAAAACGCCGCCCGAAAACAAGGTTGTTTGCCATATTACATACACTAACGAAAAAACAAAAAAAATTATTCTCGACAATTTGCACCGCTCGCCTATGTATAGCGGCAAAATCGAGGGAAAAGGTCCGCGATACTGCCCGAGTTTTGAGGACAAAATTGTGCGCTTTGCCGACAAGGAAAGGCACCAACTTTTCATCGAGCCTTGCGGACTTGACACCGAAGAGCTTTATTTGCAAGGCCTTTCGTCCTCTCTTCCCGAAGATGTTCAGCTTGCGTTTATCCACACCATTCCCGGTTTGGAGCACGCTCAGGTTATGCGCACCGCATACGCAATTGAATATGATTGCGTCGACCCGACTGCTTTAAAGGCAACGCTTGAATTCAACGATATTGAGGGGCTTTACGGCGCCGGTCAGTTTAACGGCTCAAGCGGTTATGAGGAAGCGGCGGCGCAAGGTCTTGTTGCAGGAATCAACGCAGCGCTCAAAATCAAGGGCGAAGAGCCGATGATTCTCGACCGCGGCGGCTCATATATAGGCACGCTTATTGACGACCTTGTTACAAAAGGCTGCTCCGACCCTTACAGAATGATGACATCGCGCAGTGAATACCGCCTTGTTTTGAGGCAGGACAACGCCGACATCAGACTTACACCGATTGGTCACAAAATAGGCTTAATCAGCGACGAGCGATACAACGCGTTTTTGAAAAAACAACAACTTATTAAAGATGAACACGAGAGAGTTTGCGCTCTTTCGATTCCTGTCAGCGACAAGCTTCAAAAAATGCTTGAAGAACGCGGAACGGCGCCGCTTAAAACAGGTTGCAAAATGGTTGAACTTTTGCGCAGACCGCAAATTTCATACAGCGACCTTGCTCCTTTTGACACCGACAGACCCGATTTGCCGTATGAGGTGTTTGAGCAGGTTGAAATTTCGATTAAATACGAGGGATACATCAAAAAGCAAGAGGCGCAGATTAAAGAAATGCGTCGACTCGAGGCTAAAAAAATCCCTGCCGATATTGATTATTCGTCGCTTAAGGGCTTAAGGCTCGAGGCGATTGAAAAGCTGTCAAAAATCCGCCCCGAAAATCTCGGTCAGGCAGGCAGAATCAGCGGCGTAAACCCTGCCGATGTAACGGCGCTTAACATTATTTTGGAAAGTATGCAAAATGATAAATAAGGATTTATTAAAAAAATATCAGCCGACACTGTCGGATACCGCGCTTGATAATTTCGACAAATACGCCGCTCACCTCGTTGAGCGCAACAAACAAATGAATCTGACGGGAATTACCGAACCGGACGAAATTGTTATTAAACACTTTGTCGACAGCCTCAAATTCTTTGAATATGTCGATGTTCCGCAGGGCGCAAGTATAATTGACGTCGGAACGGGCGCAGGCTTTCCCGGCTTGCCGTTGCTTTTAGCGCGAAATGACATTGCGCTCACTCTTATGGATTCGCTCAACAAGCGGCTCGTTTTTCTCGGCGAGGTGCTCAAAAAATGCGATTTGCAGGCGGAACTTGTTCACGCAAGAGCCGAGGACGCAGGTCAAGAAACGTGTTTTCGCGAAACTTATGATTTTGCAACAGCGAGAGCGGTTGCGCCGATGAATGTTTTGGCTGAATATTGCCTCCCGTTTGTTAAAGTCGGCGGATATTTTGTTGCACTGAAAGGCTCAAAAGACGAAATCGGCGACGCAGAAAGCGCAATTTCGACACTCGGCGGCAAAATTTGCAACAATGTTTCATATAAACTGCCGAACGGCGACCAAAGAACTATAATTATTATTAAGAAAATATCGCAGACACCGACAAAATACCCTCGAAAGAGCAAGAAAATCGCTTCTGCACCGCTCTAAAGATAATATAATGTGTCGAATGAAAAGGATTTCTCACGATGAGAAATCCTTTATTTTTGTAATTGTTTATGTTAATATATAGTCAGCAAAGGAGATAACCTTATGAATGATATTAATTATATTCAAACGGAAAAACTTTTGCCGAACCCATATCAACCGCGACACAAGTTTGAGAGTGAAGAAATGCTTTCGCTGGCAAACTCAATAAAACAAAACGGAATATTACAGCCACTGTTGATAAAACGAATTAACAACTCCGATTACTTTGAGGTTGTTGCCGGAGAACGCAGATTGCGTGCCGCAATTCTTGCAGGACTTGACGATGTACCCTGCATAGAGCTTGAATGTGATTACGAGCAAAGCGCAGTGCTTTCGATTCTCGAAAATGTGCAGAGAGCCGATTTAACATTTTTTGAAGAGGCAATAGCAATAGGACAACTTACAGAACATTTCGGGATGACACAAAGCGAAATTGCAAAACGGCTCGGCAAAAGTCAGTCCGCGCTTTCAAATAAGGTGCGACTGCTTAATTTGCCCGTCGATGTGCGCTATTTCATCGAAAAAGAGCATTTAACCGAACGGCACGCACGCGCGCTGCTTAAATTGGACAGCGAAAAGGATATTTGGGCGGCGCTTAACATTATTAAGGAAAGACACCTCAATGTTGAACAGACAGAACGCCTGATAGACTCCCTGACCGAAGACAAGCAGGTTAAACCAAAGCGAAATGTTGTTAAAATTTTTAAAGATGTTCGCATATTTGTAAACACGGTCAACAAAGCAATCGAAACAATGCGAGCATCGGGAATTGATGCAACGACAGATAAAACAGAAACCGACGACTATATAGAATTTAGGGTCAAAATACCGAAAAACCCGACTACCGAAAAGACACTAAAGCTTTTCGATGCCAAACAGGCTTAAAACGGGAAACCGTTTTAAACATATTCTCCTCTTTTCATCACGCGAAACGGACAGGCTCACCGCCTGTCTGTTTTGCTTTTTGCGCACTTTACATATGTTTCATGTGAAACATTGGTGGTTAAACAAGTGCAATTGTTTCATGTGAAACACTGTTAAACTATATTTTGATTAAAAGTTAATGCCGTATGCTATATCTTGATTTAAAAGTAAATTATAAAATGTTTCATGTGAAACTATTGATATAAACACCTATTTATTGTATAATTATATCAATTCAAAAATCGAGGTGATGTTATGGGCAAAACCGTAGCGATATTTAACCAAAAAGGCGGCGTAGGCAAAACAACCACATGCGTTAATATGGCAGCCGCTTTAGGAGCAAAGGGCAAAAAAACGCTCCTAATTGATGTTGACCCACAGGGCAACTCAACCTCGGGTGTCGGAATAGACAAAAGCGATGTAAAATACTCAACATACAATGTTTTAATCGGTGAGGTTGCCGCAAGGGCAATTATGATTGAAACAGAGTTTAAAAACCTCTATCTTTTGCCTGCAAATATGAATTTGGCAGGTGCAGAACTTGAACTTGCCGAACTTGACGACAGAAACAGCGCACTGAAAAAGGCAATTGCAACGCTTGTTATGGAGTTTGATTATATTATTATTGACTGTCCGCCGTCACTCGGATTGCTTTCAATCAATGCACTTGTAGCCGCAGATACACTTATCGTGCCGCTTCAATGCGAATATTATGCTTTGGAGGGTTTAAGCCAGCTTGTTGCAACTGTCAGAACGATAAAACAGCATTATAACGAGCATTTACAGCTTGAGGGCGTGCTCTTTACAATGTATGACAGCCGCTTAAAGCTTACAAATCAGGTTATTGACGAGGTTAACAAGTATTTTCCGGGCAAGTCATACAAAACGATGATTCCACGCTCGGTAAAAATTGCCGAGGCGCCGAGCTTTGGCGAGCCGGTTATTTACTACGAAAAATACTCAAAGCCGTCATTTGCGTACAAAAAGTTCGTAGATGAGTTCTTAAAACAACAATAATTGGAGGAAAATATGGCAAAAAAGCAATCGGGACTCGGCAAGGGACTCGGAGCATTGATGCTCGAGAATAATGTTGACGATATGGTGTCAACAAGCACATTGCCGATTAACGAAATTATCCCGAATAAAGAACAGCCGCGTAAAACCTTTGATGAGGGTGCGTTGCAGGAGCTTGCGGACAGTATCACCGTTCACGGTGTGCTTCAACCGCTTCTCGTTCGTCCGCTGTTGAGCGGCGGCTATCAGCTTATCGCAGGAGAACGCCGCTGGAGAGCCTCAAGAATGGCAGGATTAAAGGAAGTTCCCGTAATAATCAGGGAACTGTCCGATTCCGAGGCTATGGAAATCGCCATTATCGAAAATCTGCAAAGAGAAGACCTCAACCCAATTGAAGAGGCAGAGGGACTTCAGGCGCTTATCGACAAATGCGACTATACCCAGGAGCAGGTTGCCGTTTCGGTCGGCAAATCGCGCCCGGCAATCGCAAATGCGCTCCGTCTTTTAAAGCTGCCCGAAGAGGTACGCCAAATGACAAAAGAGGGCGAAATCAGTGCAGGTCACGCAAGAGCGCTGCTTGCATTTGACAATCAGGCGATTATGTATGAGGTTGCAAAGCAAATTGTTTCAGATAAACTTACAGTCCGTGATGTTGAACGCCTTGCAAAACGCCCGACAAAATCAGCAGAGAAAAAGCAAAACGCAAAACACAGAGACAGCTTTTATGACGAAGTTGAGCTTTCGCTGACCGATGTATTGGGCAGAAGAGTCAAGGTTTATAACGGCCGCTCAAAGGGTACGCTTGAAATTGAGTTCTACTCGCTTGACGACCTTAAGGATATTGCAAACGCAATTGCTAAATAAATTTTAGGAGAAAGAAAATGTTAGATATTAAATTTGTCAGAGAAAACCCGGAGCTTGTAAAGGAAAATATCAAAAAGAAGTTCCAGGACCACAAACTCCCGTATGTTGACGAGGTAATCGAGCTTGACAGCGAGCGCCGTCAGGTTATCGCAAGGGCCGATGAGCTTCGTGCAAACAGAAACAAGATTTCAAAACAAATCGGCGCACTTATGGCGCAGGGCAAAAAGGAAGAGGGCATGGCTCTCAAAGAGCAGGTTACAGTACAGGCAAAGGAACTTGACGAACTTGCAAAGAAAGAAAGCGAGCTTGGTGAAAGAGTTACAAAGCTTATGATGTCAATACCGAACATTATTGACGAGTCTGTTCCGATCGGCAAGGACGACAGCGAAAATGTCGAGGTTCAGCGCTATGGCGAACCTGTTGTGCCTGATTTTGAAATTCCTTATCATACCGATATTATGGAAAAATTCGACGGCATTGATATGGACGCCGCAGGCAGAGTTGCCGGCAACGGATTTTACTATCTCATGGGCGACATTGCCCGTCTTCACTCGGCTGTTCTCGCTTACGCTCGCGACTTTATGATTGACAGAGGCTTCACCTACTGCATTCCGCCTTATATGATTCGCTCAAATGTTGTTACCGGCGTTATGAGTTTTGAGGAAATGGACGCCATGATGTATAAAATCGAGGGAGAGGACCTTTATCTTATCGGCACCTCGGAGCACTCGATGATAGGCAAGTTTATCGACACAATTACACCGGAGGAAAAGCTTCCGCTCACTCTTACATCGTATTCACCTTGTTTCAGAAAAGAAAAGGGCGCACACGGTATTGAGGAGCGCGGCGTTTATCGTATTCATCAGTTTGAAAAGCAGGAAATGGTTGTTGTCTGCAAGCCGGACGAGTCAAAATATTGGTTTGACCAACTTTGGCAGAACACAGTTGACCTTTTCCGCAGCCTTGATATTCCTGTTCGCACACTCGAATGTTGCTCTGGCGACCTCGCAGACCTTAAAGTTAAATCGGTCGATGTTGAGGCGTGGTCACCGAGACAGAAAAAATATTTTGAGGTTGGCTCATGCTCGAATCTTACCGACGCGCAAGCTCGCCGCCTTAAAATCCGCGTAAAGGGCAAAGACGGCAATTACCTTGCACACACTCTCAACAACACTGTTGTTGCTCCGCCGCGTATGCTCATCGCATTCCTTGAAAACAACCTCAATGCCGACGGCTCTGTTTCAATCCCCGAAGCACTCCGTATGTATATGGGCGGCAAGGACAAACTTATTCCAAAAAAATAAAGTATAGTTATATATGTTAGTTAAATAAAGGCAGTCTTTTGACTGCCTTTTTCTTATGCATATATCAAATGATAAATTAAAATAATTACCTACCGGTAGGGGAAACTGTGTTCGCCCCTACGATTGAAATGCGTAGGATATTCGATAAAAAAACGCACAAAAATAAAAGAGGCGCAACGCCTCTTTTATTTTTCTTAAATATTAATTACTCTTTATCGTCGCTCTTGATAGAGGTTGTTGAAACTTCGCCATAGGCGGCGGTGTTGTCGAGTGTTGCTGTGACAGGGGAAGAGCCTTCGTCAAAAAATCCCTTTTCCTTACACTTCAAAACATCGACTCTTGTTTTTGCAAGCGTAATGCTCGACTTGCCGTAAAGAACATATTGCAAATAATATGCATCCTGCGGGAAATCGGATTTCCACATCCAAGCGCCGTAGTATGTTCCGCCTGCGCCTTTTTCGTTGATTCTGTAATTCGGCACGCTCGTCATTTTGATTGCATAATTCATCCATTTCTGACTGAACGCATCGCCTGCAATATTTAGAACGGTGTCCATACCGATGTCCATCTTCGTATAAGGCAAGAGCTTTTTGACAACTCTTATCATCTCGGTTTTACTTGAGCCTTTAACCTTGCTGAAAATCTCCATAAGTGTTGTTTTCTGTCTGTCGGCTCTCGCATTGTCGCTGTCGATATGTCTGATACGGCAGTAAGCAAGTGCCTGCTTGCCGTTGAGTTTTATTTTGCCCTTTGTGCCGTCAAATGTTTTTTCGATTGTAACATTGCCGTATGTACCTGGGTGATTGTTAATCTCGCGAATTTCCTTTGAGGTCAACTCGAGCGTTACGCCGCCGAGTTCGTCAATAACACTTTCAAACGCGTCGAAATTGATGATAACATAATTGTCGATATTGATTTTATACATTCTTTCAACGCAGTTAATGTATGAATCAATATCTCCGCGTGACATTGCGGCATTGATTTTGTCAAAAGTTCCGGTTGATTCGTCGCCCGGCTTCGTTTCAAAATATGTATAAGCGTCGCGCAAAACAGAGGTGAGTGTAATTTGCTTTGTGTCAACATTCACACTTGCGATAATTGCGGAGTCGGCTCTTGTTCCTTTGTCAAGAACATCCTTACCCCTCGTGTCCTCACCTACAAGCAAAACATTGTAAACATGGGTGGAGGAGCACGGCGTGCCGTTGTAATACCACTTTCTTATCATATCCTGAAGTGATGCGATTTCGCTCGCGTCGGTTTCCTCAATCGGGTCAAACGATTCAACAAGCTTGTCCTGCGTTGATTTGTATTGCTCGGTCGATTGCGTGTTCACCTTTGCGTTTTGCACCGGCTTTACAAATGAATCATAAACATACCAACCGCCTGCCGCAAGGGCAATCACAACCAAAATGATAATTGTGACGATTATCATTATTTTCTTTTTCTTCTTTTTTTTGCGCTCTTCGGGCGTTAACTTGGCGTTTTTCTTTTTGGATTTTTTTCTTTTCTTATCCTTATTGCCTTTTTTTCTGCCCTTTTTGTCGTCATCATCGTCCTGCTTGGGGTGCTCAAAGTTTGTCGGTTCAAGCGGCTCCTTGTCCTCGTTCACGATGATTTGAATTGCGCTGTCATCAATTGAATCGCCGTCATCATCCGAAAAGCTCGGCATAATTGGCTCGCTCTCGTCATCATCAAGCGAAACAGGGGGCATTTCTACCTCTTCTTCGCCGTTGTCAAGTGAAACAGGTGGCATTTCCGCCTCTTCCTCGCCGTTGTCAAGCGAAACAGGGGGCATTTCTACCTCTTTGTCTCCATTGGCGGTCAAATCACTTTCGATTTTCGGCTCATTTTCGTCAACCTTAACTTCCGGCAAAGGCTCGTCGGCTTGTGTCTGCTCCTCTGCCATCGGCTCAACAATGGGCGCAGGCTCTTTCGCCTGCGGTGCCGCTTTTAAGTCGGCGTCAACCGACATTGAATTTTTTGTATTTCGGTTTTCACTTGGGGAGGATGATTTATCCTCTTGTTCCTGTCTGCGTTTTTTAACTTCAGAAAGGATACTGTCGATATTGTAGCTGTTTTTATCCAATATTCTCTCTCCTCTAAGTGGTGTAATAGACATATTAAATACCAAAAATTTATATTAAATATAAATTAGAAGTTAATATTCTATTAACAGACCCTTATTCATCAGTCGGTGCTTGCTCTGAGTTTTCGGCAGAAGCCTCTGTGTTTTGACTGTCTTCGGCAGATTGCTCATCTTCATCCTCGATATATTTATCGACAATGCTGAGCGTTGCAAGCTTTTCATCGTCCTTGATTCTCATTACCTTAACACCCTTTGACGGTCGCTTGAATGATGAGATTTGGTCGGCATGTGTACGGATAACAACGCCGTCGGTTGTAATCATGATAACATCGTTTTCGTCTGTAACCGGTGCAATCATTGCAACCTTGCCGTATTTTTCGGTGTGATAGTTAATCAAGCCCTTGCCGGCACGCGACTGAATACGGTATTCGTCAAAATCGCTCTTTCTGCCGTATCCTGTTTCTGTAACGGTAAGCAACTGCGTGTTAGGAACGGCAACGGCAAATCCTACAACATAATCGCCGTCCTTAAGCTGAATAGCTTTAACACCTCTTGCCGTTCTGCCGATGAGCCTTGCGTCTGCCTCTTTAAAGCAGATTGCCATGCCGTCGTGTGTCGCAACAACAAGATTTCTTTCGCCGTCGGTCACCTCAACCCAGCAAAGCTCGTCGCCCTCGTCAAGATTGATTGCGATAATGCCTGTTTTTCTGATGTTCGCATATTGGTCAATAGCAGTACGCTTAATTACACCGTTTTTCGTAACCATGCAAAGATATGTTCTGTTTTCGCTGTTTTCATCGTCCTCTTTCGGAATTTTAACCATTGCAGAAACTTTTTCATCCTGCTCAATCGGAAGGAGGTTGACAACATTCATGCCCTTGCTTGTTCTTGAAGCCTCGGGAATTTCGTAGCCTTTAATTTTGAAAACCTTGCCCTTATTGGTGAAAATAAGCACTCTGTCGTGTGTGGAGCATGCAAACATAGTTTTTGCATAGTCCTCCTCGCGGCGCGACATACCCATAATACCCTTGCCGCCTCTGTTTTGTGCCTTGTAGGTGTCAACAGTCTGGCGCTTCATATATCCCTTTTCGGTTAGGGTGAGTATGCAATCCTCAACGGGGATAAGGTCCTCGTCCTCAACATCACCTGTGAATGCGGAAATTTCCGTTCTTCTTTCATCGCCGAATTTGTCTGCGATTTCGCGGCTTTCCTGCTTGATAATGTCGCAAATTCTCTGCTCGCTTGCAAGAATTGAAAGATAGTCCTTGATTTTCTCGTGGAGATCGTTCAATTCATTCATGATTTTTTCAATTTCAAGTCCTGCCAACTGACCCAAACGGTAAGCAACAATTGCATTTGCCTGCGGTTCATCAAAGCCGAACTTGTCCATAATTGCCTGCTTTGCCTCGGCTTGACCGCCCTTGCAGGCACGGATTGTTGCGATAACCTCGTCAACAATATCAATTGCCTTTGCAAGACCCTCTAAAATGTGCGCTCTCGTTTGCGCTTTTTCAAGGTCAAACTTAGTTCTTCTTGTAATAACCTGCTTTTGGAATTCAATGTATTTCTGCAAAATTTCCTTAAGGGTCAAAACCTTCGGCACGCCGTCATCAAGTGCAAGCATAATTGCACCGAATGTAACCTGCATATCGGTCAATTTATAAAGATTGTTGAGCACAACCTGTGCGTTTGCGTCTCTCTTTACAAGCACTTCAATGTGCATACCGCGTCTGTCGGAGTAGTCTTGAACATCGGCTACACCCTCAAGTCTTTTTTCTTTTACCAAATCGGCAATTCTTGTGATAAGTCTTGCCTTGTTTACGCCGTAGGGGATTTCTGAAACGACAATTTTATATCTGTCGCCCTTTGTTTCGACAATTTCTGCCCTTGCACGCACATAAATCTTGCCTCTGCCGGTTGCATAAGCCTCTCTGATTCCCTTTGCGCCCATAATAATGCCGCCAGTCGGGAAATCGGGTCCCTTGATATATTGCATAATATCCTCAAGCTGTGCGTCCGGGTTGTCGATAAGACAACACATACCCTCAACCGTTTCACGCATATTGTGCGGAGGAATGTTTGTAGCCATACCTACTGCGATACCCGACGAGCCGTTAACAAGCAAATTCGGAAATCTTGACGGCAAAACAGATGGTTCTGTTGTTGTGTCGTCAAAGTTCGGTGTAAAATCAACGGTATTTTTCTTAATATCGTCAAGCATTTTCATTGCCGTCTTGCTGAGCCTTGACTCGGTGTAACGGTAAGCAGCCGCAGGGTCACCGTCGATAGAGCCGAAGTTGCCGTGACCGTCAACAAGAATGTGTCGCATTGAGAATGTTTGCGCAAGTCTTACCATTGCGTCATATACAGATGCGTCGCCGTGCGGATGATAGTGACCAAGCACTTCACCGACGGTGGTTGCGCACTTACGGTATGGGTTTGTCGGATATAGGTTGTTATCGTACATTGCATACAGAATTCTTCTGTGAACAGGCTTTAATCCGTCGCGCACATCGGGGAGCGCACGGCTTACGATAACTGACATTGAGTAATCAAGAAACGCTTTTCTGATTTCGCTGCTGATTTCAACATCTACGATTTTTTGGCTATCATATCGTATTTCTTCGTTCATTTATAATGCTCCTATATATAAGGTTGTCGATTGATTTTTGATTAAATATCAAGGTTTTGAACAAATTTTGCGTTCTTTTCGATAAATTCTCTTCTCGGCTCAACATTGTCGCCCATAAGAATAGAAAAGTTTTCGCTCGCTCTTTGTGCATCATCGATTGTGACTCTGAGCATTGTTCTGAATTCGGGGTCCATTGTTGTTTCCCAAAGCTGTTGCGGGTCCATCTCACCAAGACCTTTGTATCGCTGAATGTCGCAGTCGCCGCCGAATTCGGCAATTTCTGCGTCCCTTTGCTCCTCGGAGAAAGCATACGCGCTCTTTTTGCCCTTTGAAATTTTGAAAAGCGGCGGTTGTGCAAGATAAACATAGCCGTCCTCGATAATTTGCGGCATATATCTGAAGAAAAATGTCAAAAGCAATGTTCTGATATGTGCACCGTCGACATCGGCATCCGCCATAATGATGATTTTGTGATAACGGAGCTTTGAAATATCAAAGTCCTCGCCGATTCCCGTGCCGAGAGCCATTACAACAGGCACAAGTTTTTCATTTGTGATTACCTTGTCAACTCTTGCCTTTTCAACATTAAGCATTTTACCCCAAAGCGGAAGTATTGCCATATGCTCTCTGTCTCTGCCCTCTTTTGCGGAACCGCCTGCCGAGTCACCCTCGACGATATAGATTTCGCACTTTGTCGGGTCCTTGCTTGTGCAGTCTGCAAGTTTGCCGGGGAGCGAATTGCTTTCAAGCGGCGATTTTCTTCTTGCGTTTTCTCTCGCCTTTCTTGCTGCCTCTCTTGCCCTTGATGCGTCAAGAGCCTTGCCGAGCAATGTTTTCGCAACCTGCGGATGCTCCTCAAAATATGTCATAAGCTTGTCATAAACAAGTGATGAAACAAGGCCTGTAATATCGGTGTTGCCGAGTTTGCCCTTTGTCTGACCCTCAAACTGTGCCTCTGTCAGCTTAACGCTGATAACGGCTGTGATACCCTCACGAACATCGTCGCCCGAGAATTTTTTGTCGCTGTCCTTCAAAATATTGAATTTTTTGCCGTAATCGTTAAATACACGGGTAAGCGCCGTTTTAAATCCCGTTTCGTGGGTACCGCCGTCGATTGTATTAATGTTGTTTGCAAATGAAAGCAGTGTTTCGGTGTAGCCGTCGGTGTAGCAAAGCGCAACCTCCGCGCTTCTGTCATCCTTGGTTGTCGAAATGTGGATAACCTCTTCCTGAATCGGGGTAAATCCGCGGCTTTCGTTAATCCATTCTACGAATGAACGGATACCGCCCTCGTAGCAATAAACCGATGTGTGTTCTTCATCGTCATATCTGTCGTCCGAGTCGCGCTCAAATTTTTCTCGCTTGTCGCAAAGGCTGATTGAAAGACCTGCATTAAGAAATGCCTGTTCTCTGAGCCTGCGCTGAAGAATGTCAAACGAATATTTCGTTGTTTCTTGGAAAATATCGGCGTCCGCCTTAAATCTGATAAGCGTGCCGTGTTCGGTTTCGCTGACATCTTTGATGATATGCAAATCGTCAACCGGCTTGCCTCTTTCAAATCTTTGTGCATAAACATGGCCGTTTTGAGTTACCTCAACCTCGAGCCATTCCGAAAGTGCGTTTACAACGGACGAACCTACGCCGTGCAAACCGCCCGAAACTTTGTAGCCCGAGCCGCCGAATTTACCGCCGGCATGAAGCACCGTCAAAACAACGGTTACTGCCGGAAGTCCTGTTTTTTCGTTGATACCTGTCGGAATACCACGGCCGTTATCCTTAACGGAAATAATATTTCCGGGCAAAATTTCCGTTTCAATATGTGTGCAGACACCTGCGAGAGCCTCGTCGATTGAATTATCGACAATCTCGTAAACAAGGTGATGCAATCCTCTCGGTCCTGTCGAGCCGATATACATACCGGGGCGCTTTCTTACTGCCTCCAAACCCTCAAGAACCTGAATACTGTCCTCGTTGTAATCGTCTGTTACAACAGTGTCCATATCCTCTTCTTCAAGGTTGGTTTCATTAATGATTTCATCTTTAATTTCGTCAGCCATAAATATTCCTCATTTTATGAATTTATATGTTAATCTAATTTTTAACTTAATTGATTACTTACTCAAACTGAGCTTTTTTGCTCTTTTACTCAGCGTTCCCGTGTTGACGGGGCTGATATAAACCTCGCTGTCCGTCACAACAAAGCTTTTCGGCAAATCATAGTTTACATAAACCACTCTGCCGTCTTTTTGCGCCTTGTTTAAATAGTCGCGCGTTGCCTTGTTGACGGTTGATGTGTCCATATCAAAAATGCCTATTATATTTTTATCCGTAATAACGGTGTCCTCACCAAGGTATAAAAACATAATTTCTCCGTCAATCGATGATTTTGCCGCCGTCAATATGAAAGGTTTTGCCTTTTTTGAGTCGCAAAATAGTTTCTTTATCACAGCAGGTAATGAAAACCTGCCAATTTTTTATATGGTTTAGGATATAATCCTGCCTTTTTTCGTCAAGTTCGCTCATAACATCGTCGAGCAGAGCAATCGGCTCAATTTCCGTCATTTTTTTTAGCAAACTTGCCTCCGCAAGCTTTAGCGCAAGCACGCAACTTCTTTGCTGACCCTGCGAGCCGTAAATTCTCGCGCTTGTGCCGTTGATTAATATATCAATATCGTCCCTGTGAGGACCTTTTGTTGTTGTTTTGTTTATTATGTCGGCTGTTTTGCTGCTTTCAAAAGCCGAAAGCAGATTTTGTTCGATTATATTTAAGTCGGCGTCAAATTCGGCACAGGAGGAATATATCAAATCAATATTTTCTCTCCCGCTGCTGATACCCGAAAAAATATCTTTTATAAACGGTTTGAGTGCTTCAATATATTTGAGCCTTTGATAAATGATTTTCGCGCCGATTTTCGCAAGATTGCCGTCCCATACATAAAGCATACTGTCAAGTTCGGGATTTTTAGCCAAATCTTTTAACAATGTGTTTCGTTGCAAAAGTGCTCTGTTATATTCTTTAAGCAGGTTTCTGTAGTTTGATTTCAACTGACACAGCGCATTGTCGATAAATTTGCGCCTTTCGCTCGGTCCGTCCTTAATCATACTTAAATGAATCGGCGAAAACACAACCGCCTTAAGTTCGTTGCCGAGTTCTGCCGCAGAACGCTTTTTTATTCCGTTAAGCGTTGCATGTCTTTTGCCTTTAATCAAAATTTCGGCATTTTGCTCTCTGTCATTTGATGTGAAATCAATATTGAGTCTGCTGTATTCACAACCGATTTTGACAAGCTGACTGTCCTTTACGCCGCGAAAACTCTTTGACCCGGTAAAAAGATACACCGCCTCAATCAAATTTGTTTTGCCCTGCGCATTTTCGCCCCAAATTATGTTCACATTATCAAATTCGGCAGTCATATTCTCAATATTTCTGAAATTTTCGATTTTAATATCGTTAATCTTCATTTGCTATTAAATAATCTGTCGAAAAAACGCTCACAACATCGCCGGGGCGGATTTTTTTGCCCCTTGCCGTGCAAACTTCACCGTTTACCTTGACAAGACCGCCTTGAATAAATTCCTTGGCTTGACCACCCGTCTCGCTTATTCCTTTAAATTTTAAAAGCGATTGCAGTTGAATAAAATCTGTCCTTATTTTAACGGTTTCTTTATTATGTTCTTTAACAGTAACCTTAATTTTCATTTCTAAGCCTCATCGGTAATACCAAGAATAAGAAATTGTCGCCCTCAAGCGGCATAACCTTAACCGGGCTGACCGGTCCGTTAAGCTCAATCTTTACCTCGTCGGTGTCTGCGGCATTGAGCGCGTCAAGCACAAACTTTGAGTTAAAGCCGATTTCAACTCTGTTGCCCGAGGTGTTTGCGTGTGTATAGTCAACAACCCTGCCGAGGCTTGAAACGGTCGAAACTCTCATTTGGTCGCCGTCAAACAAACATCTGATTGGGTTTTTCTGGTTATTTTCGATAACAGGCAGTGTTTTTTCAATACAATCAATCGCGTCTTTTGTGTTAATTAAAACGGTGGTTGTAATTGTTTTCGGCACTGCGTTTGTGTAATCCAAAAATTCTCCGTCAAGCAAACGGCTGATAATAGAATAATTTTTAATATCAAATACAATATGTCTTTTGCCGATATTAATTGATATATTTTCGTCACTTTCGGGATCAATGATTTTAACAAACTCTCTGATTGTTTTTTTAGGCACGATAAATGTCATTTCATCGCCGCTGTAATTAATTTTTTCTTTTCTGATAGCGAGTCTGTATCCGTCAACACCGATAAGTGTCAATTCGTTTTCTTTAATTTCAAATTTAAGTCCTGTATATACGGGCTTTGATGCCTCATTGTCGGCAACTGCAAACAGCGTTTGCATAATCATTGAATAAATCAGGCTTTGGCTGATTTCAAACGGAAAACCGTCGTTAACCGACGGGAGTTCGGGATAATCTTCTGCGTCAATACCTGTAATATTATATTGAGCGGCACCGCTTATAATTGAAACGGAAGTTCCGTTTGTTTCAACAGTAACATCAACATCGGCAAGCTTTCTGATAATGTCGCACAAAACTTTTGCATTAATTACTATTGCACCCGGCTCAACAACATCAACCGATAATATTGTATTAATACCGAATTCAAAGTCATAGCCGGTAAGGCTCAATGTGTCGGAGCCGCACTCAATCAAAATACCCTCAATTGTCGGAATAGTCACCTTTGTGCTTACCGCTCTGATTACATTGTTACAGGCATTGCTTAATTCTTTTGTGTCGCAGGTAAATTTCATAATTTTTCTCCGTAAATCAATATAAATAGTTTTAGTAGTATTAGTAGTGGGTGTGTAAAGTGTTGAAAATTATCAAAACCGTTTAATAATGCAATATTCGGCACAAAAATTTTCAAACGCCGTCTGTGTAATAAATGTTTAAAATGTTGAAAATTATTTTTTTCAACATACCGTGTGCAAAATTGCAGTGTGGAAAATGAAAATTATGTGGAAAATCGGATAATAAGTTTAATTGTTATCTATAATCCTTAATATTGCTTATAATGTCGCTGACCTGAGAATTAAGGGTTGAATCCGTTTTGATTCTCTCCTCCATTTTTTCAATGTTATACATAACGGTCGAATGGTCTCTGTTAAATTTGCTGCCGATATTTTTGTAGCTCATATCGGTAACTTCTCTTATTATGTAAAAACACATTTTTCTTGCGTCGGATACATTTGCCGTGTGTTTTTTGCTCATAATGTCGTCAACTGAAACACCGGTTGTTCTGCTTACCTCGTCAACAATTCTGTCAACCGTTACATGAAGCGGCTGAACATCCGTCAAAATATCTTTGATTGCCGTTTGTGCAAGTGCAATTGTCGGCTTTTGTTCGCCGAAAACGCACATTGCGTGCAATTTTTTGGTTATTCCCTCAAGCTGACGGATATTTGATTTGATTTGACCTGCTATGTATTGAATTACATTATCATCAATTTCAAAATTAAGAAGTTCCGCCTTGCGCTTAATGATTGCACAGCGTGTATCATACTCCGGTGTTTGAATATCGGCAAGCAAGCCGCTGACAAATCTTGATGCAAGTCTGTCTGTCAGCGATTTAATTTCTTTAGGCGGTCTGTCGGCTGTTAAAACAACCTGTTTTCCGTTGTCAACAAGTGCGTTGAAAGTATGGAAAAATTCCTCCTCCGTCGAATCCTTGCCTGCAATAAACTGAATATCGTCAACAAGAAAAACATCAATGTTTCTGTATTTGTTTCTAAACTCCTCGTTGTTTTTCTTATACATATTTGCGAGAAATTCGTTCAAAAACTCCTCACAGGTGACATAAACAACTTTCATATCGGGATAATTTCTGCGCACCTCGTAGCTGATTGCGTTTAAGATATGAGTTTTGCCGAGTCCCGAATTACCGTAAATGAAAAGCGGATTGTAGTTTGAAAGGTTGTTGCCTTTGCTTATCTGTCCGCCCGGGTCTGCGGCGATTGCCTTTGCCGCCGTGTATGCAAATTTGTTTGACGGGCCTACGATAAAGTTGTCAAAAGTAAAGGTTTCGTTTTTAAAATCTTCCAAATCCTGCTGATTTTTTTCACTTTCGGTCAAAAAATCCTCGGGGCTTGTATATTCAATTTCAACCGGAAAGCCGCAAACAGCCTCAAAAGCCTCGTTTAAAAGTTCACCGTATTGACCTACAACTGTGTTTTTCTTAAATGAGTTTGAAAATTTCAAAACAACTTTGCCATTGTTAAAATCGCCTATTTCAATCGGCAACAGCCAAAGTGTAAAAGCCGTTTCGTTTATTCTTTGCTTGCAATAGTCAAGCACGCTTTGCCATAATTCTTCAAATGTGTCCATAAATTTCCTCTCGTCGAACAATTTTTTATATCAATAAACGCCGTTTGGGCGCACTAATCCACATATATATTATTATATATTAATATATATATTTAGTCAATAATTAATTATAATATTTTAAACATTAATATTTTAGAGTTGTGGAAAACTCAGCCCTTTATTTTTTAAGTTTCTGTATATTTTATTATATTTTATTGCAATTTAAAAATCTTTAATCTATAATAGATAATTACTTGAATATACGGAGGAATTTCATTGAAAATATTTAAAAACAGGGGCGACATTTATATTCCCAAAAGCGATTATAAACGCTCGCGCGAAAAAAATATTCTTCTCATTCTCCTTGCGGTAATAGTTATAATCACAATTGTGTTTGTAATTTTTATGAATAAAAATTATCCCACTGTTTCGTCATTTTTTGCCGACGGTGAAATTTCGACAACGGCGGCGGTGAACAATGACACCGCATTGCCTCAAATATCCGGCAAAACAAACTATCTTTTTGTCGAAACCGACGATGACGAAACAAATCTTCACTATGCCGTTTTGATTCAGGCGGACAAGGATAATTTGGCATATAAGGTATCAACATTATCGCCGCAGATGACAGTCAACGGCAAATCGCTTTTCAAAATTCTGTCAACAGACGGCGGCGCAGGGCTTCAAAAAGCGCTTAGCGAATATTTCGGTTTTGAAATTGACTATTATGCCTGCTTTAAGGACAATGATTTTACAAATTTCGCAGACAATATGGGCAAATTTGCTTATAAAAGCAACAAAGATATTCGCCATGACGGCGGCAGCGGTGACGACACATACACAATCCGTCTGCGCAAGGGCGAATCATATCTTGACGGCGAGGATTTTTCAAATCTTATGCGCTATTATTCGGTCGACACAAAAAATTATTCCGCCGCAAACGAGCTTGTTTTGTACGCATTGACAGAATTGTTTAACGAAAAAAATTATGAGGACTGCGAATCTCTTTTCAGACTTTTCAACAAATCCGCGTCAACAAATATTTCAGTGCGAAATTTTGAGGATAATAAAAATTCCGTAGAGGTTTTCTGCTACAAAAATACGGATATTACGGTTTACAGCTGTGCTCCGACATATTCGGGCACCGCTTTGACACAGGATTCACTTAAAGATGTTAAAGGATATTTCAGTAAATAACGAGGTTTTGTATGATTACACAGGAGAATAAAGAAAAAATAATGCGTGCCGTTAAGGATATTTTGGAGGCTGTCGGTGAGGACCCAAATCGCCCCGGTCTTGTCGAAACACCGAAACGCGTTGCAAATATGTATGAGGAAATGTTTGCGGGACTTGACGAGGACCCGGCACAGCATTTAAAACTTTTTGACGAAAGTTCAAATGACGAGGTTGTTATTGTCCGCGATATTCCGTTTTCGTCAATGTGCGAGCATCATTTACTCCCGTTTATGGGCAAGGCTCACATTGCATACATTCCGGGCAACAATAAAATTATCGGTCTTTCAAAATTTGCACGCATTGTTGACAATTTTGCAAAGCGTCCGCAGGTGCAGGAAAGGCTCACAAGCGATGTTGCAGATTTTTTGTATGACAATCTTTCGCCGAAAGGCGTTGCCGTTATAATCGAGGCGGAGCACACTTGTATGTCAATTCGCGGCGCAAAGGCATTCGGCTCAAAAACTCAAACATCGGCATTGCGCGGCAATATGCGTAATGACGCAAAAACAAGGGCAGAGGTTTTGGCTCTGCTCAACAAATAAGGTGTTTATATGATTTGGAAATGCAAAGATAAAAATATAGTCTACGGCGAAAAGCCGATTATAATGGGTATTGTCAATGTTACGCCCGATTCGTTTTCGGACGGCGGCAAATGGTACAGCGCGGACAACGCTGTCAATCACGCGCTTGAATTGATTGAGCAGGGTGCGGATATTATTGATTTCGGCGGTCAGTCAACACGCCCCGGCTACACCGAGGTTTTACCCGAGGAGGAATGGTCGCGGCTTGAGCCTGTAATCACAGCAATTCGCTCAAAAACCGATTTGCCGATTTCAATTGATACATATTTTCCGCTCGTTGCCGAAAACGCCTTAAAATGCGGCGCAGACATTATTAACGATGTAAGCGGTATAATTTCTCCTGAAATGGCAAAAATTGTCAAAAAACACGCAGCAGGCTGGATTTTAATGCATAACGGCGCCGGTTCGGTTACCGAAGTGCGCGATTTCTTTAAAAATTCACTTTTTGAATGTGAAAAGCTCGGCGTTGACAAAAATACGATTTGCCTTGATATGGGCATCGGATTCGGCAAGGATTACACCCAAAGCCTCGAGCTTATCGCAAAAGTTGCAGAATATAAAGTTGACGGCTATCCTATGTTGCTCGGCACAAGCCGAAAGCGTGTTATTGCGCAGGGAAGCGGTCAAACAGACCCTCAAAAACGCGTTTTCGGCAACATAGCGGCTGATACGGCGGCTGTTTTAGGCGGAGCCAATATTTTCCGCATACATGATGTCGAAAACGAAAAACAGGGCATTTATATGGCTTACGAGTTGAAAAAGGCAGGTGTTGTCATTGGATAAAATTTCAATAAAAGGGCTAAAACTTTTTGCTTATCACGGCGTAAACCCCGAAGAAAAGGAAAACGGTCAAAATTTTATTTTTGATGTTGATTATTATGTAAATGTTACAAAGGCGTGCGCAAGCGACAATGTTGATGACACTGTGAGCTATGCAAAGGTTGTAAAAACTATACGCAGGGTTTTTACCGCCGAAAAGTATGATTTGATTGAAAGGGCGGCGCAGGTTGTTTCGGATGCGATTCTTGATGAATATCCCGATATTTTTAAGGTTGAGATTACACTCAAAAAGCCCGAGGCACCGATTAAAGCCGATTTTGACTATGTCGGCGTGACTATTACGAGAGAAAGGTAATTTTCGTTTATTATGAGATATATTTTAAGCGTCGGCACAAATTTGGGCGACAGAAAAGGAAATATCGAAAGGGCGGTTGACGCGCTCAACAATATTCCTTACACCGATGTGGTGTCGGTTTCGTCGATTTATGAAACAGAGCCGGTCGGCTATGCAAGGCAGGACGATTTTTACAACGCAGTTCTTGTTGTCACCTCGCAGTTTGAGCCGCACGAAATGCTTGGCATCTGCCTCGGCATTGAGTCGGGCGTCGGCAGAGTTCGCGGCATTAAAAACGGACCGAGAATACTTGATTTGGACATTATTTTTGCCGAAAATCAAAAGATTGAAACGGCAAATTTGCAGGTGCCGCATCCGCGTTGTTTTGAAAGGCGATTTGTTTTGCAGCCGTTGCTCGAGATTTTCCCCGACGGCAATGCTTTCGGTTTTGAATTTAAGTCGTATATAGACAAAATCGAGGGTCAGGCAATCAGAATTGCCGACAAAATCAATCCAAATTTGATTTCCGATGAAATTTAAAAATCATATAAAACGAAAATCCCTTTGGTTTGTCGCCAAAGGGATTTTTTGTTACATAAATGCAGTCACACTGTCGACAATATCCGCCATTTTGTTGACGGTTTTTTTAATTGTCTTTTTAGCCGAGCAACTTTTTGTTCCGCCAACCATTGCAATTGCAGAGCAGACAGCAAGCGTTGCGCCGATGCATTTCATAACATTTCGTTGAGTATTCATTTTCATAACGATTCCTCCCGCACTTTTCAGTGCAATTATATTTTTTGAAAAATCGCTTTGTTTATTTGTTGAAATTTTTGTAAAAAAAAGAGCAGGCAAAAGCCTACTCTTTTGTGTGATTAATATTAGTTATTAGTCAAATGCATGACCTGCTGCACCGAATACAACATCAATCTTGTGTGCAACAACCTCTTCAATAAGGTCTCTTGCAGGAGTAAGATATTGTCTTGGGTCAAAGTGTGTCGGATTCTCTGCAAAGTGCTTTCTTATAGCAGCTGTCATTGCGATACGAATATCCGAGTCAACATTAATCTTACATACAGCCATCTTAGCAGCCTCGCGGAGCATATCCTCAGGAATGCCGATAGCGTCCGGCATTTGGCCGCCGTATTGGTTAATCATCTTGATGTGGTCTTGGTTAACAGATGATGCACCGTGAAGAACGATTGGGAAGTTAGGAAGCTGCTTGCCAACCTCTTCAAGAATGTCAAATCTAAGCTGTGGCTTTTGACCCGGCTTAAACTTGTATGCACCGTGTGATGTGCCGATTGCGATAGCAAGTGAGTCAACGCCTGTGCGTGTAGCAAAGTCGTAAACTTCTTCCGGTCTTGTGTATGATGCGTTGTCAGCGTCAACATTAACATCGTCCTCAACGCCTGCAAGTGTGCCGAGCTCGCCCTCAACAACTACGCCGTGAGCGTGTGCATATTCAACAACCTTTTTTGTCAAAGCGATGTTTTCCTCATAAGGAAGTGAAGAGCCGTCAATCATAACAGAAGTGAAACCGCCGTCGATGCATGACTTACATGTTTCAAAATCCGGGCCGTGGTCAAGGTGAAGTGCGATAGGAAGACCTGTTTCCTCAGCAGCAGCCTTTACCATAGCAACAAGATAGTCGTGAGACGCATATTTTCTTGCGCCTGATGAGCATTGAAGAATAACCGGAGCCTCAAGTTTCTTTGCGGCTCTTGTGATACCCTGAACAATCTCCATATTGTTTACATTGAAAGCACCGATTGCATATCCGCCCTCGTATGCTTTCTTGAACATTTCTGTAGTAGTTACAAGTGGCATATTATTATATCTCCTATAATTTATTAAGCTTGCGGTGTTCCGCTCACTTTTCGCCTATATTATATTACAATGCGCATAAAATATCAACACTTAAATTGTAAAATAGCCGTTAACGCCGATTTTACAGCCGCATTTTTTGCATTAAACATATTTCTTCCTTATGTGACGGCACCCAAACGCCGCCAAATTTATTCGCATACCGATAACTGTATGGGCTGACTGTGATCGCCCCGTTTTGTTACAATTCGGTTGTTGGTAAATTCGGGCGGCCTCAGTTCGCTCCTACGGGGCATATAAATAAAAAGAGCAAAAACGCATCTTCATAGGAAGATGCGTTTAATTTTATTCATTTTCTGCGGTTTTGTCGGTCGGTTGCTTTTTTCTGTTGTGGAGAATTGGGCTGAGCGGTTTGTATATAATCATCGACACCAAAACGCTGATTAAGCCCTTGACTATTGTAAACGGCATATTAAACACAATGAGTGCCTCGGCTATGCTCGCGGTGCTTTTTCTTATCACCTGATACATACCCAAAACAGCCTCCTCCGGGAAATTCAGTACGCCGTAATACAGCGGATAAACGATAAAAAAGTTTTCCGCAATGCTTAACAATCCCATAAACACCGCGCCGGAAACGCCTGCAACGATTGCGTTTGAGAGTGTCTTTTTTTGCTTATAAACATATCCGGCAACGCCTGCGAATGCCGCACCGAGGATGAAGTTTGAAAGCTCGCCTATATACATTGAGCCTGAAAACGGCAGATGGATTATGTTTTTAAGCAGTGCAATCACAATTCCTGCAACCGGACCGTATGCAAATGCGCCGATAAGCTCCGGCAAATCTGAGAAATCAAGTTTTACGAATGACGGCATAATCGGAATTGAAATTTCGATAAACTGCAAAACGGCGGCAACAGCCGTAAGTACGCCGCAACCTGCGATAATGTGGGTTTTGTTCTGCTTTGCGCCCTGCATGGAGGGTGTTTTTGATTTTGTTTTTTTCATAATAAAAAATCTCCTTTTCCTTGGGGGTAAAAAGAGAAACCCCGACGAATAATGTTCGTCGGGGATGATGAACCGGTCACGCGCGGTTACGCATAAATGCACCGCACACCGCCTAAACAGGCTATGCAGGATTACGCATAAATGCATCCTGCGCCTTATTTCTCTCATCCGGACTTATGGCGTTTGCCAATTACCGTCGGTTTCGGAATTGCACCGAATCAGCCGACCTGGGAGGTCGGGTCGTGGACTTTACCACCGGTGAGGATTTTCACCTCGCCCCGAAATAGTGGTTATATTATAATGCGACATTTTATATTTGTCAACTATTTGGTCATTTCTTTTATATATCGCTTAAAGAAAGTGACGCCGTTTTTAAGCTGTGCAATCGGAATTCTCTCGTTTGTCGAATGGGTTGTGAGCATCAGCGACGCATCAACTGTGAACGGAGCAAAGCGATACAAATTGTCGGTGATTTCCTCGTAGTGATAGCTGTCTGTGCCGCCCATAACAAGAAACGGTACAACAATATTGTCATTGCTGATTTGATGCGCAAGCTTTTCGATTGTTTTAAACGCTTTTGTGTCTGTCGGCGAAACTTTGCTTGCCTCTTTGCCTTTAAGCAGCTCAATTTCAATATTTTTGTTTTTGACAACCTTGCGTATATGCTCCTCGGTGTCCTTAAGTGTTGTGCCCGGGAGTTGACGGAAATTTATCGTCACCGACGCATTCTGCGGCAAAACATTTGCGGCGGGGCTTGCCTCAAGCATAGTGCAGGCTGTTGTTGTTCTTATAAATGTTGCGGCAGGCGGAAACGCTTTCATAACAGCGAAAAACACCGGCTTCAAAATTTTTAAGTTGCACATAATCATACGCGCAGGAAAAGAAGTTCTTTTTCCCACAAGGCTGAAAAGGTTGAAAACCGACGGCAGCATTTCACACTTGAATTGGTGATTTTCCAAATCCTTTACAACATCGGCGATTTCGCCAGCGGCTGTGTGAAGGGGCGGCTGTGATGAGTGACCGCCCTTTGCTTTAACGGTTACCTTAAAATCGGCATATCCCTTTTCGGCAATGCCTACGCCGGCAAGGTTGCCTTGCAAAATTCCCTTGACATTTGCCGGAATGATTGCGCCGCCCTCGTCAAGCGTCGAATCAAGGCGAATTCCTCTGTTTTTAAGTGTTTTCATTATATCGTGTGCGCCGTTGTTTGCGCCTGCAACAATTTCCTCGTTGTGGCCAAAGCAGAGATAAACAGTTCTTTCGGGTGTGTATCCCTCCTCAAGCAATGTTTCGACAGCCTCCATAACGCAAATAAGGTGGTTTTTCATATCAAGGGCGCCTCTGCCCCAAATAAATTCGCCGTCATTATAACCCTCAAACGCAGGGTGTTCCCAATCATTTTCGGTTCCTGCCGAAATCGGCACAACATCTTGGTGCGACAAAAGCGCAATGCCGTCCAAATCGGGATTTGTGCCCTGCCAAGTATAAAGCAGTGCCGCCTGCGAAATTTTTTCGCGTTTGAGCGTTTTGTGAGTCAGCGGATATTCCTTTTCGAGAAAATCGTGAAATTTTTCAAATTCGCCCCAATCGACCTTGCTGTTGTTGGGGTTTGATATTGTTTTTATCGCAATTGCCTGCGAAAGATGGCGCTGAACTCTCTCCTCGTCAACGCGCTCCTCCGGCATCGGCGTAACCTGCGGTTTTTCCTGTTTATAAAGCGTTGCCTTTATCGCGGTTATGATTATAAGCGCGGCGATAACGGCAAGAATAATTAAAAATGTTTTCATCTGTCTAACCAGCCTTTCTTATACATCAGGTGTGCGCCTATCAGTGAAACAACAACGCCGACGGGAATCAGCACACCGGTGCCGAGCGTGCCTTTGAACAGCAAAATTATTGTAAGTGTCACAATCGGCAAGATTGATATTTTCCAATGTTTTGCAAGATATGACGCACAAAGAGCGCCAAAAAGCGCAGGCGTAACCTGCTGAAATGCCGGTGCAAATGCAGAGCCGGGGTCTGTTATATTGTGAAGCACCGGGAAAAAAGCAAGCACGCAAACGGCAATTATGATTGTTGTCACAATTGACGAAACGGCGATTGATATTGTCGAAATAACTTCGCCCTCCTCACTGCCCGGCTCAACTTCTGCACTTTCCATTGCGTTGAGCGCAACAGGCAGTTTAAGATTTGTTATGTTTCCGGTAACAAAGCCGAGATAAGTTCCGCCGGTGCCGAGCATCGGTGAATATGTAATAACCTCCAATACAGCCGTAGGATAAAATACAAGGGCAACGGTTGCAAGGCCTTTGCCTATCATTTCAAGCTTTGGCGAAACGCCGAGATGCGCACAAATCAGCATAGGAACAGACAAAAACAGCGCAAGCGTTACAAGAGTCCAAATTTTGCCGTATGTGTGGGTTTTGTTAATGTAATTATTACTATTATTATCCATTTTAACCCCTCCATTCCAAAAAGGCTATGTCGTGCGGCAATATTTGCGCAAGCAGCATTACAAGCGCCATTGCACCGATCATGGCAAACGGCATTGCAAAACTTTCAAGCCACTTCATTTTATTGAGGGTTGACAGCTTTTGAAATACAAGCATCAAAATTATCGAAAAAACAAGTGCCGCAAGCGAAAGCACGCCTGCACCATCGCCGATTATTGCCTTGTTGCCCGAGCCGGCAATCGCTCTTGCGACGAAAGCCGAAATCAAACCGATGAATGCCGCCGCACTCATAACGGATGACCATTTGCTGTTTTTTGATGTTGTTTTTGCGATTTTTCCTTGTATTTTCTTGAGAAAAATCGGTATCAGCACAAGCGGCATAATTGAGCCGAGCGTCATAACCCAAGCAACGGTTGCAAATACTGTCGGGTCCGTAATTTCGTTTGCTATTCCGCCTGTTAATCCGTATGCCTCAACGGCGTTTGTTGCCGCTGTGACCTCATACGATATGTTGCCTATTACCGTCAGCCTTATCCACGGCAAAACATAACCGAGACCTGCCGAAAGTGTCAGCACTGTTGCGACAATTCCGATTGCCGGCGCAACAGTGAAAAGACCCGAGGAAACTATTGTGCTTTTGATTTTTTCCTTGCTTATGCCAAGCTTTTTTGCCCTTTTTATTGCGCGAATTAAAAAGAACAGTGCCTGCGCTGTGACAAATGCCGCAACTGTGAGTGCAAGTGCAATCATAAAGCTGTCTTCTTTGAAATTCAAACAATCACCCTTTCGTTTTCGGTTTGATTTTTTGAGTGCTTGCCGAAGTCGAATTTTCGGTCGCTCAAAATGTTACATTTTTTCTATTATATCATAAACAAAGTGTTTTTGCACACAATATTATCGGTGATTTTATGGATTTTGTAAAAATTATAATTTTAAGTGCCGTTTCGTTTCTTGTTTTGTTTGCACTTTCAAAATTTATGGGCAGCCGCCAAATATCGCAGCTTTCGTTTTTCGATTATGTCATCGGCATTTCTATCGGCTCAATTGCTGCAGAAATGGCGACAAATATCGACCTTGCATTGTGGAAAGGCGTTTTGGCTATGATAATATATGCCGCGCTCGATGTTTTGTTTGAGCTTTTGTCGCGAAAAAGCATAAAGGCTCGCAAGTTTATAAACGGCACGCCGATTATTTTGATAAACAATTCAAAAATTTCAAAATCCGCTCTCAAAAAGGCAAAAATCGAGCTTGACGATTTGATAACCGCCGCACGCTCCGCCGGATATTTTGATTTGTCACAAATTGATACCGCGGTTATGGAAATAACGGGCAAAATCAGCTTTTTGCCAAAGCCGCTCGACCGCCAACTCACTCCGCGCGATTTCAATTTTGCCCCCGTGCGCAAGGGTTTACTTACAACGGTTGTTATCGACGGCGAGCTTATGGCGGATAATATTGCATCTTCGGCAGTCACCGCCGATTATGTGACGCGCATCATCGCCGAGCGTGAGCTGCGTGTTCAGGATGTGTTCCTTGCCACCGTTGACGAGTCCGGCAATGTCGAAATTTTTGAAAAGGAATGAAAAATTTTGATTGTTCAAAAAATTAACACATTACTTCGCAGGGGTGAACACAGTTTACCCCTACGGTTGATTTATTATACATATCATAAAACATTTGTATTCCTCTTGAAGAAAATCCACCCCTGTTGTTTGGTGCATTATTATTTTGGTAAATTGCCACCCGGCTTAACAATAAAAAGGAGACTCTGCACGAGCCTCCTTTATTTATGCGGTTATTTTATTTTGTGAAGAATGTTAAAAATGCTTTGTATGCGGAATAAACATCAATCTTGCTGACAATTTCGTACGGAGCGTGCATCGACAAAACGGGAACGCCGACATCAATTGTGTCAACATCCATATTTGCGATATACATAGCGACTGTTCCGCCGCCTCCGCCGTCAACCTTGCCGAGCTCGCCTGTTTGCCACAAAACGCCGTTTTCATCAAGCAAATTGCCAACCCAAGCGCAAAATTCCGCACTTGCGTCAGAGGTGCCGCTCTTGCCGCGTGCCCCGGTGAACTTTGTCACGCAAACGCCGTTGTTGATAAAGCTTGCGTTGTTCTTTTCAAAAACGGTTGACCATGTCGGGTCATATGCCGCGTTAACATCTGCGCTGAGGCATTTTGAGTTGCGCAAAACATCTCTGCCCTCAAAGCCCTCAAGGCGTGCCAAATCCTCAACAAAATATTTGAGATATGATGAGTTAAGACCTGTGTTGCCGTCAGAGCCTGTTTCTTCCTTATCGGTCAAAACGGTGATTGCCGTGTATTCGGGAGCCTCGTCAATATCAAGAATTGCCTGAAGTGCAGGGTATGAGCAAACTCTGTCGTCGTGACCGTAGCCGCCAATCATGCTCCTGTCAAATCCGATGTCATCAACGGTATATGCCGGCACAAGTTCAAGCTCGGCAGAGAGAAAATCTCTTTCAACAATGCCGTATTTTTCATAAAGCAACGAAAGAAGGTTAAGTTTGATTCGCTCGCTTTCATCGTCGTCTTTAAACGGACGCGAGCCGATTACAACATTAAGCTCCTCGCCCTTTACGATTTCATTTGCCTTGCGCTGCATTTGCTCGCCGCCGAGATGGGGGAGAATGTCGGTGATGCAGAACTTCGGCTCGCCCGGCTCTTCGCCGATTTTAACATCGACAAAACTGCCGTCAGCCTTGCAAATTCTGCCATGCAGAGAAAGCGGAATTGTTGTCCACTGATATTTTTTGATTCCGCCGTAGTAGTGGGTTTTGAAATATCCCACGCCGTCCTGCTCGTAAATTGGGCATTGTTTCAAATCAAGGCGCGGAGAGTCAATGTGAGCGGCGGAAATTCTTACGCCGTCCTTAATGCTTCTTTTGCCTTTAACGCAAAGAATAATTGCCTTGCCTCTGTTTGCGTAATAAACTTTGTCGCCTGCGTTGAGTGCGCCGCCGAATTCGTCAAATTTAACAAATCCGTTTTTCTGCGCAACATCCTCAACATAAGCGGCAACCTCGCGCTCTGTTTTGTGAGTGCCCAAAAATTCCTTATATCCCTCGCAAAATTCATCGCAGGCGTTCAATTCGTCCTCGGTGAAAACATCAATGCCGTTTTTCTTTTGGTTAAACAGCATTTCTTTTAATTGCTTTGTTTTTTCGCTCATAGAATTGCCTCCATAATTTTATCTATTTGATTTATTATATCCCTGCCGTCATTATAAATTACATAATCACTGCGCTTGATATAATAATCGTTGTCAAATTGTGCGTTCATTCTGATAAACGCCTGGCGCGCTGTCAAATTGTCGCGCTTTAAAATTCGTTCAAGCCTCATTTCGTCGGGAGCGACAACGGTGATAACCTTGTAGCAGTCGTCCTGCGCGTTTGCCTCAAACAGTTGAGGCGCGTCAAGCACGCACAAGCCGTCAGCCTGCTGTCTGCAAAGCTCGATTACCTTTGGGTGAACTATTCTGTTTAGAGCATCCGTTTTTTCTTTTGATTCAAACGCTCTTTGTGCCAAAAGCCGCCTGTTAAGCTCGCCGTCGGTCAAAATATCGTCGCCGAATTCCGCCGCAAGCTCCTCCAAAACGGGCGAACCCTTTTCCTCTGCCTTGCGCACATAATAATCGCAGTCGATTATTTTAAAACCGCGTTTTTTCAGTTCCTCGCCGACATATCCCTTGCCTGCGCCGGTCGGACCGGTCAAGCCGATTGTAAACGGCTTGTCAAGGTCGATAATGCAAAACGCCGCCGCGCGGATAAGGCGGTTGTAAACAGCCATGCCTACACCGTCCTTGTGCGGAATGTGGGCATAAACTTTTTTTGCTCCAAGTTCGTCAAGGTGCCTCAATGCGTCAAAAAGTTCCTTCGCCTGGCTCAAATCGTCATTTTCTCTGCCGTATGTCACCTTTGGAATGGCGATATTGTCGCCGTCAAAGCAAAGCGCGTATGCGTTTTTGCGTGAGTTGACAAATTTTTCGTATTTTTCTTTGTCGCCTTTGACGATTACTACCTTCGCCTTTGGGGCATAGTGCTTGTATTTCATTCCGGGCGAAGCGGCAACCTCGTTGTCTTTCATACCCTCAAGCACTGCCGGCGCAACATAAACTTCGCCGATAACGCTCTCAAGCATTTCTTTTGTTATTGCACCGGGGCGCAACAGCGTCGGCACCTCGGTAGCAAGCGTTATGACAGTTGATTCGACGCCGTATTCACAGTCGCCGCCGTCAATAATCGCGTCAATTTTGCCCATCATATCGTCGATAACATATTTTGCCCTTGTCGGACTCGGCAAACCAGATGTGTTTGCGCTCGGTGCGGCAATCGGGCATCCGCTCGCCTTTATCAGCGCGTGTGCCGTTTCGTTTATTGGCATACGCACGGCTACGGTGTCAAGCCCGCCCGAAACAGTTTTGCCTACCTTGTCACTTTTCGGCAAAATTATCGTGAGCGGACCGGGAAAAAACGCGTCCATCAGCGCCTTTGCCTTTGGAGTTACCTCCTTGACAAGCGGCTTTATATCGTCTTTTTCTGCAATGTGAACAATCAGCGGATTGTCGCTCGGTCTGCCTTTTGCGGCATAAATATTTTTAACAGCCCCGTCATTGAGCGCGTCTGCGCCCAAGCCGTAAACCGTTTCGGTCGGAAAAGCGACAAGCCCTCCGCCTGCCAAAATTTTTCCGGCAATTTGAATATCTTTTTCGTCGGGAGTCAAAATTTTTGTTTGCATATCGCTTTAGTCCTCTTGCGATGCCTTGAGCTTTTCGGCGGTATCTGCCGTGATAAGTGCGTCGATAAGCTCGTCTAAATCGCCGTTCAAAATCTGCTCAAGTTTGTAAAGGGTGAGATTGATTCTGTGGTCGGATACCCTGCCCTGCGGATAGTTGTATGTTCTGATTCTTTCGCTTCTGTCGCCGGTGCCGACCTGTGCCTTTCTCTCGCCTGCGATTTCCGCGTCGTGTTTTGCCTTTTCCATATCATAAAGGCGCGCACGCAAAACCATCATTGCCTTGTCCTTGTTTTGGTGCTGTGAGCGTTGGTCCTGACATTCGACAACTGTGCCTGTCGGTATATGCGTTATGCGTATTGCCGACGATGTTTTGTTGATGTGCTGACCGCCTGCACCCGACGAACGGAAAGTATCAATTTGCAAATCCTTTTCGTTTATTTCAAAATCAATATCGTCTGCCTCGGGCAAAACGGCAACTGTTGTTGTCGATGTGTGTATTCTGCCCTGGCTTTCCGTTTCGGGCACACGCTGAACGCGGTGAACGCCTGATTCAAATTTAAATCTCGAATATGCGCCGTCACCCTGAACGGAAAAGCTGATTTCCTTATATCCGCCAAGGCCGGTTTCGCTTGATGAAAGCACTTCGGTTTTAAAGCCCTTTGATTCGGCATACATAGAGTACATTCTGTAAAGCACGCCTGCGAAAAGAGCCGATTCCTCACCGCCTGCGCCGCCGCGGATTTCGATAATAACATTTTTGTCATCGTTAGGGTCGCGCGGTAAAAGCAAAACCTTAAGTTGCTCTTCGATTCGCTCAATGTCTTTTTTGCTCTGCTCAAATTCTTCCTTTACCATTTCGGCAAAATCATCGTCAAGCGAGCTGTCACCGAGCATTTCTTTTGATTCCTCAAAGGATTCCTGTGCCTTTTTGTATTCACGGAATTTCTCAACAACGGGAGTGAGCTGTTTAAGCTCTTTCATCAATTTAGTGTATTGTTCAAGGTCTGCGATAACATCCGGATGACACACAAGGTCGTTCACCGTTTCAAACCTTTTTTCAACTTCTTCCAACTTATTTATCATATATTATCCTCGCTGATTATTTTATAAAACCTTTGTTTCTTGATTTCCCTCGTCTTTTCATCTGCCGACGAGTCGATAAATTCAATGTTGGCGCGCTCTTTTTTGTCGCTCAAAATGCCGTTTTCGCAAAGCACTCTTTTGAGCTGTTTGCTCACGCCCTCGGCGCCGTCAAAAAAGCGAACATTGCCCAAAACCTCGGCAATTTCTTTTTTTACAAGCGGATAGTGTGTGCAACCCAAAACAACATTGTCAACTTTGCCGCGGTATTGCGACAGCGTGTCGGACAAATGTTTTTTGATTTCCTCACGGTCACCTTTTTCAATCACATCCGCAAGCCCCACGCAGGCGTGCAGCTCCGTTTTGTGATTGTTGTATTTGTAGTATAATCTGTGGAATTTTTCGCTCTCGAGCGTGCCTTTTGTCGCCATAACAAGCGTGAAGCCGTCGGGGTTTTTGTCATAAACCATTTTGTATGCCGGCTCAATTGCGATAAACGGGGTCGGCTTGAATTTTTCTCTCAGTTCGGCAACGGCTTTTGCCGATGCGGTGTTGCACGCAACAACAATCGCCTTGCAATTTTTTTCGCCGATAAGATATTCAACGATATGATTGCATCTGTCTATTATATCTTCGTCGCTTTTGTCGCCGTATGGGTTGTGCGCCGAGTCGCTGAAAAACACATAGTCTTCGTTCGGCAAAACTTTCAGCGCTTTTACCAAAACGGTGCTTCCGCCGATTCCCGAGTCAAGAAAGCCTATCGGTCGGTTATTCTTTTTCATTTTTTACTGCCTTAATGTTCTTTTCTATTTTATTTCGCGGCACCATAACTTCTCTGCCGCATTTGGTGCAACGGATTTTAAAATCCGCACCGATTCTTAAAACCTCAAATTCCTTATTTGAGCAGGGATGAGGCTTCTTCATAATCAAAATGTCGCCTACATTGATGTTCATAAGGTCTCCTTAGCATATTTTAATAAACATATTTATTTTTAATCCTATATATTATAGCACCATATTTTGCCTTTATCAACATAATTAAATATTTAGCGGCATATAAATGAAATACCGAAAAATGCAAAATGTGCGGCGCAATTTTTGCCGCAACTTTCTTATATTGCCGTCAAAAGTTAGGCGGCAGAGTATGCTTTAAAACGAAAGGTTATGAAATTTTATGAAATTTTTGCCGGAGGGCGTAAATCCCGCTCTATTAAAGGAATTTGAAAACATCGGCGAGGTCGAAACCGCCGTCAAAGCGGGAGAAATTTTTGAGGGCAGAGTCACCGTTTGCGACACGGCACGCAATTTACATATTCGCCTCGGCAAAATTCACGGCGTCATTCCGTACAAAGAGGGTGCGCTCGGCATTTCCGACGGTTCGGTGCGCGACATTGCGCTCATTTCAAAGGTCAACAAAATTGTTTGTTTCAAGGTTACGGGCATCGGCGATTTCGGTGGCGAGGCAGTAGCCCTTCTTTCGCGCCGCCTTGTGCAGCAGGAATGTATGGATAATTATATTTCCCATCTGTCCGTCGGTGATGTTATCGACGCAAAAGTTACTCACCTTGAAAAATTCGGCGCGTTTATTGATATCGGCGCAGGGATAAATTCGCTCATTCCGATTGATATGCTCTCGGTGTCGCGCATTTCGCATGCGTCGCAAAGGCTGTTTGAGGGCGAACTTATCCGCACTGTGCTAAAAAACAAGTTCGACGGCAAGCTTACCTTTACGCTCAAGGAGCTTCTCGGCACATGGAGCGAAAATGCGGCGCTGTTCTCCGTCGGCGAAACGGTTACGGGTGTTGTGCGCAGTGTTGAATCATACGGCGTTTTTGTCGAACTTATGCCGAATTTGGCAGGGCTTGCCGAGCCGTGCGACGATTTGGTGCCGGGGCAGTGCGTTTCGGTCTATATAAAGTCTATAATCCCCGACAAAATGAAAATCAAACTTGTTATAGTTCAGGCGTTCGACTCTGCCGCCGTACAAAGTGAGCTTGTCTATTTTGATGAGCGCGACCATATCGACAGCTGGCATTTTTCGCCGACCGGCGCAATAAAAACGGTTGAAACATATTTTGAATAGCTTGAATATCGGAAAGTGAAAATAAAAAATGCTCAAAACAAACAAAAGCCGCACGGAGTTACCTCGCCGTGCGGTTTACTGTTTATTATAATACTTTTGAAAGGAAGTCTTGAAGTCTTGCATCTTTCGGATTTGTGAAAAATTCCTCCGGTTCCGCTTCTTCCTTGATGATTCCGTCGTCGATGAAAAGCACCTTTGACGCAACCTGGCGCGCAAAGCCCATTTCGTGGGTTACGACAACCATCGTCATTCCGTCGTCGGCAAGTTTTTTCATAACCTGCAAAACCTCGCCTACCATTTCGGGGTCAAGTGCGGAGGTCGGCTCGTCAAAAAGCATAACTTTCGGGTTCATTGCAAGCGCTCTCACGATTGCAACCCTTTGTTTTTGACCGCCCGAGAGCATGCTCGGATAGGCGTTTGCCTTGTCCTCGAGTCCAACCATTTTAAGGAGTCTTATTGCCTCTTTCTCCGCCTCGTCCTTTGTCATAAGCTTAAGCTTAACGGGGGCAAGCGTAATGTTTTTGAGAATTGTCAAATTATTGAAAAGGTTGAAATGCTGAAAAACCATTCCCATATGGCGGCGAACCTCGTTGATGTCGCACTTTTTGTCGGTAATGCATTTGTCCTCAAAGTAGATTTCACCGTCCGTCGGCTGTTCAAGCAGGTTCAGGCATCTCAAAAATGTGCTTTTGCCCGAGCCTGAAGGACCGATTACAACGATTTTTTCACCGCGGTGAATTTCGTAATCAATGCCTTTGAGCACTTCGTTGTCGCCGAATGATTTTCTTAAATTTTTAACCTTGATGATTGCTTCATCATTTGCTTTGTTGTAAGGAGTGGTCACTCTTGCGCATCCTCCTTTCCATAATTCTGATAAGCGTTGAAATAATAAGCACCATTACTATGTAAATGACTGCCATTACAAGATAAGGCACCATAAAGTCATATGTGTTTGAGCCTATACGCTGGAATGCAAGATAAAGGTCGGTTGCACCGACAAAGCTTACAACCGATGTTTCCTTGATAAGCGAAATAAACTCGTTGCCCAATGTCGGCAAAATGTTTTTTACAGCCTGCGGAATGATAATTTTTATCATCGTTGTGCCAAAGCTCAAGCCGACCGAGCGGCCGCCCTCCATTTGACCCGAGTCAACGGAAAGAATACCGGCTCTCATAATTTCGGATATGTATGCGCCCGAGTTTAAGCCGAAAACGACAACCGCAACCGGCACCGATTTCAAATTTATGCTCAAAAGCGGCATAAGCACATAGTAAAACAGCAAAAGCTGAACAACTATCGGCGTGCCTCTGAAAAAGCTGACATAAAGCCTTGCTATCCAGTCCAAAATTTTAACAAGCGGGTTTGTTTTGGGCACAACCCTTGCCGTTGCAATCAGCGTGCCTATTATAATACCTATAACAAGACCTAGAACGGCGATAATAAGCGTGTTTCTCAAACCCTCAAGCACAACGGTGTATCCGCCGTTGTCATGAAAGAATTGCCAAAACACCTCAAACTTTTTTTCAAAATTCATTTATATTTCCTCATAATAAATGCCCGCTCATATTGAACGGGCATCTTTGTTCAGCAAAATTATGCTACTGCGTTGATAGCCTCAGTGATTGCTGCAGCAGGAGCCGCGTCGATGATTACATAGTTAACGCCGCCGTTGATTAAATCCTGAACAGCAAGAGAGCCGTTTGCATAGCCCTTCCATGTAGCGCTGAGCTTGTCAAAGCCGAATTCTGTGCTGCCTTGAACATATGACTGACCTGTTGTGCCTGTTTGGCCGCCGATGAGTGTTTTTGCGTCAAAGCTCTTGAGAATCTTGTCAACATCCTCTTTTGTCTTGCATGAGTCAAATTTTGTATCGTCTGCCTTGCAGATGAGTTTTTGTGATGCAGAATAGTATGAGTCTGAGAAGTCAACCTGCTTTGCTCTTTCCGGATTTACAGTAAGACCTGCCATGCCGATGTCAGCCTTTTGTTGTTGAACCGAGAGAAGAACAGCGTCAAATGCCATATCAACAATTACAAGTTCCTTGTTGAGCTTTTTAGCAAGAAGATTTGCGATTTCCATATCAATGCCGTAGAACTTGTCGCCCTCTTTGTATTCAAAAGGCTTAAACTCTGCGTTTGTTGCAACAACAAGCTGGTCCTTGCTGTCGTCCTTCTTTGCTGAAGCCACGCCTTGCGGTGTGCCGTTGCCGAAGTAGTTGTTTGAAATCTTGTCAAGCTCGCCGTTTGACTTCATTTCCTTGAGAAGCTCGTTGCACTTCTCTTTGAGTTCCGGCTGATTTTTGTCAACACCGAAAGCGTATTCCTCGCTTGAAAGCTCGATGTCGATAACTTTAACCTTGGCTGTTGATGAACTTTTTGCTTTGTCCTTGCTGTCGTCATTGCTTTTTGATGAGCAACCTGCAAATGCGGCTGCAACGCATACAATTGCAAGAACAACGCAAAGGATTTTTTTAATGTTTTTCATTTTTCTTTCTCCTTTAACATTAAATTTGTTGAATTTTATACATATTTATATGCATTCCTTATGCAAGTAAAATACCACAATGAAATGTTTTTGTCAATTCCTAATGTGTATTTATACATCAAATTTATATATATTCACTAATTCATCGCCGAAAAGCCGCCGCTCACAGTGCAATTTAACTATTTATCAAATTAACACTTTACTTTGGTAAAGAAATAAAGTATAATTAACCCATCATATATTGAGAAAGAGGTATATTTCAATGAAAAATTTAAAAAAGGTTATCGCTGTTCTTTTGGCAGTTGTTACCGTTGCGTTTGCATTTGCCGCATGCTCCGGTTCAAAAACAGATAAAAGCACAAGCGATTATGACAAGGTAGTTAAAAGCGGCAAAATCGTTGTAGGTGTTACCGTTTACGAGCCTATGGATTATAAAGATAAAGACGGCAACTGGACAGGTTTTGATGCAGAGCTTGCAGAGGCTGTTGCAAAGAAAATGGGTGTCAAGGCAGAATTTGTCGCAATCAATTGGGACAACAGATTTACAGAACTTGCATCGGGTACTGTTGACTGCCTTTGGAACGGTATGACAATTGACGATTCCGTTAAAGCAAACTGCAGTCTTTCAAATCCGTATGCAACAAACAGCCAGGTTGTTGTTATGAAAAAGGACAAACTTGCAAAGTATAAAGACGCCGCATCAATGTCGGAACTTAACATTGCGGTTGAAAAAGGCTCTGCCGGCGAAAAAGAGGCACAAAAGATTTCTAAAAATGTTTTGTCACTTGCTTTGCAGTCGGATGCACTTAAAGAAGTTCATGCAGGAACATCCGACGCATGCATTATTGACTCAACAATGGCAAACGCCATGACTGCCGACGGCAAGGACTTTTCCGATTTGGGCTACACCGTTTCTCTTACAACAGAGCAATACGGTATCGGTTTCAGAAAGGATTCCGATATGGCATCAAAAATCAACGCATATCTTGACGAGCTTAAGAAAGACGGCACACTTCAAAAGCTTTCCGAAAAATATGGCGTAAATCTTGCCAAATAAAAATTTTTGAATATTCAAAATGCCTTGCGGAATTATGCCGCAAGGCATTTGTTTGCGATTGAGAATATATCTTTTGATGAAAGGGACTTGTTATGGGTACATCATTGCTTGAGGTTACAATTGAATTGCTCAAGGGCTTTTGGATAAATTTCAAATTGTTCGGAATCACACTTGTTGCGGCACTGCCGATAGGGCTTGTGTTGAGCTTTGGCTCAATGTCAAAATTCAAACCTCTTAAATTTCTTGTAAAAATTCTTGTTTGGATAATCAGGGGCACACCGCTTATGCTCCAAATTATTGTTGTTTTTTACGGCCCGGGCTTGCTTTTCGGCATTCAGGTTGACAGCTCATATCGATTTAAAGCGGCGGTTATAGCGTTTATCGTCAACTATTCGTGCTATTTCAGCGAAATTTACCGTGGCGGAATCGAGGGTATTCCCAAGGGTCAGCAGGAAGCAGGTCTTGTTCTCGGAATGTCAAAGTCGCAGATTTTCTTTAAGGTAACTCTTCTTCAGGTTATCAAGCGCATTGTTCCGCCGATGAGCAATGAAATTATCACTCTTGTTAAAGATACATCGCTTGCAAGAACGATTGCGATTGTCGAGATTATCCGCGTCGGCGAGGATTATATTACGGGTGCGGCGCTGTTTTGGCCGCTGTTCTACACCGCAGTGTTCTATCTTGTGTTCTGCGGCATTCTCACACTGCTTTTCGGCGCAATCGAAAAGAAAATGAGCTATTTCAACAGTTAAGGAGGCGGACATTATGGCTTTGTTAGAGGTTAAAGGAATTAAAAAGCGTTTCGGAAAATCCGAAATTCTCAAGGGCATTGATTTTGACCTTGAAAAGGGCGAGGTCTTGTCGATTATCGGCTCGTCCGGCTCGGGCAAAACAACGCTCCTTCGCTGTATCAATTTTCTCGAATTTGCCGAAAACGGCACAATCACCGTCAACGGCGAACAGATTTATAACGGCGAAACCGATAATAAAATCAAGGAAAAAGATTTGCGCCAAAAGCGTTTGCATTTCGGACTTGTTTTTCAGGATTTCAACCTTTTTCCGCAGTATAATGTTTTGCAAAATCTCACGCTTGCTCCGTCGCTTTTGAAAATGGGCACAAAGGAGGAGCTTGAGGCGCAGGCAAGGCAAATCATCAAAAAAGTCGGTCTTGAAGAAAAGGTGGATTTTTATCCGTGTCAGCTTTCGGGCGGTCAAAAGCAGAGGGTTGCAATTGCGCGTGCGCTTATGCTTAACCCTGATATTCTTTGCTTTGACGAGCCTACCTCGGCGCTCGACCCCGAGCTTACGGGCGAGGTTTTGCGCGTTATCAAGTCGCTTAAAGACACGGGCAGCACCATGATTGTTGTAACCCACGAGATGGAGTTTGCACGCAATGTTTCCGACAAAGTTATGTTTATGGCAGACGGCGTTGTTGAGGAAATGGGCGACCCGGCTCAAATTTTTGACAATCCGCAGTCGGAAAAAACACGCGCTTTTCTTGCAAATTCGCTCGAAAAGTTATAATATATCGGTAAAAGATATAATATATCGGTATAGATATAATAAATTATTTTTAGTACGTAGTTTTAAAGGGGTTTTTATGAATTACGATTTCAAGTTCACATACAGGGCGAACAACAAAATTAAAACTGCCGTCGGCGCAAACGATGATTTTAACCTCGAGGTTAATGAGGACAAAAACCATTTAAAGGTCACTCTTTGCCCAAGCAGAGATGTCGAGGTTTTGAGTTTTTATGCTAAAAGGCGATATGATTTTTCCGGCGACACAAAATTTATGGCAAACGGATATCAGTCATGGACAGATACAAAAGAGTTTACGAAATATGAGCGCATACCGGGCGCAGGATTAGTCACAAAAAGTCCGGTTGACAAAAAGTTAGGCATAAAATATGTCGGCGACTATAATTTTGTCAACCAAGAAACGACAGACGGCTGTTTTCATTCCCACGGATTTGCCTATGTTTCAAAAAACGGCAAAATCGACCTTTTCGGCTCGCTTTCCGACAAAACCGGCTACACCGTGATTTATGCCGATATGAACAATGATATTATCCGTTTTTCAAAGGATATTGAGGGTGTTGTGATTTCAAAGCCTTACGATATTCTTGATTTATATATCGACAGCGGCGAGTATGACGCCGTTTTCGACAGATATTTTGCCGCAATGGGCGTAACACCGCTCACCGACAAAAAAATAAAAGGCTACACATCTTGGTATAACTATTATCAAAACATTTCGCAGGATATTGTTTTACGCGATTTGGAGTCGCTTGCAAAGCAAAAGGAATATGTTAACACGTTTCAAATCGACGACGGCTATCAAACGGCTGTCGGCGACTGGCTTTCGATAGATTTAAAAAAATTCCCCTCGGGTATGAAACATATTGCCGACAGTATTCATTCGAAGGGCTTTCAGGCAGGCATTTGGCTTGCTCCGTTCGGTGCGCAGAAAAATTCAAAACTTGCCGCCGAGCACCCCGATTGGCTGATTAAGGATAAAAAGGGCAAACCCATTCCCGTCGGTGCAAACTGGGGCGGATTTTATGCACTCAATATTTATAATGACGGTGCGCGCGAATATATCAAAAAAGTTTTTGATGTTGTCCTCAACGATTGGGGCTTTGACCTTGTAAAACTCGATTTTCTCTATGCCGCTTGTATTGTTCCGCTTTACGGCAAATCAAGGGGCGAAATTGAGTATGACGCAATCGACCTTTTGCGAGAGTGCGTCGGCGACAAAAAAATCCTCGGTTGCGGCGTTCCTATGATGCCGTGTTTCGGCAAGGTGGATTATATGCGCATCGGAGCCGATATGGCGCTTTCGTGGCAGCACACAATTTTGCGAAAAAATATGCACCGCGAGGATGTTTCGACTCCAAACGCAGTGCACAACAGTATTTATCGCCGTTGCTTAAACGGCAGGGCGTTTTTAAACGACCCGGATGTGTTCCTTCTTCGCAGAACAAATATCAAATTTACGGTTGAACAGCAAAAGTTGCTTGCAAAATTCATCAAGCTTTTCGGCTCGGTATTGTTTATGAGCGACAATATCGCCGATTATGACAGTGATCAACTTGAAACATTTAAGGATGTTTTGACAGACGATGCAAAAATCCTTGCAATCAACGAAGTCAACGATATTGTCTTTATTGATTACAGTCAAAACAACAAAGAGCACACGCTCAAATTCAATGTCGCAACGGGCGATGTTTATTAATTCATCATTATCGGGTGCATTATGGAAGAAATTACGGTTAAACAATTGCTTGAAATGGACGGGCGCGATTACCTTGTGGTTGACATAAGGGACTCAATAGCCTTTGCATACGGCAGTATAAACGGCGCGGTCAATGTTCCTGCCGACGAGGTGGAGAATTACAGTGATTTTCCGACGGACAAATTGCTTGTTATTTGTTGCAAAAGTGGCGTTATCAGCGACTCAGTTGCCGAACGCCTGCGCGAACGGGGGTTCAATGCCGCAAATCTCAAAGAGGGATATTACGGCTATATGCTCTCGTCGCTCAAAACCGACGAGCAAAGGGCAAAGGATGTCGAGCGCAGTATAAACAAAAAATTTCATAAGGGCATTTGGAGCAAATTCACCGCCGCACTCAACGATTACGATTTAATTCAGCCGGGCGACAAAATCGCCGTTTGCATTTCGGGCGGCAAGGATTCAATGCTTATGGCAAAACTTTTTCAGGAGCTTAAGCGACACAATAAGTTTCCGTTCGAGGTGGTCTATCTTGTTATGGACCCCGGCTACAGTCCCGAAAACAGAGAGATTATCGAGCGCAACGCCAAAATGCTCGGCGTACCGATAACCGTTTTTGAGTCAAATATTTTTGAGTCTGTTTTGCATATCGACAAATCGCCGTGCTATATTTGCGCGCGTATGCGCCGCGGCTACCTTTATAATAAGGCAAAGGAGCTTGGCTGCAACAAAATTGCACTCGGTCATCATTATGACGATGTAATCGAAACGATTTTGATGGGTATGCTCTACGGCGGTCAGGTGCAAACAATGATGCCCAAATTGCACAGCACAAATTTTGAGGGTATGGAGCTTATCCGCCCGATGTATCTTATCCGTGAGGACGAAATCAAGCGCTGGCGCGATTTCAACGATTTGCATTTTATTCAGTGTGCCTGCAAGTTCACCGACACCTGCACCTCGTGCAACCCTGACAACGCTTCAAAGCGTCAAGAGGTTAAAAATATGATAAGGCAACTGAAAAAGGTCAATCCGCAGGTCGAAAGCAACATTTTCCGCAGTGTCGAAAATGTCAATATCGACACCGTTATTAAGTATAAAAAGGACGGCATTAAGCATTCGTTTTTAGAAAATTATTAATCAAATGTATAAAAAACAGGTTTAAAACCTTCAAAAATTACCAAAACGGCACAGTGCTTAATGTGCCGTTTTTGTTCTTATTTACAAAAAATTCATATTTCGGTTGACAATTTGTCTTCTCGGTACTACTATGAAGTCAATAAAAAACACAATCAAATGCAACGAACAGGAAATGACTCTTCGTATCACCGCTTTCAGAAAGCCGTCGGCAGTGCAAGACGGTAACAAGGCACGGCAGAGCCCTCACCTGCAAGCAGTTTTGGTCAACGGCATTTTTGCTCAGTAGTCAAAATCGGTTCCCACCGTTAACGGGCGCGCCATCCGATGATTTTGGGCGGCGATTGAGCGGTCGGCTTTCAGTCGGCAAGCAAAGTGGTAACGCGGAAGTTTTAACTGCAACGGCGCAGTTCGCAGTGCAGTTTTGCCTTCGTCTTTGCATGGTAATCCAAAAAGGATTACCGTTTAAAGACGGGGGCTTATTTTTTTGCCGCATTTGGTTGTGAATATAATTTTGAGTAAGAAGAAAAGGAGAAATTGTTATGAACACATTAGTAATTGTATTGATTGCAATGGTAGTTCTTGCACTTGCCTATGTCTTTTACGGTCGCCGTATTGCGAATAAATGGGGCATCGACCCTAACGCAGAAACTCCGGCTGTAAAGTATAATGACGGCAAGGACTATGTTCCTACAAACGGATGGACTGTTTTCAGCCATCAATTTTCATCAATCGCGGGCGCAGGCCCTGTTACCGGCGCAATTCAGGCAGCCGTTTTTGGCTGGGTTCCGGTTTTGCTTTGGATTTTAATCGGCGGCGTTTTCTTCGGCGCTGTTACCGACTTCGGTGCGCTTTATGCGTCTGTTAAAAACAAGGGCAAATCAATGGGCATGCTCATTGAACAGTATATCGGCAAGCTCGGCAGAAAGCTTTTCACAATTTTCTGCTGGTTGTTCTCATTGCTTGTTATCGCGGTTTTCGCCGATATGGTTTCGGGCACATTCACAGCCTTTGACGCAGACACCGGCGTAAAACTTCCGGCAGCCGCTGCAAACGGCTCGGCAGGTATGGTATCAATTATGTTTATGGTATTTGCCGTTATCTTCGGTTTGCTTCAAAAGAAATTCAATATTTCCGGTTGGAAAGAGTTTGTTCTCGGCGTTGTATTTATCGTTGCATCGTTTGCAATCGGCATTGTCTGCCCGATTACACTCGGCAAGGACGCTTGGAGCTATGTTGTATTTGCATATATCTTTGTTGCCGCAATTATGCCGATTTGGCTTATGAAACAGCCGCGTGACTTTATGACAACGATTATGTTTGTTTGTATGATTGCCGGCGCTGTTGTCGGTCTTATTATCGGTCACCCGACTATGAATTTGCCGGCTTACACAGGCTTTAACAACGCAAAGCTCGGCACAATGTTCCCGATTTTGTTTGTAACAGTTGCGTGCGGTGCCGTTTCGGGCTTCCACAGCCTTGTATCATCCGGCACATCATCAAAAACAATCGCTAACGAAAAAGATATGCTCAAGGTTGGCTACGGCGCAATGATTCTTGAAAGCTTGCTTGCTGTTTTGGCTCTTTGCGTTGCAGGTGCGGCTGCATCAAAGAGCGGTGTTCCGGCTGACGGCACTCCGTTCCAAATCTTCAGCCGCGGCGTTGCCGGATTCTTTGAGAAAATGGGTATGCCTGTTTCAGTTGCAACCGTATTTATGACAATGTGTGTTTCGGCACTTGCTCTCACAACATTGGATGCCGTTGCCCGTATCGGTAAAATGTGTTTCCAAGAGATTTTCAGCGTTGATGATATGGAGCATGCGGAAACTTGGAGAAAGGTGCTTTGCAATCCTTATTTTGCAACAATCATCACTCTTCTTTGCGGCTTTGTTCTCACAAAGGTCGGCTATCAGGCAATATGGCCGTTGTTTGGCTCTGCAAACCAGTTGCTCAGCGCACTTGTTCTCATCACACTTTGTATATTCCTCAAGGTTACAGGCAGAAGCAACAAGATGCTCTTCCCTCCGATGATTGTTATGATTTGTGTTACATTCACCGCTCTTGTTCAGCGTGTAATTGCACTTGTTAAGGCAATTTCGACAGGTACTGATTTGTTCGCATCAATCCTTCAACTTGTTGTTGCAATTTGCATCATCGTTCTTGCGCTTATCATTGTTGTCAACTCGTTCAAGACATATGTTCGCAGCAAGCGCGGCAGTCAAAAAGACGGCAACGACGAAGATGATTCGTCAACACCGACAGCTGCTGTCGAAACGGCAGAGACTCAGCCCGCCGCAGTATCTGCAAACTCAGAAAAATAATACATAGTACAATAAAAAATAAAGCAACCCGAGTTTGTTTATGACTTTGGGTTGCTTTTTGTTATTAATGTTTTATGTTGCTAAATTCGAAAAGGTGAGATATAATTATTTTATTATTTATTTGGAGTGTTCTGATATGGACAAAAACAGCAAATATACATTTTTTCCCCATCAATTTTCTTCAATAAGAATAGAAGAGATGCTTGATAAATTTAACACATATGACGAATTTGAAAAGGTTTTTTCTCATGAAATGCTTTCTTCAGCTAATGATATCGGAAATTGCGTTTTTCGTATGCTTGAAAAATACAACAAAAAAGCATCATCCGTATCTGAAGAGGCAGGACTCGCAAGCGGATATGTCGGTTTGATTCAAAACGGCAAAAAAAGCAATCCGTCACGCGACACGCTTTTAAAAATATGCATTGTTTGCCATGCCACGGTTGACGAAACGCAGGAGCTGCTTAAAATTTCCGGTTGCCAACCGCTTTATGTGCGCAGAAGTCGCGATGTTATTATTTGGTTTGGACTGAGCAAAGGTTTGTCCCTTGCTCAAATTGACGATGAACTTTATAGGCACAATATAAAAACGCTTTGTAAATAAAAATGCTACTGTCGGTAGCAGTGAAAAACAATCTCCTTTGATATAATGGAATCACAACAGAGAACTGCTGTTGGAAAAATTATAAAAGGAGATTATATTTATGCAAAAATTCACAAGAAATGATTTAAAAACAGGAGACATCATTGTAACAAGGGATAAAGCAGTAGGATTGGTGATTACTCAAAAAAACGCGATTATTTATCCGTCAGGCGATTATGATGTTATAGATTGGAATTACAATGACGATTTGACATCAATGGACGAAGATGCTTATGACATTGTAAGAGTGTATCGTACGACGGACAGTGATCCGCTCGGATATAGAAATTATAAAGAGGACGGCGATTTGGTTTTTGAATCTCCGACGGCAGATGTACCGCCGCAACCGACTCAATGCCCTCAGAGGCCCGAGAAGCCCAAACGCAAATTAGCGACTATTCTTGCACAAGCTTTTTACGGCAATCGTGTAATAACGGAAGTTTGTGCCGACGATGATTTGCTAAATTTAAAAAAATTTATCAACGGTAATAGTTCTTTGGCTCTTCAAGACGGCGACATTGATCTTGAATTTATTCCTTTAGCCGAAAATGTAGCTGTTGTTTATGATAAAATTGCAGAAGCTAAAAAGTTAAAACAAGATAATTTGAAAAAATTCAAGCCGCTTTGCAAAATCCCCGAAAAGAACATAATAATTTACTCACGATGTGTTTTGTGCCGTTTCAAGAGTGAAAACGAACTTGAAAGCTTAAAAAGTGGGGATATTGAACTCGTAAAGGATTATTTTGCTTGGTAATGTCCGACTTACAGGACGCCGCTTGAATAGCTATAGACAAATATATTTTTATACCATATAATTAAATTACCATAAAGAGTGCGAGAGGGACAAGCCCTGCGACCGCACAGCAACCTGCATTTTGCAAGGTGCTAAGGCTTGAACGATGGGAAATATTTGATTACTATGAGCTTGTAGCTCATATTAAATCTCCTTTTGCTCCCATAATTTTATGGGAGCTTTTTTGCACTCTTTACATAAATGTGTTAAAGGAGCAATTTTATGAGAACTGTAAGAGAATTGTTGGATTTGAACGGAGATGTTTATGTTTATACTCCGGACAAGAGCGTTGCAAGGCTTTTTTTAAAAAATGCCGAGGCTGAAGGGTTTGTGTTCAGCGGAAATCGTCGCCCGAGCAAGGCTAAAACTTCCTCACTTTTTTCACTCAAGCGAAATTTTGAAATAAGTTATGTCGGAAGTTTTGGTTACATGGCATTCAGACATCCTGAATATGAGAATATGGTAACTTTTATTCGTGATTTCGATGACGGCAAAAGCGAATGCAAGCTTGTTCGCGTTGATTATGCCGCATATTTGCGCGGTGCAGATGATTATATAATCACACAGATAAGCGTGTAATATTAACACATAAAACACGGCAGTCTTGACAAATGAAAATATGTTGATATAATAAAGCAATAAATAACGAAAACATTGCAGTGGATTTTTCCGGATATTATCATCTTTTCGCCACACGACAGAGTCTTTCTGCCGTGTGATTTTTTTGTTGTTACAGTTTATTGTTTGAAAGGTTATGGTGAATTATGAGAGACGAAAGCTTTATGAAAGAAAAACCGGTGCTCGGGCTTGTTTTGTCAATGTCGCTTCCGATGGTGATTTCAATGCTTGTCAACGCGCTTTATAATATTATCGACAGCTATTTTGTCGCAAAAATCAGCGAGGACGCAATGACCGCGCTTTCGCTTGTTTATCCTGTTCAAAACTTTGTTAATGCCGTTGCAATCGGTTTCGGCGTCGGTATCAATGCCGTTATCGCCGTTCATCTCGGCGCAGGGTATAGGGACAAGGCGGATAAGGCGGCAACTCAGGGCATTTTGCTTAGCGTTGTTCACGGCATTTTGTTCACCGTTGCTTGTATTGCGATTATGCCTTGGTTTATGGCAAGATATACCGACAATGCGCAGATTATCGACCTCGGCGTTCGCTATTCGACAATCGTTTTCGGATTTTCGATTATAATTAATCTTGGACTCGTGTTTGAAAAGGTGTTCCAATCCGTTGGCAATATGAAAGTCACGATGATTGCGCTTATGGCAGGCTGTATAGTTAATATCATTCTCGACCCGTTGCTTATTTTCGGCATCGGTCCGTTTCCAAAAATGAATATTGAGGGTGCGGCGCTTGCAACGGGAATCGGTCAAACCGTCACCCTTGCGATTTATCTTGTTGTTTATTTTACAAGACCCATCAGCGTTAAAATCAGAAAAAAATATTTTAAGCCCGATAAAAGCATGATAGGCAAGCTTTACGCAATCGGTGTTCCGGCAATTCTCAATCTTGCGCTTCCGTCAATTCTTATTTCCTCGCTCAATGCGATTTTTGCGGCGTTTTCGCAAACTTATGTGTTTGTTCTCGGCGTTTATTACAAGCTTCAAACATTTCTTTATCTCACCGCAAACGGACTTGTGCAGGGAATGAGACCGCTCATCGGCTACAATTACGGCGCAAGGGAATATAAGCGCGTTAAAAAAATATACACCGTTGTGCTTTCGCTCAGCGCGGTGATTATGCTTGTCGGCACAGTTATTTGTCTTGCGATTCCCGACAGGCTCATCGGCTTGTTCACAACGAACGCCGATACAATCGCCTGCGGTGCAACGGCGCTGCGAATCATAAGCGGCGGCTTTGTTGTTTCGGCAGTTTCCGTCACATCGTCGGGTGCGCTCGAGGGGCTTAACAAGGGCGTTCCGTCACTCATCATTTCGCTTATGCGCTATATGATTGTTATTGTTCCGGCGGCATTTTTGCTGAGCCGTGTTTTCGGCGCAACCGGTGTTTGGCATGCCTTTTGGATTGCCGAGCTTATCACAGCTGTTTGTGCGTTCTTCATTTATAAGCGTTCGGTCAAAGTTAAAACCGCATAGGTGATTTGTGTTCGGTGTGTTTAATCGGAGGAACGATTATATTTTTATATAAGTAATAAATTAAATGATTGTAGGTGCAACCTCAGTTCGCCCCTACGAGCGCAATGCAGATAGATTATGAAAAAACAACAATGTTAATCAAAAAACACCTCGGAGAAATCCGAGGTGTTTTGGGTTATGTTTTATTATTTCTCGTTCTTGGCGTTTGCAGCGTCAGCATCTGCCTTGGCTTTATCGTAAACAGCCTTTTGCTGAAGGATTGCTTCAGGTGTTACGCTGTTTGTGCCGTCGCCGAGCTTATAAAGTGATGAGGTGTCTGTGTTTGTGTCGTCAACATACCAGCTGTTGCCGATTTTAACAACATAAACCTGAACCTCGCCGACTGTTGTGCCGTTTTCAAGTTTAACTTCAGCGGTGCAAACGCTCACTGCGTCAAACTTGTCTGACGAATCAAGGTTTTTAAAACCGTTGATATAGTTTGTTTTGTTTTGATGTTTCTTGTCAACATCCTTAAGACCGAATTGGTCCGCTCTCTTTTCGGCATCGTCAACAAGCGGAGCAATTCTCTTTTTGTATTCCTCTGCATAGGTTTTAACCTCTGCGTCGCTGAGTGCCTTTGTGTCCTTAACGGAAACGGTGAGCTTGTAATCTTTGCCGAAAATCTTTTGATAAAGACCCTCTGTTTCGGGTGTGAGGATAGTTTTGTTATCGTCGGCAATTTTCTTTTCGGTGCCCTTCAAAAGGTCACCGTATGTTGCAACATTTGATTCAAAAACACTGAACATAAATTCGGTGTCCATATATTTGTCACCGTAAACGGTTTCTCTTTCTGTCTTAAGAGCGGCAAAATATTCTGTGAAAACATCGTTGTAATCGTCAAGTCCGTATTTGTCAACAAGCTCTGCGTATTTTTGGAACATATCACTGTAAAGCTTGTTTGACTTTTTGTTCTCCTCGGCGTTGCCCTTGCCTACGAAATCGGCTTGCTTAACATCGTCGCCGTCGTTAACATAGGGTGCCATATATGTGTTGATGATGAAATTGCCGTATTTTTGGTTTTTTGATACCAATGAATATTTGTATGCGTTGTATCCGTCGCCCGATTGAACAATGGTGTCGATATATTCGGTTGCAATCTTTTCCGGCTTGAAGGCGTTGTATCTTGTGGTAAACGCAAATACAGTCAAGCCAATAAGGATAGCGGCAACAAGCACACCGGCAATAACAGCATACAAACCGGCTTTAAAGCCCTTCTTTTCTTTTGTTTCAGCCATTATTATCCCTCCTTACTCTGCAACGCTCTCGTCATCGGTTGATGAGTCGTCTGTTTCGATTGGGGTTTCCTTTGCTGCCTCTGCAAGTTCAGCCTCTAATGCGGCGCCCTCTGCCTCTGCGCTACGCTTCTTGGCAAGTGCGGCAGTGATTCTGTCCTTCTTGTCGCCTACCATATCGTAGAAGAGGATAGGAACGAACTGAAGAATTACGAAAATTGCAGGGATTATTGTGTAAATTGCAAGGAACTTGTTAAGTGTTGCGTCAGCTTGTGTAGCATATGCAACGCTCGGGTTTGTTGAGAATTGATAGCTGCTCCACTTGTAAACAAGTACAGGGCCGAGCCATTTTGTGAATGCAGACGCAATCTTTGAGAAAAGACCGTAGCCTGCATATGCAAGACCCTCTTGACGCTTGCCTGTTTTGTATTCCATCTCGTCGATACAGTCTGCAATCATAATGTTTGGCGTAACATTTGTGTTGCCGTGCTGAATACCGCAGAAGAAGTTGAGAATGAGGAACGGAATAATAAGGTTGCTGTTGAAACCGATTCCCTTTGATACAAGGAACAAAATCGAAAGTGCCGACGCACCGTAGATACAGAACAAAATGTAAGTTTTCTTTGTTGAGAACTTTTTAAGTACAAAGTTAACAAGAAGAGTACCTACTGCAGTACCGATACCCATAGGAAGCATAAGTGCAAGTTTGAGTCCCTTTGAGCCGAGAAGATAAACTGCGATGTAAAGTGAAACTGTGCCGTAAACGCCTCTGCCGAAGCCGAAAAGCTTTGTGAGAGAAACCATAAGAAGGTTTTTGTTTGTGAAAACAAGCTTTATTGATTCAAAAAGCGAAACTTTTTCGTTTGTGTAAGGCACACGCTCTTTGTTGTTAACAAAGAAAATCATAACGAAAATTATCATACCGAGTGCGCAGACAGCAGTTGAAATGATAAGGTCGATACCTTGACCCTCGGCATTCTTGTATTGTTGTTGACCCATGAGTGCTTTCATGATAAGCGGAACAACGATGATTACAACCTGACCGCCCGATTGACCGACACTGCGGAGAAAGGATGAAATTGAAATAGCGGTTGATCTTTCCTTCGGGTTTGGCGAGCAAAGCGCACCAAAGCAGTTTGAAGGCGATTCAACAGCGCACGACACCGCCGTGTATAGCGAATAAATAACGAACATCCAAATTGTAGCTGTTGAGAGCGAGCTTGTGTCGGGAGCGACAAATACAAGCATTGCAACGATTGCAAGCGGAATTGCGCCGAAACCTACCCACGGCTTAACCTTGCCAAGCGGTGTTCTTGTTCTGTCGACAAGCATACCGATGATAAGCTCGCAGATAGCGCCGATAAATCCGGCAACGCCGAATACGCTCGAAACGATTGTGGAAAGCTGATTTGAGTCAAATCCTTTTCCTTTAAATGCGAAGTCAGCGAAGAATGTTGTTGTGTAGTCAGGCATCCATCCGGTGAGGAGTGCAACACCGAAAAGTCCTATACCGAAGGTTACAACTTCAGATGGCTTCATATACTTTTTTTCTGCCGGTGCGCCGGTACCCTCAGCCGTTGCAACAGCAGCAGTTTTCTTTGCCATAAAGAAACCCCTTTCAAAAAAAATCTGTTGGCAACAGAAACTCTGCCCCAACTTAAAATATCCTCTTTATTATATCAAATATTTATCACAAATACAATACAAATTTAACTTAGTTTTTACTTTATTTATAACTGAATTTGTGATTTTATACAGCATTTTCGCCGTTTTGTAAAAAAGAAAACTCCGCCGATTACAAACAGAATAATTTGTAATCCACGAAGCAATGGTTGTTTGTTATTCAAGATAAAGCACGATTTTATTGCTTTCGATTGATTTTTTCATATCAATCACGCGCTGGTTTGAAGAGCCGCGGAATTTGAGCGAAATATCGTGCAGGCTTTCGACATAAGGACCGTCAACAAGCACATCAATCAGCGACAGCATTTCGTTTGACACATCGGTTGCGGCGCGGCTCTTAGGCTCGCTTTTGCCCAAAATTTGTTCAATAGTGAAACCGGTGTAGCACCAAACCGTTTTGTCTGGAAATTTTTCACGAAGCATTACGAGAAACGGGACAAGCACCCTCTGGTTTTCCGGCTCAAATGGCTCTCCGCCCAAAAGTGTCACTCCGTTTATCCACGGGTGGTCGATTGAGTCGAATATTTTTTCCATAGTTTCCTCGGTGAAAAGCTCGCCGTATCCGAAATCCCAAGCAATATCATTAAAACAGTTCTTGCAATGGTGGCGGCATCCCGAAACAAAAAGCGATGTGCGCACACCCTCGCCGTTGGCAATGTCGTTTGTTTTTATTTCTGCCCAGTTCATATAATTTCACGCGCCTTTCAGGTCAGCCGAGCGGTTTTGCGCAATTGTGCGGCTGTGATTTTATGTGAATTATTGTTTATATTGCTTAATACAGCTACATTATACTACCGAATGATAAAATTTGCAAATTTAACATTGTATATCGCGCCTTTTTTTGATAAAATTAGATTAATCAATTCACAGGGAGTGTGTTATATGAAAAAAGTCAAAAATCCGATACTGTTTTTCGGATCTGTGGCATTTTATGCCGTTGCGGTTGTTTTGATGGCTGTCGGCACGGCTAAAGATTTGCAAATCGACATCAGCCTTTTCAATCCACAAAGCAAATTTGCCATTTCATTTGAAACGCTTGGCATATTTGTTTATTGGGCAATGTGGGGCCCGTTGTTCACGGTGCTTTGCCTCACAAGGCACAGCCTCAATGAAGGGCTTGAAATCGCAAACAAAGTTTTTCCGTTTATCAAGCCGTTCAAGGACGAAAACTTAAAGGTTTATCAATCGCTCAATTTCATTGTAAAAAATATTCTCGGCATTTTCTTTTTTGTTATGTCGGTTGTCGGTTACAAAAAGCTGATTCAAAATGTGCTCAAAAAATTTGTTGATTTGAGCCAACCGGTATATTTTGTAATTTGTGCAATCGTTGCCGTAATTTTCCTTTTCCTCTTTGCGAGAATAGATAAAAGGATTTTGAACAAGCTCGAGTCGCTTGCGCTTGTCGGCGTTTTTGTCGGCTTTTGGTTTTGGGTTGTCGAGAATTTGAAGGGTGTTACGGCGCGCATTCGTTTCAGGGAAATGGTGGCATACAGCAACGGCATTGTAAAATGCGATTCCAACGGCACGCCTATTATTCCTGCCGTTTCACATGCAAGTCTTGACGGATTTGAGTCAAAGCTCAACCCAAATATGATTAAATACACCGATTTTGCACCTTTCACAAAATGGTATCAAAAGGGCGACACAAGTCTTACTTATTACAATTACAGAGATTCGTTCCCGTCGGGTCACACCGTTTACAGCTGCACAATTTTTCTTTCGACTCTGTTTTGCGGCGCATTCAAAAGGCTCAAAAAATTTGCGCCGATTGCACTCATAGTTTCGTTTGTATATGTATTTTTGATGGGCTGGTCAAGGCTTGTAGCCGGTGCTCATTATCTCACCGATGTTGCGGCAGGTGCAATTATCGGTTACTCGATTATCCTTGTCGGTTGGGCACTTTACAACCGTTTTAACGACAAAGGCATTTTACCGACAAGAAAATAAAAACAATTATAAATAATAATTTCGCTTGGGCGTGCAGACTGCGGCTTTTTAATATTGTCTGCCGCCCGACAATAAATTATAGGAGTTTTAAAATGGCAGTTAAAATCATTACTCTTGACTTGGACGGAACGCTGATGTCACCCGACCACCTCACCGTCAGTCAGGAAAATAAGGATGCGCTCCGTGCGGCACACGAAAAGGGTGTAAAAATTGCTGTTGCGACAGGCAGAACGCTTGCCATTATGGGCGATGTCTGCACGCAGGTTCCGCAGGTGGATTATATCATTCATTCAAACGGCGCCGGTGTTGTTGACAGAAAAACCGGCGAGCGACTTTATTCAAACCTTATGAGCTGGGATTTCAGCGAAAAAATTATTGATTTTTTGAACACAAAGCCGTGCTTTTACGAACTTTATGTTGACGGCAAATCGTATGTTCAGGAGGACAGAGCACCATATTTCATCACGGATGTTTTGCCCAAGGAGTTTATCGACGCGCTTATGGACCGAATGGAGGTTTGCACCGACGCGAAGGCGGCGATTTTCGGCAAGGATGTTGAAAAAATCACCGTTTACAGCAACGATTCTGCGGCGGCAAAGGAACTGCGCGCTTATTTCGAGAGCCTGACCGATAAAATTTGTTTTGATTCCTCACTCCCGGGCGACGGCAACATGGAAATGACGAAAATCGGCGTTGACAAGGGCACAGCGCTTAAAGGTATGTGCGATGTTTTGGGCATCGACACAAGCGAGGCAATGGCTCTCGGCGACGCAGGCAACGATGTTTCAATGCTTAAGGTCGCCGGATATTCGGTTGCAATGGGCAACGGCACCGACGAGGTAAAGGCGGCGGCGAAATATATAACGCTGACCAATGCCGAAAGCGGAGTTGCGGCGGCGGTAAAAAAGTTTGTACTCGGTCAAGACTGATTGTATGTTAACAGTCAAAATTTAAGCGGTCATAATAAAAAACCGCCTGCACAAAACAACTAAAAACAACAAAAAACAACCCCAACACTCGGATTCGGTGCTGGGGTTTTGTTATGTGTTATGAGAGATTTTTATTTTTTATATTATAAGTAATTATTCGGATTTACTCTTGTTCCGTTTACACGCACTTCAAAGTGGCAGTGCGGTCCGGTCGAGTTGCCCGTTGAGCCGCTGTATGCGATAGTCTGTCCTTTTGATACTTTATCGCCGACTCCTACAACAAGCGTTGTGTTGTGGGCATAAAGCGTTGAAAGTCCGTTGCCGTGGTCGATAATCAAATAGTGACCGTAGCTGTAATTGAGGTTTTTGGCAACAATTACGGTGCCTGATGCCGCCGCGCGAACTGTTGTGCCTTTAGGACACGGAAAGTCGATGCCGCCGTGGTATCTGCCGCTTGAATAATTTGGATAGCCGGCAGAAATAGTTCTGTATGATGTCGGATAGCCGAGCGCGCCGCTGTGTGAGCCGTTGCCGCTCGAGCCGCCTATGGAGCCTGTGCCGTGCGATGCGTTGCTTGCGCTTGCATACGCTGCCTGAATATCACGCTCAACTGCCGCAGCTGCCTCGCGGTTTTCGTCAATCGATTCCATATATTGTGTCGATTTTTTTGAAAGTTCCCTGATTGCAGCATTGCATTCGGCAACCTCTGCGTCAAGTTCTTTCTTTGATGACGAAATTTGGTTGATGCTGTCGGTCAAAGCCTTTTTGCTTTTTACAAGCTTGTCTTTTGACTCTTTAAGTTCAACATTTTTCTTTTCGAGATCTGCCTTGTCCTGCTCAATTGATTTGATTTTTTCCATAATCCGATTGAGAATATCGCTGTCCTCTTTCGATACGGATTTAATCATTTGTGAGCGGGTGAGGATACTGCTGATGTCGTCACACTCAAGCAAAACTTCGAGGTTGCTTGCTCTGCCCGAAACATACATTGCGCGCAGTCTTTGGCAATATTCGTCAAAGCTTTTGTCAAGCTCCTTTTGCTTTTTGTCAATCTCTTTTTGAGTTTTTTGAATTTCGCTCTCAATTTGACTGATTTTGTCCTCAGTTTTGTCAATTTCCGACTGAAGGTCATCGGCATCGCTTTGGAGCGTGTCGATTTGGTCCTGCAAAAGCTGGATTTTTTTATCAAGCTCGGTTACATAATCCTCTTGCTTTGATTTTTCCTGTTTAAGCTTATCAAGCTTTTTTTGCGTTTCGTTGATTTCGTTTTGGATTTTTTGTTTTTTGCTTTTCAGCCGGTCGGTTTTTGATGACGCATACGCAACCGTTGTCGGCTGTGCTGTCACCGACGAGCCGAAAAGCGCACAGCATAAAAAGCAAAGACTCAATACAAACGAAAGCGCTTTTGTTATCCTTTTAGATTGCACTTATCTCACTGCCTTCCTTGTTAAGATATTTGCTCATTGTGATAAGTGAGCCGCCGACGCCGCTTATAATACCTATAAGAACGAATGCTCCGAGCATCGGCAATGCATAATCGGTAAACGGCAAAAGATTTACGCCGATTGTGTCAAATATAATTTCGTTTCCTTTTTGAACGGCTATCTCATAAACGCCCCAAACAACCGCAAGCGAAAGCACGCCCGATATTACGCCGAGCACAATGCCCTCAACAACAAACGGCAGTCTTACAAACGAGTTTGTTGCGCCTACAGATTTCATAATGCTGATTTCAAGGCGGCGTGAGTAAACCGCAAGCTTGATTGTGTTTGAAATGATGAACAGCGAAATTGCAAACAAAACAGCAATGATGATGATTGCTACAATGCTTATTCCTCGGCTGATTGTGTTGATTTTCTTTGCGAGGTTGCTGTTATCTCTTACGGTGTCAACGCTGTCAAGCTTTTTGATGCTTGCAACAGTTGTTTTAAATTTTGTCAAATCCTTAACCGTTACCTTGTAGGCGTCGGGCAGTGGAATTTTGTTACTGTATTCCTGGAAAAATTTTGATTCTGCATCGCCCATGGTAGAGAGCTGTTCTTTCCAAGCTGATTCCTTTGAAATAAATTCAACATTTTGAATATTGTCAAGTGCTTTAATATCGCTTTCGAGCTTGCTTTCGTCTGCATCGGTAGCCTCGTCTTTGATGTAAACCATGATAACATTCTCGTCCTCGATTTTGTCAACAAACGAGTTTATGTTTACAAATATCATCGACGCGGAGCCGATAAGAACAAGACAGCAAAGCAAAACACAAATTGATGCAACAGACATCATTCTGTTTGTCCAGCTGTTTCTGAAGCCTTCTTTTACAAGGTATCTTACGCTTGAGCCTGTCATTATTCCTCGCCTCCTTTGTTGCTTTCGTCTTCTTTGTCGGAGGTGCTGTCTGCAATTTCCTCCAAGGAGTTATACACCTCGGAAACATTCTTTTGCTTAACATCCTCCTCATAATAGAACATATCGGTTGCCTTTTCCTGTGCCGGTGCTTTAAACTTTGCAAAGGTCGGGTCCGGTGTGTCGGATACCACTTGTCCCTTTTGGATAACGATAACTCTTCTTTGGAAGGAGCGCACAAGGTCATGCTCGTGTGTAACCATTACAACGGTTGTACCCGAGTTGTTGATTTTTGTGAGCAAATCAACGATTTCGTGGCTCATTTCGGGGTCGACATTACCTGTCGGCTCGTCCGCAATAATAAGTTTCGGGTTGTTAACAAGTGCTCTTGCAAGCGAAACACGCTGTTGTTCGCCGCCCGAAAGCTCGTTTGGCATTGAGCGCGCCTTTTTTGAAAGACCTACAAGTTGTAAAATGTAAGGCACGCGCTTTCTTATATCCTTTTCCTTGGCGCCGATTACACGCATTGCAAACGCAACATTGTCATAAACCGACATTTTCGGAATGATTCTGAAATCTTGGAAAACGATGCCCATTGTTCTTCTGTAATACGGCACCTTTTTCTTTTTCAGCGTTGCCGATGAATAGCCGTTGACGATAACTTCGCCCGATGTCGGCTTTTCTTCGTGCATAATAAGCTTTAAAAATGTGCTTTTGCCCGCACCCGATGAGCCTACAACAAACACAAATTCGCCGTCCTCAATCTTGATGTTTACATTATCAAGAGCGTGCGTGCCGTTGCTGTCATATACTTTAGTAACATCCTTAAATTCAATCACGATAATTACTCCTAAATTTTAAACAGGTTATTTGCCGTTTTGTGCAAACGGTATAAAGGGGCACTGCCCCATACTCACTGAATATAATATAACAAATTAAAATAATATGCAAGTATTTTTTGTTATTTATCTGTAAATTCTGTAACGAATTTGTAAACTTGTCTCAGCTATAATATTAACACCGGACAATAATTCAAAAAATCGACTCCCCGACAAAATGCAATGCATCTCATCGGGGAGCCTTTATGAAAAATTTTACCGTGCAAAATTAAAACTGAATTGACCAATATGCCGGCTGAACTTTGAAAAAGTTTATGCTTATCATCATAACAAGCCAATCGGCAACAATCAGCGTTCCCAAAATATAATCAAGTCTGAGCACCGTTTTGTACGGTATTTTTTGTATTCTCGTCATAAGCGGAGTGAAGAAGTTTTCCATCAAAACCATTACTCCCGTTGTAAGTGCAAGCGTTGTGGGAAAGCTTGTGTATTGTGTGATGTGAAGCGGTATTCCGCTGTAATTCCAAAGTTGCTGACCGGAAATGCGCTCAAACAGTGTGCCGACAATTATTTCGCCGAAGAATATAAACAAAAACACTACAACAAAATAATATATCTGCGAATGCAACTCCGCCTTTTTATCATCGCCATAAAACATTCTGTGCGCAAACCAGCGTGCCTTCTTCGGCGTTCCGAGCGCAAGATAAAGCGCCCACATTGCTATTGAGTAGCAAAACAAAAACGGAAAAATTTGGTTTCTCGAATCAAGCACACCCTTTGATACAAGGCGAAACAGGTTTTCAACCCAATATCCGATGTTTGCAAATACAAGACCTGCAAGCCAAAGGTGAGTTATGTCATAATCGTATAATTTAATTGTGCCGCCTTCCTTGTGAAAGGTTTTACTGTTTGTCAAAATCATGGTAAAGCCCTCTTTCTTCTCTTTCGTTTCACTATGTTAATGCCCGATTTTCAACATTACTTCAAAATTGCTCTTTCAAAGTTGAGGTTTCGTTGAGTTTAATGTCAAAATATGATATAGTAAAATAAAACACGGCAGAAGGGCTGATGATATGTTTAATTTGTTAGTAGTTGAGGACGACCCTCATGTAAGAAGCCTTATAAAGGCGATTTTGACAGACGAGGGCTACAATTGCATCACCGCATCAGACGGCATCGACGCGCTCGATGCGATGGACAACCACCATGTTGACCTTGCGATTGTTGATATTATGATGCCGCGAATGGACGGCTACGAGTTCACAAAAACACTGCGCGACGGCAAGTGCGAAATTCCGATTTTGATGCTCACCGCAAAAATTTCGCACGAGGACAAGAAAAAAGGCTTTGAGGTCGGCACAGACGATTTTCTCACAAAGCCTTTTGACGATGAGGAGTTGCTCTGGCGCGTCGAGGCACTTTTGCGCCGCTCGAAAATCGCAACGGAGAAAAAGATAACCGTCGGCTCGACAACGCTTGATTATGCGTCGATGAGCGCAACGGTTGACGGCAAGCTCGTCACGCTGACGCCAAAGGAATTTTTGCTTTTGTTCAAACTTTTGTCATACCCGAATCAGCTTTTCACAAAGTATCAGATAATGGATGAAATTTGGGATTTTGACACCGAGAGCGACGAACACACCGTGGAGGTGCATATCAACCGCCTGCGCGAAAAATTTAAAAACAACAGCGATTTTTATATCAAAACAATCCGCGGTTTCGGTTATATGAGCGTTTTGGAGAATCAAAATGAAAAGCAAATCAAAAAATAACAAAAAGAAGACAATATTTAAGGATAACGCAAATTTAAACATTCGCCTTGCAATGGCGCTGTCGGTTTTCGTCGTTTTGCTGTCATCGTCACTGCTTGCGGTTGCAATTTATTATTTACTTGTGTTTTTTGATATTATCAAATACGGCACACTGCCTGCGTTTTGGATTCTTGCAATCATCGTCATTGTGTGCAACATTGTCGGCGCGATACTCGCGAGCATAATTTGCGCCCATTACACAAAGCCGATTGACGATGTTATCAAGGCGATGAATCGGCTTTCCGGCGGTGATTTCGATGTCGATTTGCCGTGCAACAAGGACCTTGCGATTATCCGTCAGCTTAAGCAAACCGTAAATAAAACTGCGCGTGAGCTGAACAGCATCGAGGTTATGCGAAACGATTTTATCGACACTATTTCGCACGAATACAAAACTCCCGTTTCATCAATCAACGGTTTTGCGCGCAGGCTCAAGGGCGACAACCTCACCGACGAGCAAAGGGAATATGTCGATATTATTATTGACGAGTCAAAGCACCTTTCGTCGCTCACAACAAATATTCTTTTGCTCAATAAGTACGAAAACACGCAGATTGTGCCCGATGTTGCGCCGTATTCGCTTGATGAGCAAATACGAAAATGCGCGATTTTTCTGCAGCAGGATTGGATGCAAAAAAATATTTCGCTCGAGGGCAAGTTTGACCCCGTTACCTATTGCGGTAACGAGGATATGATGAATCAGGTTTGGATAAATCTCATTAAAAACGCAATCAAATGTACGGGCGAGGGCGGCAGTATTTACTGCTCGGTCTATGCCGACGGCGGCACTGCCGTTGTAAAAATAAAGGACACCGGTTGCGGTATGGATAACGAAACGGTATCGCATATTTTTGACAAGTTTTATCAAGCCGATTCAAGCCGTAACACACAAGGCAACGGCCTCGGTTTGTCGATAGTCAAGCGAATTGTTGATTTGAACAACGGCAAAATCACTATCAACAGCAAGCCATACGAGGGCACCGAGTTCACCGTAACTCTCCCGCTTGATGAAAAAAAGCAATAATAATATATAATATAATAGGTATATAAAAAGCAACCGAGATACACACTGCATCTCGGTTGCTTTGTTTATGTGTTTTTAAATTTAATCGTTGTCAAGCAGCTGCTTGTAGAATTCACAGTAATCGGAGCGCTTTTCGGCAGTGAATGCCATCGCCTCTCTCGGGTGGCGGTTGAGCTGACCCGTCATCATATATTGCAAATCATATCCCCAAACAACGCCGCTTTGCTTGAGCGGAATCATATATTTTTCAATGAAAGTCAGCAGGCTGTAAAGGCTGTATTTCGGGTTTTTCAAAAATCCCAAAAGCAGTTCCATCTGGCAGTTTCCGGCGCCTCTGCCCATGCCCATTGCGGTTGCGTCAAGATATGAAACGCCGTACGACATCGTTTCGATTGTGTTTGCAAACGCAAGGTTTTGGTTGTTGTGTGCATGGAAACCGACCTTTTTGCCTGCCGCCTCGGCTTTATCAAGATATTTTTGCGCAAGTTTTGCCGCGTTTTCGGGATAAAGCGAGCCGTAGCTGTCAACAAGATAAATGATGTCAACACTTGATTCGCAAAGCATATTTAGTGCCTCGTCAATCTGCTCGGTGCTTGCTTGCGAAATTGCCATGATGTTGCAGCTTACCTCGTATCCAAGCCCCTTGAAATGCTCAATCATTTCGATTGCGGCAGGTATTTGGTGAATATAGCACGCAACACGCACCAAATCAATAACGCTTTCGCTTTTCGGAATGAAATCGGTTTTAAAATCGCATCTGCCGACATCCGCCATAACCGATATTTTCATATCGCTCACATTTTCGCCGACGATTGCGCGGATATCCTCTTCGTTGCAAAATTTCCACTTTCCGAATTTTGCCGGGTCAAAAAGATTTTTTGACGCACGATAGCCGAATTCCATATAATCAACGCCGCTTTTGATATTTGTTTTATAAAGCTCGGTAACAAATTCATCTGTAAATTCAAAATTGTTGCAAAGTCCGCCGTCCCTGATTGTTGCGTCAAGCACCTTTATATCGTCGCGCACGGACATAAGGTTTCCTTTTCTCGGTGTCATAGCCGTTACCTCTTTTTCTTTTTTATTCAACGCTTTAGCACTTTAAAGCTTTCAAGCGACAAAGCAATTATAACACTCCCGCACCCCATTGTCAAGCATAAATATAAAACAGTGCCGAATAGTTTGGTTGAATATGGCTAATTCTACGTATAAAAACAATTTGCGCTTAACAAAACAAACACGAGAGGCATTGCGCCTCTCGTGTTTTGTTTTTTATAATGGTATGTAATAATTAATTACTGTATATTATCTTCTTCTGCGGTGAGCTTTTTCGGCTGCTTTTTTTGCCTCTTCCTGCTCTTGGCGAGCTTTTTCTGCAAGCTTTGCAGGTGAGCCGCAGCACTTCTTGTACTTCAAGCCGCTTCCGCACGGACACGGATCGTTGGGTCCAACCTTCTTTTCCTTGCGGATTGTAACCTGCTTTGCGTTTGATTCGTCACTGCTTGATGAGGTTGAAGTAACCTTGGCAACTGCCTTTCTCTGAACATCTGCCTTATGTCTCGGCATAAGAGTAAGGAGCATTTTTGCAGTATCCTCACGGATAGCCGCTGTCATTTCGTCAAACATATCATATGATTCCATACGATAAGCAACAACAGGGTCGCGCTGAGCGTAAGCACGGAGGTGAATACCTCTCTTAAGCTCTTCCATAGCGTCAATGTGGTCCATCCAGTATGTATCAACATTTCTGAGAAGAATCATTCTCTCAAACTCTTGGAACATATCGTCGCCGAGTGTATCTCTCTTATCCTCAAGGCGCTTGTGACCTCTTGCCTGAAGTTCCTCGATTACATCCTGAGCGGTAAGGTCTTCAACATCGGTGAAGTCGTTATCGTCAGCGATGAGCCAGCTCTTATATTTCTCTCTGAGGCCGTCAACATTCCAATCCTCTTTCTTGTCGCCGGAAAGGTAATTCTTAACGGATTCGTCAATATTTTGGTCGAGCATCTTAAAGATTGAATCGGTAAGGTCAAGTCCGTCGAGCACTTGGTTACGCTGACCGTAAATAAGCTCTCTCTGGCGGTTCATAACATCATCGTATTGAAGTGTATTCTTACGAATGCCGAAGTTCTTGCCCTCAACCTTCTTTTGTGCGTTTTCGATGGTCTTTGTGATGAGCTTTGACTTGATTTCCATATCCTCGTCATCTGTGAGCTTAACCATCATCTTTTGCATTCTGTCGCCGCCGAAAAGACGCATAAGATCGTCTTCAAGCGAAAGATAGAATTGGCTGACACCCGGGTCACCCTGACGACCGGAACGACCTCTTAACTGGTTATCGATACGGCGTGCGTCATGACGCTCTGTGCCGAGGATAAACAAGCCGCCTGCTTCGCGAACCTTGTCTGCCTCTTCCTTGATTTCGTCTTTATACTTTTTCTCAAGCTCGACAAATGTCTTTCTCGCGTTGAGGATTTCCTCATCGTCTGTTTCGGCAAAACCTGTTGCCTCGTTGATAAGCTCGTTTGTGAATTCCATCTTCTTCATTTGAGCTTTTGCGAGGAATTCTGCGTTACCGCCGAGCATAATATCGGTACCACGGCCTGCCATGTTTGTTGCGATTGTTACTGCGCCGTATTTACCTGCCTGAGCAACGATTTCAGCCTCTTTTTCGTGGTTCTTTGCGTTGAGGACATTGTGAGGAATGTTCTCTTTCTTGAGGAGTTTTGAAAGGTGCTCGGATTTTTCAATGCTGATTGTGCCGACAAGAACAGGCTGTCCTTTTTCGTGGCACTCTTTAATTTGTTTGATTACATTGTGATATTTGCCGTTTTCTGTTTGGAAAACAATGTCAGGTCTGTCATCACGGATAAGCGGCTTGTTTGTCGGAATTTCAACAACATCAAGCTTATAGATTTCGTCAAACTCGGGAGCCTCGGTAGCGGCTGTACCTGTCATACCTGAAAGCTTTTTGTAAAGACGGAAGTAGTTTTGGAAGGTGATTGTTGCAAGAGTTTTGCTTTCGTGTTCAACCTTAACATTTTCCTTTGCCTCAAGAGCCTGGTGCAAGCCCTCGTTGTAACGACGGCCCTCCATAATACGGCCGGTGAACTCGTCAACGATTTTAACCTGACCGTCTTTAACAACATAGTCGATATCTCTTGTCATAACGCCGTGAGCCTTGATAGCTTGGTCGATATGGTGGAGAAGTGTTGTGTTTTCAACATCCATAAGGTTTTCAACGCCGAAGAATTTCTCTGCCTTTTCGATACCGCTCTTAAGGAGAGTGGCTGTTTTAGCCTTCTCGTCAACTACAAAGTCGCCGTCATACTGCTCCTCGGTATCTTCTTTATCATCGGTCTTTGCAACCTTAACCATTTTGAGTGTTTTTGCAAAATCGTTTGCGCGGCGATAAAGGTCTGTCGATTGCTCGCCCTTACCGCTGATGATAAGCGGAGTACGCGCCTCATCAATAAGGATTGAGTCAACCTCATCGACGATTGCAAATACATGGCCTCTTTGAACTTTTTGCTCTCTGTACTGCACCATGTTGTCACGAAGATAGTCAAATCCCATCTCGTTGTTTGTGCCGTATGTAATATCGCAGTTGTAAGCCTCCTGGCGCTCTGCGTTGCTCTTTTCATGAACGATAAGACCTACGCTCAAGCCGAGGAAACGATAAAGCTTGCCCATCCACTCGGAGTCACGCTTTGCAAGGTAATCGTTGACTGTTACGATATGAACGCCCTCGCCGGTAAGTGCGTTAAGATAAGCCGGAAGGGTAGCAACAAGTGTTTTACCTTCACCGGTTTTCATCTCGGCGATTCTGCCTTGATGAAGAACTATACCGCCGATAAGCTGAACATCAAAGTGACGCATACCGAGCACACGGTCGGCAGCCTCACGGCAAACAGCAAAAGCTTCGGGAAGAATGTCATCAAGAGTTTCGCCCTCTGAAAGTCTGTCTTTAAATTTTTGTGTTTGAGATGTGAGCTCTTTGTCATCCATCTCTGCATATTTGTCGCCAAGAGAATTAATCTTGTCGATTGTTTTTCGGAGCTTTTTGATTTCCTTTTTGGAATAATCTCCGAAAAGCGCGGTTACAAATTTGTTAGCCATTTATTCTTTCACCTCATAGGATAATTTACGCTTTTACTATATTAACATAAATAAAATGCAATGTCAATTTATATATTTTATTAAATATACACAAATATACGCAAAAATCTATCCCGCCGTGCAACGGGATAGATTTTCAAAATTTTGATTAAGACCAAACGTCTTTTACCGCCTTGAGAGCACCGCCGGAAACAGCACTTTCAGCCGCTTCGTCAAAGGTGAAAACAAGATAGCCGTCTTTTTGCTCGAATGTCAGCGTTATTTCCTCCGGCTGTTCTTTCATTTGTGCGTTCTTGATTTTGTCAATCAGCGTCGAAAGTGACGAGTCAAGGAAAGAGTCATCCTTAAGCAACTCCAAAAGTTGTGTTGCGCTGTATTTGCCTTTTAAATCTCCGGCAAAGTTTGATGCAGCAATGTATAGCTGCTTGTTGTTTACCGAAAGGGTGACTGTTTTTTTATTTAAGTCGATGCTTTTTATGTCCATTGTAAGGTTTTCAAAAATCGCCTTGCCGAGGTCGGAAAACTGTGTGTGACCCTTTGAAAATCCGACGATGTATTCAAGCGTTGAACTGTTGACGCAGGCTGAAAAAACATCGGTATCAAACGTTTTTAATCCCTTTTCGATTGCCTGAATCGTGGCGGTTACATTTGCCTCGTCTACACTGTCGGTCAAGCCGCTTAAAAGTTCGCTTTTTTGCTTTGATTCGGATTTTGAACATGCCGCAAACGAAACAGCGGTAATAACTATGCATAAAAGAAAGCAAACACTCTTTTTCAAAATGTTTTTCATAACAGAACACCGTCCTTATTTTCATAATTTTTGATAAATTGACGCAATTTTGACAAATCATATTAATACATGCCGAATGCATAAAATTTGACACTGTGCGCATATCTGTCGTTTTTTAATTATATAGAGTAATTGTAAAATTTTCAACACATAATTATAAATTTTACAAAAAAATTGCAATTTTAGTCAGTATGTGGTATAATCACGAAAGTTAAAACACTCTATATTGATTTAATTTGTTATAAAATACTTTGAAAAAGCGGCATATTGCTTTGCCGTTTTGCCAAGTGATGATATTCAGGGATAAAAAATGAAAAAATTTTTACACAAATATTTCGGCCCGACCAAATGGAAAAGGCTTTTTGACATTGTCGTTTCATTCATTGCGCTTGTTGTTTTATCGCCGCTGTTTTTGATTATTTGCCTAATCAATCTGTTCACGCCGGATTGCAAGGTTTTCTTCAGTCACGAACGCAGAGGCAGACGCGGCAAGCCGTTTACGATTTATAAATTCCAAACTATGAAAAACAGCACGCCGAACTGTGCAACCGGAGAGCTTGAAAACCCCGACCAATATATTACAAAATTCGGCAGGATTTTGCGTAAAACAAGCCTTGATGAGTTGCCGCAGCTTTGGAATATTTTAAAGGGTGATATGAGTTTTGTAGGTCCGCGCCCGCTTATTTCAAGCGAGATACGCGCACACAGACTTCGCCTTGAATACGGCGTTTACCGCTTTCGTCCGGGGCTTACCGGCTGGGCGCAGGTCAACGGCAGAGACGATATTTCGCTTATGAAAAAGATGAAACTTGACAAGGAATATTGCGACAACTGGAGCATAGGTCTTGATTTGAAAATACTTTGGCGCTCGGTTGAGGTCTGCATTAAGCAAGAGGGCTTTCACGAGGGCAAATTACACAGAAGATAAAAATTTTAAAATTCGGAGTTCACACATATGGAAAGAAACTTTATTGACGGCTACACCGAGTGGCAGACAAATCCCGAAATCGTTGCGGTTAACAAGCTGCCGCAACATGCCACGCTTATGCCTTATGAAAATTTTGATGAAGCAAAAAAGGCTGACAGATATGCTTCCACACGCTGCAAACTTTTAAACGGCAAATGGAAATTCAAACTTTATAAAAATTATGCATACAGACCGTCGGATTTTGCACAGCCGCATTATGACTCGCATAATTGGGACAGCGTAATCGTTCCCTGCTCTTGGCAGATGCAGGGCTATGACCAGGCGCAGTACTGCAATGTTCGCTATCCTTGGGAGGGCAGTGAGGATATTTGCCCGCCGAACGCACCGACGAAGCATAATCCGGTAGGATGTTATCTCAAAAGAATACATATTAATGAGGCGGTACTTTCAAAGCGTGTTGTTCTTTGCTTTGAGGGCGTTGAATCGGCATTTTATCTTTATGTAAACGGTGAAAGGGTCGGTTACAGCGAGTCAACATTTAACCGCAGTGAGTTTGATATTTCGAGATATCTTGTCGAAGGCTCAAATGTTATCGGCGTTGAGGTTTATCGCTGGTGCACGGGCAGTTGGCTTGAGTGTCAGGATATGTGGCGCCTCGGCGGCATTTTCAGAGATGTTTATATTTACACAACCGAAAAGGAATACATCCGTGATTTTGAAATTCACGCAGAGCCGGATTCAACACTTCATGACGGTTATCTTGATGTTATTTTGAAAACAAACGGCACATATGAGGGCCTTGGCATTGATATGAGCATTATCGACAGCGACGGCGCAGTAGTTGCGCTTGACAGCCGCTATGCAAACGAGGACCACATCACTCATATGAAAGCAATCGTAACGAATGTTAAGCCGTGGAGCGCAGAAACACCCGATTTATACACGGTTGTATTTACGCTTAAAAATAACGGCGTCCCTATTGAATACATTTCAACAAAAATCGGTTTCCGCAGTGTCGAAATTAAGGACGGCATAATCAGAATCAACGGCGAAAGAGTTGTGTTTAAAGGTACAAACCGTCACGAGTTTGACTGCCACACCGGCAGATATATCAGTGAGGAGGTTATGCGCAAGGATATTGAGCTTATGAAACTCAACAATATCAATGCCGTTCGCACCTCGCACTATCCGAATTGTCCGTGTTGGTATGAACTTTGCGACGAGTACGGACTCTATGTTATTGATGAAAATAATATGGAAACTCACGGCACCGGCTGGTCACAGATTATCGGTTGCCCTCAGCTCCCTGCCTCCCGTCCGGAGTGGGAAAAGGCTTGCATGGAGCGCATCAAGGCGCTTTATCAAAGAGATAAAAACTGCACCTGTGTTGTAGCGTGGTCGCTCGGCAACGAGTCGCTCGGCGGCGAAACACCTAAAAAGATGTATCGCTGGATTAAGGAGCAGGACAAATCGCGTTTTGTCCACTTTGAATGTGACAGAGCACCCGATGAAAAGGAACTTTCGGATGTTCAGTCAAAAATGTATGCAAGGCCGTGGGAATGCGAAGAATATGCACTCTCCGGCAGAGATAAAAGACCGTATATTTTGTGCGAATATACTCATGCAATGGGCAACTCCTGCGGCTCGACCGATGAATATACAACACTTTGGGACAAATATCCGTGCCTTCAGGGCGGCTTTGTTTGGGATTGGGTTGACCAAAGCATCTTGACAAAGGACGAAAACGGCGTTGAGTATCTTGCATACGGCGGCGATTTCGGCGAAAATCCGCACGACGGTCATTTTTGCGGTAACGGCTTGCTTTTCGGCGACAGAGCGGTTACACCGAAACTTGCAGAAATTAAAAAGCTTTACCAAAATGTTGAGTTCAAGGCAATCGACGCCGCAAAAGGAATTATCGAAATCAAAAACAAATTCCTTTTCACAAATTTGAGTAAATACGAGCTTTATTGGTGCCAATGCTCCGACAAAGGAATAATCAGCGACGGTGTTGTTAATGTCGATATTAAACCGTTTGAGAAAAAAGTTGTCGATTTAGAGCTTGGCAAGCTGCCGAAAACCGAATACTATCTCAACCTCGAACTTCGCGAAAAGGACGATACCGCATATTGCAAGGCAGGTCATATTGTTGCCGAACAGCAGTTTGTTATCAACGAGTTTGACAATGTTTATGACGAAATCGAGGAGGAGCAACAGCTTCTTGTCGATGACACATACGGCTCACTTCGTATTATCAGCGACGATGTTGTTATCAGATTTGAAAGAAGAGAGCGCAATCAGCTTTATTCAATCAAAGTCGGCAATGAGGAGCTTCTTCAGGCACCTATGCGCCTCAACTTTTGGCGCGCGCTCACCGATAACGACCGCGGAACAAGGGCAGGCAGCAGGCTCGGCTGCTGGCGCGACGCAGGCGATACACCCGGCATTTTCAACAACACAAAATGGTCTATCGAGGGCTACAAAATCCTTGATGACGGCAAAAAGGTTGTTGTCACCTCGGGCGCAACGGTTTGCACTCAACCCGAATCAAAGGCGTCAATCGTTTATACAATCACATCAAAGGGAATGGAAATCAATCTTCATTTCTACCCCGACCCGTCTTTGCCCGAAATCCCGGAGGTCAGCCTTTTGTTTGAGCTTCCGAAAGATTTTGAAAATGTTACATACCTCGGTAACGGACCGGAGGAAAATTATATCGACCGTGCAAACGCCGCAAAAATCGGGCTTTACAACACAACCGTTTCGGATATGTGGGTTGATTATCTCAAGCCGCAGGAATGCGGCAACAGAACAGGCGTCAGATACGCAACGCTTGTCGGCGACAAAAAAGTGTTTAGTCTTGTTGCGGAGCCGGTTATGGAATTTAACGCATGCCATTGGTTGCCGAAAGAGATTGAAAATGTTTGGCACCAAAAGGATTTGCCCGAGCCGAACAAAACCGTTGTTCGCTGCATAGCAAGACAGCAGGGCATCGGCGGATATGACAGCTGGGGTGCACACTGCAACGAAAAATACAAAAACAAGACAGACAAAACCTACAGGCTCAAATTCCAAATCAGATTTTAGAAATCTGTCTATTAACTATATATAAACCGTTTTAAAATATACTTGACATTTTTAAATGTTAGTATTATTATGTGAACACAAGAAATATTATTTTATATTATTATCAGTAACCGATGAGAGGAAACATTATGTCTATTAAAGAAGCTATTACGGATATTGTTATAAGAAATGCCGTAAAGTATGCAAGAAAAGACTTCGACCGCAACGCTCCGAGAATCCTTTCTCTCGTAGAAAAAGCGGATGTAAAAAAGGTCAACCGTTCAACCTATGCAGGCTTGCACAAGGTTATGGACGACCCGAATAATAACTGGATGCGTTTTGCAAAGGATTTGATTTGCAACACAGATGAGCATGTTATCAATAAGCTTATCCCACCGCTTATGAATGTTGCCATCAACAGCTATACAAAGAGAATGGCGGCTATCGAAAAATACGGTTGCAACGTGCCTTGGGCAATTCTTATGGACCCGACAGCAGCCTGCAACCTTAAATGCACAGGATGCTGGGCAGCCGAATACGGTCACACAAGCTCGCTTTCATATGAGGATTTGTCAAGAATCATCAGCCAGGGTAAAGAGCTCGGCACATATATGTATCTCTACACCGGCGGTGAACCGACAATGAGAAGAAAGGACATTATGCGTATCTGCCGCGAGAATCCGGATTGCGCATTCCTTTCGTTCACAAACGGCACACTTATCGATGACAGTTTTGCCGATGAAATCAAAGAGGTCGGCAACTTCTATCCTGCATTTTCAATCGAGGGATACGAGGAAGAAAACGACTTCCGCCGCGGTCAGGGCACATTCCAAAAGTGCACCGCAGCAATGAAGCGCCTTAAGGACAGAGGCGTTCCGTTCGGCGCATCACTTTGCTACACAAGCAAAAACACCGATGTTCTTGCATCTGACGAATATATGGATTGGCTTATCGACCATGGTGTTAAGTTTGCTTGGTTCTTCACATATATGCCAACCGGCAACGGCGCTGTTACAGACCTTATGGTAACACCGGAGCAGCGTGCACTTATGTATAAGAAAATGCACGAGTGGCGCCATACAAAGCCTATCTTCGCTCTCGACTTCTGGAATGACGGCGAATATGTTCAGGGCTGTATCGCAGGCGGTCGTCACTATTTCCATATCAACTCAAACGGTGACTGCGAGCCTTGCGCTTTCGTTCACTATTCAAATGTAAATATTAAAGAGTGCTCCGTGCTTGACGCACTTCAAAGTCCGCTCTTTATGGCATACAAGAGAAATCAGCCGTTTTCAAACAATATGCTCCGTCCGTGCCCCGTTCTTGATAACCCGGGCGCAATCAGCAAAATGGTTGCAGAAACAGGTGCACATTCAACAGAAATGCAGCATCCCGAGTCGGCAAACGAGCTTTTCGACAAAACCGTTGCCGCCGCAAAGGCTTGGAAGGTTAAGGCAGACGAACTCTTTGACCGCGACAATTACATTGCAAAGCATGTTAAAGACGAAAATATGTATAACTTTGAAAAATCTGATGAAGAAAGAGAATTCAAAGAGTTTGAAAAGACAGAAGAATAATTCAAATATTAACGGCAATTAACAACAAAGAGGGCATACCGATTGGTATGCCCTTTAAAGCCATTTATATTAAATAGGAGAAGGATAAAATTATGAATACACCGTTGCTTATAGTTATTGCGGTTCTTGTTTTGTTTTCGGCGTTCTTTTCGTCTGCTGAGACGGCGTTTTCGTCACTCAATAAGGTGCGCTTGAAATCAAGCGAAACAGACGAAAACAAAAAGAAAATCGAAAAAACTCTTGTTCTTGCCGAAAATTACGATATGGTGCTTTCAACAATTTTAATCGGTAATAATATTGTTAATATCGCTGCATCATCGATTGCAACACTGTTTTTTACAGGTGTTCTCGGTGACAACAGCGACCTTGCGGCAACCGTGTCAACAATAGTTATGACGGTTGTTGTTCTCATCTTCGGCGAAATCACGCCGAAAACCATGGCAAAGGAAAGGGCGGAAAAATTTGCCGTTTTTGTAACACCGGCAATTCGCTTTTTTGTTTTTGTTTTTTATCCGCTCAACATTGCGTTCAAGGGCTGGAAAAAACTGCTTTCAAAGATTTTCAAGCTTGACGGTGACACTGCCGTAACAGAGGAGGAGCTTAAAACATATGTTGACGAGGCGCACACCGGCGGCGAAATCGACGAAAACGAAAGCGAACTTATCCGCTCGTCTATCGAGTTTGACGATTTGTATGTCAGCGATATACTCACTCCGCGTGTCGATGTTGAGGCTGTCGAGAAATATTGGAAACTTGCGGACATTGAAAAGGTTTTCAAAAAAACAAGCTTTTCGCGACTTCCTGTTTATATCGGTGATATTGACCATATAGTCGGCGTTATTCACTATCAGGATTTTGAGGATATTCGCAAAAGAGGGCTTAAATCTCTGCGCACGATATTAAAACCTGTGCCGATGATAAGCCCGGACACAAAAATCTCAAAGCTCCTGCGAATTTTGCAAAAAAGCAAAACCCACCTTGCTGTTGTTGTCGACGAATTCGGCGGAACTGAGGGTATAGTAACGCTTGAGGATATTATTGAGGAGCTTGTCGGCGAAATTTGGGATGAGCACGATGAAGTGCTTGTCGATTTTGACGAAATAGGCGATGGTGAATATATAGTTGACGGCACGGCGTCAATTGACAAGTTTTTTGAATTTTTTGACATTCGTCCCAAAAAGGAACTTGATATTGCAACCGTTAACGGCTGGGTAATGATTAATACTGATAAAATACCCGAGGTTGGCGATTCGTTCGACTATGGCGATATGCACTGTGAGGTAGTCAGCGTTGACGGCAAAAGAGCGGACAAAATCAAAATAATCGTTCAAAATAACAATGACGAAGAGGACAGCGAGCAAAATGTTTAATTTTATGAAAAAAGGAAAAATCGAATATTTGATTGTCGGTTTGGGCAATCCGGGCAGCACATATGAAAAAACACGCCACAACGCAGGCTTTTCGGCACTTGACAAACTTGCCGAAAACGAGGGCTTTGAGTTTAAAAAGATAAAATTTCACGCACTTGTCGCAGACGAGATGATTGCACAGCATCGTTGCCTTTTGATGAAGCCGCAAACGATGATGAACAACTCGGGCGAGGCTGTTTACGAGGCGGCAACATATTATAATATTCCTGATGAAAATATCATAGTAGTATATGACGATGTAAGCCTTGATGTCGGCAAATTGCGTATTCGCCGCAAGGGCAGTGCGGGCGGACACAACGGAATAAAAAGCATAATTTCATGCATAGGCGGCGAGGATTTTCCGCGCGTAAAAATCGGCGTAGGCAAAAAACCCGGCAAGTGGGACCTTGCAGATTGGGTGCTTGCAAAATTTCCCGATGACGCAAAGGACGATTTATCGTCTGCGCTTGAAAACGCCGCCGAGGCTGTCAAACTCATGGTGAATGACGAAATCGACAAAGCAATGAATTTATACAATTCATAATCAAACGGAGATAATTTAAAATATGAGTTGTTTTTCAAAAGTTTGGGAAAAGGACGAGGAGTTTTCGACTCTGGCGCAAAGCATCGACACGCTCGGTGCGCCCGTCGGAGTTATCGGTCTTGCCGATATAAATAAAGTTCACGCAGTTCATTCCCTTTGCGAAAAAACAGGCAAAAAAGCATTTATAATTACACCCGATGAGGCAAGCGCGGTCAGATTTTTTGAAAATCTTTCGCAGTTTCAGCAGGGTGTTTTCCTCTATCCGAAAAGGGAGTTTACGCTCCTTGATGTCGAGGGCATCAGTCGTGAGTATGAGCAAATCAGGCTCGGCGTGCTTTCAAAAATAATCGACGGCAATTATACCGCCGTTGTTGCGTCTGCCGCCGCTGCCGCTCAATACACAATGCCGCCGCAGGCACTGAAGGAGCGCAGTTTTAAAATTTCGTCGGGCGATGAAATCGACCTCGACGATATGGCGGCGCGCCTCGTAAAAGCAGGCTATTCGCGTTTTGACCAAGTTGACGGCACGAGCCAATTTTCAATTCGCGGCGGATTGCTTGATATTTTTCCGCCCGGTGCGGATGACCCGGTGCGTATTGAGCTTTGGGGCGACACGGTTGATTCGATAACAAAATTTGACATTGCCACACAGCGCAGAACGGATATGGTTAACAGCGTTGAGATTATCCCGTCAACCGAGGTTTTGTTTAACTCGCGCGAGGAGCAGGCTAAAAAGATTGACACTCTTGCCGCAGGCTTAAAGGGTAAGGCGACAAAAGCGCGCGAAAAACTTTATCAGGACAGCGACAGGCTCAAACAGGGCATAAATTTGCGTTGCAACGATAAATATTTGCCGCTTGCGTATGACTCTAAGGGTATTTTCGACTATTTTGAGGGCACACTTTTTGTATGTGAAAGTGCAAAGATTAAAGAGAAGACACTCAGTCAAACAAAACTGATGAACGAGGAAATCAAGTGGCTTTTGAATGACGGCAATCTCTGCAAGGGCATCGACAAGTTCGCACTTGATTTTGAGGATTTGTGCGCCGTTTATGAGAGCTGTGCCGCAGTGTATATGGACTCGCTTCCGCGCGGCAGTTTTGACACGCCGGTGCGCCACCTTGCAAATTTTGTTTGCGAAAGCTTTAACGCTTGGTCGGGTACTCTGTCGCAGCTTAAAGACGATTTGTTCCCTCTTCTCAAAACAAATTATGCCGTTTGCATCATGGCAGGCACATCGAGAGCAGGTAAGGCGCTTGCATACGATATAGGCGAAATGGGCTTTGACGCCGTTTTCTGCGAAAACCGCCCTGCCGAGTTCCGCCGCGGTCAGGTAACCGTGCTGACGGGCACTTTGTCAAACGGATTCAGAATGAGCTCGTGCAAATTTGCGCTCATCACCCACACAAAATCAAATCAAAGCCGAAAAAAGCACAAAAAAGTTTCGGCAAAGGATGCAATCCACTCGCTCGATGAACTGTCGCCCGGTGATTACATTGTCCACAATGTTCACGGAATCGGCGTTTTTGAGGGCATACATTCGCTCGATATAAAGGGCGTTAAAAAAGATTATATCAAAATCAGCTATGCAAAGGGCGACACACTTTATGTCCCCGTTACACAGCTTGACCTTGTTTCAAAATATATCGGTCCGAACGATGACACATCAAGGGTTAAAATCAGCCGTCTCGGCTCGGGCGATTGGCAAAAAGCAAAGGCAAAAGTTCGCGCAAGCGTTCAGGATATGGCAAAGGAGCTTATTGCGCTTTATGCAAAGCGAATGAGCACACCCGGCTACGCCTTCAGCCAAGACACAGATTTACAGCGCGATTTTGAACTTCGCTTTGAATATGATGAAACCGACGATCAGCTCCGCTGTGCCGACGAAATCAAGGGCGATATGGAAAAATCTGCACCGATGGACCGCTTGCTTTGCGGCGATGTTGGCTTCGGCAAAACTGAGGTTGCACTGCGCGCCTGCTTTAAATGCATCGGCGACGGCAAGCAGTGCGCAATCCTTGTGCCGACCACCGTGCTTGCGATGCAACATTTTCAAACTGCGGTACGCAGAATGGAGGCGTATCCCGTCAGGATAGAAATGCTCTCGCGCTTTGTGTCACCGACAAAGCAAAAACAGGTGCTTGAGGATTTGGCGGCAGGCAAGGTCGATTTGCTTGTCGGCACTCACCGAATTATCAGCAAGGATATTAAGTTTAAGGATTTGGGTCTCCTTGTTGTTGACGAGGAACAGCGCTTTGGTGTTGCCCAGAAGGAAAAAATAAAGGAAAAATTCCCGAGAGTCGATGTGCTCACACTTTCGGCTACACCTATTCCGCGAACGCTCAATATGGCGATGAGCGGAATCAGAGATATGTCACTGCTCGAGGAGGCTCCGGGCGACCGCCGCCCCGTTCAAACATATGTTATGGAATTTGATTTCGGTGTGCTTGTCGAGGCTATGGAAAAAGAGCTTTCGCGCGGCGGTCAGTGCTATTATCTTCACAACAACATTGACACGATTGACCATGTCGCTCTGCAAATCAAAAAATCAATTCCCGATGCGACGGTCGGCGTTGCTCACGGCAAAATGACCGAGGAGCAACTTTCCGATGTTTGGGAAAAACTGACAAACGGCGAAATCGACATTCTTGTTTGCACAACGATTATAGAAACCGGAGTTGATGTTTCAAATGTAAACACGCTTATCATTGAAAACGCCGACAGAATGGGTCTTGCCCAACTGCACCAAATTCGCGGCAGGGTCGGTCGTTCGTCACGCCGCGGCTATGCTTATTTTACATTCGTGCGCGGCAGAGAGCTTTCCGAAATCGCAACAAAAAGGCTCGAGGCTATCAGGGAATATACGGAGTTCGGCTCCGGTTTCAAAATCGCAATGCGCGACCTTGAAATCCGCGGCGCAGGCTCGCTTTTGGGCAACAGACAGCACGGCCATATGGAATCTGTCGGATACGAAATGTATCTCAAACTCCTTGAAGAGGCGGTTGCCGAGGAAAAGGGCGAGCGCAAGCCACAGGAAAGGGAGAAAGAGTGCCTTATCGACCTGCCTGTTGACGCAGGTATTCCGACCGATTATATCACTTCAACGCCGATTAGGCTTGAAATGTATAAAACAATCGCAAATATACGCAGTGATGCCGACGCAAACGATGTTTACGACGAGCTGACCGACCGCTTCGGTATTCCGCCGGCTCCTGTTTACGGTCTTGTCGAAATTGCGCTTATGCGAAACACGGCGATGAAACTCGGCATTTACGAAATTAAGCAAAAGGGCGTTGCCGTCAACTTCCTTGTTGAAGATGTTAAGGTTGAATATCTTGTTGCGCTGAATGAAAAAATGCGCGGCAGAGCAACATTTAAATCGGGCGTAAAGCCTTGCATCAGCGTTCGTGTCGACAACGGCAATCCGATAGACACTGTTCGCGAAACGCTCGAAATTTTACAAAATGCATAAAATTAAGCACCTCGGTCAATAATACAACCGAGGTGTTTTTTATGTCTGCAAATCAAAACAGTAAAAAGGACAGCAAAAATGTAAAGACGCTGTTTTCAATAGTTTGTCTTTGCATTATTGCGCTTGGACTTATAGTCTATTTTTCAACAAATTCAAAGGCTCAAAAGGGCACTGTCAACGAAAATACAACAATTGTTGACACAACCGAGGCAAACCGTGCCGTTACGGCGAAAGAGCCGAAAACGCAAAAGCAAACAACCGCCGCCTCCACGGCGCGCACAACAACGGCAAAAAAAGAGGCTGCCACCATGGAGCAGGGCAAAAACAATATTCCATATAAGAGTTTTTATAAATATCCGCTCACGGAAACGGTGCTTAAAGGGTACAGCGAGGAGCCGGTGTTTGACGAAACGCTCAACGATTATCGCGCACATGCCGCCGTTGATTTCACGGGCAAGCAGGGCGACAAGGTTGTTGCGATTAATGACGGCAGGGTTATCGCGGTTTATACAGACAGCCTTTACGGTATGGTTGTCGAAATCGACCACGGTGGTAAGCTTGTCGCAAAATATTGCGGTCTTGACAGCGTGAGCGTTAAAAAAGGCTCGTATGTCAATATCGGCAACACAATCGGCACGCTCGGCTCTGTTCCGATTGAAAGCAAATCGTCGCCGCATCTTCATCTTGAAACAAAAGTCGGCGGAAAAACCGTTAATCCGCTGAATGTTATGGGCAAAACGGAATAAAAAATAAGCTTGCAGTTGAAATTAATCGCTGCAAGCCTATTTTTTATGTCGCTGAATATCAAATTTTTTCGTAGCAAAGAATTACAAATTCAACAGTAAGCTCGGTTTCGTCGATTTTGTCGAGCCGCGCCTTAAACTCGTTTCTCGTTCTGTAAAAATACGGAGTCATCGAAAACAGCTCTCTCAAATCGTCGCCGCTTATCGTCACCTTTTGGCTGACCTTTTCCCTCCCTGTGAGGGTCAAAAGCTTTGATTCGGGGGCTTTTTCATCGTTTTTATACGGTTTGTCATAAACAATTTGCTTCATTTCAAACAAATGCATTTCACCGGGGATAACGCTGTAAAGTTTGCCGCCGTTTTTGAGTATTCTGAAAAATTCTTTGTCGTTAAACGGAGCAAAAAGGTGAATTGCCGTGTCGATGCTGTTGTCGGGTATGGGGATTGAGGCGAGATTTGCCACAAAATATTTGCCGTTTTTATTTGTCTTTGACGCAAGGCGCACCATTTCTTTGCTTATGTCAAAGCCGTACAGCTCGCCGTCATAATTGTCGTAATATCCGTCGCCGCAACAAATATCAAGCACCGTACCGTTCATTTTTTCGGCAATCGTATTTTTAAGGCAGGAGTAATATCCCTTTTGCAAAAATGCGTGGCGTGCGCGTGCGGACTCTTTGCTGTCGCCCGTTTTATCGCCGCTTTTTGAGCCGACAAGCAGGTTTACATAACCCTCTTTGGCAAAATCAAAACAGTGATTGTTTTGGCATTTCAGCGCATTTTCGCTTTTGTTCAGCGATTCTCCGCATATGGGGCAAACAAGCATTATTCCTCACCCCACGGCAAATCGACTATTATCGGCTCGTGGTGCACCGCCGGCAAAAATTTTTCAATTATATCTTTTGTCTTGAATTTAAGGCTCGAGGTGCAAACGCACGGATGACAGCCGAGGGTTTCGCTTTCGACAACAGGCTTGTCGATTACAAGTTGAATTTTGTTGTCCTTATCATTCATCAAGCCCATTATCGACACTGCACCCGGCTTGATGTCGAGATATTCAAGCATTTTTTCGCTCGGTGCAAACGAAAGGCGCGAACAACCGAGCTGTTTTGTGATATATTTTGTTTTAAACGGCTTGTCGCCCGGCATCATCAAAAGATAAAACTCTGTTTGTTGTCTGTTGCAGAGAAAAAGATTTTTGCAAATGATTGTGTCGAGAATTTTGTCAATCTCGTTGCACTTTTCCATCGTGTTTGCTTCCTCATGGTCGGTGCGTTCGTATTCAATGCCCAGTTTGTCGAGCAAGTCATAAACGCGCACTTCCCTTTCAAGCCTGCCGGAGCAGTCGGTCGGTCTGCCTTTTACAAGTTCCATATTTTATGCGTCCTTTTTTGTTATTTATGCTATTTTACCACTTTTTACCCCCTCTTGCCAAGTGTGTTATAATATATTTATAAAGATTTAAACACCGTCATTGACAAATCGGCAAAATAAATATATAATGCACATTTGTACGGTTCATTCATATGAGCGGTGAATACATATGTGAGGCTATTGAGGCTATTATGGAATACGAAAGAATTAACGAAATTGCAGATTTATTCAAAATGTTCGGCGATGCAACAAGGGTAAAAATCTTGTTTTCGCTTTTTGACCGTGAGTTGAGCGTGACCGAAATTGTCGAAAAAATCGGCGCGTCGCAAACGGCGGTGTCGCACCAGCTTCGCTCGCTTAAACAAAGCCACCTTGTCAAATGCCGCCGCGAGGGCAAAAATATAATCTATTCCCTTGCCGATGAACATGTCAAAATTATAATCAACTGTGCCGTTGAGCACATAGAGGAGTGATAAATATGTCCGAAAACGAAAATATCGAACCTGCACAGGAGCATCAGGTCGGTTGCACATGCGGATGCGACCCTGCCGCCTTTCAGGAGTATAAAAAGGAAATGACTGTCAAAATCATAATCAGCGCTGTGTTTTTCGCCGCAGGTTATGTAATAAGTGAGTTTACATCAATCAGCAGCTATGTTTATTTGATTTGCTTTGCGATTTCATATATCGCGGTCGGCTTCGGCGTAATACGCGATGCGCTTATGCTTGTCGGCAACAAAAACTTTTTCAACGAATATCTGCTTATCAGCGTTGTTTCAATCGGTGCCCTTGCCATCAAGGAATATCACGAGGGCTGTGCCGTAATGCTGCTTTTTGCAATCGGCGATTTTCTGCAAAGTCTTGCTGTTTCAAAAAGTCAGGATAAAATCAACAATATGTTTGCCGAGTCCGATGTCAGCGATGACGAGGTCGAAAATGAGGAGAGCAATCTCTCCCACCTTGAAAACGAGGTTAACGGCTCGGGCGGTACAAACCGTTTTATAACACGATTTTCAATGATTTACACACCGATTGTGTTCTTGATTTCCCTTTTGGTTATTGTAATTCCTCCGTTCATCACGGGCGGTTTTGCACAGTGGTCCGTTTGGAAAGAGTGGATATACAGAGGGCTTTCGGCGCTCACCGTCGGCTGTCCGTGTGCTATCGTAATTTCGGTGCCGCTCAGTTTTTATTTCGGTATCGGCGCCGTTGTTAAGGACGAAAAAAACGGCGATTTTTATGCAAAGCGTGCAACTCGCATTTCTAAAGAAAACATTGCGCTCACACTTGCCGTTAAGGCTGTAATTCTTGTTCTCGTCGTATTTTTGGATAAGGAGCCGCCTATGTGGCTTGCCGTCTTCAGCGATGTCGGCATTTGCCTGCTTGCAATTTTAAACTCGCTCAGAGCGGCTTTGATAAAAAAGAGTAACTGATATGCAAAAATTATTTTTAGATTATACACCGGAAAATGAAATAATCCTTGACGGCGAGGAGGCGCGCCATATCGCAAAAAGCCTGCGAATGAAGGTTGGCGATATGCTCACCGTGACAGATGGGAGCGGCAACGATTTCGGCTGTCAAATTGAAACCGTCACAAAGGATACCGTGACCCTCAAGGTTTGCTACCGTCAGGCAAACAACAGTGAGCCGACCTGCAAGGTGACGATTTATCAGGGTGTGCCGAAAAGCACAAAACTCGAGGATATTGTGCAAAAATGCGTTGAACTCGGCGTTTATTCGATTGTGCCCACGCTCACTCAGCGTTGTGTCAGCCGACCCGACCAAAAAAGCGCCGCAAAGAAAAATCAGCGCTATCAAAAAATCGCGCTTGAGGCGGCACAGCAAAGCGGCAGAGGCATAATTCCCGAAATTGTGCCGATGAAAACTCTCGCACAGGCAATCACCGAGGATGAAAGCGATGTCAAAATAGTGTTTTATGAGGGTGGCGGCGAGCCGATAAAATCAATTGTTTCGCCCGACTGCAAAAGCGTTTCCGTCTATATCGGACCGGAGGGCGGCTTTGAAAAAAACGAGGTTGAGCAAATTGTCAGCGCCGGCGGTGTTCAGGCGACGCTCGGCAAGCGCATTTTGCGCACGCAGACCGCACCCGTTGCGGCACTCACGGCGATTATGCTTTTGACAAACAATCTCGAATAACAAAATACAATAGACAGTCTAAACGGCAGGTCATTATGACCTGCCGTTTTTGTTATAAATTATGAATATTTATATCATCATTCAACGCTATTCAACGCTCTTGAGCGATGACACCATATCGAAATTCTTAACCTTTTTCGTATATTACATTATATATCGTATATATCTATATCGGTATGGGTGATTTTTGGCTATTTGATTGAATTTGGCGGTAAAACCCTGCTCGTTTTTGTTAGCAACTGAATTGAAATGTGCAAAATCGTGCAAACACAACTCGAAAATAAAGCGATATGAACAAACAAAACACGCATTATTGGGCATAATTAACGAGAATATTCGCTCACTGTTGACTGCTATTGACTGAATAGGTATAATTAAGGTGCAGTAGGAAATAATTATTTCGCAACGGCGACGGCCGCAAAAGGAGATTAAATGCTGACACAGGAACGAAGAAGAAAAATACTTGATTTGTTGGAGGAGCAAGGCTCCGTAACGGTTGCCAGGCTCAGCGAGGAATTTAATTCGAGCGAATCGACAATTCGCCGCGATTTAGTGGCACTGTCGCAGCTCGGAAAACTCAACAAGGTTCACGGCGGCGCAACTGTGCTGTCACAGCAGTTCTTAAAAAATGAGGACACGGTTGAGGAAAAATCGCTTAAATATGTTGATGAAAAGGTTGCAGTTGCAAAATACGCCGCAAGCCAAATCAGCGACGATGATTTTGTTTTCATAGACGCCGGCTCAACTACATATTTGATGACAAAATATATCAAATCCACAAAAGCAACCTTTGTCACAAACGGCATAGCACACGCAAAAAAGCTTGCACGAAAGGGTTGCAAAGTATATGTTCTCGGCGGTCAGCTTAAAGACACAACCGAGGCGATAATCGGACTTGTGGCGGCGTCAAATCTTCAAAAATACAATTTTTCAAAAGCTTTCATTGGAACAAACGGCATCAGCGAAAAACAGGGCTTTACAACACCGGATACCGACGAGGCAATGCTAAAGGCGGTTGCGGTGGAGAGGAGTTTTGTGGCATACATTCTTGCCGATCATTCAAAGTTTAACAAGGTTTCGGCAGTGACTTTTGCTCCGCTTGACGCCGGCTGCATAGTTTGTGACAGATGCGACGATGAAACACTTAAACAAAAATCTGTAATCAAAGAGGTGGTTTGATGGTTTATACGATTACGCTCAATCCCGCGCTTGATTATGTGATGTATGTTGACCGTCTGCGATATGACGATATAAACCGCACATCACATGAGGCTGTCTATTACGGCGGCAAGGGAATCAATGTTTCCGTCATTCTTACACGCCTCGGCGTTGAAAACAAGGCGCTCGGTCTTGTTGCCGGATTCACCGGCGCTCAGCTTGAGGAAATGCTGAAAAATGACGGTATCAGCTGTGATTTTAATCATCTGAAAAACGGATTCACAAGAATAAATGTTAAAATTAAAGCAGATAATGAAATAGATGTAAATGCAAACGGTCCTTATATCGATGAGGAGGATATTTCGAAACTTCTTGAAAAGCTTGACAAATTAAAGGACGGCGATTATCTCGTTCTTGCCGGCTCAATTCCGAAAAATCTCCCCGACGATATTTATGAAAGAATTTTAAAGCGTCTTTCGGGCAGAGGTGTAAGGTTTGTTGTTGACGCAACGGGCGATTTGCTCAAAAATGTGCTTAAATACAAACCGTTTCTTGTAAAGCCCAATCATCACGAGCTTGGTGATATGTTTGGCGTTACGACTCAAACGGACGATGAAATAATCGAGTATTCAAAAAAACTTCAGGTACTCGGCGCACAAAATGTGCTTGTGTCGCGCGCATCAAAGGGTGCAATGCTTATTGACGCCGACGGCAAGGCACACAAAATCGGCAACGCCACCGGTAAGCTTGTCAACTCAGTCGGTTGCGGCGACAGTATGGTTGCCGGATTTGTTGCCGGCTGTATAGAAAAAGGCGACTATGCCTATGCTTTAAAATTAGGCTCGGCATGCGGCAACGCGACGGCGTTTTCACCCGAGCTTGCTACAAAAGACGAAATTATTAATATTTTTAATACAGGATTCAATTCGCAGAAAGGAGTATCTTTATGAGAATCATTGATTTGTTAAAGGCCGAAGCAATTCAGCTTAACACTGCTGTTGCTTCAAAGGAGGAAGCAATTGATAAAATGATTGCTCTCCACGAAAAGGCAGGCAATTTGTCGGATACTGCCGCATACAAGGAGGCTATCCTTGCAAGAGAGGCACAAGGCACAACCGCTATCGGCGAGGGCATTGCAGTGCCGCACGCAAAGTCCGACAGTGTTAAAACACCCGGATTGTCTGCAATTACCGTTCCCGGAGGAGTCGATTACGGCGCACCTGACGGAAAGCCGTCTGACATTTGCTTTATGATTGCCGCACCTCTTGACGGTGACCTTCATCTTGAAATTTTGTCAAGGCTTATGGTTATGCTTATGGAACCGGAATTTTGCAAAGATTTGAGAAATGCAAAAACCGCCGACGAATTTTTAAGCATTATTGATAAAAAGGAATCTGAAAAATATCCCGAAGAAAAGGTTGAGGAACAACCTAAAAAAGAGGGATACAGAGTTCTTGCCGTTACCGCTTGCCCGACAGGCATTGCGCACACATATATGGCTGCCGAGGCACTCGAAAAAGCAGGCGAAAAAATGGGCTATCCGCTTAAAGCCGAAACCAACGGCTCCGGCGGCGCCAAAAACATTCTCACTAAAAAAGAAATCGCCGAGTGCGACGGTATAATCATTGCCGCAGACAAAAATGTCGAAATGGCAAGATTCGACGGTAAACCCGTTGTTAAAACCTCGGTTTCAAACGGCATTAACAAGCCGGAGGAGCTTATTCAAAAAATCGTTGACGGCAAAGCCTCCGTTTATCACGCAAACGAAGAGGAAAAGTCTTCCGTTGACGATGACGAAAAGGAAAGCTTCGGTCATAAACTCTACAAGCACCTTATGAACGGCGTTTCTCATATGCTTCCGTTCGTAGTAGGCGGCGGTGTTCTTATCGCCTTCGGCTTTTTGATTGATACAATCGCAGGCAATGCCGATGTCGGCGGAACTTTCGGATTTACAAACCCTGTTGCATCCGTCATTTTCTGGATAGGCAAGGCGGCGTTTGCACTTATGCTACCTGTTTTGTCGGCATATATCGCACAGTCGATTGCGGACCGCCCCGGTTTACTTCCCGGCTTTGTCGGCGGTGTATTTGCCGCAAACGGTCATACAATCCAAAGTATGATTGACGGCGTTAATTCAGGCAACGGACTTGTAGGCGACGGAAATGCCGTTTCGGGTTTCCTCGGTGCTTTGTTTGCCGGTTTCGTGGCAGGTATTGTTGTTCAGCTTCTTAAAAAAGCTTTTTCGTGGATGCCAAAGGCAATGGACGGCATCAAGCCTGTTTTCATCTATCCGCTTTTGGGCACACTTCTTATGGGCTTGATTATGGCAGGCGTAAACCCTGTTATCGGTCAGCTCAACACACTTCTTGCAAACGGACTTGAAAGTCTCGGCGCAACAAGCCGACTTCTTCTCTCAATAGTTCTTGCCGCAATGATGGCAACCGATATGGGAGGCCCGTTCAATAAAGCGGCGTATGTTTTCGGTACTGCGGCAATTGCAAACGGCGACACATGGATTATGGCTGCTGTTATGATCGGCGGCATGGTTCCTCCAATCGCAATCGCTCTTTCAACAACATTCAACAAGAAAAAATGGACTGCAGAAGAGCTTAAATCCGGTCCGGTTAACTATCTTATGGGTCTTTGCTTTGTCACAGAGGGTGCAATCCCTTACGCTGCATCAGATCCGATTCGCGTTCTTCCGTCATGCATGGTAGGCAGTGCCGTAGCAGGAGCTCTCACATCATTGTTCAATGTAACCTGCCCCGCACCTCACGGCGGTATATTCACATTCATCGTTTGTGACCATCCGCTCCTTTATGTTGTAGCCCTTGTTGCCGGCTCTGTTGTAGGCGCACTGATGCTTGCACTTTTAAAGAAAAATCAACCTGTTAAGGCATAAGAGAGGTAATAATATGGTATCAAAGGAATTTACAATAAAAAACAAAATGGGATTTCATATGCGCCCGGCAAATGTTTTTGTTACAGAGATGACAAAATATGCTTCATCGGTTAACATCATTTTCAACGGCAAAACAATCAACGGCAAAAGCATAATGAACATTATGGCGGCTTGCATCAAATGCGGCAGTACAATCACCGTTGAGTGCGACGGCGCAGACGAAAACGAAATGCTTGCTGAGGCAACCGAACTTATTGAATCGGGATTCGGCGAGGAATAATAAATAAAAATACGCTCCGGCAAAACTGTCGGGGCGTAGTCGGCTCGTATGAGCATTTACTACATAAATGAGGTGTTTTTATGCTAAAAGGAATAGGCGCATCCCAAGGCTTTGGCATCGGCAAAGCGGTTGTTATCAAAGATACCGAGCTTGATTATTCCTCGGTTAAATACTCCGACGCAGGAAGCGAAAAGGCTCGATTGCACAAGGCTGCAGACGATTTTGTCGAAGAAACAAAACTTCAAATCGAACAGGTCAAGCAGTCGGCAGGCGAAAAAGAGGCTGAAATTCTCGAGGGTCACCTTATGATGCTTCAGGACCCGTTTATGCTCAGCCAAATGGAGGATAATATCGACCAAGGCGCAGTTGCGGAAAGTGCGGTTGATACCGTTTGCACAATGTTTATAGATATGTTTTCGGGTGTTGACGACGAGCTGACACGCCAAAGAGCCTCCGATGTTAAGGATATTAAGGACAATTTGCTTTCGCTTTTACTCGGCATCAAACCTGTTGACATTTCGGCTGTCGAACACGGCTCGGTGCTTGTCGCAAAGGATTTCACTCCGTCAATGACAAGCCAAATCAACAAAGAAAATGTTTGCGCAATCATAACCGAGGTCGGCGGAGTTACAAGTCACAGCGCAATTCTCGCAAGGGCTATGGGCATTCCGGCGGTTCTCTCCGTTCTCGATGCAACAGAAAAAATTACCGACGGCGAAGCAGTGATTGCCGACGGCTTCAAAGGAAAGGTTTTGCTTAATCCCACACCGACGCAACTCGACGAATACACAAAAAAGCAAACTGCATATTTAAAGGAAAAAGAAAGCCTTAACGAATATTTCGGCAAGCAAACTGTTACAAAGTCGGGCGCAGTTAAAAAAGTTTACGGCAATATCGGCAAGGCGGAGGATGCACAAAATGTTATCCAAAACGGCGGCGAGGGCATAGGACTTTTCAGAACAGAGTTTTTGTTTATGGACCGTGCTCACGAGCCGACCGAGCAGGAGCAGTTTGAGGCGTATTCAACCGTCGCAAAGGCAATGGACGGTAAGGAGGTAATCATTCGCACGCTTGACATTGGCGGCGATAAGGCAATTGATTATCTTTCAATTGAAAAAGAGGACAATCCGTTTTTGGGTCATCGCGCAATTCGCTATTGCCTCGACAATCCTCAACTTTTCAAAACACAGCTTCGTGCGATTTTGCGTGCCGCGCAGTTCGGCGATATAAAGATAATGCTCCCGCTTGTCACAACCGTTGACGAGGTAAGGCGTGCAAAAGCTGTTATTGCCGAGTGTGCCGACGAGCTTAAAAACGAGGGCTTGAGATACAGACTCGCTCCTGTCGGCGTGATGATTGAAACGCCGTCGGCAGCGCTGATTTCGGATTTGCTCGCCAAAGAGGTTGAATTTTTCTCAATCGGCACAAACGATTTGACCGGCTACACCATGGCGGTTGACCGCGGCAATGCGGCGGTTTCAAACCTTTATGATGTTACACAGCCGTCTGTTTTGCGTGCAATTGAAATGACAGTCAAAAACGCAAAGGCGGCAGGTATTCAGGTCGGTATGTGCGGCGAGGCGGCGGCAGATGAGCGTCTTATCCCCAAACTTGTCGAATGGGGGCTTGATGAATTTTCGGTCACTCCGTCATCAATTCTTCAAACGCGCAAACTGATTTGCGAGTGCGAATAAATATTACAAAAGCGCAGTGCAGTTTCAAACCGCATTGCGCTTTTTATTTCTGTCATATTCTATTTTGCGTATTTTACTTCATACAACTTGTCGGGATAGTCGGTCATAATGCAGTCGGCACCCATATCAATCAAATATTTCATATCTTCCTCGTCATTGACTGTCCAATACTGCACTGCCATATTGTGCTTATGTGCATAGTTTATCATTTGTGCCGTGCCCAAATTGATGCCGAGGTTTTTGTACGGCGCACAAAACGGAATTTGCAAAACATTGCACGGCGGCACATAATCCTCATCGTCATTCAGTGCGGCTGTCCAAAAATCAAACACCTCCGCTATTGATGTACTGCGTGCGAGATCGGGATATTTTTCGTCAACATATTCGCTGACCTCCTTGTGGAAGGTGCCGAATACAACTTTGTCGATAATGCCCTTTTCCTGCAAAACGGAGTAGAGAATGTCTACACCCTCTTTGCCCAAATCGCCGCTGTTTTTGATTTCGATAATATATTTATATTTTCCGCCGCCCTGCTCAATCAAATAATCAAGAATATCGTTAAGCTTCAAAATTTTGAGTTCTTCGGGAACTTCATCTTTGCTTAAATCGGCATAAGGTGTTTCGCCGTCCTCCGTTTCAAATTTTGCGCCCATATTTAGCGTCCTCAACTCGGCGTATGTTTTGTCCTCTGGGCGTACTTTCTTTTCGCCGAAAACCTCCTCACTGTCGGATGTTCTGTCAAGCGTGTTATCGTGAAGCAAAACGAGCTGTTTGTCTTTGGTGATATGCAAATCAAATTCAAAGACATCAATGTCAAAATTTGGGTTTTCAGCACAGTTCTTGAACGCCATCATCGTTTCCTCCGGCTCAATTCCGCCGCCGCTGCGATGACCCGAAATGTCGGTTCCGTCAATTATGTATGCGTTGTTGGTTTTGTATGTTTCGATTTGGCTCGGCTCGGAGCGGTGCATGCACGAAACCGTCATTACCGCCGCGAGCGCTGCTATTATCAGCAACACCGCCGTGAGAATGATTATTTTTGCCGTTCTTCTTTTTTTCGTGTTTTTTGCATTTGTTTTTGCCATACTTTTCCCTCATTTATAAGTTTCTCTAATAATTATATTTATAATTTTACAAAAATGTCAATGAAAAGTCAACAAAAAATATCAAATAATTATATAAATTTTATTGAATATGTATAAAAGTAACAACAATTATAACATTTCCTACCGTATGGGCAAAGGTTTTTAATAAAAAAATCCACCGCAGGTTTCCCAACGGTGGATTCGATACACTTATTTATTTTAATTTATTATACATTTCGTAAATATCGTCTTCGGTCAATTCGATCGGATTGCGTTTCATAAGCATTGACATGCTCTTTTTCGTCAACTCTCTGATTTGTTCATCGGTTGTGCATCCGATTTCGGATAACTTTGTTCTCATTCCCATTTGCTTTTTCATCGCGGTTATTTCGTCTGCCATTGCGTAAGGAGATTCAAAGCCACAGTCTTTTGCAAGCGCTGTTATCCTGCCGTCGCCGTCTGCATTGTCGGCATTGAATTTGATGAAATAATCAAGTGTGAATGCACATGCCTCGCCGTGCGGCACACCGTAAATGTTTGTCAGTGGGAACGAGCAGGCGTGTGAGCCGGTTGTCCTCGGGTGTGAAAATGCAACGCCGGCAACTATCGACGCCTCAGCCATTTTTTCGCGCGCCTGAAGGTTGTTTGGGTTGTTATATGCTTTTTCAAGCCACTCAAACACAAGCCTTGCGGCATAAATCGAGCATGCGGAGCAAACAGGCTGGTTGAGCGTTGACCAATAGCTTTCAACCGCGTGTGACAAAACATCAAGTCCCGTTGAGGCTGTCACCTGCGGCGGAACGGTCAGCGTCAACTCCGGGTCGATTACGGCAATTTTCGGATACATTGCCGGGTCGTTCATCGGATTTTTTAAATTTTGTTTTAAATCCGTCAAAACCGAAATGTTTGTAACCTCACTTGCTGTGCCTGATGTTGTTGCGACCGCAATCATCGGAATTGCTTCTGCGGCGTTAATCGGTTTTCCGCCGCTGTGGTAGGACTCAATTACATCATCACCCTTTGCTATTGCACAAGCTGCTTTGCAGCAGTCCATGGGTGAGCCACCGCCGAGCGCAACGGCAAAATCGGCGCCGATTTTGCGCATAACCTTGACGCAGTTGTTAACATTGTCGGTTGTCGGATTTGGGCGAATGTCGGCAAAAACAGCCTTCAGCGTGCCTTCGCTCATTTTTACAAACTCATCGGCAACGCCGTTTTTTGAAAAGCTGTGCGAGCAAACAAGCACACCGTTTTTACCGCCGATGCTGTCGATATATGATTTGATTTCTTTTCTTTTGCCGACTCCGAATTCAAGCGTAACCGGCAAATTAAATTCCCACGATGTCAAATTTTTCATCTCCTATACGATTTTAAACCTATTTTATCACATATTTGTTGTTTTTTAAATATTTTTCTTGACAAATTAGAAATTATATTATAAAATATCAAGGCATTGAGAGATATGCGGTATAACACCCATTTTGGGTTTATATTGGGTAACACCCTTCGGGGTTTTACATATATCAAAAACAGCAGTTGCTGATAATATATCGAGGTGTAACTCAGTTTGGCTAGAGTGCCTGCTTTGGGTGACGAAAGCGACCGCTGCCGGTGGCAGATAAAGGGAGCTTGAGGAAGCGCAGCAAAACAGAGCAATGAACACGGCAGTGGTCAGTGCGACAATTTTGCAAGGGGGCGAGCAAAGCAAAACCGAGCAAAGTCTCAAAATTACAATAAAATAATATCGAGGTGTAACTCAGTTTGGCTAGAGTGCCTGCTTTGGGAGCAGGATGCCGCAGGTTCAAGTCCTGTCACCTCGACCAAAAGCCTCTGAAATTGACTGATTTTGGAGGCTTTTTTTTGTTAATTGAGGTGCAGAACTTGAAGGGTAGTACCAGTAAATTTTAGTATTTTCTAAATGCTATCTTTTTATTATAATGATTAATGTTCTGTTGAAAGGGTGAGAAATATAATGAATAATATTTTATCTGTTGATATTCGAAATGTAAAAGGTATGTCAAATCCGGCTTGTATAAAACCAAGATCGATTCCACCTATTCCGCTAAACAGACTACAAGCACTCGGCATAACATTCTCCAAATTCAACGGTTAAAAATCCAAAAGATATGTACCGTCCTCATACTTTCTGAAAGTAACATATGTCTTTCCGTAAAGTTCCAACATTTGCTTAGTAACATAACCACCTGCAGGAGCGCCAATTCTTTTACGAATCCATTCACCCAAGATTGCATTACTTTCTACACTGTGCAAGGCTTTGTTACCTTGCTGTGCCATTCTCATATGGAAAGAACCAAAATCTTTGGTGATCACTTTAAACATCGGGCAGTTTTCATCATCGGGATTTTCTCTATCCGGAAAGAAGCCAGTCTTTTTATCTTTGTGATTATACGGAATATAGGCTTGGTTTTGATCTCGCTTCGTTCCGTTTTTGCGAATACCCCAGTTAATACCCGAGCCATATCCCGTATCACTGCCGTCCGCACGCAAAAGAGAAACATTCAGTGTATCAATCGGTGTTTCCTTATCATAAACTAGATAATCTTTCTCAGAGTTATCAGGTTCAACAAAATTTTCTGCGGTATTGTTGATAACATTCTTTAACTTCTCAGAAACAGACGGATCAAAACAATCAATTGTATCGGGCAAAAGATTCTTATAATAACAATAAGCCTCAAGAGAGTTACACATACTAACAGACTCTCTGCGCTTGTAAAAGGCATTCATGGTATAATTCAAAGAACCACAGAAGGCGATATAAGGCATATCACCTACATGCTCATCCGGATATGTCCAGATATACACTTTCGAATGCACTTCCGAGCCTTGGCAAATGTATCTGCACGAGATTTTGGGCATCTCTTTAGATGTGTTAAGAAATCGAATCATACGACAGATATCTTCATGCTTTTTCTGAGAAAGGCTGGATTTGGTCATACCAAGCATGATTTCAACTGACAGACCTTTGATCAATCTGCTGTTCTTCATGCCTTCCGAAAGTTTTATCATATGGGTTGAGATTCTATCACAATCAGTAAATGCGGTAATAATCTTCAAAGAGGAACAAGGATGCGAAAACTCTGTTCTCGCAGGTGTGTATAAAATGGGTTCATCAAAATCCGATGTGATAAATGTCGGAATGCCAGTAATATCATCAATTTTTGGAATCATTCATCTTCCTCCAGATTGGCTTCGATCCAAGGATAATCAATCCCCGCGAAACTATTTAATACAGCGGTTATAACTACCTCGGATAATTTGCACGGTACGGCCATGCCGATTTGTTTTCTTACACTGCTGTAGTTACCTACGAACTCATAATCGTCGGGAAAAGTTTGTATTCTTGCTCTCTCTCTATTTGTCAATTCTCGATCTGTCCAGTGGTACATAAATGTGCCACCACCACCCGCAGCTGTTACAGTATAAGCAGGTTTATTGGGATCAAGTTTACGATAAATTTGACTGATTTTAGTTTTGGTGTGAATTCTTAATTCACTCGGGAAATCCTCTCCCAGTCTTTCCTCTGCTTGCCACACATTTTCACCAGGATTAATATATGATAATCTTCTGACAACCTTATCAGCAAGTTTCCTTACTTCATTATCGGGAGCATTCTCTGGAATATTAGATAATGCAGTTCTCGCAGTTACATCGCACTTAGCATATACTGCAGGATCTGGGACTCTGTACTTCACCGATTCATCTTTGTGAATCCCAACAATGATCACCCTATGTCTTGTTTGCGGCACGCCATATTCCTCGGCTTTATAGAGGTGAACATTCAATTTGTAACCAGCCTCACGCATATCATTTAGAATGATTTCAAAGTCACCTGAACCTGCCGAGCGTATTCCTGATACATTTTCCGCAACAAACCATTTCGGTTGATAAGCTTTAAGCACTTCAATACCATACCAGTATAGTTGCCCAAACTTCTCATTTTCAAAGCCTTGGTGCTTACCAACATTAGAGAAGCTGTTGCACGGGAACCCATAGCAGAAGGCCGTGATCTTTCCAAGTTTTTGAATATCCAATCCACGTACATCGCCGCAATGAACCGTTTCAGGAGATTCGGGGCAGATGTTTTTACGATATGTTTCACATGTATCCGCATCATAATCATTCGCCCAAGCATGCTCAATGGTGAAGGAGCCATCATCACTTTTTGCCCGCAGAGCACCGCACGCAATTCCACCAGGGCCGCAGAACAATTCGCCTAACTTAAATGTTTCCATTTCAGTTATCCTCCTTTTCGGGTATGATTTCTACAATATCATCCATAGTACAACCCAATGCAGAGCATATCTTGACAAGCACATCACTGGAGACTACTGCGCCGTCTTTGCCCATCTTGGTGATGGTGGCTATGCTGATGCCGGCTTTTTCGGCGAGTTCTTTCTTTTTCATATCACGGTCGATCAGAAGTTTGAACAATTTTTTATAGCTTGCGGCCATTGCATTACACCTCATAGATAGTTATAGTTAGTACATTGTATTATTGAAAATCATTATACCACACTCTACTCCAAACATCAACAGTTTTCAGCAGAAAAATACTGCGATTTCAGTATTTTTCAACTTTTTGTTGCAAGTTTTCTATTTTCTCCTTGCTTTTCCGTAATCCCCTTATCTTTGTCTACTGCGGTGCAAATTTTGACTTGAATCAGGGGTTGTTCAGAGTTATAATAACCGTATAAAAAGCAATCGCCTCTCGCGTGATAACGAGAGGCGTGTATTGCGTATTATTCTGCAGAAATCCCTGTTGACCAAACAACAGACCACCTACCGTTTCGGAGCATTCGGAAACAGTGGACTGGGGAGCGCCGAAGAACGCGGTTTTTCGAGCGGAAAGGGGCGAAAAAAGCCATTTTTAGCGGAAATTGCCTTCCATAGGACCGTTTGGGAGCAGGATGCCGCAGGTTCAAGTCCTGTCACCTCGACCATAAGACACGGTTTTCAAACCGTGTCTTTTTTGATTCAAAGTGCGCGGTGAAAAATACACCCTCACGGGAGGTTTAACTCCCGTGAGGGTGTTGATTGTTATTCGTTTGTATTTTGTTTGCCGATGGGGTCGTCGCCGAGTTGATAGAGAAAATGCATGCTGACGAGGCAGATTATCGAGCCGACAAAGGGGATAAAGCCGGTCATAAAGTAAATGTTGTTGTCAACTCCTGCCGCTTGCTCGAGTGCGGAGAGCTTTTCGCTATAGCCCGTTAATCCGAGCGAAAGCGAAATTACTGCGGCACCGAGACCCTGCGCAATTTTTCTGAAAAGCGAATATGTTGCATAGATTGAGCTTTCTTCGCGTCTGCCGGTTTTCATTTCCTGATAATCAATGCAGTCGGCAACAAGCGCCCAGGTGAGCACAAGATAAAATGCCGAGCCGAACATTGCGATTCCGATGAAAACAATCCAAAGATACGGATTTTCAAAGCGAACAAATGTGGCAATTCCGCTTGCAATTGCCGAAATCAAAAACGGATAAGTGCAAAGCTGTTTTTTGGTGAATTTTTTTGAAAGCGGCTTAACTGCGATGATGCCTAAAACAGTTGGCAATCCTGCGATGATTGTTGCAATTGAAATAAGCTTTGTGTTTTTGAAATAGCACATAAAAATATACGGCATTGATGTTGTAACCGTCATCATAAGCGCAAGATACGACATTGACGAAATCGTTACGCCAAGCATATTTTTGTTTTTGAAAAATGATGCAAGCGTTTTAAAATAGTTGAATTTTTGCGTTTTATCGGGAACGGCAGTCTCAAGCCTTTCTGTCGTCATTTTGCGAAGCAGAATAAACGAAACAAAGCCGATAATGCCCATAACAGCAACAATTATAAAGAAAAGATTGCCGCGAGGGTTGTCGTTTTCGTCATAAACAATGAGCGGAAGCAAAATCATAACGGGAACTTGTGCAAACATTGCGCCCACGCTTCTGTATGTTGAAAGCGAGCTTCTCTCCTGCGGAACATTTGTGATTACGGATTGCATTGAGCCGTACGGCACATTTACACTTGTGTAAGAAATGCTCCATACGCAGTAAAGACCGAAGCACATCACGATTTTGAGCGCGTATGGCAGAGCAGGGGCATAAATAAATAACAGCACGCTCGAAATTAACAGCGGCAGACTTGCCCATTTAATCCAGGTTTTGAATTTGCCCTCTTTGCCGGGTTTCGCCGCGTCGCAAATGCCGCCGATTATCGGGTCATTTATTGCATCAAATATTTTTGCAAGCAAAATGATGATTGCAAAGTGGTGGGGCTTTATTTTCATACAGGTGACATAAAACAGCATAAGATAGTTGTTTATAAAGGCAAAGCTCATATTGCAACCGAAATCGCCGAGCGCATAGCCTATTTTGTCACGCATACCAAAGGGTCTGATTTGCTTTTCTTCCATTTTTATCCCTCTAAAATATTTAAGATAACACATTTATTATATACTGAAATGCAAAATATAATCAATGTGCATTCTGCCTATATTTAAGCTTTAAATTATGGGCAATATAAACAAGACGAATTTTATTAAAAAGCAAAAAATGACGGTACAAAACAGCGAATCCGCCGCAGAGCATATACCCTGCGGCGGATTTTTACGCATAGACCAAATAAGAATTCCCAGCGGTAAATTACAGCTTGTTTACCGATGAATTAAAGATACCATTATTTGGAAATAAAATCAATATCAAACACAAAAGTGCAATAGAAAGGACGAAAAAAGCAATAAATCGTTGTATTACAACGATTTGCTTGTCATACAACGCTAAAATGTGCTCTTTTTTCGACAATAATCATTCCAAACAGTGTGAAACTCCGCGCGTTTTCGTGTGGCTATCGGTATTCTTTCATTGCCGAGGAAAACCTCGGAATAATTATATTCGGTTATATAGTGAATGTTTATTAAAAAGCTTTTGTGAACAAAGCAAAAGAAAGGGTTTGGCAATTTTTTCGCCGCTTCTTCAAACGATTCTTTAATCTCAAATTCGCCATCGTCGGAAAGTGCGAGAATAGTTTTTCTGTTGTTGCGGCAAAGGTATTTTATGCTTTCAACTTCGGTGCGAATATAATCGCCGTCACTGTTCATAAAAAATACATCGCAGCATGCCTTATCAAGATGTTCCATTGCTCTGTCGAGGCTTTGGTAAAGCCTGTCGGGCTCAATCGGTTTTGTAAAAAAGCGAAAAACCTTCAAATCCATCGCATCATCCAAAAATTCTGCGTGATTTGTGATAAAAAATATTATAATTCTGCCGTTTCGCTTTTTCAACTCCGACGCAAGCGCGATTCCGTTGAGCCTCGGCATTTCAATATCGAGAAACGCAATGTCAAAAATCCCGTCCCCCTCAAGTGAATCGGGCGCGCTTGTGTATGCCTCAATGTCGGCGGAAAGCGACCTTATTCTCAAATACTCCTCGATATAAAGCCTCGTTATGTTTATGCTCTTTTGCTCGTCATCGCAAATTAAAATTTTCATATTTTCTCCCACATTATATATTCGTGCGCAAAATCATTTAAGCTCCGACTTGTAAGCCTCGGCAAGCATTTCTATTGATTTTTGCACCGTTTGCTGATAAGATTCGGGCAACGATTTCATCAGCTTTATTATATATTCCTCTCGCTCCGGGCGTATGTATCCCTTTAAATAATAGTTTGGGTCCTCGCCCAAAATGTCGCAAATTTTGTATATGTTTTGCGTTGTCGGCAAATATTTGCCGCGCTCTATGCACGAAAGCTGACCTGCGCCGATGCCCATTTTTTCGGCAAGTTCATCTTGCAACATGCCCTTTTCGCGCCGTTTGTATTTTATTCTTAAGCCGACGATTCTCGCCTGCTCGTTTACAATATCGTTTGCATTTGCCAAAAAATCATCTCCTGCATGATTTTGCCAACCCATTCGTTGCGGCGCAACGCTTTTTTTGATTAATTCTCAAATATTGGTTGCTATACAACTATAATTTTAAATCCGACAACAAATATTTTACACCATTTCTCACAAAAACGCAATGAATAAAAACACCGAATGCAGAATTTACACAGTAAAATCGGCAAATATCATTTCTATACAAAAAGAAAAAAGAGTAATCAAACGATTACTCTTTTAGCTGGTGGAAGAGGGTGGGCTCGAGCTTTGCTCGAGAGTTTGCTTGCTGCGCAAGCCGTCGCATTTATATTGTGTGGTTCGAATCCACCCTGAGTTTTGTTTTATGCAAAAGAAAAAAGAGTAACCAAACGATTACTCTTTTAGCTGGTGGAAGAGGGTGGATTCGAACCACCGAAGTCATTGACGACAGATTTACAGTCTGTTCCCTTTGGCCACTCGGGAACTCTTCCACAATTGGAGCTGGTGAACGGACTCGAACCCCTGACCTGCTGATTACAAATCAGCTGCTCTACCAACTGAGCTACACCAGCGTATCTCCAACGCCCTAATACTATATCATAACTTTATTTGATAGTCAATAGTTTTTTTGAATTTTTTTGTGCTAATTTTTGTTTTGATGCAAGCAAAACAAATCCGCTCGGCATAATATAATGCTGAGACGATTGGCGCAATGTGCGCCGTCCTTTTGTATTGACTCAAAATTTGCGACTCAGCGGTTTTTGAGATACTCGACTCCCGTCTTATGCCCTGCACGGCTACAGCAGGCAGATGGAGCGACCGACAAGTTGTTTGTAGCCGGAAAGGCTGTGGGAATTTATGTGCGGAATAGCAGGAATTTTGAGCGACAATATCGACTTGCGTGACAAAAAGGAAATGATTTGGAAAATTAGCAACTCGCTGAAAATGCGCGGACCCGATGCGAGGGGTGAATATGTCACAAAAAACGCCGCGCTTATTCATCGCCGCCTGTCGGTAATTGATGTCAAAAACGGTGCCCAGCCTATGCGCTTCGGCAAGTACATTATCGTTTATAACGGCGAACTTTACAATACCGACGAGATACGAAGCGAACTTATTCGCCACGGATACAAATTTGACACGCAGTGCGACACGGAGGTTGTTTTAAAGGCGTTTCATATGTGGCACGAGGAGAGCGCAAAGCGTTTTAACGGTATTTATGCCTACGCGATTTATAACGAGGAAAACAACGAGCTGTTCTTGTGCCGCGACAGAATCGGTGTTAAACCGCTTTATTATTCAAAAAACAAAACGGCGTTTTCTTTTGCGTCAAAGCTTGAAAGTCTGCTTTATGTTGACGGTGTCGAGCCTGTTTGCAACCGCGAGGGTTTGTGCGAAATTTTTATGCTCGGCCCTGCAAAGACAATCGGCAAAACCGTTTTTCGCGATATTAAGGAACTTCCACCGGCGTGTTGGATGTATTACAAAAACGGTAAGGTCGAAACAAAGGAATATTGGCACCTTGAGGCAACGCCGTTTGAGGACAGCGAGCTTGAGGCACAGGAGCGCACTCATTTTCTCGTTACCGACGCTATCAGGCGACAGCTTGTGTCCGATGTTCCGCTTTGCACATTTTTAAGCGGCGGACTCGATTCGTCGATAATCTCCAAAGTTGCATCGGATTATTATAAAGATAAAAACAAGCGGCTTTCGACATATTCCGTCGATTATGTCGATAATGACAAGTATTTCAAATCCGATGTTTTTCAGCCGAATAAGGATTCGGATTATATCAACCTTATTTCCGATTATATTGACAGCGACCATCACAATATTGTTTTGAGCAACTCCGCCGTTGCCGACGCGCTTGTTGACGCCGCAATCGCAAGAGGTTGCCCGGGATTTACCGATATTGATTCAAGCCTGCTTTTGTTCTGCCGCGAGGTTAAGAAAAACTACACCGTTTGCCTTTCGGGCGAATGTGCCGATGAAATTTTCGGCGGCTATCCGTGGTATCACAGAACGCAAATTTTGTTTGAGGAAACATTCCCGTGGTCGCGCACAACAGATGTTCGCCGCAGTATTTTGAGAAACGGATTTTTACCCGAGGGCGAGGAATATGCACACAACGCCTATCTCGAAACCGTCAAGCTTGCCGACTCGCTCGACACCGACACGCCGCTTGAAAGACGAATGCGAGAAATGTTTGTTCTAAACCTAAATTGGTTTATGCAAACATTGCTCGTGCGCAAGGATGTTATGAGTATGGAATCGTCGCTTGAGGTCAGAGTTCCGTTTTGCGATTATCGTATAGTCGAATATGCGTATAATATGCCGTGGAACATAAAATCGTATAACAACCGTGAAAAAGGCATACTCCGCAAAGCGTTTGAAAACGAGTTGCCCGAAATTATCACTTGGCGCAAGAAAAGCCCTTATCCTAAAACATTTAACCCCGAATATTTGGATTGTGTTCGCGAAATGACAAGTGCCGTTTTGAGCGACAAAAACAGTCCGCTTTGCGAAATGCTCGATTTGTCAGCGGTTTCAAACCTCATTCAAAACCCGGAGTCGCTGACGGAGCCGTGGTACGGTCAGCTGATGCGCACCCCGCAGGTGCTTGCGTATATCGTCCAAATATATGTTTGGATGCGTAAGTATAATGTTGTATTTGATTTTTAATTATGATATAATTATTGTATCTAAGTTAAGAATGGCGAATTTACACCAAACAGAGTGTTTTGCCCGACAAAGGAATTTAATTTATGACAAACGAAGAATATATTAAAGCTATTGATATGAGGCGTTCGAGACGCTCGTATAAAAACAAGCCGCTCGACCCTCAAATCATGGATGTTATCAAAGAAATGGTTGACGCCGTCAACGAAATTGCAGACCTCGATTTTAAATTTATTGAGGATGCAACACCGGCGTTTAAGCTTTTCAGCGGCAAATTTTCAATGATTGCCGTTTGCGGCAAGGATTCGCAAAAAACGCGTGAGGACTGTGGCTTTTACGGCGAAAGTATTGTTTTGCAATGCGTTTATCACGGACTCGGTACCTGCTGGGTTTCCGGAACATATAACGAAAACAAGGTTTACGAAATGATAAATCTTGAAAGAGAAAAACGGCTTTACGCCGTAATCACCGTCGGCTATGTCAAGGACGGCCTTTCTCTGCTTGAAAAAACAATGTATAATTCTCTGCATAAAAAATGCAAGCCTTATCAAAAAATGTTTGAGGTTTGCGACCGAAAATTGCCCGAGGAGTATGCTTACGCAATGAAGCTTGTCGAAAAGGGTCCCTCGGCAGTAAATCGCCGCCCTGTCAAATTCAAATACGAAAACGGTGATATTTCAGCTTATGTTGACGAGCCGTATTCCGATAAAAGCATTGATTTCGGCATTGCAAAGCTCCACTTCCTGCTTGGATGCAGAGCGTTTGACATTGACGGCAAATGGACATTTGAAAATAAATTTGAGCGTTGCGAGGGTCAGCGAATAAAATTTGAAAAGTCTACCGACGGCGAGACGACAAATGAAACGGAGGATGATGAAAATGGCAGCAGCGACACAGAAAAAGAAGATGAGTAAAAAGAAAAAAATACTGATTATCGTCTTTTCAATTATCGCATTTTTGCTTGTTGCAACGATTTGTGCCGGCTTGGGAGTTTTGCATTGGTATTGCCAAACAAAGGATTATCAGGTTGTTTCGGCTGCCGATATTGTCGACAGAGATACAAAAATCATTGCTCACCGCGGATTCAGAGCCGTTGCTCCCGAAAACACGCTCCCTGCGTATGAAGAGGCGGGCAAAAACGGCTTTTGGGGCGCAGAATGTGATATTTATCGCACAAAGGACGGCGTTTGGGTTATCCAGCACGATGTCAATACATACCGTATGATGGATTTGACCAAAAATATCGAAAAGTGCACATACGAAGAACTTATGCAGCACAAAACCGACAACGGTGTTAATATCGACAAATATCCCGATTTGAAAATCTGTACGCTCGACGAATATCTCGAATGTTGTAAAAAATACAATATGACAGCCGTTATCGAGTTTAAGGGCAAAAACAATACGGAACATTATGACGAAGTTGTTGCAAGCGTCAAAAAATCGGGCGCAACCGTCGCTTATATCTCGTTCCACGAGGAATGTTTAAAGGCTATGCGCAAGCTGACCGATGCCGACATGTTCTTCCTTTCTCAAATCATTGACGATGATGCGATTTCCGTTGCAAAGAGCATAGAAAACTGCGGACTTGATTTCAACGGCAACAAAGAGGAAAATTTTGATAATGACAGTGCGCCGATTAAAAATGCTGCCGAGGCAGGCTTAACGCTCGGCGCGTGGACTATCGACGATACAGAAACGATGCAAAAACTCCTCAATCTCGGCGTTGATTATATAACCACCGACAATATCACATATTAAAAATATTTACAGATACATTCAAAACAATGCATTGTATATAAAGCACAAGTATGTATAACAGCAAAAACGGAGGCGAACCTTTTGGCTCGTCTCCGTTTTCGTTATATGTTTAAGGGGATAAATGAAAAGCTTTAATCAAGTTCGATATATTTTGTTGTTTCAATCTCTTTATGAGGCTGTACCTTCGGGATTGTCAACTTCAAAATACCGTGTTTAAATTCGCCTTTAATATCGTTTTGTTCTACATCTTCGCCGACATAGAAACTTCTCTCGCAAGCGCCTGCATAACGCTCTTTGCGGATATATTTAGCGGATTTATCTTCCTTATCTTCGTCAAGACCCTTTTCGGCGCTTATCGTCAAATAACCGTCCTTAAGTGAAACCTTAACTTCGTCTTTTGTGAATCCCGGCAAATCCATTTCAAGCAAATAGCTGTTGTCGGTTTCCTGAACATCGGTCTTCATAAGGTTCTTACTTCTGTGACCGTATAATCTTTTTTCTGCCTTTTTCATATCGCCGTCATCATAAAACGGAAAATCAAAAAAGTCATCGAACAAATCTTTACCAAATACGCTAGGCATCAACATAAGTCATCGCTCCTTCCATAAAAAACACATTTTTGATTATGTTAAATGCTTTTTATGAACTCGGGATGAGAAAAACAAGCAAACTGTCCGGAGGCTTGCGCCTCTTTATCGGTTCTGTTACTTCCTTTCCTTTCGTTCTGTCTACACTATAGCACCATTGGTTAGCACTGTCAAGAGGAGAGTGCTAATTATTAACAAAATGTTCATAATTTGTGAGCAATTACCAACAATTCGTGCGAATTGCTGTTGAAATTGCCTATAAAAAACGCCGATTTTGCCCGATTGAATACTTATTGCTCTTTTTTCATATTAATTACGGGTGATATTTATGAAAAATACGGATATGGATTTTAATTACATAACAGAGCCGCACATCGTTTTAATCGGCAACTCAAAATGCATTATCGACGGACTTCAAGGTATTTGCGAATACACTGCCGAAAAAATAAAAATCAATCTCGGAAAATATGCCGTTGTCATCGTCGGCAGCGGACTGTATATAGAATCGTTTTCGCATGAGGGGGCGGTTGTCGAGGGCGATATTCTTTCATTGGAGATGAGCTCAAATGATTAAATTCCTGCGTTTTTTTGTCGGCTGGGTTGAGTTTCGCTTTTACGGCGGTTTTGCCGAGGACTTTGTCAACGCTTGCTATCAAAGCAAAATCAATATTCACGATTTAAAAAGGTGCGACGGCGAAGTTTTAGGTGCGTGCGTTGCAAGCGAATACAAAAAGCTTCACCGCGCAGCATATGCTGCCGGCGGTAAGGTTGAAATAACGAAAAAACACGGCGCTGTATTCGAACTGTTAAAATACAAACACCGCTTTGGTCTTGCCGTCGGTCTTGTTGCATTTATAGCAATTATCAACTTTCTCGGCGGATTTGTGTGGAATATTGAAACTGTCGGCAACAATAATATAACGAGCGACGAAATTGTTTCGCTTTTGGAAAAGCAAAATATAAAAATCGGCGCACGGTGGGATGATATTAAGCTCACTTCTGCTGAAAATATGATTATGGCGGTTTTTGACGATTGCGGTTGGGTGAGCATAAACAAAATCGGCTGTACCGCCCGTGTTGAAATCAGCGAAGCTGTGCCGAAACCAAAAATCGACTCTCGTGCAATCACAAATCTTGTTGCGATAAAGGACGGCGTCATAGTTAAAGAAACGGTTTATCACGGCTGGCAGATTGCCAAAGTCGGCGACGGTGTTGCAAAAGGCGATTTGCTCGTTTCGGGCGTTTATCCCAAGGAGGAGGCGCGTGCAAATGTTTTTGCACACGGCAGCGGTGAATTTATCGCGCGTGTTAATGAGGATATTAATATTACAGTCAATCGCTCTCAAAACACAAAAATTTACACATCAACAAAAAATTATCGCGAAATTAAATTTTTCGGCATCACGATTCCGCTGTATTTTTCAAACAGCGACAAGCCGTCTGCCGATATATACGATAACGCAAGCTATATCAAGCTCAACGGCAAAGAAATTCCCGTCGGAATAAACAAAAAAACAGCCAAAAGCTATACAATATCAACAAGAAATTTGAGCGATAGGGAACTTAATCAAATGATAACCGGTCGACTTGAGTCGAAATTCAAGGGCGACTTTGCGGATTATGAAATTGTGTCAAAAAACATTTCCGTTCAAATCAATTCCGACAATGCGGTTGCGCACGGAACGGTCGTTTGCCTTGAAAATATAGGCGAAGAAGTTGAAATAAAAGTTAATGAAAAAAGCAAATAATACCTTATTATTTTATACATTTTATTGTTGATATGCACATTAAATTGTGATAGAATAATTGTGAAAATTTATTAGTAGGAGGATTCGGACTGTGCAAATGACATTTCGCTGGTTCGGCGACAAACTTGATACCGTGTCGCTCAATCAGATTAAGCAAATCCCCGGCGTAGTCGGCGTTGTTCCCGCACTTCACGATTTGCCTGCCGGCGAAGCTTGGACTATGGACAGAGTTCAGGCTATGTATGACGAAATCACCGCCGCAGGTCTTTCAATGGAATGTATTGAAAGCGTAAATGTGCACGAGGATATTAAAATCGGCTTGCCTACAAGGGATAAGTATATCGAGAATTACAAAACATCAATCCGAAATCTGTCAAAAGTCGGCGTTAAAGTAATATGTTATAACTTTATGCCGGTTTTCGACTGGACAAGAACAGACCTTTATATGCCTCTGCCCGACGGCTCCACCTGCCTTTGCTATGACGGCAAGCAGGTTGAAGGCAAGTCGCCCGAGGATATGTTTAAGGAAATTGACGACAATTCAAACGGCTATGCAATGCCCGGCTGGGAGCCGGAGCGTATGGGCGAGATTAAGGAACTTTTTGAAAAATACAAGGGCGTCACTGCCGATGACCTTTGGGCAAATCTCAAATATTTCCTTGATGCCATTATGCCGACTTGTGAGGAATGTGATGTTAAAATGGCAATCCACCCGGATGATCCGCCCTGGAGCATCTTCGGCTTGCCGCGCATCATTACCGGCAAGGAGGCTGTTGAACAGTTGCTCACAATGGTTCCGAGCAAATACAACGGCCTTACTCTCTGCACCGGCTCACTCGGCGCAAGCCCCAAAAACGATATGGTTGAAATTATCAAAGCGGCTCAGGGCAGAATTTATTTTGCCCACCTGCGCAATGTTCAGCACAATGACCAATGGTTTAACGAAACAGCTCACGAAAGTGCGGCAGGCTCGCTTGATATGTATGAAATTGTAAAAGCTCTTCAGGAAACGGGATTTGACGGCTATGTTCGTCCTGACCACGGCAGAATGATTTGGGGCGAGGTTGCAAGACCCGGCTACGGACTTTACGACCGCGCACTCGGCGTTTGCTATCTCAACGGTCTTTGGGAAGCAGTTGAAAAGAGCAGAAAGGGAAATAAATAATGACACACGAAAATTTAAAGGGCAGAGTTGCCGTTGTTACAGGCGGCGGCGGAGTGCTTTGCGGCGCATTCGCAAAAACACTTGCAAAGCAGGGTGTTAAGGTTGCTGTCCTCGATTTAAACGAAGCTGCTGCACAAAAGTGCGCAGATGAAATCAATGCAGACGGCGGCGAGGCTATCGCCGTAGGCTGTAATGTGCTTGAGCAGGAGTCAATGCAAAAGGCAAGAGAGATTGTCAACGAAAAACTCGGCACTTGCGACATACTTTTGAACGGCGCAGGCGGAAACAATCCAAAGGGCACAACAACAAAGGATACTCTCGAGCAAATCGACCTTGTTCAAAAGGACGAAAATGTTAAGACATTCTTTGACCTTGACCCGTCGGGAATCAGCTTTGTATTCAATCTTAACTTCCTCGGCACACTTATTCCCACTCAGGTTTTTGCAAAGGATATGGTCAACAAAGAGCATGCCTGCATCGTTATGATAACATCAATGAACGCATTCAGACCGCTCACAAGAATCCCGGCATATTCAGCAGCAAAGGCGGCAGTTAAAAACTTCACCGAGTGGATGGCTGTTCACTTTGCACCGATGGGCATTCGCGTTAACGCAATTGCTCCGGGATTTTTCTCGACAAAGCAAAATGCCGCTCTTCTTTGGAATGAGGACGGCACCCCGACAGAGAGAACGGGCAAAATCCTTGCCGCAACACCGATGGACCGCTTCGGCGAGCCGGAGGAACTTGATGGCACACTCCTTTTCCTCTGCGACGAGGCATATTCCGGATTTATCACCGGTGTAAATATCCCTGTTGACGGCGGTTTTAACGCTTATTCGGGTGTATAAATAAATTGATTTTCAGCGCCGATTGCTTATTACAATCGGCGTTATTTTTTGATTTATTGAATTTTGATTGAATTAATCGCAATATAATTGTATAATATATAACATATACTGATTTATGAGGTGCTTATATGCGAGATGTATTAAATTTCAACGGCGGTTGGGAATTTTCAAAGGATAACAAGGACTTTAAGCCCGTTACTCTCCCTCACACATGGAACGGCGTTGACGGTCAGGACGGCGGCAACGATTATTACAGAGGCAAGTGCTGTTATAAAAAATCGTTTGCAAAGTCCGATTTGCCGTCGGGCGACGAGTTCTATCTCGAGTTTGAGGGCGTCAATTCGACTGCTGAGGTTATTTTTAACGGCAAAAGTTTGATTACACACAATGGCGGATATTCGACATTCCGTGTTAAGCTTGATAATATTCTTGATGAAAACACGCTTGTTGTCACTGCCGACAACTCGGCAAACGATACCGTTTATCCGCAGCAGGCGGATTTCACCTTCTACGGCGGAATTTATCGCGATGTCAATATTATCGCCGTGGGCAAAAAGCATTTTGATTTGATTGCGGAGAAAAGCGTCAGCCTTTCAAACTTTAACAGGGTGTATAAATATTTTGATGTCAACGAGCTTAAGGTAACTCCGTCTGTCGACGGCAGTGTGGATTTTTCTGTCAACGGCAACGGCGACATTGAATTTAAAATTCTTGACGGCGACAGCGTCGTTGCATCATCAAGGGCGCAATCGGCAACGGCAACGCTTACAGTCGAAAAACCGCACTTATGGAACGCAAGGCTCGACCCTTATCTTTATACGGCAACGGCAACGCTTTATGACGGCGATGAGGCTGTTGACGAGGTTTCGTGCAAATTTGCATTCCGTGAATATAAAATCGACCCCGAAAAGGGATTTATCCTCAACGGCAAACCGTATCCGCTTCGCGGCGTTTCGCGCCACCAGGACAGGCCGGGTATCGGCAACGCCCTTGAATACAAGCACCATAAAGAGGATGTTGATTTAATCTGCGAGATGGGCGCAAACACCGTGCGCCTTGCGCATTATCAGCACAACCGTGCGTTTTATGATTTGTGTGACGAGCGCGGACTCGTTGTATGGGCAGAAATCCCATATATTTCGCGCCATATGCCGAACGGCGTTGAAAACACACTTTCACAGATGAGTGAGCTTGTTTCACAAAACTACAATCATCCGTCAATTGTTGTTTGGGGACTTTCAAACGAAATCACAATGGGCGGTGCCGCAGATAAATCGCTTATCGAAAATCATCATATGCTCAACGACCTTTGCCACGCACTCGACAAAACAAGACCCACAACACAGGCGGTTGTCACAATGTGCGACAAGAGCGAGGAATATGTGCATATTCCTGATGTCTTGTCATACAATCACTATTTCGGATGGTACGGCGGCTCTGTCGATATGTATGGCAGATGGTTTGACGATTTTCATAAAAAATATCCAAACAAGGCAATCGGCATCAGCGAGTACGGTTGCGAGGCACTCAATTGGCACAGCGCAAAGCCTGTTCAGGGCGATTATACCGAGGAATATCAGGCTTATTATCACGAAGAGCTTATCAAGCAAATTGCCGCTCGTCCATATCTTTGGGCAACCCATGTTTGGAATATGTTTGATTTTGCCGCAGACGCAAGAAATGAGGGCGGCGAAAACGGTATGAACCATAAAGGTCTTGTGACCTTTGACAGGAAATACAAAAAAGACAGTTTTTATGCATACAAGGCATGGCTTTCGGACGAGCCGTTTGTTCACATTTGTTCAAAGCGCTTTGTCGATCACGCAGAGGATACGGTTAAAATCACCGTTTACACAAATCAGCCGAGCGTGGAGCTTTTCGCAAACGGCGAAAGCCTCGGCGTGCAGAAAAAGGGCGAATTTCCGTTCTTTTATTTCAGCGTTAAAAACAGCGGCGTTACAAAACTCAAAGCCGTTGCCGGCGACTGCACCGATGAGTCCGAAATCAGAAAGGTTGAAAAGGACAACCCCGATTATGTTATGCAGGAGGAGGGCGCAGTTATCAACTGGTTTGAGATTGATATGCCCGACGGTATGCTCTCAATAAACAACACGATCGGTGATATTTTGAAAACATTTAAAGGCAAACTTGTGCTGCTCTCTGTTGCAAAAATGCTTATGAGCGGCTCAAAGGGCGGCGACAAGTCGATTGTCGGTATGAATTTCAGCATGAAGATGATTAATAAGTCGCTTATAGAAATGGGCAAGGGCTTCACCCTCCGCCGCATTTTCGGTATGATTGGTGCAAAACTCACCAAAGAGCAGATTTTGCAAATCAACAAAAAACTCAATAAAATCAAAATCAAGCCGTAATGTTGAAATAACTGCTTTAATGTGCTAAAATCTTTTATAACAAATTATTTACGGAAGACTAAAAAATGGAAAAATTGTGGCTTAATAATTTAAGAAAAATAGACCCTTATGTTCCCGGTGAGCAAAGCAAGGACAAGGATATTGTCAAAATCAACGCAAACGAAAATCCTTATCCTCCGTCACCGAGGGCACTCGAAGTGCTCAAAAACTTTGACGGCGGGCGGCTCAGATTTTATCCGCCTGCCGATTCGACTCCGCTTAAAAAGGCACTTGCCGATTATTACGGCGTGGGTGTTGAAAATGTTTTTGTCGGCAACGGCTCGGATGATGTCATTGCCCTTTCGTTTCAATCATTTTTCAACGGCGATTTGCCTATTGCGTATCCCGATATAACATACAGTTTTTATCCCGTTTGGTGTAACCTTTTCGGTATAAAATATGTTAATTATCCGCTTGATGAAAATTTCAGGATTAATGTTGAGGATTACAAGACGAAAAACGGCGGCGTTGTAATTCCAAACCCGAATGCTCCCACCTCAATCGGCGAGGGCAGAGAGTTTGTCGAAAAACTCCTTGATTACAACCGCGACAGTGTTGTTATCATTGACGAGGCTTATGTCGATTTCGGGGGCGTTTCGTCGATTGAACTTACGAAAAAATACGAAAATCTGCTTGTAACGGGTACATTTTCAAAATCTCGCTCGCTTGCAGGAATGCGTATCGGTTTTGCAATCGGCTCAAAAACGCTCATTTCGGTGCTTGAGGCTGTCAAAAACTCATACAATTCCTACACGGTCGATGCGCTGTCAATCGCTATGGGCATTGCCTCCGTTGAGGACGATACATATTTTAAATCAACCGTTGCAAAAATCATTGCAACGCGCACAAGGGTTACGCAGGAACTTCGTGCGCTCGGCTTTGAGGTTATCGACTCGCAAACAAACTTTATTATGGCGACTCACCCCGATTTGTGCATCAGGGATTTGTTTGAATATCTCAAATCGAAAAAAGTGTTTATCCGCTATTTCAATCTGCCGCGAATCGACAATTATACTCGAATCACAATCGGCACGGACGATGAAATGGATATTTTCCTTAACGAAGTTAAAAATTATTTGGGTGATAAAAAATGAAAACTTTTTCAAAAATTTTAAGCGTGGTGCTCAATGCACTCAACTATATTGTCGGCATTTTGATTGTGTTTGCGCTCGTTATTAAAGCAGACCTTATCCCGATTTTGCGCATAGACGGTTATACAACATTGCAGCAGGTATTTGTCAGCATTCTTGCGTTTGAGCTTGTTATCGCTTTGGCGCAGGGCGCAGTCAGCGCAGTTGCAAAGGATTACGGCGACAGCCGTGCCGTTATTGAGTTCCCGACAGTTTATATGATTGTTCCCGTGATTTTGGGCGCAATCGGTGCGTTTTACGGTATCGGACTTAAAGACGGCGGAGAAAAATTATTTGTAATAGTTATCAGCGTTATGTATATTTTTATTTCGGCAATAACGGTTTTCTTCGGCTCAAAGGTGTTTCAGCTGTTTGCAGAGCCGAGCAGTGAGGAATGAAACAAAATATAAAAAAGCAAAGCTCGTCGGGTTTTTGATGCCCGACGAGCTTTTAATGTATTGATTATTTTTTATTCTTTTTATTTTTATTCTTGCCTTTGTTTCGCAAAACAATCATAAATATCATTCCCACAATGCCGCCCGATGTGTTTGTAATCATATCTGTCATTGTGTCCCAAAGACCGAGATAGCCGTATTCGTTGTGATATTTTGAAAGGTCAAACATTGCCGTTTCGGGTCCTGCCTTTGAAAGTTGGAGGTTTGTTCCGTGCAGTGTGTCCATCGCAAATTCGTAAAACTCCCATCCGACAGCGATTGAAAGCACAAACACAATGCTGAACAACGCTGCAAGCGTTGCTGCACATTCGCCCTTTTTGCGCTGAATTATCACGGCAAAATCATAGCCGAAAACGGCGCAAACAATGCCGGTCGCAAAGTGCATCATAATGTCAAACCACGATATTTTGTCAAACAGCTCAAAATATGAGCCTAAAACGATTCCCACAAAAATAATGGCGTTCAGACAGGTTTGACTCAGCGGCGGCACCTCTTCTATAAAACTGCCGTTGCCGAAAACCTGAAACATATCCCACAAATGAGTGAAAATAAAGCAAAAAACGCTTTCAAAGCCCATTACAAGGTCGCCTTTTACAAATGAATATGTTGCGCAAATTATCATTGCAAGGCGAACGATAAGCCAAAAAATCAACTGTCCCTTCGGAATTTTGCCGATAGGGTCCTTTTTTATTTTATATGCCATAGCGGTGATACCTCTTTTTTATTCAGCCGAACTCAATTTTATATATTGTTTGGCTGATGTCTATTTATAATATCACATTGAGCCTTGTTTTTAAACAATTATTTTCTAAAATATAAAATAAAAATAAATTATTTCATTTTTCGTTGTATTGAATAATAGTCTTTGGTATAATTTTATCAGAAAAAGATAATAGACAAATGGCTATTATCTTGAAGTATATGGAGGTAATTATGGATAATTTTGTTACAAGATATGATGTTGAAAAAACAATGTATCAAAAATTTGCTGCAGCTGCAGAGCAACGCGGCAACAATCCTTGCTTTTATTATTACAATAATACCGTCTCGTTTGCAAAGGCAAAGGAAATGGTTGACCTTTGCGCCGCAGGCATGCTTGCAAACGGTGTAAAGAAGGGCGACAGAGTTATAGTTTGCGCCCCGAATATGCCGCAGTGTATTTGTGCAATTTATGCAATCAACAAAATCGGCGCAATTGCGTCAATGCTTCACCCTCTTTCGGTTGCAAGTGAGGCACAGTATTGCAAAAATCTTGTTGATGCAAAGTTTGCCTTTTGTTTTGATGTCAGCGAAAAGGCATTCACAGGTATGACCGATGTCACCGTTGTTAAGTGCAGAACGGCACAGTATTTTCCGAAAAGCGTTTACGGCATGCTCGCAAATATGACATATAAAAAGAAAATCAAGGGCAAAACCGAGCCTGCACTTGATGTTAAGAGAAATATGGATTGGGCAGACCTTCTTAAAGAGGGCAAGGAATATCTTGCAAACCACGAGGTTGAAATTGCAACAGATGCCTTTGCAACAGCTGTCACAATGATGACCGGCGGCACGACAGGCAATCCAAAAGCGGTTATGCTTTCAAACTACAGCATCAACAGCCTTTCATACCAAATTGACGATGTTGTTCAAAATGTCCTCGGCGATGTTATCAACCCCGATGTTGATTGTATGCTCACCGCTCTCCCTGTTTTCCACGGTTTCGGATTCGGTATGTGTATGCACATTTCGATGATTACAGGCATGCCTCAGGCCCTTTTCCCACAGTTCGATGCAAAAATGTGCTCAGACGCTATCAAAAAATACAAAATCAGCTTTGTTTTCGGCGTGCCCGATTTCTTTGAAAAGGTTTACAAGGCAGGCTATCTCAAATGTGACCTCAGCCAAATGAAACTTATCGGTTCGGGCGGCGATGTTGTTCCTTATTCGCTCACGGAAAAAATGGATAGACTCCTTAAGGAATACGGCGCAAAAGTTCACTTTGTTTCCGGCTACGGACTTACGGAATGTGTAACTGTTTGCACTTTCACCGACCCTTACAGAGAGGCTCCGCAGGGCTGCATCGGCATTCCGTGTTACAATATCAGCACAATGGTTGTTGCTCCCGGCACAACAGACGAAATCCACGGCGAGGATGGTGAGCTTTGCGTTTACGGCCCAACACTTATGCAGGGATATTGGAACGACCCTGAGGAAACCGCAAAGGTGCTTGTTAAGCACGACGACGGTAAGGTTTGGCTCCACACGGGCGATATGGTCAACTGTGACGAGTCAACGGGCGATATTTATTACAGGCAAAGACTCAAGAGAGTTTACAAAATCTCCGGCTATCTTGTTTACCCGTCATTTATTGAGGAATCTTATCGCTCAATGGCAGAAATTTATGACTGCTGTGCTATCGGAATAGGCGAGGAGGGCAAAACCCAAATTAAACTTTTCGTTGTTAAGAATAAGAAATTCAGAAATGATGACGAGGAGGCTTTGACTCACAAAATTATCGAATTCGGTCAGCAAAATCTTTCAAAATGGTCTGTGCCGAAAGTTGTCGAATATATCGACGCTCTGCCAAGAACAAAAATCGGCAAGGTCGATTTCAAAGTGCTCAAATAATACAAATTTTTTAACGCCTGCGGTCAATTCCGCAGGCGTATTTTTATGTCGGTATATAATGTATAATTATTATAATATATAACTTATAATAAAATTAAAGAAAATATGCTCCTTTTTCGCCTTATATGCGTCAATAATAATAGACATAAGTCCATTAAAATCGAGGTAATTTGAATGTCCATATCTTGTTTTGGTAACAAAATATTTCAGTGAATTTTACTACATATGGTGTATTTGTAACACTTTGCAACAAAAAGGTTACAAAATGTAATTTCTATCGTGGGGTATTTCTAACAATTTAACAAAAAAACGATTTACCGCGCTAAAGCATTAAAATCGCAAACCACAAGATAAGGGATGGCAAACGCAATTCTTAAGAAATCTTAAAATCGCTTTTGTGCATATTAACTAAAAATATCATATTTCGGATTTTGACATCTTATGCATTTGTGCTATAATGGGCGTCGCTTCAGTGATTTGGGGTACGAATGCCTTGTGTATCTTGTGTGTTCAAATAAAGCCTCATCTCACGAAAAGAAAAGGAGACTTAAGATGACTAACCAATCAATCGTTGCCGGGAGACGCTCAATAAAAGCTGTCCTGTCAACAGTAATTGCGATTCTTCTTATTGTTGCTACATTCACATCAACAGCGTTCGCTCAAACAAACTATCGTGTTCAAATTGTTGACGGCGCAGAGGAAATCACAGTTACCACAAATGAGACGGAACCTATCGAAATTCTCAATGATGCCGGAATCACACTTACTTCCGATGATGTAATTGATATTACAAAGTTTGAGGCGCATGAGGGCGGCACAATCACAATCAGCAGAAACAACACCATTAATGTAAAATTCGGTGAAACAATTAAGACCTACAAGGTATATGCTGCCACCGTAGGCGATGCCCTTAACGAAATCGGCATTAAGATAGGTAAAGACGACAAACTCAACCTTGATGCATCAACACCGGTTGAGAACGGAATGACTGTTGAAATAGAATCGGCTCTCACCGTTACGCTTAAAGTTGACGGTAAAACCGAAAAATTCACAACAACAAATTCAACTGTCGGCGATTTGCTCAAACTCGCAGGCGTAACACTCGGCGAAAACGATTATGTTACTCCGTCGGCAGACAAAAAACTTACCGACAAACAAACGGTAGAGGTATTCAGAGTTGAATACAAGACTCAGTCAAAAACAGAGTCGGTGGCTTATTCAACAAAGGAGAAAAAAGACTCCTCACTCGAAAAGGGCGACACAAAAACAGTTCAGCAGGGCAAAAACGGCTCAAAGGATGTCACATACTCTGTTAAATATGTCAACGGTGTTGCCACAGAGTCAACAAAACTCACAGAGGTTGTTAAAACACAACCCGTAGAAAAAATCGTAAAAGTCGGCACAAAAGAAGTTAAGCACAGTGCAGACACAACACCGAACGGCGTCAAATCAAAAGGCGGCTACTCGGTAGGAGATACAATCAGCGGCAGATACACCCACTATTGTGCGTGCGCTATATGCAACGGCAATTCAAGAGGTATCACAACAAGCGGTAAACGCATCAAAAACGGAATGTCAAATCCGTATTATGTTGCTTGCAACTGGCTTCCGCTCGGCTCGGTAATCGAGGTTGACGGCACAAATTACACGGTTGTTGACCGCGGCGGCTCAGGTCTTTCAAGAAGGGGCAGAATTGATATTTTCACACCCGAAGGACACAAAGCGTGCTACAAATACGGCACAGGCTCATGCAAAATAAAAATTGTTCGCCTCGGCTGGTAATTTTTAAATCAAACACGGTTGAATTTCAAAATTCGGCCGTGCTTTTTTGCATTTTTTGAGGCAAAATTCTTTTAATATTCATTATTTGGATACAGGCGTCGGCGCTTGTTGTCAAATTGCACATTAAAGTGCATAGTTATCAGTCAATATTAATAGAAAATAATTAAAATTTGGTGTCAAATGGAATTTTGTGTTGAAATTTGTGCCTTTTTATCTTATTATATATTATGTACTTTGTAATAGATATACAAAGACCGATTTTTATATATTTACGGTGGGCGTAATTATGGATTTGTTAAAGCAAAAAATACTTGACGAGGGCGAAGTTTACGAGGGAAACATTCTGAAGGTTGACGGTTTCCTTAACCACCAGATAGATTGCGTCTTTATGGGCGAAGTGGGCAAAGAATTTCATAGATTATTCAAAGATGAGGGTGTCAACAAGATTTTGACAATCGAGGCGTCGGGAATTGCTATCGGCGTGCCGGTTGCTCAGGAGTTCGGTTGCCCTCTTCTTTTTGCTAAAAAAACCAAAACAAAAAATATCGCAGGCGATGTTTATTCAACAAAGGTTGAGTCATTCACACACGGCAAGGTTTACGATGTTATAGTTTCCAAAAAGTTTTTAGGCAAGGGAGACAGAGTGCTCATCGTTGACGATTTTCTTGCTGTCGGCAATGCGCTCAACGGTCTTATCGACCTTGTTCGCCAAAGCGGCGCCGAGCTTGTCGGTTGCGGTGCAGTAATCGAAAAGGGCTATCAGCACGGCGGCGATGCATTGCGCATGCAGGGCATCAAGGTTGAGTCACTTGCAATTATCGAGGAAATGAACAGCAAAACAGGCGAAATCATTTTCAGAAATTAAGGTTATAAGCGCATTTGCGCATATAATAAATAAAATTTTATTAACGGAGGAAAGACTAATGAAATTAGCAAAGAAAATTCTTGCTGTACTTCTTGCAGTTGTTCTCGTTGGTGCTGTATTTGCAGGCTGTTCATCAAACGGCTCAAAAGACAACTCCAAAGACAACAGCGCATCAGACAGCGCAAAGAAGTCCGATCTTACAGTAGGTTTCATCTTCTTACATGATGAAAACTCAACCTATGACAAGAACTTCATCACAGCAGCTGAAGAGGCTTGCAAAAAAGAGGGAGTTAAAATCCTCAAGAAGACAAACATTCCTGAGGGTCAGGAGTGCTACGATGCAGCAGCAGAGCTTGTTGACGAGGGTGCAAACATCGTATTTGCAGACAGCTTCGGTCACCAAGACTATTTGCTTCAAGCAGCTAAAAAGTTCAAGGATGTTCAGTTCTTGCACGCAACAGGTACAAAGGCTCACACAGAAAAGCTTTCAAACTACCACAATGCATTCGCATCAATCTATGAGGGCAGATACCTTGCAGGTGTTGCAGCAGGTATGAAGCTCAACGAAATGATTGCTTCAAAGAAAATCACAGCCGACAAGGCAAAGATGGGCTATGTAGGCGCATTCACATATGCAGAAGTTATTTCAGGTTACACCTCTTTCTATCTCGGTGCAAAGAGCGTTTGCCCATCAGTAACTATGGATGTTACATTCACAGGCTCTTGGTATGATGAAACTGCAGAAAAAGAAGCAGCAAATAAACTTATCAAGAACGGTTGCGTTCTCATCAGCCAGCACGCTGACTCAATGGGTGCTCCGACAGCTTGCGAAGCAGCAGGCGTTCCCGATGTATCATACAACGGCTCAACAGTTTCAGCTTGTCCTAACACATTCATCGTTTCTTCAAGAATCGACTGGGCTCCTTACTTCGAGCACGCAATTGAGTGCGTAAAAGAAGGCAAGGACATTGAATATGACTGGACAGGTACTCTTTCAACAGGTTCTGTTGTTCTTACAGATGTCAATGAAAAAGCAGCCGCTAAGGGCACAAAAGAAAAACTCGCAGAGGTTACCAAGGACCTTGAAGCAGGCAAAGTTCATGTATTTGACACTTCAACATTCACAGTAACAATTGACCAGAAGGCTAAGAAAAACCTCAACGCAAAGGTAGACGCTCAGGGTCATCTCACAAGCTATATGGCAGATGTTGACACTGACGAGGCTTACAAAGGCGATACAGAGGCTGTTTCGGACGGATATTTCCACGAGTCTGAAAGCCGTTCTGCTCCTTACTTCGATATTCAAATCGACGGTATCACTCTTCTTGATACAAAATTATAAGGAATAGAATAGATAATATAACAATCCGTGGCTGACTTCGGTCGGCCGCGGTATAGTTATTTTAAGTGAACAAGAAAAATTCGACTTTGAATTTGTGTTGCTTGCTTAAAATACTTCGTTTCGGCATTGCTCGGCTACGGCAATGCGCGGTTTTTTATTATGTAGTCGGAAAGGCAAAGTGATTATATGGCTGATTCGCTCGCGTTGGAGTTAAAAGGGATAACAAAAACATTCGGCTCGACGGTTGCAAACAAGGATGTTGATTTGCAGGTCAGAAACGGCGAAATTCTTTCTATCCTCGGTGAAAACGGCTCCGGCAAAACAACGCTTATGAATATGGTTTCGGGCATTTATTTTCCCGATTCAGGCAAAATATTTGTAAACGGCAGGGAGGTTGTCATTCGCTCTCCCAAGGATGCGTTTGATTTGAAAATCGGTATGATTCATCAGCATTTCAAACTTGTTGATGTTTTTGACGCCGTTCAAAATATCGTTCTCGGCGTTAACGACGGCGAAAAATACAACCTCAAAAAGGCAGAGGAACGCGTAAAAGCAATTACAGATAAATACGGCTTTGTTATTGATTTAAACAAAAAGGTTTATGAAATGTCCGTTTCGGAAAAGCAAACGGTCGAAATTATCAAAGTGCTTTACAGAGGCGCGGATATCCTCATTCTTGACGAGCCTACAGCCGTTCTCACTCCGCAGGAAACAGAAAAGCTGTTTGATGTTCTTCGCAAAATGCGTGAGGATAACAAATCAATCATCATCATCACCCACAAACTCCACGAGGTGCTTGAAATTTCCGACAGGGTAACCATTTTGAGGAAAGGCGAGTATGTTGACACGGTTGAAACAAAGGACGCTACCGAGCAGTCGCTTACCGAAATGATGATGGGCGAAAAGGTCAGCCTTAATATCACGCGCAATGCACCAAAAAATCCCGAGCCGAGAATTGTTGTCGAAAAGCTTTCGGTTAAGGACCACGAGGGCAAGCTTGCGCTCGACAATGTCAGTTTTACCGCCAACAGCGGCGAAATTTTGGGCATCGCAGGCATTTCGGGCTGCGGTCAAAAGGAACTTCTCGAGGCTATCGCGGGCTTACAGCAATCGGTTAAAGGCTCAAGCATAATTTATAAATCAAAGGACGGTGAGGAAAGCCAGCTTGTCGGCAAATCGCCTAAGGAAATCAGAAAACTCGGAGTAGCGCTTTCATTCGTTCCCGAGGACAGACTCGGCATGGGTCTTGTAGGCAATATGGATATTGTTGACAATATGATGCTCCGTTCATACAAAGGCGGTCACACCGCATTCCTTGAGCGCAAGGCACCCAAAGACCTTGCAAATACAATTATTAAGGACCTCGAGGTTGTCACCCCGAGTGCAGAAACTCCGGTAAGGCGACTTTCGGGCGGTAATGTTCAAAAGGTGCTTGTCGGCAGAGAGATTGCCTCGAATCCGACTGTTTTGATGGTTGCTTATCCTGTCAGAGGACTTGATATTAACTCTTCATATTTGATTTATGACTTGCTCAACAAACAAAAGGAGCAGGGCGTTTCCGTAATTTTCGTCGGCGAGGACCTTGATGTTCTTATCGAGCTTTGCGACAGAATTATGGTTATAAACAGCGGCAAAATCACCGGCATTGTTGACGGACCTACCGCGAAAAAAGACGAAATCGGTCTGTTGATGACCAAGAGCACGGAAGAAAGGGAGGCTGAATAATGAGCAGTAAAAAAACACGCGAGCCTCTTTTCCATGTGGCAAAAAGAGGATATATGCCGAAATACCAATCGTGGCTTATTCGTATCGGCTCGATTCTTGCCGCACTTGTTGTTTGTGCATTCGTTACAATGCTTTTGACGGGCGAAAACCCGATTAGCGTTTATTCAACTATGATTAAAGGCGCATTCGGCACATCGAGAAAGTTTTGGAAGCTTCTTCAAAGCCTTGCAATGCTCCTTTGCGTTTCACTTGCCGTCACACCGGCGTTCAAAATGCGATTTTGGAATATCGGCGGCGAGGGTCAGGTGCTTGCGGGCGGTCTTGCGACGGCGGCTTGTATGATTTTGCTCGGCGGCAAGCTCCCAAATGCAATTCTTTTAATCGTTATGATTGTCGCAAGTATTCTTGCAGGTGCGATTTGGGCACTTATCCCGGCAGTCTTTAAGGCAAGATTCAACACAAACGAAACACTGTTCACCCTTATGATGAACTATATTGCAATCCAAATCGTTTCGTATTTTTGTATGTATTGGGAAAATCCGAAGGGCTCGGGCAAAATCGGTATTATCAACGGTGATACTATGGCAGGCTGGATGCCCACAATCGGCGAATACGATTATCTTTTGAATGTAATCATTGTGTTTGCTCTCACAATCGCAATGTATATTTATCTCAAATACAGCAAGCACGGTTATGAGCTTTCTGTTGTCGGCGAGTCTGAAAACACGGCAAGATATATCGGAATCAATGTTAAAAAAGTTATTTTGAGAACAATGTTCCTTTCCGGTGCAATCTGCGGCATCGCAGGTTTCCTCCTTGTCGGCAGCACAGACCACACAATTTCATCAACAACAGCCGGCGGCAGAGGTTTCACGGCTATCATGGTTTCATGGCTTGCAAAATTCAACCCGATTTATATGGTGCTCACATCATTCCTGCTTGTATTCCTTGAGGCAGGCGCAGGTCAAATTTCAATGGTTTTCAGCCTTAACGAATCATTCTCCGATATTTTGACGGGTATCATTCTTTTCTTTATCATCGGCAGTGAATTTTTCATCAATTATCAGCTTAAATTCAGAAGCTCAAAAAAGGAGGTAAAGTAATATGCTTTCAACAATAGTTGCTTTTCTCCACAGAGCCATTATGCAGGGCATTCCGCTTTTGTACGGCTCAACCGGTGAAATAATGACGGAAAAATCCGGAAACCTCAACCTTGGTATTCCCGGTATTATGTATATCGGCGGTATGAGCGGCGTTATCGGCGCATTTTTGTATGAAAATTCGCTTTCGTCACCGGACGATGCCGTTCCTTTTTTGGCAGTAATCATTCCGCTGTTAACATGCATTTTAGGCTCACTTTTTGCAGGTCTTATTTATTGCTTTTTGACCGTTACACTGCGTGCAAACCAAAATGTTACCGGTCTTGCGCTCACAACATTCGGTACGGGCTTCGGCAATTTCTTCGGCGGCTCGCTCATTAAACTTACCGGCAGTGATGTTCCGTCTGTTGCTCTCACAACAACAAGCAATTTCTTCAGGACGGCCGTTCCCGGTGCTGACAAGGCAGGCTGGTTCGGCGAACTGTTTTTGTCCTACGGATTTTTGGCTTATATGGCAATTGTAATTGCTCTTATTTGCTCATTCTTCCTCAACCGCACAAGAGGCGGACTTCATCTTCGCGCAGTAGGCGAAAATCCTGCAACGGCAGACGCCGCAGGCATCAATGTTGACAGGGCTAAATATCTTTCAACCTGCATCGGCAGTGTTATTGCAGGCTTTGGCGGTTTGTATTATGTAATGGACTATGCAAACGGCGTTTGGTCAAACGACGGCTTCGGCGACAGAGGCTGGCTTGCAATTGCGCTTGTTATTTTTGCAATTTGGAAACCGAATCTCAGCATTATCGGCTCAATCGTTTTCGGCGGATTGTATATCGTTTATCTTTATGTTCCGGGTGCTCTTCGCACACAGGAACTTTACAAAATGATTCCGTATGTTGTAACCATTATTGTTTTGATTTTTGTAAGTGTAAGAAACAAAAAAGAAAATCAGGGCCCGGCGTCTTTGGGCTTATCGTACTTCAGGGAGGAACGTTGATATGCTTAATAAGGATATTAAAGAGGTTCTTGTTACAGAGGAACAGCTTAAAGAGGTTAACGAACGTCTCGGAGCAAAAATCACAGAGGATTTCAAGGACAAAAATCTCCTTGTTGTCGGAATTTTAAAAGGCTCGATTTATTTTATGACCGACCTTACAAGATATATTGATTTGCCGCTCAAACTTGATTTTCTCGCAGTTTCAAGCTATGGCGGCGGAACATCCTCGTCGGGCGCCGTTAAAATCCTCAAAGATATTGACATTAACCTCGAGGGATACGATATTTTGCTTGTTGAGGATATTCTCGACTCGGGCAGAACGCTCCACTATGTTTGCGAAATGCTTAAGACAAGAAAGCCGAAAAGCGTTTCAATCGTCACTTTGCTTGACAAGCCGGAGCGCAGAGTTGTTGACCTCACACCCGATTATGTCGGCTGTCAGGTTCCCGATGAATTTGTTGTCGGCTACGGTCTTGATTATGACCAAAAATACAGAAATCTTCCTTATATCGGCTCTCTTAAAAGAGAAATCTACGAATAAGAATAAAACGGGAGGCATCGCTTCCCGTTTTTTGTATAATACATTTCTTTGAATTTTCTTTATAATTTCTTTACCCGATTTTTCCAATTTGGGGTTATAATACAGTCATAAAAATTTAAGTGAGTGAGGATTTGTATGAAAAAATCGGTTAAAATCTTTTTGCGTGTATTGATGTTTATTGCCGCGGTGCTTCTTGTCATTTTTTATATCGGACCGGTTATCACGGTCGGCGAAATGAATATCGGAATAATAACGGGTTTTGCGCTTGCCGCATTGCTTGTCGTTTATTCAGTTTTCTTTAACAAAATAAATGCGCTTTTCGGCAAAATTTGCTCCGTCAAAAAGGGTAAAATTGCCGTTTCGGTTGTAGGCACGATTTTGTGCGCGTGCATTGCCGTTGCAGGCGTTGCGTTTTCAAGCGTTGTTGCAAACAGCCATGCCGACAGTTATAAATCGGATGTAATCATTGTTCTCGGCTGCAAGGTCAACGGCGAAAATCCCGGTCCGTTTTTGAAAAGCCGAATCAACGCCGCTTATAAATATCTTAACGAAAATCCCGAATCAATTGCCGTTTTGAGCGGCGGCAAGGGAAAGGGCGAGGCAGTTTCAGAGGCGGAATGTATGTATAAATACCTTGTCAAAATGGGCATTGACAAATCGCGACTCATAGTCGAGGACTCTTCTACATCTACGATGGAAAATTTTAAAAATTCCGCCGCTTTGCTGAAAGCACAAAATCGCTCGGTTAAAGATATTACAGTTGTTACAAACGATTTTCACGAGTACAGAGCGGGCAAATTCGCACAGCGGTGCGGCTTTTCTCCCCATCCGTACCCGAGCAAAACTCCGTGGAACGGCTATATGCCGTTTGCCACACGCGAGGTTTTTGCAATTGTTTATCAGGTTTATTTAAAATAATTTAAGACAAAACAAAATCCGTATGCTATTTGGCACACGGATTTTTTTATGCTATGCACAGCGATAATTTTCTAAGCATAACGATATTTTTTTCTGTTGGCGATGAGAAATGCGACGGTTATCATCAATGTAGCTGCCTCGGCAACGGTGATTGAAAGCCAAATTGCGTTTTTGCCGAACACCGCAGGCAAAACGAATATCGCGAGAATTTGAAAAAGCAGTGTTCTCAAAAACGATATTGCCGCCGAAATTGCGCCGTTATTGAGCGCCGTGAAGAATGCCGAGCCGAAAATGTTAAATCCTATTATCAAATACGATGTTGAAAACATACGGAAAGCGTATACAGTCAGGTTAAACAGCTCCCCGTCATATCCGACATAAATTTTTGAAATCGGTGCGGCGAGGAAAAGACTTGCGGCTGTGAGCACAAGCGAAAACAATGTAATTGCTCCCATGCTTTTTTTGAAAATGTTTTTCATCTCGGCATCGTTTTTTGAGCCGTAGTTGTATCCGATTATAGGTGCTGTACCGATTGAATATCCGATAAATGCCGACACAAAAACAAAGTTTACATACATAATCGAGCCGTATGCGGCAACTCCGTTTGCGCCGAAAAATTTGAGCAGTTGATAGTTGTAAAGCATATTTACAAGCGACATTGAAACATTTGTCATCAGCTCCGATGAGCCGTTGGTGCAGGTTTTAAGCAGTGCTTTGCCGTCAAACTTGCATTTTGAGGTCAGGCGCAGATTGCTCGAATTGTTTGTTATAAAATAAATCAACGGCAACAGTCCGCCGATAACCTCGCTGATTGCGGTTGCCGTTGCGGCGCCCTGAACGCCCCATTTGAATACGCCCACAAATAAAAAGTCAAGCACCATATTCGTGACACCTGCGGCGACGGTAACAACAAGCGCAAAATGCGGCTTTCCTGCGGTGAGCAAAAGACTTTGAAAAGTGTTTTGCATCATAAAAAATGTCATCGTCGTCAGAATAATTCTGCCGTACATTTCGCAATAGGGTTGCATCTGCTCGTCTGCCCCCAAAAGAACAATAACCTTTTTCAAAAATATTTGGCACAAAACGGTTACAATAATGCCGACAGCTATTAAAATATAAACGAGCATCGAAAAAATTTCGTTTGCTTTTTTCTTGTTTCCCTCGCCGAGTGTTTTGGAAACGATTGCGTTGCCGCCCGTACCTATCATAAATCCGAACGCACCCGGCAGCATCATAAACGGCATTATCAAATTGACTGCCGCAAATTGAATTTTGCCTGCATAGTTTGAAACAAAAAATCCGTCAACAACGCAGTAAACCGAGGTGAAAATCATCATAATTATTGACGGCGCAACAAATTTTATCAGCTTTTTAAGTGTGAAATGGTCTGAAATTAAAATTTTCATTTTTGCCCCCGTGTTTTGTCAAATATATAAAAAAGAGCCCGGCATTGTTTACCCGAGCTCACCCGACATCTTATCAATAACGCGGTTGCGACCGCGCATTCTCCGATGAATTATTTAATTATCAACTGTGGCATATTGTAACAGTTTATCGGCTTTATGTCAACCGCACAATTTATGAATATTTTGTAACAAGTTTTGTTCTTTCGCTTGACTTTTTTTTATATAGTGGTATAATCAACACAGTAACAGTTATAACTGTTACGCCTGTTATTTTGACAGGTTTTAAATTGCATATAACGGTAATCGAAGAAATATTTTATTTCTCCTCTCCATATTTTTGTTTTCTCCCCAATAAAAACAACCAAATAAGAATTACCGTTATACAGCCGCACTTCCCCCAAGGGTGCGGCTGACTTTTTCTAAATTGAACAGCATCAAATTTTCAATGACACTGTCAGGAGGGAAATATGAACCAACTTGCACGCACAAACGAAGTTTGGCTCGATAGGGATAACAAAATCTTATCCTTTCACTATGTTAAAGATTATTTGCATAAACAGTTTAAAGACTATGTTTCATTTATCAACTATGTTGTTTGGAGCAGCAAATCGGGCTACAAAATTCAGTAATAAACAATAATTAAGCAATATTGAGCATTAATTGTCTCAATATTGCTTTTTTTGCCCGATGACCCCGATGTTGTCATACTCGGCGCCGTCAAAACCACGGCAAACGCAGCAATGCTCCTGACTCCGCTTGAGGATGAGGCGGAAAATCACCGTCAAATGACATTCAAAATGAATTTTATCGAAAATTGTTTGGAATTTGCACGATAAAGATAATTTTCTTTCGCATTGGAACAACGGCAAAAACATAAAAGCGCGTTGAGCAAACCGGTAAAAGAATAAAAACAAGAACAGTAGAAACGGTAGGTCACTGATATGAAATTAAAATTGGATGAAAATTGGACAACAACAAACAACGGCTATCCGCTCAATGACGCGGAGGTTGCACGCTACAATGCGGTTTTGCCGTCGCAGCGCCAAATTTTGCAAAGCCAAAACCCATTTTATTGCTTTATTCATTACGGAATGAACACCGCAACGGGCAGAGAATGGGGCAACGCTACCGAAACACTTAGGGATTTTGATATTACAAAAATCAAGCCTACACAGTGGGTCAAGGCGATTAAGGCGTCGGGCGCGTCGGGCATTATTCTCACCTGCAAGCACCATGACGGCTTTTGCCTTTGGGACACAAAGCAAACCGATTTCAATGTTATGAATACCACACTCGGCATAGATATTGTAAAGGCGGTGTCTGACGAGTGCCGTTTGCAGGATATGAAATTCGGCGTTTATCTCTCACCGTGGGATATGCATGAAAAATGCTATGCAACCGAGCAGTATAATGACTATTTCTGCGCTCAGCTCACCGAGCTCCTCACCAACTACGGCGAGATTTTCGAGGTTTGGTTTGACGGCGCAAAGGGCGCGGGCGCAAAAGCGTTTGAATATGATTGGGAGAGATATTACGCTCTCATCCGCGAGCTTCAGCCAAAGGCAAACATTGCCGTTTGCGGTCCCGATGTGCGTTGGGTCGGCAACGAGGCAGGCAAGTGCAGAAAAAGCGAATTTTCGGTTGTTCCGTCATCGCTCACCCTTTCCGAGGCTGTTCAGAAAAAGTCACAGCAAACGGTTGAGGGTGCCAAAGCACTCCAAAATGTCAAAACAGGCGATGAGGACCTCGGTTCCCGTGCCGTTCTTAAAAAAGCAGACTCTCTTTGCTGGTATCCGGCAGAGGTTGATGTTTCAATCCGCAAGGGCTGGTTCAACCCGGGCGGCGGCACACGCACGGTAAAATCGGCTAACAAGCTTTTCAAAATTTATAAAGGCTCAGTCGGCAACAACTGCTATCTTTTGCTCAATGTTCCGCCATGTAAGGAGGGCACGATTCAGGCAAAGGACGCAATGGCTCTTAAAAGCCTCGGCGAAAAAATCAAGCGTATGACTCAAAATGCCGTTATCGACCAAAAATTCGGCGCGCTTAAGGATACCGACGGCTATCTCGAATTTAATTTTGACACGCCGAAAAAGCTGAAATATGCCGTTTTGAGCGAGGATATTGCTTACGGTCAACGAATCGAAAAATTCGACCTTTATCTTAAAAGACCGAACGGAAGATACAAAAAGGCATACAGCGGCACAATCGTCGGCATGAAAAAAATTATCAAGCTCCGAGGCAAGGCAAGCGGCGCAATTCTTGTTATTCGCCAGTCGCGCTCAAACCCGATTATCAAGCAAATCGCATTTTATGATTAATTACAATATATCAGTATAATCTGTAAAAAAGAAAACGGCAATTCGAGAGAATTGCCGTTTTTGTAATTTATATTGTTTTTTGTAAAAATCTTTAATCATGCCGCCGTATTCAAGAAAACTCTTTTGTACTGTCTTCTCAATTCGTAACAGTTCACAAGATTGAAGTCTTTATTTTACCGTAACATTCAACTTACGAGAATCCGTAGAAACAAGTTTAATTTTAGGTGTGAGTTTTACATTACCCTTATTGTTTACAACAACATTCACATTACCGTTATCACAATTTACATCAAATTCTAATTTCACGCAGTTGTTATTTAAGTATTCAAAAGACTCGCCGTCATCATTAAAATAACGGGCTGTAAATTTGCCGTTTTTAACAGGATATACGGTAAATATGACTTTTTCTGCGGATTTGTATGAGCACTCGCCCTCATCAACGGGAAAAACAGAGCCGGAACGAATAAAATATGGCACAGGTTTATCTGCCGGCAAATCGACCTTTACCGTGTTTCCGCCGCAATAAAATTCTCCTGTTTCATTCAGATACCAATTGTCGCCTCTCGGCAGGTAAACATCTGCCTTAGCTATGTCCTCATCAAGCACGCAGGTTGCCAAAACATCTCTGCCAAGCATAAACGCATCGGTATTTACGCCGATATTTTCATCATCGTAATAAATGTAAGGCGGAGCTTGCATGGGAACATCATTCTTAACACTGTTATAAGCGCAATTATATAAATAAGGTATCAGACTTTTGCGTTGCCTTAAAATCGCCTTTGCACCGCACAAGCCGCTTTCATAGCTCCACGGCATAGTTGCAGAACCGTCGCCGTTCCAAGAATGAATTGTAAAGCGTGGTTCAAAAACGCCGTGCTGCATCCATCTTAAAAGCAACTCTTCTGAAGGCATTTCGCCTGAAAAGCCGCCTAAATCGTGACCGTAAAAATAAAATCCTGAAAGGGACATTGTCATTCCTACATAATGACAAAAACGCAAGTCGTGAAACGAAGTAAAATTATCGCCGGACCAAGTTTGCGCCAAGCGTCGAACTCCGCTGTTTCCGCTTCTCGTAGATAAAAACGGACGCTTTTTGGGGTATTTTCTCATTTGCGCTTTGTATGAAGATAATACCATTAAATAAGTTAAAATCGGACGAATTCTGCAAGCAGAAACTTTTTCTCCAAATCCTGCGGCAACGGCATCAGTTGCCTTAATATCAAACTCGTTATTGTCATTCCATGTAGCGTCAATACCGAAATCAAGCAGCTTTTCGGTTACCTGATTGCTCCAAAAATCGAAGGCATCGGAATTTGTAAAGTCCAAATAACTGCCTACGCCGTCCCAAAACTGCGTTACATAGGGTGAACCGTCTGCATTTTTTACGAAAAATCCTTTTTCAGCCAATTCATTATACATTGGATGTGAAGTTAAAAAAGCGGGCTTGATGTTCGGGATTAAATGAATACCTGCATTATTGTAATCGGCAACGAATTTTTTAGGATTAGGGAATTTATCATAATTCCAATTAAAAACACAACGCAAATTCCCTATTGAAGTATATCCTGACGAAAGATAAAACCCGCCGCAGCTCAAATCAAGGTCTTTAATTTTATCCAAAAAGTTCTGCATTTGATTTTGTGCGTCAGGCGCATCGGTATAAGCCATTGTGCTTCCGCAATAATCAAAACTCCATTTAGGCGGAAAAGCCTGCTTGCCGCACAAGCAAGCGTATTGCTGTAAAACAGAAAGCTTGTTTCCGAAAAAAACATAATAAACCAAGCAATCGTCATCTGTCTTAAAATACTTAAAGTGGCAGTAATAATTGTTGATTTCTCTGCCTAAATCAACAAAAGAGGTATCTGTTGTATCATAATAAATGCCATAAGCACCAACAGAATTTTCGCAAATGTAAAACGGAACGTGTTTGTATAGGGGGTCAGTTTTTTCTGCATCAAACCCCATACTGTCTGCTGTTTCAATACGATAAACCCGGCCTGCTTTATTTATTGGCCCACTTTTATCGCCAAGTCCAAAAATATGCTCGTCATCTTCACGGGTAATATAATGATAAGACCCGTTTCCAAATTCGCCTTCAAAATTATAGGCAAGCGGCGGCCTATCCCCGAACAAAAATTTTGACTCTTTACTGTAAGACAAAATAAAATTATTCAAATCGAGGTCAACAGTAACGCCGCAAGCAAGAATAAATTGCTCTTTATTGTCAAATTTTTCAACAACAGGCGCAACACAGTCAAACCCGTCCGTAGACAATCTGCTTCTGCCAAAAGAGGATAAATTATTATTTGGGTTTACGGTGAATGTAGGCAGCATTTTAGCATTATCGTTAAAAACAGCCACACGCAAAGCGCTGTCGCTTATGAAATCAATATTGATATTAACATTGTTGCACTTATATTCACGATGCGTTTTATTTTCATTTGTAAGTTTAAAAATATGATTAAATCTCATTATATCGATGCTCCGCCAAGAAATGTATTTTTCAAAAGCTGTGGGGTATTCCAATGTGCCAACTTTGTGTTTTCGCAAAAAGTCAAAACTTTAGACATGCCGGGTTTCCACATTGGTATTGCATTGCAATTTGGATTGCCGTTTTTTGCAAAAGCAATAAAGGATTTTGCAAGTTGATTTGAAATTTCGTAATCAACTGCTTCAAAAGGTCGCCAATTTTTATCAAGAGTTGAAAAAGCATATAGCAAATCGCTTGAATGCCAAGCCCCCTTTTTATCGCCCGGCAAACTGCGTGCAAAATAATAAATATAGCAATCGCTGTTTTTATCACAGGCAACCCATTTTTTATCGACAGCCTGCAAAACAGCAGGCACCATGTCATTTTTTGTAACACCGATAATTTTAGGCATTTGAGGAATTGTTCGGTTGTTAAAATTTGATTTTGTAATTATTTTTCCGTCGTAAACCGGAAGAGTGTAAATCATGCTTTTGAGTTTATCCTCCTTGCAAGCCTTATCCCATGCACGATAAAGCACCTCTTTATCCGTTTCTTTCAATTCGGCTATACTTTTAACTCCTGCGTTTTCAACAATCCTATCCCAAAAAGCTCTTGTTTCTTCAGGAGTCAAAGGTTTTGCAAGAAAGCGCTGTAACCCACCGCCGCTCATCATTATTGCTCCGGAAAACCAACCCTTACAAAGAGGATTTGAAAGATGAATATCAACGCTCATAGCGCCTGCACTTTGACCGGAAAGCACAATATTATTCGGGTTTCCGCCGAAAGCTGCAATATTTTCCTTAACCCATTTAATTGCGGCATATTGGTCAAAAAGTCCAAAATTGCCGCAAACACCGTTTTCATCGGTCAAATCAGGGTGTGAACAAAAGCCGAAAGCATTAAGTCTGTAATTCATCGCAACAAAAATTACGCCGTTTTTTGCAAAATTTTCGCCGTTGATATGCGCCTCGTTTGAACTTCCGCCTGTAAAGCTGCCGCCGTGAATAAAAATTAAAACAGGGCAGTTTTTCGCCTCTTTAGGCACATAAATATTCAAATATTGGCAATCCTCGCTGTAAGTAAACGCCAAACCGTCTCTAAATTCATAATGATAAAAAGGGTTAACGGTTGCATCGTCATCAAAACCACGGTGCTGATATGAGCATTCTTTAAAATAAGTTGCATCAAAAATGCCCTGCCATTTTTCGATTGTTTGAGGATATTCCCAACGCTTGGCGTTTGCGTATTTTATTCCCCTAAACTCAAGACAGTTTTCGCTGTCTATGCCTTTAATTTTTCCGCATTTTGTCTGCAATTCAACTGTTTTCATAAAATAATGCCTCTAAGTATATCAATCGTTTTTATTGCCGTAAAGCTGCTTGTGCAAATCCTCAATTTCCGATTTACCCAGCTTATAGCAAAAAGTTGTTAAAATAAACATAATCAAAAGAATAACCGACGGCACTATTGTTGCCGCATCAAACATTTTTGTTAAAACCTGCTGCGATTGTACGGCTTGCGTGCCTTTATAACCGATAGCCCCAAGTACTGCCGGAACGCCTGCGCCTGCGGCTGTTTGACCCAATTTGCGAACAAAAGAATAAATGCTGTAGGTTGTGCCCTCTTCACGCCTTCCCGACAAAAGCTCTTGGTAATCCGTTACGTCCATGACAAGCGCCCAAACCTCAAGCACAAGGAAGGTTTGACCCGCACCCGAAAGAAATACAAGTCCGAGAAAAACATAAGGATTGTGAGCAAACGGGGTAAAACGCAAAAGGAACATCAAAACGCTGATAACAAAGGCAAAGCCTAAGCCCGCACCGCAAATTTCCTTTTTCCCGAATTTTCTGATGAGCTTACCCATAAACGGTAAAAATAACGCCATAGGCAAATAGGTGCATATGGTAACAATGCTGTAAAGTCCCGGCTTTTCAAAGTAATTCTTGAAAAGATAGTTATAAAATGTTTGCGTGTACATTTGGAAACAGATGAGAAACATTGAAATAAAGCAAAGCACAACAAACGGCTTGTTTTTAACAAGAACACCGACAGTTTTCAATAAATTATAATCACTTGTTTTTTGAGTCGGCGGAAGTTGGATTCGCTCTTTTGTTAATTTAAAGTGGATAATAAAAAGAATGATTGTTAAAATTGAAATTGCGCCTACGCACAATGAAAGCTTTGTTCCGTCAAGCACTTTTGATGAACTGCCGTCGGAATTGATTACTGTTGTGTAAACAATAAGCGGCATAAGGATTTGCGCCGGCAAACCGCCGATTCCTGCACCGACCGAGCGCCACATTGAAAGAGATGAGCGCTCAATCTCGTCATCCGTAATGGCGCTTGCCAAAGAGCCATAAGGAATATTAACGCCGGTATACATCATTCCGTAGAAAATATATGTAATGTAAGCATAGATTAAATATTGATTGTTCGACAATCCGGGGATTTTATAAAACATTAAAAACGCACCCACAGCAAGCGGAAATGAAGCACATAAAATATACGGTCTGAATCTGCCGTGCTTTGTCGGCTTTCTTGAATCTATAAACGAGCCCCACATTGGGTCGTTTACAGCGTCCCAAATTCTGGCAACAAGCATCAGGATTGTTATGCTTGCGGCTGAAATTCCCAAAATATCGGTGTAAAACATTGTTAAATACGAAGAAACAAGGCTGAACGAGAGTATTCCGCCCATATCGCCCAAGGCGTAACCCAGCTTATCCTTAAATTTAATTCCGTGCGTTTCCATAAATAGACCCCTTAATCAAATTGTTTAAATTATACAATTATATTATACATAACTCGTTATTATTGTCAATAATCACAAACCGGTTTGTTGACCGATTGTGAAAATTTGTGATATAAATATCTCTTTACCATTGCCGAACGAACAAAATCACGGAATAATGACCGCCTTATTTATTAGCAAGAATTTTAGCGTTATTTGCTCTTGTTAGCAGAAGGCGAGTTTACTAATGAGATTTCCTGCATTTTTTAGTTTTATTGTTTTTGAGCAAAAATAAAAAACCGAAAAACCTTGATTTTACTAGGCTTTTCGGCTGTGCTTTTGGCGTTCCCGAGGTGATTCGAACACCCGACCTACCGCTTAGGAGGCGGTCGCTCTATCCAGCTGAGCTACGGAAACATCAACAATCAGTATTATATATCCTATGACGCCGATTGTCAAATGATTTATGCCGCAATATCAATCCAATCGGATTTCACCTGACGGATTTTTTGCTTTCTTTCGTAAAAACGCTGTTCGCGTTTTTTCTTTTTTGCTTTTTGTCTTTCGCGAATGCAGATAAAGCCGCAGGCAAGCAATGTGTATGCCGCAATTTCAAATGCGAAAAATGCCCAAAGTGTTCCGCCTGAAAATGCCATATACAGTTTAAACGGAATTGCAAGCGCCGCAAATCCCACTGCAAGTGAAATGATTGAAAGTGCCAAACCTTTTAATGCGTTTTTTATATTCATAATTAAGACCTCCTTGATTGCAAATTCATTGTAACCCGAACGGAATGATTTTGCAATATACAAGGAGGTCATAGTCCTATTTAACGGACTTAGTTGTACTCGTAATAAAATGTATTAGCAATATTCAACGGTTTTAAACGATAGAAAAATTGAGAAAATTTCTTTTTAATGCCCGATTTTTCAAATTCAATATTGTTTTCGCATTTGACCGAGAGGCTGTCAACATCCTTGTCGAATGTCACGATTACCTCTTCGCCCGGCATCATGGAAAAATAGTTTTTGTCGGCGTTTGCGTCGCAGTCGATAAAAACATTACGCGCAAACACATCAGATTTGAGCCTAACTTTATTTCCCTCGGCACACACCGCAATGTTTGCTTTTTCAAGGGTTTTGAAGTTATCGAAAATTCTTTCGTCACCCTCCCAGCACACTTTAACGGCAGTGTTTACCTTGATTTGCTTTGAATAAATTTTGTTTATGCTGTCGCTTTTCAAATTGAATTTGAACTCGTAAATGTCGCCCTCTGTGTCGGTGATTTTAAAATCAACCGTTTTGTCGTTGAGGGTGTCGTTGATTGCATAAAAATCATTGTTTGAATATGCAACGGTAACGGGGGCGAAAAATTCTTTTGCCTTGTACATAAGCGCCTTCGGCACACCCTCAAAGTCAACACCCGACCAGCTCGGACAATTCCAAACATCGTTAAATTGCCAAAATACAGAGCCGTTGCATCTGCCCTTGTTGCGTCTGAAATGGAGCGTTGCGCTTTCAATACAGTCTGCCTGCACAATTCCCGTCAGATACGGCAAATCCTCAAAATGTATCGGTGCGTCAAAACGCTCCTTTAAATAAAACATCATTTTTTCGTTGCCGCCCTCGCATTTTTGGTGGCTCATAAATGCATCCGATGCAAGGTCAAATTCACTTTCCGTTGCAAAGGTTTTGATTGCTTTCATTGACGGAAGCGACTCCAAACCGAATTCCGACAAAAATCTTGTGTATCGCTTTTCGTAGTAGTTAAGCGGCTTTAAGCCGTGCCAAACATTCCACATATGCGTGTCGCCCACGCCGTCTGCAGTGTTTTGTGAAAACGGCTTGTCACCAAGCGGAGATGACGGAATGTACGGCACCGTGAGATAATCCTTGATGTGCTCCGGCAGTTGATGATAGAAAAATTCGATATACGCTTTTATGATTTTGCTGTTTCGCGGCAGGTATGAAAACATCGCTTCTATCTCATTGTTGCCGCAGTAAAGACCGAGCGACGGATGAAGCTGTTGGCGCTTTACATTTTGCTCTGCCTCATACAATACATTTTGTAAAAATTCGTCGTCATAAAACGGATACAACAGGCAAGCATAGCAAAAATCCTGCCAAATCAAAATGCCCTTTTCGTCGCATTTGGTCATCAAATATTCGTTTGCGTATGTTGCGCCGCCCCAAACACGGATTATGTTGAAATTTGATTTTACAGCCAAATCAATGTAGTAATCAACCGTCTTTTCGTCTGCCAAATCGGGAATTGCGGCAAATGGGATAAGGTTTGCACCTTTTGCAAAAATTCTTTTGCCGTTGACAACAAGCTGAAAGTTTTCGCCGTATTCGTCTTTTTCGCGGTTAAGTTCAACTGTTCTCAAACCGATTTTTTTCGTTACCGTTTCCTCGCCGTTTGACAGCTCAACGGTGTAAAGCGGCTGCTCGTTTTTTTCGTTCAAATCCCTTGTGTACCAAAGTTCGGGGTTTTGAATTTCAAACTCGCCGTCATTGCCCTTTATTTCGTCGCCGTTCGGGGCAAAAAGGGCAATTTTGTCCGCTCCGTCAGCAAAAACGGAAACAAAAGCAGTGTCGCCCTCGATTTTTTGGTTTACGGCGATATTTTCAATTTTTTTGTCAAAACACTGAATTTCAACATTGCCGAGATATTTGTACGGCACGCACGGGCCCCAGTCCCATCCGAAATGGCATGCTGATTTGCGCAGATACGGCGCGCCGTTTATGCCGTTGCTGTTAGGCGGCAGGGCGTGTTTTTTTTGCATATCTTCAATGTATTTCACCGGGTCGGCAATTTCAAAACGAATAGTGTTTTCACCTTTTTTTACAAGTGCTTTTATGTCCTTTTCAATCGAAATGTGCTCGTTGTTGCTCTTAAATGCAGGCTTTGAGTTGACAAAGCAGGAGCAAAGCGTGTCGATTTTGTCAACAAAAATGCGAATGTGCTTTTTTGCAATATCGTCCCCGTCAAGCGAAAACTTTGTTTCAAACGCAATGTTTTTTGAATAAACGCTTTTTACAAGCTCTTCCGGTTTCGTCATATTCAGCGGATTTTCAATCAGTCCGTTTTTTATCATATTGCCGAAATCCGAGCCGGGAATATCCGCCTTGCAAATTACAGAGCCGTCGGCAGTGTCAATCATATCGTATTTTCCGTTTAAGCAGATTTTTTTCATAATTCCTCCGTTAATGTATATTAAATGTATGAGTGTTCAACATTTATTACAAGCTGTGCCTCAGGTGCTGTTTTATACACGATAGAGGCAATGTTGCCTTTTATTTCTTCCTTGTCTGCCTTGCAGTCAAACGGCACGACAAGGTCGAATATCAAGTTTTTATGATTTTTGCCCGACACCATTCTGAAATCGTGAAACGAGAAATCGGCGTTGTATTGATTGATAGCGTCTGCAACGATTGCTTTGTATCGGTTGACCTCTTCGTTATTAATTGTGATTGGGTCCATATGAATGCAAATGTCGATTTTCATATTACTTGCGATTTTATGTTCAACGCTGTCGATTGCCTCGTGTATAACATTAATGTCGCTGTCCGATGGCACTTCGGCGTGCGCCGAGGCGATTATTTTTCCGTTGCCGTAATCGTGCACAATCAAATCGTGAACGCCGATTATTAAATCGTTGCTCAAAATTTCGCTTTCGATTTGCGCTACAAGCTCCTTTGATGGGGCTTGACCCAAAATTTTGCCCGAAACATCCTTTAAAATATCAACTCCGGACAGAACTACAAAAACAGCCACGCAAACGCCGATGATTCCGTCGGCACGCGCAAAGCCGAAAACGGCGCCGATAACTATTGCAACGATTGTTGCAAATGTCGATATACAGTCGTTAATACTGTCTTGCTTTACGGCTTTCAAATTTACATTGTTTGTCAGTTTGTAAAGTTTGTTGTTGAAATATCCAATCCAAAGTTTGACAATTATTGCCGCCGTAAGCACAATTATATAAATCGGGCTGAACTTAACATCTTCGGGTGTGATGATTTTTAAAACACTGCTTTTGCCAAGCTCAAATCCCATAAGAAAAATCAAAAACGCAATTACAAGTGCCGATATGTATTCAATTCTGCCGTGGCCGAACGGGTGCTCCTTGTCACTTGCCTTGTTGGACAACTTTGTGCCTGCGATTGTCACCACGTTCGATGCCGCATCGGACAGGTTGTTTACGGCGTCAGCTGTTATTGCAACAGAATTTGAGAATGAGCCGACAATGAATTTTGCAACGCAAAGCATTATATTGCAAAAAATTCCGACAGCGCCGCTGAGTATTCCGTAAGCCTCGCGTGCCTGATTGCCCGTGTATCGTTTCTTTATAAAATTTATCAAAAGTTTTGACATTGTATCACCCTCATATACATGACAATGTGTTTCATATTATACCATTTATATATATTTTTGTATATAGCATATTCCGTTTTTTTACTGCATTTCATTTAATGTAACCGCAAAGTAAACAAAAAAATATAAAAAAACAATAAATTTTAATATAAACTATACAAATTATGTTAAAGTTATGTTACAATATCTAAGCATTAAATTTTTAGGAGAAATTTTATGAAAGAAAACTCAAAGGTGGGAAAGCTCGTCACCGAGATTAAAACCCACTGGAAAACACCGGCACCGGGGAAGTATGTCCCTTACAGAGAGTATCTTGACATTGTGTTCGGCGTAGGCAACAACTACGCCGGTTCAAAAACTCTCGAGTATTTAACTTTTGCCGCAAGCTGTTATTTGATGATGTATCATTACAAATTGCCTTATCTCTCATTTTCTGTAATCAGCATTATCAATATGCCGCTCGGCTATATTTGGACCTTGATTTGGTGGTTTGTCTGCGACAACCTCGGTTTTCTTCCCAAAAAGACGGAGCGAAAGCTGTATATCGTATATTTCACGATGATTGCCGTCGGGCTTGGCATGACATTCGGCAATTTTTCGGCTTTTCTCGACCCGTCAAACCGCCTCGTTCACTATCTCAATTCGCTCGAGGGCATCAGTTGCGCCTCGGCAATCAAGATTTTGGGCACAAACATACTTTACAACGGCTGGGTAGGCGCGCGTAATATCTTTTGGCGTAAAAAGCTCATTCCGAAATTCGGCAGATACAAATACGCGCTTTATTGCGACTATGTGCCGAAGGTTATTATGGTATTTGTTCTCGGTTGGGCGCCGTTTTACAACATCGGCGACACCGTTCAAAGAGTTTGGGTGGCAAACCTTTTGTTCGCCGTTTACAATGTTTTCGGCTTTGCCAACAACCTCGAAACCTGCACGCAAAATATCAGTCCCAATGTCCGTGAAAGAATTTTTGTCCGCTCGTATCCGATTAAAATTTCGCATCTTTTCAATTCGATTCTTGCGATTTTACTTCCCGTTTTCATCGGTATGTGCAAGAACGACTGGGCAGATATTGCCGTGTTTAAATACATAATTCCGATTACATTCTTTGTTTTCGCAACGCTCACAATGATTTTTGCCGGCAGGATTAAGGAAAGAATACCTCAGCCGCCGCTTGAAAAAAAGGTGCAGATTAATTTCTGGGACGGTATGTTCGGCGTAATGCGAAACAAATATAAATGGGTGCTTACTGTTGTAGGCCTGCTTGATTCGCTCGGAAACGGTATGCTCGTTTTCACAACGGTTTTGTATCTTTACACATTCCGTTTGAGCGGTCTTGCATACAGCCTTATCGTGGCACTTGTTTCGTTTGCGGGTACTCCGCCCGATTTGTTCACGCCGTATTTCATTAAGCGCTTTTCGTATAAGCAAATTATGATTTTCTATCAGCTTTCGCGCGCTGTCGGATACAGCCTCATTGTTTGTTGCTATGTTTTCCTCGGCGACAGACTCACGCTTTGCGGCGTTTTAAGCGTTATTTTGCTGTTTCTTATGGAGATGTGCAAGACAGTGCCGACGGCTGTCAGCCACGATATGGATATTCGTATCAATGACTATCAAATGTATCTTTCGGGCGAAAGACTTGAAAATTTCGCAGGCGTTTTCGGCTGGTTTACCGGTCCGATTACTTCGTTCGTCGGCCTTATTATCCCTATTTTGCTCCTCAAATACGGATTTAACAGCAACTGGGATGTATTGTTTATCGACTCGTCGAGAATAAAAATTATCGTTATTCCGATTTTGTTTGACATTGCCGGCTATCTGCTTATGACAATTCCTTATTTCTTCTGGGATTATGACGATGACAAGCAAAACAAGGTTATGGAGGTTTTGCGTCGCCGCGAGGAGGTTACGCGCAAAAAATATAACGAAGAGCACGGAATTGTTGACGATGACGAAAAAATCACCGATGACGAATCAACCTCGGATGAGGTTAAGGAAACAGCGGAGGTGATGTGATGAAGCTCTTTAAAAAGAAAAGCAATTCAAATGACGATTTCCTTGCGCAGGAGGCAAAGGAGGAGGCAGCAACAGCCGCCGATTATACACTTGATATTCCAGATGATGAAATTTGGAGCTATCAGATAGAGGGGCTTCAGGCTCCGGCTATCAATAAGTCATATAAAAAAGCAACGGGCAAAAAGCTCCTCGTTATTGTGATTTTGCTTATCGCGATTTCGTGCAGCATTTTCCTCAGTGTGCGCGCCGTTCACAGAGCTGAGTTTGATTATAAACAGCTTGACGATTCGTCATATCAGCTGACAAAATATTCAAACCCCGGCGAGGCAACAGAGGTGACTGTCGATTATGTTGACGGCGACAAGTCAAAGCCGGTTTCGACAATTTATGAATATGCCTTTAACTGCGACGAAAAGCTCACCCAAATCACAATCGGCAAGGATGTTAAAAGCATAGATGCCAAAGCAATTTACAGTTGTTGGGCGCTCCAAAACATTTATGTCGATGATGATAATCCGTATTATTGCGATTTGGACGGTGTTCTTTATAATAAAGACAAAACCGAAATTATCCTTTATCCGATTGACCATGACAGGTATCTCCGCCTCCAAACAGGCTATGCCTATAAGGATAAGGACGGTGTTCAGCATTCCAAAATGGTGGACGATTCCGGCGCAGAGATGGAGGACCTTTGGGGCACAACAAATAAGTACGACGAAAAATATCTTGAAAAATACAATCAGGATGTCCGCACTTATGTTTTGCCGTCAACGGTGACAAAAATCGGCGAGCTTTCGTTTGCTTATGCCAATATCACCGATTTGTATATCCCCGAGGGTGTAAAAACGATTGAAACCATGGGCATTTTCAAGGCGGTTATCCAAAATCTTTATACATACCGCGACAGCGCCGCAACAGGCACAACATATAAAGATTCGCAAAATCTCAAGAATGTTTACAATTCTCTGCCTAACGGACTTGAATATATCGGCTCCGATGCGTTTACATATGACAGTGGGCTTACTTATATGTATATCCCCTCGTCGGTTAAGCATATCGGTCACCATGCGTTTTGGGACACCGTTACAAAAACCGACGGCAATCTCGCCGGTGTAACTGCGATAGAGGTCGAGTCGGACGAATCGGCATTTAAGGAAAATGTCGAAACCGGCGACCATTGGCGACCGCAGTATGACTATATGGCATTCCATAAAAATGTAGATGTCAATTATTCGGCACAAAGAAAATAATGTTTAAAATAAAAAGCTCCCATCTGGGAGCTTTTTGCGTTTGATATGCCGTAGGGGCGAACACAGTTCGTCCATACGGAGGTATGCATTGAGATTTCGACAAAAAGCCTTCTCCCCGGGGAGAAGATGTCAACGCAGTTGACGGATGAGGGGCAAGATAACAATAACGCCAAATTAAATAAGAGCGCAATACATTACACCTCATCCGCCTCGCTCAATCCCTTTCAACAGTCACTTTTATTTCTTTGTATTGTTCTGCCGCATCGTTAAAAACATTAATGACCTCGTTGATATATGGCGTTATATTCTTTGCCGCGCTTGTTTTGGGGGTGAATATAATTTTAATGTTTATCGGTGTTTCGACAATGCCGAAAAGCGCGTCCCAAAGTGCGTCAAGATTTTCACCGTACCATTCGGGCAAATTAAGTTTTTCTTTTATCTCTCTTTGAACAGAGCCGATATATTTACAGCTCGAAAAATCCAATTCCACCGATTTGTTTTCCATATTTTCTCCTTATATTATTTCTGCAAATGAAGCAGGTGCGTTCATCAATTGTTGCCAACCGATTTTTATAATTTGCACTTTCTTGATACATCTGCTTAAAATTACCCAATATACTCTTTATAATAATACACCTTTTAATGGTTTACAATTATTATTGTTGCAGTAATTTTGTTTTAAGTCAATTGGTATTAACTTATAAGTCCCATTTATTACTCTTCTCTAAAAATATATTATTCATACTTTAAATTGTAAAATCTCCTCGCAAAGAGTTTTGCCGTCGAATTATATGATGTATATAATTAAGTGGAGCAGTACAGTGTAAAGAAAAACACCCAAGCATTTCTGCCTGAGTGTTTGGATAGATAAAATAATTATCTCTTGGAGAACTGTACGAGCGTGAAGAAAACAGTCCGGTGGACTGTTTTTAGCGAGTGCCGCAGAGGCGCAAGCCGCGAGGACCCGCAGTGTAGGGCAAAGAAAAACACCCAAGCATTTCTGCCTGAGTGTTTGGATAGATAAAAGATTATCTTTTTGAGAACTGCGGAGCACGACGAGCGGCTTTGAGACCGTATTTCTTTCTTTCCTTCATACGAGGGTCACGAGTGAGGAAGCCTGCCTTCTTGAGTGCAGGGCGAAGATTTTCGTCATACTGAAGAAGTGCTCTTGAAAGGCCGTGACGGATAGCACCTGCCTGACCTGAAACACCGCCGCCGTTTACGCGACATACGATGTCGAACTTTTCAGCTGTGTCTGTGAGAGCGAGAGGCTGACGAACGATGAGCTTGAGTGTATCAAGACCGAAATAATCGTCGATATCTCTGCCGTTGATTGTGATTTTACCTGTGCCTGCATAAACGCGTACACGAGCTACTGATTCTTTTCTTCTGCCTGTTCCGTAGAAATAAGGATTTGATTCGTACATTAATTAAAACCTCCCTTACATTTCCCAAGTCTCAGGCTTTTGAGCCTCATGCTTGTGGTCTGCGTTTTTATAGATTTTGCATCTTGTGAGCTGCTTTCTGCCGAGAGTTGTATCAGGAATCATTCCCTTTACGGCAAGCTGCATAGCAAAATCGCTCTTTTCTTTCATAAGTGTGCCGTACTTAACTTCCTTAAGGTTACCGATGTAGCCTGTGTGGTGTTGATAAAGCTTTTTGTTGAGCTTATCGCCTGTAAGAACTGCTTTGTCTGTGTTGATGATAATAACGAAATCGCCGCAATCTACATTTGGTGTGAAAATTGGCTTTTGCTTGCCTCTGAGAAGAGTAGCAGCCTCTGCAGCAACACGGCCGAGCGGCTTGTCTGCTGCGTCAATAACATACCACTTGCGTTCGATGTCGTCAGCTTTTGGCATAAATGTTGACATAATCAATTTCCTCCGATTAATTTTTTGAAAATCTATTTTTCATTGCCGGAATATAATAACACAGAGGGTAAAAATAGTCAATAGCGAAATTAAAATAAATTCATATTGCTCGCAAATGCTCGCTTAATCTCGCTCAATCATAGCGAAAGCTAAATTATTATTTACGAAAAGGGGACTGTTTATGACACCGTGTGAGCTTAATTTAAGCATCAGCGCCGTTGCCTGCGCGATTGCAAGGGGCAAATCTCAGCAGGAGCTTTCGCTCTTGTCGGCGTTCTTTACACAACTCGGCGATTCGCTTGCAACAATCGCGGTTGCAAACGATTGCGCAACCGAGTCCGACAGCGGCAATTCAAATGTAAACAGTGCGCTTTTTTAAGTATTATATACATAGTATATCCGCTGAATTTTTGAGGAGTTTAAACGGCGCGAAAAAAATTTTTAAAAAAATCCACAAAACCTATTGACTTTGTAGGTAATGAGTGATATTATTAGACCATAACAAAGAGCAAGGCAAGCGCAAACACAACAATTTGCAGCACCGCAGCCCTAAAAATTTTAAGCGAGGTAAATTAAAATGGCTTTATATCAATCAGTTTCAGACACAATCGGCAACACACCGCTCGTTCGAGTTAAAAATTTTGAAAAGCATTACGGCCTTGAGGCAAATGTTTTTGCAAAGCTTGAATATTTCAATCCGGCAGGCTCGGTTAAAGACAGAATCGCAAAAGGTATAATTGATGACGCTGTTGCAACCGGCAAACTTAAGGAGGGCTCAACAATCATCGAGCCGACATCGGGCAACACCGGCATAGGCATTGCGGCATATGCGGCTACAAAGGGCTTTAAGGTTGTCATTACAATGCCCGAGTCAATGAGCGTTGAAAGAAGAAATCTTATGAAAGCATACGGTGCAGAGCTTGTTCTCACAGATGCCGCAAAGGGTATGAAGGGCGCAATCGCAAAGGCTGAAGAGCTTCACGCGCAAAACCCCGATTCAATCGTTGCAGGTCAGTTTGTAAACCCTGTTAACCCGAAAGTTCATTATGAAACAACAGGTCCGGAAATCTGGAAAGATACAGAGGGCAAGGTAGACATTTTTGTTGCAGGTGTAGGCACCGGCGGAACAGTGTCGGGCGTAGGTAAATATCTCAAAGAACAAAATCCCGATGTTAAAATTGTAGCTCTTGAGCCTGAAACCTCACCCGTTCTTTCAGAGGGTAAGGCAGGCGCACACAAAATTCAGGGTATCGGTGCAGGTTTTGTGCCGGATACGCTCGATACAAAGATTTATGACGAGGTACTTACAGTACCGAACGAGGCTGCATTTGAGGTTGGCGGCGAATTCCCCGGCCTTGAAGGCGCACTTGTAGGTATTTCATCGGGTGCAGCACTTTGGGGTGCAATCCAACTTGCTAAAAGACCTGAAAATAAGGGCAAGAATATTGTAGCACTTCTTCCTGATTCGGGCGACAGATACCTTTCAACTCCACTTCTCTCAAAATAATCGTTTGAGGGCAATCAAAATACTTAAATAATGTACAAACAACATAATTCCTCAGGCTCCCGCACGATAATGCATCGTGTGGGAGCCGCTTTTTATGCAAAATTTAAAATTTGGTAATAAATTTTATTTTACTTATAATAATAAATATGTTACAATTAAATATAACTGAAAGTATTTTTAAAAGGGGGAAGTTTTTGTGAAAAGGTTTTCAAAGCTTTGTATTTTGTTTTTAATGATTTTTTCTTTTGCGACAACAAGTATGCCTTACACTGCCGATGCCGCATCACAAAAATCTTCATTGAGCACAGAGCGTGCCGACCTTCAAAAAAAGCTTGCCGATATTGATAAAAAAATCAACTCTTTAAACAGCGAAAGCAAGGAAACAAAGGAATACCTTGCAGTGCTTGACGAAAAAATCGGCTATCTCAACGAGCAATACAATTTGACCAAAACCGAAATTTCCGATATTGAAAATAAGGTTGATTCGCTTGAAAAAAGCATTGACGCGAGCAATATGGAAATCGGCAATATCAATATTCAAATAGACTATGCAAAAAAGAAAATAGACAAGCTCAACAAGGATTTTGAGGACACTTATGACGAATTTTGTCAGCGTATGCGCGCGCTGTATATCAGCGGAAACGGCACGGGCACATTGTCATTTTTGCTTTCAAGCGACGGGCTTGCACAGCTTTTTACACGATATGAAATGATTGCTTCTGTTTCAAAGTGCGACGGTGCGCTCATGAAGGAAGTAAAGACGCAGTGCGACCAAATCATTTCAACATCTAATTTGCTTAAAGAAAAGCAAACGAAACTTGATGCGTCGGTCAAAAAATTGAACGGCGACAAGGCGAGTCTTAAAACGGAAAAGGTGGATTTGCTCAAAAAGCAGGAGAGCCTTGAGGGTCAGGATAAAGAGATCAAGGCGCAGCAAAAGGAGGCAAACGCCCTTCTTATCGACCTTGATTCAAAATCGAAAGAATACGGCGAGTTTAGGGATATTACACAAAAGGAACTTGACGAAATCGACGCCGATATCGCCGAGGCAGATAAAAAATATCCCATCAAGCCGACAACGACGACAACCACAACGAAAAAATCCACCACACAAAAGCCGACTACAACAAAAAAGCATACTACAACGACAAAGCATACTACAACCCAAAAGCATACTACGACGAAAAAACATACAACAACCAAAAAAACAACAACTGCTCCGTCATCTAAGCATTTAAGTCTGACATATCCGTGTCCGCGCTATACAAAAATCACATGTGCATTCGGCGCATATTCGGGTCATTCTGGATGCGATTTTTCAACATACGGTCACGAGAATCAAAAAATCGTTGCTGCAGAATCGGGAACGGTAATTCTCGTCAAACTGCTTGAACGCAGTTACGGTCACTATATCGTTATTCGTCACGATAAAACAACAAAAGACGGCAAAATTGCCTATACGCTTTATGCACATAATAACGATATTATCGTGTCCGAGGGACAGCATGTTTCAAAGGGCCAGCAAATCGCATACAGCGGCACAACGGGCAATTCAACCGGTCCGCACTGCCATTTTGAGCTTCGTATCGGCGGCTCAAGTCAATCGCATGCGGTAAACCCGGCAAGATATTTGCCTTAACGCATTATCGTAACACCTGCGAAAAATCGTCAAAGAAAAAGCGATTGATTTTTCACACTTTTAATTATTAATTCCACAAAAAGAGGTCCTACACTTGAAATTTAAAAATTTCAAAAAAGCTTTGGCATTATTGATGTCGGTTATTGTTATTTGCACTGCGTTTTCGTTTTCCGCTTATGCCGAAGACGAAAAAACGGAATCTACCACGGCGGGCGAAACAACAACCTCCGTAAGTACCGAGCAGGCGCAAAAAACGCTTGAGCAGCAACGCAGTGAGCTTGAAAAAAAGCTTGCTCAAAGCGAAAAGAAACTAAAATCATTCTCAGGTGACGCTAAGGAAACCGAGGAATACATAGATGCGCTCGACGAAAAAATCGGCTATATGAACGAGGAACTTACAGTCCTTGACAACCAAATTGCGACGGCTCAGAAGAAGGCAGATGAGCTGAAAAAGCAAATCGACCCTCTTCAAAAGGAACTTGACAAACTCGAAAAGGATTTTTCGGTTTATCAAAAGAAGTTTGATAAGCTTCAGGACGATTTCCAGACTACATATGATATGTATTGTATGCGCCTCAAGGCAATGTATGTCAGCGGTAACCAAAGTTTTGTGGAGGCGTTGCTCACATCAAACGATATTTCACAGTTTTTAAGCCGCTACGAAATGGTCAAAGCAGTTTCAAAAAGCGACGCCGACCTTATGCGTGAGGTTGACTCAAAGATGAAAGAAATTTTGACTCAGCAGGACGGACTTAACGAGAAAAAGCAGCAGGTTAACGATGCAAAGTCAAAGCTTGACGCGAAAAAAGCCGACTATGACAAGCAACAAAAAACAATTGAAAGCAATCAGGCTGAAATTGCAAAGAAAAAGGTTACTCTCTCTGAGGAGAGGGCTGAAAGTGACGCTCTGCTTGCAAAATATACCGAGCAAACTCAAATGTATACAGAGTACAGAAATGAGGATCAGGCGCTTATCGACAAGGTTGATAAGGAAATCGACGATTTGCTTGGCGGGCTTAAATCACCCGAGGAGATAACAACAGTCGATACCTCGAATAAAGATTATAAGCCATCAAGCTCATCAAGCGATAAAAGTGAGCTTTACAGCCGCAGTGATGCGGTGCTCAATTTGACTTATCCTGCGCCGTCGCATTATGCGGTTTCGCAAAATTTCGGTCATTACAGAAACGGCAAGGCTCACACCGGCATTGATTTCCCTTGCCCGACAGGCTCAAAAATCGTTGCCGCACAAAAGGGCATTGTCATCACTGTTAAGCGGCTTAATTATTCATACGGTTATTATATTATGGTTTACCACGGCACCGATTCGCGCGGAAGAAAAATCGTTACGCTTTATGCGCACAATTCGTCAATTCTTGTCAGCCCGGGTCAAACCGTTAAAAAGGGTCAAACTATTGCACGAAGCGGCTCAACCGGCAACTCAACCGGTCCGCACTGCCATTTTGAAATGATTGTTAACGGCTCAAAGGTCAACCCTAAAAATTATCTTGCAAAATAATATTATTCGATATATTTTATGAACAAAATCAATTATCAAAAGGAAACGGACAGTGTGATTGAGTCCTTGAACGGCACTGTGCCTACATTGCTTTTACACAGCTGTTGTGCGCCGTGCTCAAGCTACACGCTCGAATATCTTTCAAGGTATTTTTCAATCACAGTGTTCTATTTCAATCCAAACATTTCGCCAAAAGCGGAGTTCGACAAGCGATTTGCCGAGCAAAAGCGGCTTATCGAAACTCTGCCGTCGGAAAATAAAATTTCGCTCATTTGCGGCGACTATAATTACGATGAATTTTTGAATGTTGCGCGCGGTTATGAATCGGTGCCCGAGGGCGGCGAGCGTTGTTTTCGTTGCTACAGAATGAGGCTTGAAAAAACAGCCGAGCTTGCAAAGCAAAACGGATTTGATTATTTTTGCACAACGCTTTCAATCTCTCCACTCAAAAATTCACAAAAAATAAACGAAATCGGCTTTAATGTTGCCGAAAAATACGGCGTTAAATGGTTGCCGTCGGATTTTAAAAAGCGCGAGGGCTACAAACGCTCAATCGAATTGAGCAGAGAATATGACCTTTACAGGCAAAATTTCTGCGGCTGCGTCTTTTCAAAATCACAAAATTGATGATTAAGGGGGAATAAAATTGAACAAACCGCTTGCGGACAGAATAAGACCGACCGAGCTTAGCGAGGTTGTCGGTCAAAGGCATTTGCTATCCCCCGGCAAGCCGCTTTATAATATGATAGAAAACGGCGAAGTGCCGAATCTCATTTTCTACGGACCTTCGGGTGTCGGAAAAACAACGGTTGCGTCGATAATTGCCGGCAAAACAAACCGTGCCCTGCGCAAACTAAACGGCACAAGCGCCTCCACGCAGGATATACGCGATATTGTTGCAGAAATCGATACCTTTACCGCGCCGAACGGCATTTTGCTCTATCTTGACGAGATTCAGTATTTCAACAAGCGCCAACAGCAAAGCCTTTTGGAATATATAGAAAACGGAAAAATCACGCTTATTGCCTCCACAACGGAAAATCCTTATTTTTATGTTTACAGCGCAATTCTTTCGCGCTCAACCGTGTTTGAGTTTAAAAGCATAGAAACCGACGATATTATTCCTGCCGTCAAACGCGGATTTGACATTCTTGCCGATGAAAATAAGGTCGAAATTGATGTTCCCGACGAGGTCTGCGGCTTGATTGCATCGGGTTGCGGCGGCGATGTGCGCAAGGCGCTCAACAGCGTTGAAAATTGCTATCTTGCAACACGCCTTGCCGACGGAAAAAAGATTATCACACCCGAAACGGCGCGTGAGCTTACGCAAAAATCAGCCCTGCGATATGACAGAGACGGCGACGAGCATTACGATATTGTTTCGGCTTATCAAAAAAGTATGCGCGGTTCAGACCCTGACGCCGCACTTCACTATCTTGCCAGACTCCTTGAGGCAGGCGATTTGCCGAGCGCGTGCAGACGGCTTATGGTCTGCGCCTGCGAGGATGTCGGGCTTGCCTATCCGCAGATAATTCCGATTGTTAAGGCGGCTGTCGATGCGGCTCAAATGGTCGGTTTGCCCGAGGCGAGAATACCCCTTGCCGACGCCGTTATACTTGTTGCGACAAGCCCAAAATCAAACAGCGGCGATGCGGCAATAGACGCCGCAATGGCTGATGTCAAGGCGGGCAAGTTCGGACCTATTCCGCGTCAGCTCCAAAACAAGCATTATGACGGCAACGATGCCAAAGTTAAGGGCCAGCACTATATTTATCCACACGATTATCCCAACCATTGGACATATCAGCAATACCTGCCCGACTCGATTAAAAACGCGCATTATTATGAGTTCGGACCGAATAAGAACGAGCAGGCAAGCAAAGCTTATTGGGATAAGATAAAAAACAGAAAATAAACAGGATTACATATGACTAAAAAACAAAGAGCCCTTGCGGCTGTTGAAATATTGAAACAGCGCTATCCCGACGCGCTGTGCTCGCTCAACGCTTCAAATCCGTTTGAGCTTTTGGTTGCCGTTCGCCTTTCGGCGCAATGCACCGATGCACGCGTCAATCTTGTCACCCCTGCGTTGTTTGCAAAATACAAAACGCTCGACGATTATGCCTCGGCAGATGTCGCGGATGTTGAAAATATCATCAAGTCGTGCGGATTTTATAAAAACAAGGCGTTGTCCATAATCGGAATGGCGCAAAAAATACGCGACGATTTCGGCGGCAAAGTGCCCGATAATATCGACGATTTGGTGACTCTTCCCGGCGTCGGCAGAAAAACGGCAAATCTTATTGTCGGCGATGTTTACGGCAAGGAGTCAATCGTTGTCGACACGCATATGATTCGCATTTCAAACAGGCTCGGTCTTGTCAGTGAAAAGGACCCTTACAAGATAGAGCTTGCGCTCAAAAAAATCATTCCGAGCGAGGAGGGCAGCGATTTTTGCCACAGAGTAGTGCTTTTCGGCAGAGATATTTGCCCTGCAAGAAAGCCGAAATGCGATATTTGCCCTATGACGGAAATTTGCAAAAAAACGGGAGTTAAATAATGGATAAAACAAATATAATTTTGATAGGTATGCCCGGCAGCGGCAAATCGACCTGCGGTGTTCTTGCGGCAAAGGGCTTGCTTAAAAATTTTTACGATACTGACCTGCTTATCCAAGGGCTTGAGAAAAAAAGACTTCAGGATATAATTGATAACGACGGTATTGATTATTTTCTGCAGGCGGAGGAAAATGCAATTCTTTCACTCAACATAGATGCAACGGTTATTGCCACAGGAGGCTCTGTTGTCTATTCCGAAAGCGCAATGCAGCATTTAAAATCAATGGGCACGGTGATTTATCTTCACCTAAGCTACGAAACAATGTGCGAAAGAATAAAAAATGTTACAACAAGGGGTATCGTGCTTAAAAACGGCTCGTCACTTCTTGATATGTATAACGAAAGGCTGCCGCTTTATAATAAATACGCCGACAAGGTGATTTATTGCGACAGAAACACAGTTGAACGAACCGTCAGCGAAATTATGGCGGCTATGTCAAAAAAATAATTACTTTTGGGGAGGTATTCTTATGAAAAGAATATTAAGTGTGGTATTATCCGTAATTATGGCATTTTCTGCAATGTCCGTTTCGTTCGGCGCATATGCGTCGGAGCAGACTCGGGGCGGCGGACTTTATGACTTTATGTCGCAAAGCTCGTCCGACGGCAACGTGCTTACTGCCTATTTTGACCATAAGCTTCACAATTCGGCAGATCCTACCGTTTTGCAAAATTCAAAATCGGTTAAATACAAAGGTACATATTATTATTCCGACGGTTATCAGCTTTATAACAGAATGCGTGTTAATATTGATAACAGAGATGAAAATGTTACCTTATATTATCTTGCAGACGGCAAGTTGGGCGATACAAAGATTAAAAATACGCTCAAAAACACAATGTTCAACGCCTGCGACGCACGCATTTCAAAAACAACAACCGACGGCGACTATGCTTATTGGAATCTTTACGGATTCTCCGTTAATGATATTACTTATAATAAGAGCAGCGGCAAATACTGCTATCGCATTAAGTTTAAGCTTTACTATAATGCAACAAAGGCGCAGGAGGAAATGGTAGACAAGGAGGTTGCAAAATTTGTAAACTCCGTTGACACCAAAAAGCTCAGCGATTTTGATATTATGGTAAAAATCCGCAACTATATTTGCGACAATGCACAGTATGACTATGCGGCTGTCAACAACAGCGTAACACTCCAGTGGAGCAACAGGTATGCATATGCTTTTTCGGCATACGGAATTTTTTGCAGGGGCAAGGCTGTCTGCCAGGGCTATGCGCTCGCTTTCTATCGACTTGCAAAGGAACTCGGATTTGACTGCCGTTTCGTTTCGTCCGACCCGTCAGAGGGCTGTCATGCCTGGAATATAGTTAAGCTCGACGGCAAGTTCTATTTTGTCGACTGCACATGGGATGACAGCTCAAGTTACGGCGACGATTTGTTCCTCACAACATACAAGGGCATTCGCTATTATGACACAAGCAACGACGAGCATTTGCTTGACCGGACATATTACAACAACGCATATTTCAAAACGAATTATGAAAAATATTTTGCAACCGAGGAATATAATCCGTCGGCATCGGGCGTTCTTTCAACGGCAACTGCCTATGTTTCGTCAAAGTCATATTCATACACCGGCAACAATGTTACACCGGGCGTAACGGTTAAAACATCGTCGCAAACGCTCCAAAAGGGTACCGATTACACCGTTTCGTATTCAAATAATAAAGCAACCGGCTTGGCAAGCGTCAAAATCACAGGTGTGGGAAAATATGCCGGCTCGTCGGTAGTGCGCAATTTTTATATTAATCCGTCTGTAATGTCCGCTCCGACAGAAGCGGCAACAAGTGCGTCATCAATCACGCTCAAATGGTCAAAGCCGAAAAGCGGTTGCACAGGCTATTGGATTTATCAATACAAAAACGGCGCGTGGACTTGGATTAAAACAATTTCGAACCCGTCAACACTTCAGTACGAGGTGCCGAAACTCTCTGCGGCTACAACCTACAGCTTCAAAATCAAGCCGTACAAGAGGGTCAACCGCCGCAATCTTGCACCGGGACTCAGCTCGGGATTTGTTGCTACAACACGCCCGACAGGAGTTAAACTCTCGTCGCTTTCAACATCAAAAAAATCAGTTACGGTCAAGTGGAAAAAGGTTGCTTCATCGGGCTATCAGGTGCAATATTCAACCTCAAGCTCAATGAAAAAAGCTAAAAACACCTACACCAACAAAAAAACGCTTTCCAAAAAAATATCTTCGCTCAAAAAGGGCAAAAAGTATTATTTCAGAGTTCGCGCATATAAAACATATAAGGACGCATCGGGCAAAAGCCGCACACGCTACGGTTCTTGGAGCAGTAAAAAGGCAATCACCGTCAAATAATCTGTGCCGAGCGCAAAAAACTCTTGATATGCCGTGCCCAAAGTGGTATTATAGTAAAAATATTTTTATATATTAAAATTTTTAATACGGAGGATAGTATATGAAGGCTTACAACGAAAAATTTGTAAAAGAAGGACTTACATTTGACGATGTTCTTTTGATTCCGGCGGAGAGCGATGTTACACCCGATATGGTTAAGTTGCAAACAAAGCTCACAAATAAAATCACATTGAACATTCCTCTTATGACTGCCGCAATGGATACCGTTACCGAGTCGGAGATGGCAATTGCCATCGCGCGTGAGGGCGGCATCGGCGTTATTCACAAGAATATGACAATCGAAGAGCAGGCAACAGAGGTTGATAAGGTTAAAAGATCCGAAAACGGCGTTATCACAAATCCGTTTTATCTTTCACCGAATCACACAGTCGAAGATGCCGACAAACTTATGGGCAAATACAAAATCAGCGGTGTGCCGATTTGTGAAGCCGACGGCACTCTTGTAGGTATTCTTACAAACCGTGACCTTCGTTTTATGACTGATTTCAGCGCCAAAATCGCCGATGTTATGACTCCGAAATCGGAGCTTGTTACGGCTATGGCAGGCACAACTCTCGATGATGCCAAAAAAATCCTTATGAAATCAAAAATCGAAAAGCTCCCTCTTGTTGATAAGAACGGAAAGCTTACAGGTCTTGTTACAATCAAGGACATTGAAAAGGCTGTTAAATATCCAAACACTGCCCGTGACTCAAAAGACCGTTTGCTTTGTGCCGCAGCTCTCGGTGTAACGGCAGATGTTCTTGACAGAGCAAAGGCTCTTTATGATGCAGGTGTTGATGCATTCGTTCTCGACTCTGCTCACGGCCATTCAAAAAATATCCTCGCAAATGTTTCAAAAGTTAAAAACGCATTCCCCGATGTTGAGCTTATTGCAGGCAATGTTGCAACAGCAGACGCAACAGAGGCACTCATCAAGGCAGGCGCAGACGCTGTAAAAATCGGTATCGGTCCCGGCTCAATTTGCACAACACGTGTTGTTGCCGGCATCGGTGTTCCGCAAATCACGGCTATATATGATTCTGCCGAAAGAGCAGACAAATACGGTATTCCGGTTATCGCCGACGGCGGTATCAAATACTCGGGCGAAATCGTTAAGGCTCTTGCCGCAGGCGGCAGCGTAGTTATGGTCGGCTCGCTTGTTGCAGGCTGTGACGAGGCACCCGGCGAAACAGAAATTTGGCAGGGCAGACAGTTCAAAGTTTATCGCGGAATGGGCTCGCTCGGCGCAATGAACCACGGCTCGGCTGACAGATATTTCCAAAAAGGCTCGAAGAAATTTGTTCCCGAAGGCGTAGAGGGCCGTGTTCCTTACAAGGGATCTCTTTCCGACACCGTATTCCAGATGATGGGCGGTTTGCGCTCGGGTATGGGTTATGTCGGCTGTCACACAATCGCTGAGCTTCGCGACAAGGCACAGTTCATCAGAATTACAGGCGCAGGTCTTATTGAAAGCCATCCGCACGATGTTTACATCACTAAGGAAGCACCAAACTATTCAGGCAATAAATAATAATTTTTTCGGAGCGGATTGTTGTCGATTCAGGATTTTCAAATTCTTTTGTTATCGTTCAGTCCGCTCCGTTATGATTTTCGGAGCGATTCGGTATGGCAGAAAAACTCACCCGTTGGCAGAGATTTAAGCGATTTTTAAAACGAAATATGACGCCGACATGGGCAAAGCACTTTTCTTATCAGGTCGCATCGTTTATCATTTCGGTGGCGCTGATTGTCGGTGTCGGCAATTATGCAATCACAAAGTCTTATGAGGAAAGGAATTTGTCTTTTATGGACGGATTTACCATAACCGCGCACACCGGCGCATTCTCCACTGCGGATAATTCGCTCGATTCCGTCAAGGCGGCGATAAAAAACAATGTTCAGGTGTTTGAGATTGATATTCGCCTGCGCCCGAGCGGAACGGTTGTTATGGGCCACGATATTATGGTCACAAATAACGACGGCGTTCAGCTCACCGAGGCGTTTGAATTGCTTAAACCGACAAATATCCGCCTCAATCTCGATATTAAAGAAACAAAAGCGCTAAAGCCGCTTTATGATTTGATTATTCAGTATTCAATGACCGACCGTGTCTTTTTGACCGGAATTGAGCAGTCACAGGTTGACGCAGTAAAGGCAAATTGTCCGAATATTGATTATTATATCAATTGCACACCGAGCAGAATCAGAATTTTTGACGACGATTATCAAAAAAAGCTGATTGCTATGCTCCAAAAAACAGGCGCAATCGGCGTAAATTGCAAATACACATATGCATCACGCACACTTTCAAATCTTCTCCACAAAAACGGTTACAAGCTTTCGGTTTGGACAGTTGATACCGAGCGCCAAATAAAGCGCGCTCTTATCATCAAGCCGGATAATATCACTACCCACAACCCCGATATGATACAGGATGTAATAGATAATTGGGGCAAATAAAAATATGCCAATACGCAAGTATTGGCATATTTTTTTATTTCGACCTCTAAATCCCTCACCCTTATATTAATACTTTATCAGATTATACAATATCCAATCAACAATAAAAGCCTCTTGTCAAAATTTATACAATGTCGGCGAAAAGTCATTTTTGCGACAAGTGTATATGTTTGTATGATTACTTTTTTATATTGATGATTTACAATTAGTAAAAACGAATTATACAAATAGTTTTTGATGAGGTGATGATTATGTCAAAATCAAAAAAGAAAAAAGCCTTTTCAATCGGAAAGGCGGCTGTCATAATCGGTGTTCTTGTAATTCCGCTTTTATACAGCTACTTTTATCTTGAAGCCTTTTGGGACCCTTATGCTCGGCTCGACAGTGTGCCGGTTGCAGTGGTTAATCTCGATAAAGGCGCAACCATTAACGGCAAAACACGAAATGTCGGCGAAGAAATCTGCGATAATCTCAAAGAGGACGGCTCACTCAAATTCGATTTTACCGATGCCGACACGGCAAAGGACGGCGTATTAAATCAAAAATATTATGCGTCAATCACAATACCGGCCGATTTTTCGAGTAATATTTCAACCGCATCTGAAAATACAGAAAAATTGCACTCAAAAATAATTTATTCGGCAAACCAAAAGAAAAATTATCTTGCCGCGCAAATACTTGAAAATGCAATGCCAACTATCAAAGACACCGTAAATTCAAGTATCGACAAGGAAATTATTCAAACTCTTTCAGATAAATTAAACAGCGTGCCCGACCAAATGGGCGAGCTGCAGGATGGTTTGAATCAGCTTTATGACGGCTCGTCAACACTTAAGGACGGAACAAAAAAGCTTGATTCGGGTGCAACCGATTTGAAAGACGGCTCAAAAACTCTTTCAGACGGTGCCTCACAGGTTTCTGACGGCTCAACACAGCTTGATTCGGGTATTTCAAGACTTAAAAACGGCACGGATACCCTGAGTGCGGCGGCTCCGACATTGGCGCAGGGCGTCAGTGTTCTTAATCTCGGCGCATCAAAGCTCAGCAACGGCGCCGCATCGCTTAAATCGGGTGTCAGCGAATATACATCAAATGTATCAAAGGCAAGCGCAGGCTCGGCAACCGTTCAACAGGGCATTTTGGCTTACACAACAAACACAGCGACTGCATCGCAGGGTGCAAGCGACCTTTATAAGGGTGTAAAAAAGGTCAGCAGCGGTGTTGATTTAATTACATCAAATGTTAAAGACTCCATCTCAAAGCTTAATGACACCGCATCTGAGAAAAAGCTTAAAACGCTTGAAAGCGGCTCAGCGAAAGTATCAGACGGACTTAAAAATCTTGATTCGGCATATGATACAAGTATGGCAGACATTAAGCAGGCACTTATCGCATATGGTAAAACCGGTAACGAGCAATACCTTGCGGCTGCAGAAAAGGGAATTGATACAATTTCTAAAAATATTACCGCTCTTTCAAGCGGCGCAGGCGAAGTCAACGACGGTGTAAGTCTTGTTACAGGAGGCTTGCGCACGGTTAAATCAGAAACACAAACGCTTTATGCAGGATTACAACAGGCTCAGGCAGGCTTCGGCACAGAAAAGACAAAGGACACCGTTCTTTACGGCGCATATAATCTTTCGGCAGGATTGTCTGTTTTGACATCAAATAATGATACACTCAACACAGGCGCTGCAACACTTTCGGCAGGTTTGGGACAGCTTGCGGCGAACAATAACGCACTCAATTCCGGCGCATCACAGGTTGCAGACGGAGCATCACAGCTCAGCGCAGGCACCAATACGCTTAATGCAAATGTTCCGACATTGATGTCGGGTATCGGACAGCTTGCAAACGGCGCAACACAGCTTAAAACAGGCTCAACCGCATTAACTTCGGGAGCATCGCAGGTTGCCGGAGGCGCAGTTGATTAGTTCAACGGTATTGTTACTCTCAAAAACGGCACCTCATCGCTTGATTCGGGCGCAGAAGAACTTAATGACGGCATTAAAACCGCAAAAGACGGCGTGGACGACTCCGTTGCAGATACAAACGAGCAGCTTAAAGCTCTCGACGGACTTGCCGATTATGTAGGTGATGAACCGGTTACAACCGAAACAGAGTATGTTCAGCCGGTTGAAAACTACGGCTCGGCATTTGCTCCGTACTTTATGTGTCTTTCACTTTGGGTTGGCGGATTGATGATTTTCTTCGGTATTTATCTTGACTATAAGAGAAAAATTCCGTCACTTTCAAAGGACAGCAAGTACCCTGTTCGCCGCGGTCTTGCATTCATCGGAATCAGTGCCGCTCAGGGCATAGCTCTTGCATTGATTATCAAGTTTGCACTCGGAATTGTTGTTAATAACTTTGCGCTTTTGATTGCATCGTGTATTCTTGTTTCGCTGACATTTATGGCGATAATTCAGTTCTTCCTGATGTTCACCGGTAATATAGGAAAATTTGTCGCACTCTTCTTGCTGATTCTTCAGCTTACATCGTGCGCAGGTACATTCCCGATTGAAACTCAATCAAAATTCTTTATCGTCATCAATAAATTCCTCCCGATGACATATTCAACACAACTCTTTAAAGAGGCTATCAGCGGCACGGCAGGCAGTTGGGCAGGCAAAAATGCACTTGTTCTTATCGCATTCCTCGCAGTATTTGTAATAATTACCGCAATCGGAATGGTAATCGAAAAGAAAAAGTCACAATCCGCTCCTCAGTCGCTTGAGGCATAAACAAAAAAAGCAAAAAGATGTGCCCCTTGCGGAGCACATCTTTTTTGTTGTCTTATAGGTGAAAAATAAATCTCCGATTCAACCGTTTGGGATAAAAAGCTTGGAAAAATAAAAGTGCTCAGTGCAAGGCAAAAGTATTGGCGTAAAAATAACCTACGAGCATAACGGAAACGGTTTGTCAAGAAAGTTTCCAATCGCATATTTTGTTTGATTATTTGCTTTATATGTACTAAGATATACAGTGACGGCATATTCAAAGGCGATAAAATGAAAATTTTGATTATTCAAAAGTGAAAAGTACGGTTTGGAGGTATGAAAATGATAAACAGGTTACATTTAGCAATGATAGATTTATACGGCGCAGACGCAAAAAGGATACAGCATTTTTGCAAGGTGCACAGCTATGCAAAGCTGATAGCCGAGGCGGAAAAGGTTGATGAAAAAACTTTATTTATAATTGAGGCGGCGGCGCTCACACATGATATAGGAATTCATTTTTGTGAGGAAAAATATGGCAACTGCGACGGAAAACTGCAGGAAAAGGAAGGCCCTGCAATAGCTAAAAACCTGCTTAAAAAATTGAAATTTGACGATAAAGTGTCCGAGAGAGTGCAATTTTTGATAGCGCATCACCACACATATGATAATATAGACAAAATCGATTGGCAAATTATTGTTGAAGCGGATTTTCTTGTTAATATGTTTGAAAACGGTGTTTCAAAATCAGCTGTTCAAAATGCATATGACAAAATCTTTAAAACCGCCGTCGGCAAAGAAATTTGCAAAAATATGTTTGGAATTTAATTTTTTTTGACAAGCCAATACCTTGCTTTTCCCTTTTCGTTAAAAAATTTTTGTTTATTTTTACTGTAGACAAATGGTTTTTTGAGTGATATAATTTTGCTGATTTTGAAAGACAGGAGGCGAATTTATATGGACAGTTGTGATAATCGAAGTATCTTTGGCGATGGGCAGGAGCCGATGAGGATTGCAAGTGTCTGTATTTACTCGCTTTAATTAATATTTTTTTGGCCTTATCCATCGTAGACAAAGAATATCACAACTATTGTTTTGATTGTGTGCTTTACACGATGGTTTTTTTATGCCCTTTTTTGGCGGAAACGGAGGCTGAAATGGAAAACAAAGTATTAAAAGCTCCTAATGTTACGGACGAAATCATATCCGTAATAAGGAGCAATTTAGATAAAGATGAACTGATTGAAAGGCTTAATGACTACCACGAAAACGATATTGCTCAAAGTTTAGAGTATTTGACTAAACAAGAGCGTTTGTCGCTTTATGATATTTTGGGTGACGAGTGGGTGTCAGATATTTTGGCTTATGTCGAGGAGCCGGAGCAGTATATCGATGAGCTCGGTGTTAAAAAACTCGCCGATATTATTAATGAAATGGACTCCGACGACGCGGCGGATTTGCTTGAAAAGGTTGATGAGCGCATTAAGGAAAAATTGCGCCCGAATCTTGACGATGATGTCAAGGCGGATATTCAGCTTATCAATTCGTATGATGAGGACGAAATCGGCAGTTTGATTACAACAAATTATATCTGCATTTCAAAAACACTCGATATTCGTTGTGCAATGCACGAACTTATTCGTCAGGCAGGCGATAATGATAATATTTCAACGATTTATGTCACTGATGAAAACGGCAAATTCAGCGGCGCAATTGATTTAAAGGATTTGATTATCGCAAGGCAAAACGATTCGCTTGATTCGCTTATTACATATTCATATCCCTATCTTCTTGCCGATGAAAAAATATCCGACTGTATTGAAGAAATAAAGGATTATGCCGAGGATTCGCTCCCGGTTTTGAATGGCAACAACGAAATAATCGGCATCATTACAGCGCAGGATGTTGTTGAGGCGGTTGACGATGAAATGGGCGAAGATTATGCAAAACTTGCCGGTTTGACCGCAGAAGAAGATTTGAACGAAACAACAAGACAAAGCATAAGAAAGCGTTTGCCGTGGCTTATTATTTTGCTGGTTTTGGGAATGGCTGTTTCAAGCGTTGTCGGTGTTTTCGAGGGCGTTGTTGCAATTCTTCCGATAGTTATTTGTTTTCAGTCGTTGGTTCTTGATATGGCAGGCAATGTCGGCACTCAGTCGCTCGCCGTTACAATTCGTGTGCTTATGGATGAAGAACTCGGAGCAAAGGAAAAAATCAAATTGGTGTTTAAAGAAACAAAGGTCGGAATTGCAAACGGACTGCTTTTGGGCATACTCGCGGTTGTATTTCTCGGGGGTTATATCCATTTATTTAAAGGATATGATGTCGCTCACGCATTTTTGATTTCGTTTTGTGTCGGTGTGTCACTCCTGCTTGCAATGATAATATCAAGCCTTGTCGGAACGCTTGTACCGATGTTTTTCAAAAAAATAAAAATCGACCCGGCAGTTGCGTCCGGGCCGCTTATTACAACCGTTAATGATTTAGTGGCAGTTGTTATATATTATGGTTTGTCATGGGTGCTTTTGATTAATATTGCGCATATAGCGTGATTTTTTCGTCGAAACACACTCGTCGAAACACACTCCGTGTTTAAACAATTTTGCAGAGCAAAATCGTAACAAACACTTCGTATGTTTCTCCTCTCAAAAACTGCCGTACAGTAGTGCGTCGGTTTTTGTATTATGGGGTTCGAGTCCCGACAACCCGAAATAATAAAAATAGCGAAGCAGATAAATATCTACTTCGCTTTTTTGGTACGCCTCGTCCAAACATATTCCGTATTCAAACAAATTGCCAAGTCAATTTGTAACGAATACTCCATATGTTTCTCCTCTCAAAAACTGCCGTACAGTGGTGCGTCAGTTTTTGTATATGGTGTTCGAGTCCCTACAACCCAAAATAATAAAATAACCGTCAGGAATAAATCCTAACGGTTATTTTGGTACGCCGGAAGGGACTCGAACCCCCGACCTACTGGTTCGTAGCCAGTCACTCTATCCAGCTGAGCTACCGGCGCATATGCAATCGCTCATCGCTTTTGCTCAAATACTATAACATATTACAGAGCAAAATGCAAGCGTTTTTTGATTATTATATGATGAAAATGTGTTTTGATTGAGCATATTGTTAAATTATTGCCCGATTTTTATGCTTGTTGAGCAATATTTTGCTTTTGAGCGATGTATTCCTCGAGAAATCCTGCACAGTCCGAGCAAAGATCTGCACACGGGCGCTTTTTGTAATACTGCTGAGTTCGTTTTTCGGGAGTTGGCGGTGTTTTTGCCGCCTTGTCAAGCCCTAAAAGCTCGCGGCAAATGATTGAGCCGTTTGCTTCCTTGAATTTATTTGCAACGCTCTGAACATCGCAATAAATGCTTTTTTTATTGGCAAAATCCTTTGGGTCGCTGTATCCGTAAAGCATTGAGAGCACAAATGTTGCGCCCGAAATTGTGCCGCAAACTTCTCTCATTCTGCCGATTCCGCCGCCGAATCCGCAAACAGCCCTTGCAATTTGCGCCTCGTCCATGCCGATTAAATCGGAAAAAGCCATTGCTACCGACTGTGAGCAATTATACCCCTGCAAAAAATATTCTTTTGCTTTTTCGCCGCGCGTCATTAATCTTCGCCTCCGTCTGCATTCGGAATATTGCCGCTTGTCTGTGACGGTGTGAATTTTGCTGTCAAATCAATGTTTTGTGACGCTTGAAATGAATAAGCACGGCTTGTGGACATAAGGGAATCGCCCGAATACCAGCCCTTAAATTCATATCCTTCATCGGGTGCGGCAACAACCGTTACACGCTTGCCGCTTTTGTAGCTTCCGCCGCCGCTGACAGAGCCGCCGCCCTCGCCGTCAACGCTGACCGATACCTTGTATGTCACCGGTGCGGTAGTGGTGGTTGTGGTTTGTGTAGGTGCGGTTGTTGAAGCCGTCGTGCTTTCCGTTGTAAATTTTGTTGCTGATGAATATGCTCTCGTCGAAGATGTGCTTTCGGTTTGTGATGTCGAGAACGATGAGCTTTCACTCGGAGCGTTGCTGCTCTTTTTGTGTGCAACGGCAAAAATCGTGCCCACGATTACGGCAACCAAAACAACCGATAAAACGGCTATTATTATAATTGTTTGCTGCTTTTTCTTCTTTTCCTGTTCATCATCGCCGTTAGGGACCGGTGAACTTGTGTTTTGTGCAGGATTTGCAGAATATTCACCTTGATTTTGAGCACTTTGGGAGTAATTTTGGTATTCTCCGCCCGGCGCACTTGCCGAATTAATGTCAAACACCTGCGTTTGATTTGCGGTGTTGTTCTGCTGTTCATGCGAAGGTTCGTCTGTTATCGGTCCTTCACCCTCGTCATAAAGCGGTGAACCGCAGTTTTGGCATATATATAAATTGTCGTCATTTTCACATCCGCAGTTTCTGCATCTCATAAAAATCCCTCGCTGTATCATAATAGTGGTATATATTATGTATAATTGTATAAAAAACTGTCTTTTTTGAATTATAACATATAATAAATTCATAAACAACTGAAAAATGTTACAATTTTTTGAAAGTTTTTAATTAATTTTGAATTTTACTATTGACTTTTTGTCCGATTTATAATAAATTTAATATGTAATGTTTTCGATTTGTGTTATTTTCATTTATGAGAACATATATATCGTGAAAGGGGAACCCCAATAATGAAAAAAACAGTTAAAAAGATTTTGTGTGTAGTATTAGTTGCAGCAATTTGCGCAGCATTTGCAGGTTGTGCAAAAATGAACTATGTTACTAACGCAACCATCGGAGCTATCAACGAGATTAAGGCAGGCACTTGGAATCAAACAAAAGAGGAAGAGGGCGCTGACGAGGATAAGCCGGTTATCGACGAGCTTAAAGCAGGTACATACGGCGGCGTTGACTTCAAGACAAACGATGATGTTGCTAAGTATTATGTAGAAGCTTATAACTATACTAAGACATTAACAGCTACTTATCTTGATAAGGACGGCAAGGATTGTACTTATTATAAATTACTCGGCGATGAGGATTTGAAAGTCGATAATATTCTTGTTGACGGTCAGAAAAACTCAACTATTAACAGCCTTGTTCCGGGTATTGTTAACGGCTTGTTTAAACCAGGCGTTTACGGCCTTGTTCCTTGTAACAACAGAGATCCTAAGCTCGACAACAACAGCGAGGGTGTTAAAGAAGGTAAGGAAAAGAATGCGCATGACTACAGAACATCAACTCTCACAGGCGATGATATTCTTGCATCAAATGTAAAGGATAACAAAGACGGCACAATCACCCTTACAATTCAGCCTAAGGCAGCTGAAATGTCAATGCGTGGTGATGACTCACAGGGCAGATTCTTTGAAGTTCTCGGTGATATCGGCGGCGCAGTAAGCCAAATTACTCTTCTTACATGGGCAGAAGGCGACGCTAAGGATAACGTAAAGGTTAACTACAAAGGCGGTACGGGTACAATCAAGATTAACACTTCAACAAAGGAAATCGTTGAGGCTGATTATCAAATGAATGTTAAGGTTGCCGTTTCACACGCAAATGTAACCGTTATCAGAAATAAGAACGCTACTCTTGACATCACTTACAAAAACCACTATCCTGCATCAGCTGATTATATTTACAAATCAAAGCAAATCAAACTTAAATAATTGATTTAATAATTTCAAAGCCGTTCTGTCGAACGGCTTTGTTTTTTGTCAAATTAGATTTTTACCAAAATATATAATTGTGAACAAAATTAAAATATTATTGCCAAAGCACGCGCTATATAGTATAATTGTTTCACTATTAAAGAACGGAGTATTTCTATGAGCGATAAAATTCCAAATATGGACTATGATGCCGACGAGGTTATCGAAAACTTCAAGTCAAAATTCAAATGGCCCACAAAATCAACGGATGTTGAGGTTGTTGTAACGCCTCCGAAACTTCCGCTTAAAATCTTGATTTCATTTTTAATCACAGCGATTGTCGGCTTCGGTGTGTATTATATGATGATTCCTGCACTCAATTTCAAATCAACCGATTTTTATGTATTTTTGCTTATCCTCATTGCTGTTTTTTGCGCATCTTTTGCAATTGTTATCGGTGCGCGCAAAAAGGTTGAGCGCAGAGAGTATGCAAAGAAAAAATCTATCATACCTTTGATTATTGTCGGCGTGTTGCTTGTTGTTATGGGTGTCGGCTTTGTTGTCGGCTGCACATTGTTCAGAGCAACCGATTACAGCAATATTATGCAAGTTAAGAACAGCAATTTCTCTGAAGATTTCAAGGATATTAAATATGACGAAGTTCCTCAGCTTGACAGTGCAACGGCAGAGGCGCTTGCCGACCAGGAACTTGGCTCTCTCGATGAATATATGAGCCAGTATGTTGTATCATCTGTTTCAACTCAAATCAACTTCTCCGGTCAAATCGTCAACGCAGGCGACGGCAGAACAATCAAATTTGATAAGGACAGTCCGGTAAGGGTTGCGTATCTTGAATATGCCGATGCGTTTAAGTGGCTCAACAACACAAAACACGGTATCCCGGCGTATATGGTTATTGATGTTGTCAACCAAACTGCATATGCCGTTGACTGCGCAAAGCAGTTCGGCTCGGGAATCACATATTCTCCGTCCGAGCTTTTCAACGAAAAACTTGTTCGTCACCTTCGTTTTCAGTATCCGAGCGCTATTATGGATACTCCTAATTTCGAACTTGACGACAGCGGCCATCCGTATTGGATTACTCCGGTGCTCGACAAAACAATCGGTTTGTTCGGCGGCACAGATGTCAAGGGCGTAATCATTACCGACGCATTGAACGGTAAGAGCGAATATCACGATATTGATAAAATCAAATCAGACAAGCAATTCAACTGGATTGATGTTGTTTACAGCGAAAACCTCATCGTTCAGCAGTATAACTATCACGGCAAGCTTTCTGGCGGTTTTTGGAACTCAATTTTCTTCCAGGACGATGCAAATGTTGCCTCTGACGGCAACGGTTATATTGCACTTAACGGTGATGTTTGGGTTTACACAGGCATAACCTCGCTTAAATCCGACACCTCAAACTTCGGTTTCATTCTTTGTAACCAGCGTACAAAGGAAACACGCTATTATAAAAACGGCGGTGCAAAGGAAAGCTCTGCACAAGGCTCTGCAAAAGACGCTGTTCAAAACTACGGCTACAGCCCGACCTTCCCGATACTGCTTAACATCGGCGGCAAGCCAACATACTTTATGTCGCTTTACGGTGATGATTTTACGGTTAAAGGCTATGCTTATGTTAGCCTTAACGATAAAACCATTGTCGGCTATTGCGTAATGGAGGGCGAATACAGTAAAAAGAACGCCTGCCTTAAAAAAGCAAAGGAAAACTACGAGGCGGCTCTCACCAAGAAAGGTCAAACCGTAACGGATGATGACGATTCATCGTCAAATTCATCGTCAAACGAAGCAACAACACAGCCGTCAACCGGTGATAATACTTCTTCATCAACAAGCGGCGCAACCACTGTCACAGGTGAGGTAACTGATATTAAAACAACCGTTAACAACGGCAATACGGTATTTTATCTCAAGGTCAACGGCAAATATTATTACATTACCGCTACCGAGTGTATGGATGTTCTCCTTGTTGAAAAGGGTAACACCGTAACCGTTACATTTGATAAAGATGCCGACACATTCGTTCAGGCAAAAACGGTTAAAATCAAATAAACAAGTCCTATTTAAAAACACCGCAGCCATATCGCCTGCGGTGCTTTTTTATGCTTTGGTATTTACAAAATAATGATTATGTTATATAATCAAACTGAATAATAAATTATTGCGGAAATTTTTGTTGATTTTCGGTATGGAGGGGTGATGTATGAAAAAGAGGGTTGCGGCGGCAATTATTATTGTGATTGCGGCTGTACTGTGCATCGGCATTGGGGTATCGGCTGACAAGGTGATTTATCCATGTGCCAAAGCAAAAGCCGTTGAATATTTGTGCGATAAATACGATGCGGATAAAAGCGAATTTAAGCTTGTTGATCATCGCAACGCAGGCGCATATTGGGACGCCTCAAAGGACGAGTTTTTTCAACATTTGGCATGGAAAGATTTTGCGTTTGAGTTTGAATACAACGGCAAAAACTTTTATGTCAACCGTTGTAACGGCAAATTTTTTGACGATTATCAGCTTGACGATATAGAATTGTGGTGCACCGAATGGCTCAAAAGCAATGTTGACAAAAGCATAATCGGTGTTCAGCTTAATGATTTCCTTGTCAAAAACTATTATGACGAAAACGGCAAAAACTATGCTGAAACCGTTGAACAGTCCGAGGCGGAGAAAATAATGTGCGGCTCGTCCTTTGATACCGATGTTTACTATCGGTTCGATAACGATTCAAATTTGACGCGTGACGAAATGTCGGCAAAAATCAGAGAATGTTTGGCGCCGAACGAGTCGCTTCGCGCGGTCAAATCCGATTTTGATGTAACAAGAAAAGATTACAAGCCGGATTTTGCAAATTGGTCTTACGGTTACAACAACAGCCGACAGGAGGGAATTTTGTGATTGCCCATATTTAAAAGCGGTAATAATTAACGGTGGAACAACCATTAATGAAGGTGCATTTTTGTGCGGTAATATCGTAACGAGAGAAAAGAAATCAGATAAAAACGACCATAATTATCCAATAAGCGAAGTCAAAATTAAAAGTGAAGATTTGGTTAATGCGGTAACGGATGAAAATGGATATTTTGTTGTATTTTCTTTAGAGGACGGTTATTTTCAATTCGTTGCAGATTATGAATATGGGTATAAGAGAACACTTACTGTGTCTATTAAAAATGCACCGATAATCGTGCCGACATCTATGAGTATGGTTAATGGTGATTGGGTTAAAGATGGGTATATTAACGGAAAGGATTTTTCAAAGTTTTTACACGCACAGCAGGGAGCCGATACTTCTATTGATTTGAAGTATTATGATATTAATAAGGACGGCATAGTGAATGATGACGATGTGAATATTGTTATGGAACTTCTTTCTTATACTCAGACAAAAGAAAATAATAATCCTTTTAATGTTAATTAACGAAAAATAAAGCGATTGCAGATTGAGTGTTAATCTGTAATCGCTTTATTTATTTTAAAAATTCTTTTACTTTTTCGATATTTTCAAGTCCATTTTGATAGCCGAGGCGATAAATGCTTTCAAGTTTTGCCTTGTCCTTTTCAAGCGTTGGGCAATTCAGCGGAGCGCTCGGTTGAATTACAAGCGCAGTGCCGTCTTTTTCACATTCGTGGACATATTGCAATTCCTCGTTATACATAATATGGCGGTTGGTAATGTCCTCGCCGATGAGCGGATATTTTTTAAACATCTTTTTCAGCTTTTGCGGTGCCGCCTGTTTAACATATCCTTTGTACTGCGTTAATATGACAACCGCTTTTTGACAGCCGTCATCAAGTGCACGCTCAAGCGGAATCGAATCGGCAAGACCGCCGTCAAAATAAAGCGTGTCACCGATTTTACACCCCTTTGTTGCTCCCGGGAGCGAACAGCTTGCCCTGATTTCCTCACAGCCTCTTTGACGCAGTGATTTAGGATAAAGATATTCCGGCTTGCCGGTTGTCGCATTCGTTACAACACAGCAGAAAACCGCGCCCGAATTTTCAAAATTATTCTGGTTCAGCGGATAAATGTCGTAGCTCAACTCGTTAAAAATCCAGTCGGCGTTTAAAAACTCGCCGTTCTTGAGCATATTGCCGACACCCATATATCTTTTATCGTTTGCGTAGTTGAGCATAATGTCGTGCTGACGGTGCAACATTTTGCCCAAAAACGATGCGCCATTGCAAGAGCCTGCCGAAACGCCGATAACATAGGGAAAGGTGATATTGTTTTCAATAAAAGCGTCAAGCACGCCGCTTGTATAAATTGAGCGGTTGCCGCCGCCCTCAAGCACAAGTCCGCAACTATACATGGTTTCACATCCTTATATCTAAAAAAAGACGACATCAGTCGTCTTTTTTCTTTTTTTAATCAAAATTTATTCAGCCTTTTTGGCGGGTTTCTTCTTTTTTGGTGCAGCTTTTTTCTTTGGCTCTGCCTTTTCTTCCTCGGCAGGCTGTTCAGGTTCATCTTTAACCTCGACAACCTCAATTTCATTGTCGCATTCAAAGAAATCGTTATCATCGAAATATTCCGGCTCGTCTTTAGCGGTGAGCTTCTTAATTGCTACATAAGCGGCAGCTGCAAGAGCGACCAAAGCAGCGATAGCACTGACTACTTTAAGTATTTTTTTAAAGTCCATTATACAGACCTCCTTATATTGCTAATAACATTATATATACAAAGCTAAATAAAGTCAAGAGAAAAAACAAAACTCCTGTGTTACACAGGAGTTGCTTTGTCTAAAACAATTAGTCCTTGTTAAGCTTATTAGCAAGGTTGCTCTTCTTTCTTGCTGCGCAGTTTTTATGGATGAGTTTTTTGCTTGCAGCCTGGTCAATCTTTTTGATTGCATCGTTAACAACTGCTTCCTTGTCGTCTGCGTTAGCCTTGATTGCTGCATTAGCTTTTTTGATTGCTGTTTTAAGAGCAGAATTTCTTGCCTTATTGTTTGCAGCCTTTGTTTCGTTTACGAGAACTCTTTTCTTTGCTGATTTGATGTTTGCCATTTTTTTCACTCCTTTAACGAGAAAGATGGATATAAGGGCAGAAAATATAGTACTGCCTAATTTCTGTTTAATGCTTGAATATATTAGCACAAGTTTAAATAAAATGCAAGCATTTTTTTATTTTTGGGCATACTTTTATTGAAAATAACTCAAATTAAGGTGATTTTTATGGAAAATCGCACAGATTTGGCACTAGAATGCTTTGAATCAGCCGAAAAGACTAAACTCGACGGAGTGATTGTGAGAGAGAATAATGCCGTAACCACCGTTGAGGTCACAAACGAAAACGGTGCGCTCGCGCTCGGCAAACCGAAAGGCAAATATGTCACGCTGAATGTTCAATCGTTTGTTACCGACACGAATGTTTTCGACGAACGGCTGAATGAATTTTCAAGCGTTTTGAAAACCGTCCTGCCGAAAAATGCCGCCTCCGTTCTTGTTGTCGGCGTTGGAAACGAAAATATCACTGCTGATTCCCTCGGGCCGAAAACAAACGATTATGTTTTGGCAACGCGTCACATTTTGCCCGATTTGCAAAAATCGCTTGCTGCCGATGATTTGTTTAATGTCGCCACGCTTACAACGGGTGTGCTCGGCGAAACGGGGATAGAAACAGCCGAAATTGTAAAAGGCATCGTTCGTCAAATTTCACCCGACTGCGTTATCGCTGTTGATGCGCTTGCGGCATCGTCTGCCGAAAGGCTCGGCACAACCATTCAGTTTTCGGACTCGGGCATCTCTCCCGGTTCGGGCGTAGGCAATCATCGAGACGAAATATCGAGCACAACGGTCGGTGTTCCCGTTATTGCGATTGGGATACCTACTGTTGTGAGCACCGGCGTTATAAGCGGCGACGGCAGCGACACGGCGTTTGTGACACCGCGTGAAATCGACAGAATTACCGAACAGGGCGCAAAGCTTATCGGTATGGGCATCAATGTGTGCCTTCAAAAAAGTCTTTCCGTTTCCGATTTGTCGGCGCTTGTGGGATAACCGCGAATTATAACGCATATATATTTAATTGTATAAATTGTAGTTATATTTATATATTAATATACTTATATATGGGTGCAAAATGAAAAAGCAAATTATCGCGTTTATTTCAAATGTTGTTATAATTTTCGGTTGCGTGGGAATAGTCACAAATGTTTCCCCTTATTTTAAAAACGAAATATCATCGTTCAGCTCATCTGTTGTCGGTCTTGCAAATCCCGGTGACTCGATTGATAACGCAAAGTCAAAAATTTCCGATTATATTAATGACGATCAGTCAAACAATACTACTACCCGTGTTGAAAAAACGGTGCCGGCTATGAATGCGATAGGCTCAAAGGATAGCGATGACGATTGCGACATAACCGAAACACCGGCGGATATAGCAAAACTTATGAAAAAGGCAAAAAAGAGCTACTCTAAGGCGAAAAAACTCGGCAAAACCTCGGAGGGTGCTTATCAGGGCGGCGGAACAATAATTTCGTATAACGGCGTTGAAATTCAAAACAAAATTCCGTCCTCGTTTTACAAGCCGAATATTAAAAAATTACTTTCGCAGGGAGCGGATTTAAAAATTAAAGATAAATCAAAGCCGACAATTTTGATTTATCATTCGCACACTACGGAATCCTATTCGCTTCTCGATACGGGTTATTATACAGAAGCCGACTCGCGCTCAAACGATATTAATCGCAATATGGTGCGTGTCGGCGATGAGCTCGTCAAATATCTCGAAAAAGCAGGTTTTGTTGTTATCCACGACAAAGCAATTCACGATACCGATTACAATTCAAGCTACGATTCGTCACGCGCGGTAATCGAAAAATATCTTGAAAAATATCCCTCAATTGAGGTTACGATAGATGTCCACCGCGATAGCATTACATATTCAAACAAAACAAAGGTTAAGCCGACGGCAAAAATCAACGGCAAAAAAGCGGCGCGAATGATGATTATATCCGGCTGTGAATACGGCAGGGTTGAAAATTTCCCGGATTGGGAGGATAACTTGCGCTTTGATTTGGCAGTTCAGCAAAAAATGGCGTCGAGTTACAAAGGCTTGATGCGGCCGATTCTTTTCTCCGAGCGAAAATATAATATGTATGAAACTCATTCGTCCTTTTTGCTTGAAATCGGCTCTGACGGAAATACGCTTGACGAGGCGTGCTACTCCGCCAGATTGTTCGGCAAGGCTCTCGGCGAGCTTTTGAATGAAAAATATGTTGTTAAATAAGGAGTTTATTATTAAGGATATGAAAAAAGTTATTTGTATATTAATTATTTCGTCGATTGCTCTCACCGCAGGAGTGACCGTTGCATACTATAATACGAGTTCGCTCGGCTATGACAATGCGAACATATTATATATAGATAATGATATTATTAGAATATTTGATATGACAATTCAATATAAAAAGATTCAAAATAAAATAGAGAAAATTAAAAAAGATATAGATAAATTCTCAATTACAATATAAAGTTTGAAAAAGGCGGAATATTGGCTTGAATAGCATATATAGTGTATTATTGAGCGCATATTAAGCATAACTATACTATATGTTCAGCCAAAAAGGCAAGGAACGCACGGCAAGGTATGAAGAACATAAAAGTTTTTTGAAAAAAAGTGTTGACTTTTGGTGTTGAATTTGGTATTATGGCTAAGCCGTCGAGAGAGAGGCCACTACAAAACCTCACAAAACGGCGACAAGGACCTTGAAAATTAAACAACGATGAAAAGGAACCCGATTAATAAAGAG